>Ga0209573_1000655_pt1 | contig 67180 bp, 61 predicted proteins | sample TNRBio252014_DNA_FD_185870 | JGI IMG/M metagenome (GOLD analysis project Ga0209573, IMG submission 185870) | Wastewater treatment Type I Accumulibacter community from EBPR Bioreactor in Madison, WI, USA - TNR Reactor_6/25/2014_ DNA (SPAdes)... | ecosystem: Engineered > Bioreactor > EBPR >...
TCCAAAAATGCCGCGTTTGATGGCAGGCTTTTCCAAGGCAAGGTGTTACAAACCTTTGTAAATGGCGTAAAAGTGTATGACATTGAAACCGATCTTAAGAAATAAAAGAGGCTTGTAATGGATTATTTTGCTTTGTTATTTGCGATAGTGGGTGGATATTTATTAGGTTCAATCCCATTTGGCCTAGTCCTCACGAAAGCAGCTGGCCTTGGCGATATCCGCGATATTGGCTCTAAAAGCATTGGCGCAACCAATGTTTTGCGAACTGGCCGCAAAGACATTGCATTTGCGACCATGGTTTTAGATGGCGCGAAAGCAGGCATCGCTTTGGTGATTTTCCGCCATTTTTATGGTGCAGACATAGGTTTCATAGCTGGCGCTTCGGCATTTTTGGGGCATTGTTTTCCAGTTTGGTTGGGTTTCAAGGGCGGCAAAGGTGTTGCGACATTCTTTGGCACATTATTATTTGGCAATTGGCCTGTTGGCGTGGCTTGCGCCGCAATTTGGCTTGTGATGGCGTTTGTATTCCGCTTTTCGTCACTATCAGCATTGGTGGCGGCGATGTTTGCGCCCCTTATCGCATTTGCATTTCACGCCAGCCCAATCGCGATTGGGGCAATTTTCGTTTTGGCGGTTTTGATTTTTGTTCGCCATAAAGAAAATATCAAAAGGTTGCTTGCGGGGGCCGAGCCTAAAATCGGCGCCAAAAAAGAAGCCGAAGTTGATACCAATTGAGCGAAAGTAACGATCTTAAATATTGGCTGCGCCTAGCCCGCACCGAGGGCATCGGGCCAGTTACATTTTTTGGGCTTTTGGCGAAATTTGGCGATGCCAAGACTGCGCTTGATGCCGTCCCAAGTTTTAATACCAAACACGGCGGGCAAAAGTATAAAATCCCACCGATTGATGATATTAGCGCGGAAATTGCCGAGACTCAAAAATTTGGCGGTCGCGTTTTGCGCGTTATTGATGAAGAATATCCAAAACATTTGGCACAAATTGCCCCACCACCACCAGTAATTAGCGTTGTTGGTAATTTATCCCTATTAAATAGGCCGATGGTTGGCATTGTTGGCGCGCGCAACGCCTCGGCGATTGGCATACGCATGGCGCGTGAATTAAGCGCCGAACTTGGCGCACTTGGCTATGTGGTTGTTTCGGGCCTCGCGCGCGGTATTGATGGCGCAGCGCACAAAGCGGCGCTAAATTCAGGCACAATTGCCGTTTTGGCGGGCGGAATTGACCATATCTACCCCGCTGAACACGCCGAATTATACAATGCAATCAAAGAAATCGGCCTAATCGTCTCGGAAAATGCTTTCAATGCCGATGTTACCGCGCGCGACTTTCCGCGCCGCAACCGCATCATTTCGGGCCTTTGCGCGGGCGTGATAATCACTGAAGCTGAAGAAAAATCAGGCTCCTTAATAACCGCGCGCTTTGCTTTGGAACAAAACCGTGAAGTTATGGCTGTGCCGGGGTCACCGCTTGACCCGCGTGCGGCTGGCCCCAATGGTTTGATAAAACAAGGCGCACAATTGGTGACAAATGCAAGCGATGTTCATGCCTGCTTGCAAGGCTTTGGCAAAGTGTCAGAACCTAGCGGCTTCGATAATTATGGCCGCACAGGGCCAATTGATTATGAGCCTGCTACGGTTAAACAAATTGAAGTATTGCTGTCCCCCACCCCAATTTCAATTGATGAATTATGCACAATAACTAGCTTGCCGTGGCGCACAATTGCAGCAATCATCGTCGAATTGGAACTTGAAGGCCGCGCTGTAATGGTGAATGGGAATAAAGTTGCAAGTGTTAGATAGTTGAACTTGGTTCGGGCGTTCAATTCTCCCGCAATTCCAACCCATCACGCACAGCACCTGAGAAAGCGAATAGGAATGGTTCGGCGTTGCCAGTTTCAAGATAGCTTTGGATAGTTGTGCTGATATGGTTGCCACGTGCGCGTATGAATGGTTCGAGGAACGGAACGTATTGGAGGTTTAGTGCTTTCATCAATTCCGATGTCGCAATCAACCTTGCAATGCGGCCATTGCCGTCAAGAAATGGGTGGATTATGAGGATTTTGAGTGCGGACAAATAGCCCTGGGTTATTATATCAATTGGTGATTTGCTCACCGCCATTGCGAGGCGTGATTTTGCAATTTCTTTATCAAGTTGTACAAGAGGTGGATATGATGCAATCACATTGCCATCAATCCAACGAATATGTATTTCCTTAGTTCTTAATTCGGCTTTTGGAAAAATAAAACCTTGAGTTAGATTTGGTAGTTCTTTGAACTCAATATGGCTATATTTTTGCAAGCGCCTTACCGCCCCTGCCCTTGCGGCCACCATTGCTTCATCATAAAATTGGCTTTCGCGTTTTATTATTTTGCCCGCAATTTTGCCAAAATCACCAAGCGGCGCAATTCGCTTTTCTGCCAATGAGGTGGTTTCATAATATGCGGAAATATCGTCTAGATTTGATACTGGCTTATACGGATTGGCTTCAAGATAATCACAAAACTCGTCTGTTTTCACAGTTTCGACGTGCGCAATTCTTTGGTTCCAAAGTGCGGCTTCCATACAAAACCCCCAATTTCAATAAGGAAATTATTCAATAAATTCATATACTTGAAGTATTAACAAAAAAAAACGACTTAAGGTTATTGTGAGATTAACAGCATTGATAAAATGCAATTTAATTGTTAGCTTGGGGAATGCGCAATATGGCAATAAGTCTTAATACAGATACACAAACCAATACTTTGGCAGCCAATAGCAATTTGGCGACGGCAAGTGGCGGTGCGGCACCACCGAACACAACGTCAACTTCGGCATCTGCTGGCTTTGGGCCAGCGGTGATAATTTCACTAAGTCCGAATGCGGAATTATCGCTAAGCCAAGTCGCGGACGAATATCCAGACTCGCCGGGTGAAACAGTAGTTGTTAATCCGCCTCCAACCGAGCCAGTGACGCCAGATGAAGTCGTGGTGGTCCGTGCCAATCGACCCTATTTCACTCCAAATTTTATATTTTCAAATAATGGGTGGAATGACACTACCAGCTGGGCACAAACGAATGGCGAAAACATGCCTGATGCAGTGACACCAACCGAACCACCGCCAATCCAGTTGATTCAAAACAGACCAGTACGACCTTCGCATACTTATACGGACAGGATGGGTAATCACCATCAAGTAATTAACAAGCCTGATATGTTACGAGCAGTTCGCGGTCTAAAAAGTACACTTGAATCAGGTGTGACTGGTGGAGCCATTGGAACGGCTCTCTTTGCCGGTGGCCCGACCGCCGCCGAGGCTTTTTTTGCCTCGCCATGGGGTAGAGCAGTATTGGTAGGATCAATTGCACTTGAATATGGTCTTATTCAGGCTGAAAGCTATTTGGAAGCTCAAACTGATGATTGGGAACTCGACATCAACTTTGGAAAGCCACCTGAATCAGATGAATACCAGCCATATCGCTATATGCCGCCTGGCATGGAAGAGTTTTAGAGTTGCTATGGCGTTCGATTCCAATTTTATGAGGTGCAGTTCAATTGCAAAAATCTGAAAAACAAATTGCACAGAGGTACCGAGCGCAAGGAGCGGCTTTTGTAACCGCATTAGTTTATTTTCATCTAATTTTACAATATCTGATTCTGAATGATGGTGCCACATTGCGCGAGGCAGTTCCAGTTTCGATTGCCTTGACATTTGCAGTCGCTTTGTCAGGCCTGAAACGGAGGTATGTTATTCTAAGTGCCATTCTAATGACAGCAACGTTTGCCGCAAAGTATTTATTGGGAGGTTAGTTTTGCCATTGCTACGCAGACAAGTTATGCGCGGAGTTGACATGGAATAATGAAACAACAAAGACATTGATATGAAACTAGGTCTTATTATTCCATTTATTTTAGTTATAAGCTCGTGCTCACAAACTCTCAAAAATAATACTTCGATACCCGAAACAGTAACTATTGCTGAACCTCGGAGCGGAGAATTAGAAAAAATAGTCTATTTTTACGATGGAATATTTTTACCACGAAGAATTGATATCGAATTTGAACTAATGGAAAGACCTGTTGAGTTTTCTGGCTTGGTCCAAAAACAATACGAACAAGTAATTGCTCAGGAAAAAGGATTAATATAGGACGTGAAGCCTTTTCAAATTTCAGAGGCAGCTTTTATAGATTTTCAGCATACAATAATCGCCTAATTTCGCCCAATTCGTGTGATATACGGCAGACAGTTTTATATATCGTGCAAAAAGAAACGCAGATCGATGACAAAGACTCGTTGTTGCTTACTTATGTTGGCAGATATAGCGCGCAATCTGGTTGGCAGTTTTCATTAAGCAATTGAATACAATGTTGTGGGCGGCTAGCGGCGCACAATAATTACCCTAAAATGCAATTCCATTTGCACAATTGCAACGTTTCATTCTATTGACAAAGTTACCTATAAAGCCACATGGCAAAAGCGTGAAACTTTGCATAGAAATAATCCATGAAATTAGTAATCGTTGAATCACCTGCCAAAGCCAAGACCATTAATAAATATTTGGGTTCGGGCTATGAAGTAATCGCCAGTTTTGGCCATGTTCGTGACTTGCCTTCTAAAGATGGCTCGGTACAGCCTGATCATGACTTTGCGATGCATTGGGAGGCCGATGCGCGCGGTAAAGAGCGCATTAAAGACATTGCCGATAAAGTGAAAAAGTCAGATGGCGTTATTCTTGCAACCGACCCTGATCGTGAAGGTGAAGCCATTTCATGGCATATTGTCGAAGTTTTGCGCGATAAGAAACTTTTGGGCAAAGTGCCGGTTTCGCGGGTAACTTTTAACGCCATTACCAAGCCCGCAGTTTTGGAAGCAATGGCAAATCCGCGGGAAATCAATCAAGAATTGGTGGATGCTTATTTAGCAAGGCGCGCGCTCGATTATTTGGTGGGCTTTTCATTGTCGCCAGTACTGTGGCGCAAATTACCAGGCGCGCGGTCTGCGGGCCGCGTGCAATCGGCGGCCTTGCGTTTGGTTGTTGAGCGTGAGCAAGAGATTGAAGCTTTTGTCACAACCGAATATTGGACCATTGAAGCAAAAGGCCAAGCCAAAGACAGCATAAAGTTTCCAACCCGCCTAATTACTTTGAACGGCAAGAAACTGGGTAAATATGATTTGGCAAACGCTGAACAGGCGAAAATTGCGGCGGATTTAGTGCGCGGCGCAAGTTACAATGTTGCGTCGGTGGAGGCCAAGCCAGTAAAGCGCAACCCACCGCCGCCCTTTACAACTTCGACACTGCAACAAGAAGCCGCGCGCAAACTTGGTTTCAACACCAAACACACCATGAGCATTGCCCAAAGGCTTTATGAAGGCGTCGATATTGGTGGCGAAACCCAAGGCCTTATCACTTATATGCGGACAGATGGCGTCAGCATGGATATAGGCGCGATGAATGCGGTTCGTGGTGCAATTAGCGGCAAATTTGGCGATAAATATGTGCCAGAAAAACCGCGCTTTTATTCGGTAAAGGCCAAAAACGCACAAGAGGCTCATGAAGCAATTCGCCCAACTGACATAATGCGTGAGCCAAAATCACTGCGGCTTGAGCCAGATATGGCCAAGCTATATGAATTGATTTGGAAGCGCACAATGGCAAGCCAAATGGAAAATGTGGTTTTAGAACGCACCACCATTGATTTTGAAGCGAGCGATAATAAAACCACGCTAAGGGCCACTGGCCAAGTAATATTGTTTGATGGTTATTATGCTTTGTATCAAGAAGGCAAAGACGATGAAGGCGATGATGATGACGCGAAATTGCCAAAATTATCGGTTGGCGATGCCGTTAAAATTGATGAAATAAGCGAAACTCAACATTTCACCGAACCACCACCTCGCTATTCTGAGGCGACATTAGTCAAAAAGATGGAAGAAATTGGTATTGGCCGCCCTTCCACATATTCGTCGACCTTGAGTGTATTGCAGGATCGTGAATATATGCGGCTCGAAAAAGCCCGTTTCCACCCAGAAGTTAAGGGGCGCTTGGTAATTGGCTTTCTTGAGAGCTTCTTTGGCAAAATTGTTCAATATGATTTTACGGCCTCGCTGGAAGAAAAATTGGATTTGGTATCATCTGGCGATCTTAATTGGAAACAATTGATGCGCGAATTTTGGTTAGATTTTAACCAAGGCATTGACGATATTGCCGAAGTGCGGATTACCCAAGTTATTGACTCTCTAAACGAAAAAATGGCGACCTTTTTGTTCCCGCAAGTTGATGGCAAAAGCTCACGCGCCTGCCCTTCATGCGCAGACGGGCAATTAAGCCTGAAAATAAGCCGTTTTGGTTCTTTTACTGGTTGTTCCAATTATCCCGAATGCAAATTTACGCGCCAACTGGGCACAAATGGCGATAGTGCTGAAGCGCAAATGGCGAGTGGTGAAGGCCAAGAGCTCGGCATTGACCCAGAAACCCAATTGCCAGTCAAATTATTAAATGGGCGTTTTGGGGCTTATGTTCAATTGGGCGAAAATCCCGAAAAAGGTTCAAAAGAAAAGCCAAAGAGATCATCAATTCCAAAAAATTGGAACGCCAGCGAAATGAATTTTGAACGCGCGATGATGTTATTGAATTTACCGCGCGTGGTTGGGCAACACCCCGATGACGGCAAAGAAATTATTGCCAATTTTGGCCGCTTTGGCCCCTTCATTTTGCATGATGGGACATACGCCAATCTCACTGATTCTAATGATGTTTTCGAAATTGGTCTTAATCACGCTGTCACGCTTTTGGCGCAAAAACGCGAAGGTGGCTTTAAAGGCGGCCGCAGCGCCCCAGCCGCGCTAAAGGAACTTGGGATAAACCCTGAAACCGAAGCGGCAATTAAATTGATGAGTGGGCGCTATGGCGCTTATCTAACCGATGGCACCACAAACGCGACTTTGCCCAAAGACGTGCCGCAAGATAGCTTGACGCTTGAAATCGCTTTGGGGTTATTGGCAGCGCGTGCCGCACTTGGCCCCGCGAAAAAGGGCAAATTCAAACGAACTGCGGCGAAGAAACCGGCCGCAAAAAAGCCTGCGGCCAAAAAAGCTCCGGCAAAAAAACCTGCTGCGAAAAAATCGAAATAAGGGGCAAGACCAGTCAAAGTGAGCAAAAAAATTATCAAGAAAAATCGCCACAAAGCTAGTGCGCCTGCGCCTGCTCTTGATAAGAAATCACTTTTGGCATTTTTGGCAACGCGAAATGGTATGGCGACCAAGCGTGAAATTGTCGCGGCTTTTGGTATTAAGGGCGATGAACGCCGTTTTTTGAATAATTTGTTGCGTGAACTTGATGTATCGGGTGAGCTTTCAATGAAAAAGCGCCACGATGTTTCAAGCAAAGACGACGCCCCGCCAAAATCCGGCATCTATCAAGCCGTCGAAATTGATGAACATGGCGATTTATGGGCGCAGCAAGTTGGCGATGATGGCCTTTATGGGCCTAAATTTCTTGTACAGTTTTCGTCAAAGAACAGCGAGAAAAGTGAAGCCATTGGCCTCAACGAAAAATTCGTTGGGCTTGCCCAGAAAAGTGAAAACGCTGAAGACGGGCAATTCGTAATTAAAGCCATAAAGCGTTTGGGAATAGACAACCCCAAAATTTTCGGCGTGTTGCATATTGAAACAGGCCAAAGCGTTGGGCGAATTGTCCCTGCGGACCGAAAAACCAAATTCGAAATCATGGTTTTGCCGCAAAATCTCGGCAAAGCGAAGAATGGTGACTTAGTTAGTTTGCGGCTATTGCCAAATCGGGGTTACGGTGTTCGTAAGGGCGAGATTACAGACGTTCTTGGTAATGTTAGTGACCCTAAATCGGCATCCATTCTTGCGATTGCGGCCCATAATATCCCAACTGGATTTAGTGATGCCGAAGAAAGTGAAGCCGAAAACGCCATCCCGTGCGTTTTGGATTACCGCAAAGATTTAAGGCAAATCCCCTTTGTCACAATCGATCCAGAAGATGCGCGTGACCATGATGATGCGGTTTTTGCAAAGCCCGCAAAAGACGGCGGGCATATAATTTATGTTGCGATTGCTGATGTTGCCCATTATGTGCGCCCTGGTTCAGCGCTTGATATTGGTGCCAGAATGCGCGGTAATTCGGTTTATTTTCCCGACCGCGTTGTGCCAATGTTGCCTTTTCGGCTATCTGCCGATTTGTGTTCCTTGGGCGAAAATGAGGAAAGGCCGTGTTTAGCAGTCGAAATTCATGTCGACAAATTTGGCACTTTAAGGAGCTTTGAATTTTGTCGCGGCCTAATGAAGTCGGTCGCCAGCCTTAGTTATCATGATGCACAATCGGCAATTGATGGCAATTTAACTGCCCAAACCGCGCCAATTTTGGAAACAGTGTTAAGGCCACTTTGGGCAGCGTATGAAGCACTCAAGGTGGAGCGCGCGTCGCGTGTCCCCCTCGAAATTGAAAGCAGCGAGCGAAAAATAGTCTTGGGCGAAAATGGCAAGGTCGACAGCATAACCACCAAAGAGCGATTTGATGCACATAAATTGATTGAAGAATTTATGATCCTTGCTAATGTTTGTGCTGCCACCGCGATTGAAAACAAACACCAACCATTGATTTTCCGCGTGCATGATAAGCCAAGCGATGCCAAAATTGCGTCCTTGGGTGATTTTTTGGCCACATTAAATATTAAATGGACTAAAGGCGAAGTGGCGACACCGAAGCGCTTCAATAAAATACTGGAAATAGCAAAACAAGGCGAGAGCTTCTTAACCGTGAATGAAATGGTATTACGCTCACAAGCGCAAGCGATTTACGATGTTGATAATTTGGGTCATTTCGGTTTGCAATTGCATAAATATGCGCATTTCACTTCGCCAATTCGTCGCTATGCTGATTTGACTGTGCATCGCACATTGATAGATGTTTTGGGGTTGGGCGGGAACAGCTTTGAAGGCAAAGCACCAAGCAAAACCGAACTTCAAAATATCGCACGCGAAATTTCGGATCTTGAGCGCCGCGCCATGGCCGCCGAACGCGACGCGACAGATAGATATTTGGCGGCATATTTATCGGACCGCGTTGGGGCGATATTTGAAGGCCGCATCACAAGCGTAACAAATTTTGGGGTCTTTGTGCGCCTCGATGAAACCATGGGTGATGGCCTTGTACCAGTTTCACATTTGGGCGATGAATACTTCTTTTATGATGAAGGCGCGGCAACTCTCATTGGCCAATATTCGGGTGATAGGTGGCAATTGGGCATGCGAGTGCAAGTTCGTTTGCTTGAGGCCACCCCTATTTCTGGTGGCTTAATGTTTGACATGGTATCGGACCCCAAAAAAGGCCCTGTACCCAAAGGAAGGACTAGCCGCAAAGGTCGCGATTTTGGCCGCAGCGCAAGACCAAGCTCATTTCCAAAAGGCGTGCGGCGCGGGAAACGGCGCTAAATAGTCTCGGGTTTTGCCCGTTTTTTTTCGCCCAATTTCACTAACCATGCCCCGGAGTAGTATAGAATTACCAAGGGAAATGACATCAGTAATTGGCTTATTACATCTGGCGGCGTGATAAATGCTGAAACCGTCACTATCGCCAAAATAGCGTATCGGCCTGATTTCAGCCAAAAATCCGCGCTTACCAATTCTGCGCGGCCAAGCAATAATTGCACAACTGGAATCTGAAAACAGACACCGAAACCCAAAACCAAAGTTGTAATCATCTGAATATATTCAGATACTTTCCCTTGATAGGCAACATCAATTCCGCTTACGCCGCCAAAAATTTCTTGACGCAGTGAAAATTGCATAACCATTGGCATTGCAATATAATACGCCATCGTAGCGCCCGCAGTAAAAAGCACTGGTGCCATCAAAAGAAATGGCAAGAAAGCACCTTTTTCATGGCTATATAGCCCTGGCGCAATAAAGCGATACATTTGCCACGCGATGATTGGAAACGACAGGCACAAACCGCCAAATATCGAAACATCTAGCATTGCAAAAAATGATTCCATTGGCGCGGTGAAGATAAGCTGCAAATTACCCAATGCTTCGGCACCTTTTATCGCAATTGCCGCTTCTTTGTAGGGAATTAACAAAAACTCAAAAATCTGGCGCGAAAATGCAAAGCAAAAGGCCACCGCAATAACTATTGCCAACACACTCCAAAACAACCGATTGCGAAGTTCGATTAAATGCTCCATCAACGGTGCGGCAGTTTCGTTAATGCGTTCTTCCTCGGCCCGTAAACGCTCTTCCTCAGCCCTTAACTTGATTTCTTGATTTGATAATTGCGGCAGGTTCTTGGTCAATTTGCAGCATCCACATTTTCAACTGCTTGCAAACTATCAGATTTTTTTTTGCGTGGCTTGCGTGGCTTTTTTGCGATTATCGGGGCAGGTTCATTAAGCAAAGGCTCAATTTCCGCAGCCGTGGCTCTGGCTGCTGCTTCGGCCTGTTTTTGTGCGATTTTGGCTTCTTTAGTCAAAGTGTCGGCTTTAGTAAGCGGTTTTGATCTATACGCTTCTTCCCCCATCGCAAAAGCGTTGCTAACTTCGTCTTTTATTGCATTCATTGGGTTGAGCGACCGTATTTCTTGAATTTCTTTTCGCAAATCGTCCAGCTCGGCTTGGCGTGCTAGGTCATCGAAACTATGGCGAAAATCCATTGCCATACCGCGCATTTTCTTGACAAAAACCCCAAGCTTGCGCGCAAGCCCAGGCAATTCCTTTGGGCCAACTACTAAAAGCGCGACCACGCCAATAAGCAGTAATTCACTGAAACCGATTTCAGATCCCATTAAGAACTCCGAATTTCAAAAGTGCGAGGGATTAGCTTTCGACTTTGTCTTTGCTAACAACATTGGCGTCAATTGTATTGGCATCGTTAACGCGCGGTGTGCCATTTACTGGAGTTTCTTCATCCTGAAGACCTTTTTTGAAACCTTTTATGCCTTGGGCCAAATCCGTCATCATGCCAGACAACTTACCTCTGCCACCAAAAAATACTAAAACAACCAATAGGATAAGGACGATATTTACTAAGCCTGGGGCGTGCATTTTAATCTCCAATTAGGGGTAAGATTTCGAAATCTAATTGTTCTTTATATCAACACCCGCCGCAAGAGAAGCAAATTTGTGAGTGTTTGATATTACATATCACCAATATTGCCTAGAGTTAGACATTGATGATCTAATTTTCAAAGAAATCGATTGCGAAATTATGCTCGCCTTGATTTACTGCATCTGCTTCTTCGTCGTTATCCGCAAAGCCCGCGTCAATTGGGCGTGGCACTTCAAAATCTTGTGGCAAATTGGCGCTTAAAAGCCCACTTGCTTGGAGTTCGGCTTTTCCCGGTAAATCATCAAGGCCAGCAAGATTAAAATGCGCCAAAAAACCATCAGTAGTTCGATATGTCAGAGGTTTCCCTGGGGACCTTCTGCGCGCCGCTGGTCTTACCCATTTAAGTTCTATCAATAGATCAAGCGTCCCACGCCCGGCACTAACGCCGCGAATTTCTTCAATTTCACTGCGTGTGCATGGTTGATGATAGGCTATAATTGCCAATGTTTCCAAGGCCGCACGTGACAGCTTTTTCGGGTCGGTTTTGTGTTCAGCAAGCATTGGCGCAAGGTCAACTGCTGTTTGATATCGCCACGCGCCCGCAACTTCAACCAATGTAACACCTCTGCCAACATAACGTCGTTTTAGGCGCGCCAACGCCTCACCGACGTTTTCAATATTCCCAAGACGGGCAGCGATTTCTTGTGCACGCATCGGAACTTGGCTTGTGAACAATAGCGCTTCAACCATGCGTTCCGTGTCATCAACGCCATGCGACAAAGCGTCGGCAGCATCTGCCAAGTCAAGAACATCTTTGCTGCGCGCGATTGCCCGCACTGCTTTATAAATGTCGTTTTCACTAAGTTCTTCGTCTGCCATTTCGGTTAAGTCATAGTCTTTTTCAAATAAAGATTATCATATGTCGCGATTTGGCGGATTTGCAAGTCACCTTGTTTTGCCATTTCAAGACCTGCTGACAACAAGCTTGCATAAAATGATGCATTTGTAGGACGCTTTGCCGAGGTTGTTTCCTTTGGGATAAAATGCGCCAAATCATGCCACGCACCGTCTGGCTTAAGCTTATCCTTCAAATTAACCCGCGCTGCCTCTAATGAATAAACCGCCCATGGCTGCACTTTATGTATGTTCTTCTTAGTAAGATTGCGCTTTTTGCAATATGCTTGCAGCAACTCAAGCAAGTCGGCATCAAATAAAGCGAGCGGTTGGTTGGTTGTTTCGTCGCTGTTGCCGCGGACAAAAATGTCCTGCCCAGTTTGCGGCAAATCAAAAATACGAATGCCAGCAATTCGCATCGCTTCAAGCCTTTTCAAGCGCCACGCCAAATGCGAAGAAAGCAATTGCGGCGACATCTCATCCTTTTTAGTCTCTGCCTTCGGGAGTAACATTCGCGATTTCAGATACGCCAACCAAGCAGCCATAACCAAATAGTCGGCGGCCAAGTCAATCCGTTCATGTTTCGCTTTTTGGATAAATGCTAAATACTGATCGACCAATTTTGAAATTGAAATCCGAAGCAAATCTACTTTTTGCTCTTTGGCAAGGCTAAGAAGCAAATGTAATGGCCCACCAAATCCGTCAAGATCAAGGATAAGCGCGGCACTTTCATGCTCTTCATTTACAATTAGTTCTGATACTTCTGCGGTTTCCATTCCTACCTGCGCTCGGTAGGGTCGAAACTAATTTCCGCTTCTTTTGTAATTCGCGTCAATTCAGCAAAACGTGCCCAGCTCAGCGCCAAATCAAGCTCCACTATTGGTTTTCTGGCAATTGCTTCGGCAGCATTAGCGCGCGCAAGGCTTTTCCCCGATAGCGTTTTACAAGCAGAAGCAAAATCCTGTCGGTCTTCGAGTGACGCATTGCAAAGCATAGGAACTTCACAACCTGCTTCGTAACAAGCTTCGGCTTTTTGGCGATTGTCACCAGAAAGTGCTTTCATGGATATATCATCGCTTATTAGCAGCCCATCAAAACCCATCTCGCCGCGAATAATTTCATTGATGATTTTGCTTGAAGTTGTCGCACAATCAAGCGCGTCATAGGCTGTATATTTGACATGTGCAGTCATAGCAATTGGCGCATCATTTAGTGCCTTAAATGGCGCAAAGTCGGCTGCCAATTGGTTGTGGCCTTCGGCAACAATTGGCAATTCATGGTGACTATCAGCATTGGCTCTGCCATGCCCCGGAATGTGCTTTATTACACTTGTCACGCCGCCAGCATGCAATCCATTCATCGCTTGGCGCCCCAAATCTGCAATTATTTCGGGGCTTTGTGAAAACGCCCTATCGCCAATCACCGAATGCGCGCCTTCAACAGCCAAATCAAGACATGGTGCGCAATCAGCATCAATACCAACCGCACGAAGTTCATGGGCAATTAGGCGGTGATGCAAAAATGCTGCTTCGCGCGCTGCATCTGGGTTAATCTCGTATATTGCGCCATATAGGCTGTAAGTCGGCCATTGCGGCCAAAGTGGCGGTTTGAGACGCTGTACTCTGCCACCTTCTTGATCTAGAAAAATCAAACAATCGCGGCCAACAGACATGCGGATTTCGCTAGTAAGTGCCTTTATTTGTTCATGATTTTGGCATGAACGCCCAAACAAAATAAACGCCCAAGGCTGCGCGTCCTTGAAAAACGCGATTTCATCTTTGGAAAGACTAGTTCCAGCAACATCAATAATACATGCAAGGCTCAAGCTCTTGCTCCTTTGCCAAAATTCATATTAATTTGACGGAATGCACTGATCGCCCGATGCTTTAACCCGCGCGCAGAAGCTTGTCGCAACATCTCGTGAGGCAAGGCCCACTACCCGCACACGGTACCAAGTACCCCTTGCGCCCAAATTAGCCGCAGTAACTTCGACCGGTGAAGAAGTATAAGTTCGATACGAAGCTGCCGCTCTATCTGCTGAGGCTCTATCCGGAAATGACGCCAATTGTGCCGAAAATGAACCATTGCCCGCAGTGCTTGGTGCTGCGGCTTTAGGCGCAGTTGCTGGCGCAGGAGTAGCTGCCTTTGGTGCAGCTTTTGGGGTTGTTGTAGGTGCCGTTGGTGCAACCGACGCCGCCTTCACAGCAGGCTTAGGTTTTGGAGTGGCAGCAGAAACTGCAGGTCGCGGCGGCGTAGTCGTCGTAGGGGCAGTTTTGGTGACTGCGGGTGCAGCAACTGAATTTGCAGCGACAATTGGCGCTTCGGTTGCAGCCATGGCTTCGACTTCAAGCGGGGCAGGTTCGGCACCAGAAGACGCGCCATACACGCTATTGCCAACTTCGTTGGTAATCGGCGGTAGTTCGTTGACCTGCGCTTCTTTATATTCTTGGGTGCTAGCTTCAATGGCAGGCGGTTCAGAATCGTCTTGTTTGCCACCAACAAAATAAACCCACAAAATCGCGCCAAAAACTGCCATTAGCAGGATAATGGCCGCAAGAATGATTGGGCCACGCCTTCCCCCATCTTCGTCATCACGCGCATCAAAAGTTAGGTAGTCTGAGCCGTCATCGTCCTCATAATCATCAAATGGATCGCGGTGATTTTGCGACATATTAAAGCTCCAAGCCCTTAGGTTTCATAAAATTGTAATAATTTAAGAGATGATTCTCTTTTTCTTTCGCAACTTTTTGAAGCGATTTGCATTAATTTTCCAGCATTTTGTCACAAGAACCTATCTAGATTAAATAATCGCCGGTGTTCATCGATTGCAAAGTCGTCTGTCATGCCAGCAATATAATCGCAAACTTGGCGATGCAAACGCTCTGGATTATCGAAATCAACGTTTTGCCAAAGCGGCGGCAAAGTGTCTGGCTCGTTGATAAACACTTCGAATAGCTCGCCCAATATGCGCCGAGCTTGCGATCTTGCGCGGTTTACTTTCCAATGGCGATACATTTTAGTATATAAAAACTTACGCAAAGTGCCGGCTCTTGCCAATTTTTCATCTGAAAAAGCCACAACTGCTTCACCTAAATTTCGCACGTCATCGGCACATTCTGGTTTGTGCTTTTCTAGCCGCCTTTGGCTTTCGGTTACCAAGTCTGTGACCCAAGCGCCTATTAAACGCCTTACAGCCTCGCCACGTATTCTTGCATCAGAAACTTTTGGATAAGTCTTGGCAACTTGTTCAAAAACTTCACCTACCCATGGAACTTCATTCGAAACATCGTCAATCGTAAAAATTCCAGCGTGCAAACCATCGTCTAGGTCGTGATTATTGTAAGCAATATCGTCGGCAACTGCCGCAACTTGAGCTTCAACCGATGCCCATGAAGTAAGCATCAAATCGAACCCATCATTTATAGAGCGCCAAACCGGGGCCAAGTTCTTGTATTCTTGCGCAGATTTAATCAAAGGCCCATTGTGCTTAACCGTGCCTTCGAGTGTTTCCCAAGACAAATTAAGACCATCAAAATTGGGGTAAATTTGCTCAATTTTTGTAACCACACGAATAGTTTGGGCGTTGTGATCAAAACCGCCGTAATCTTTCATTTTATCGTGCAATACGTCTTCGCCGGTGTGTCCGAATGGTGGGTGGCCAAGATCATGCGATAATGCGCAGGCTTCTGCTAAATCTTCATTTAGGCCCAAACGCCTAGCAACCGAGCGTGCAATTTGAGCCACCTCAAGTGAATGGGTTAACCGAGTGCGATAATGATCCCCTTCATGCGACACAAAAACTTGCGTTTTTCCTTTTAGTCGCCGAAATGAGCTCGAGTGAATTACTCTATCACGATCACGCTCAAATGGCGTGCGGGTTAGGCTTTCAGGCTCAGCATAGCGCCGACCGCGGCTTTGCGATGCCACCGACGCATATTTTGACAATTTAATGGCGTTTGTATTTCCCATTTGAACTTCTTTTCACAAGAACTTGCAGATAATTCTCTTTTCTTGCACAAAAGTCTTTAAGAATTTATGTTAATCACCATATATTATCCTATAATGATTTTAGTGGCTTACGAATGCCGATTTTCCAACCCAAATAAGTCTCGATTAAATGCACAATTTTTCAATCACAGAAGCCGCAAGAGTTAAAATCGAAACACTATTACAAGATGGTGAAAACGGAACCTATTTTCGACTTGCGGTTAATGGCGGTGGCTGTTCTGGCTTTGAATATGAATTTGGTTTTGCGCAATCGGCCAATGATGATGACGTGATTATTGAAAATGGCAATGCAAAAGTTGCTGTGGATTTGATTTCATTACCATTTTTGGAAAATGCTAAATTGGACTGGAAAGAGGATTTGATTGGTTCAACTTTTCGCGTCGTGAACCCCAATGCCAAATCTTCATGCGGTTGCGGCATGAGTTTTTCAATATGAGTGTGCGCATTGCTTGCTGGAACGTAAACTCCATCAATGCACGTTTACCAAATGTCTTGGATTGGCTAAAGCGCGCGCAGCCCGACATTGTTTGTTTGCAGGAACTTAAGTGCGAAACCCACAAATTCCCGCGTGAGGATATTGAGGCACTTGGCTATAATTGCCTTGTTCATGGGCAAAAATCCTATAATGGCGTTGCGATTTTGTCCAAATATCCTATTGAAGAAGAACGCAATTCCCTGCCCTCTTTTGCTGAAGGCGAAGGCGAAATCGATGAGCAGTCACGTTATTTAGAAGGCGTAGTTTCTTTGCCAAATGGCTGTGCAATGCGGGTGATTTGCGTTTATTGCCCAAATGGCAACCCGATTGATACACCAAAGTTTGACTATAAATTGGCATGGATGGACAGGTTGCGAAGCCATGTGATTGAACTGCTTAAACATGAGGAACAATTGGTGATTTTGGGCGATTGGAACATTATTCCAAGGCCCGAAGATTGCTTTGACCCCAAAGCCTGGCAAAATGATGCATTATTTCACCCCAGATCAAGACAAAAATGGCACGAATTGTTACACCTTGGCCTAACCGATGCGTTTATGGCTTTGGACGCGCGCGGCCATCAATACACATTTTGGGACTATCAAGGTGGGGCGTGGCCGCGCGATAATGGCATTCACATTGATACTTTGCTTTTGTCGCCCCAAGCCGCCGATAAAGTTCGCGCAATCAAGATTTGGCGTGATGAACGTGAAGCCCAAAAAGCCAGCGATCATGTACCGGTTAGTGCAGATTTTGAAACCTAGCGCGGTGGACTTTCAAGTGGAACTTGAAAGCCGCGCTAGCTATTTGTTTTTCGGCTCCTTTTTACCCTTCAAGTATATCAACTTGACGGGGCGGCGCTCAAGGCATTAGTGATATTGGCTTGTGCCGAAGCCCATGAGCGCAAACAGTTCAGCCAACATTCGAAAAAGCAAAATTGACAAATTGCCTTGGGCAAAAACTGCAAGCAATATTTCTGTCAAAACAAGAAATGCGGTTGAAAGCCAAACCGGCCATTTATATGCCAAGTAAAATCCAACAACAATCACAATAGTATCAGTGAAAGAATTGACCAGCGTGTCTCCAAATTTGTCGGTTACAACAGCACCAGATCGATAGTATTTTATTGCATAATCTGAATTTTCCAAAACCTCCCACAAGCCTTCAACCGAAAAAGCAACCAACAACGAATATGCCAATGATAACTTTGGAAACATCAAACGAATTAAAAAGTAAAATATAAGACCGTGCAAAACATGGGTGAAGCTATACCAATCAAATAAATGTTGGGATGTGTCCGAACTCATAAGGACGCCATGCCACAATTTAACAAAGCCGCACTGGCAAATTGCGTGCCGGCCCATAGCCGCCATTGTTATCATTTGGGCAATTAGAACCAAAACAATCCCAATTGATGCCTTTATCCAATCTTCCTTAGTGTCAATGTGGCGAGCATTTCGAAAACTTGCCGCATGGAAGCCATACCCTGGACCAATAAATCCACGGCTTTTTGATAGATGTTCGGAATAGTTGCTGTGGCTAAACATGCCGCCTCAAATGCTCATTAGTAAATAGCCACTCTAGTAGGTATGAAGGTCGATACCAACCAAATTATTCGCGGCATATTGCCACGACATTATTGTTGCTATTGGAAATGCACTTTATTCATGGTTATTAGTAAGCGCTTCAGGCGAAACCGCAAAATCAGGGTTCATTTGTTTATATACGCTAACACCAATTAGAATATTCATTATGTTTGCAAGGCTTAGATATAATGCTGATACGAACATCGCGATAAAAGCGTCAAAACTCCGAAATGCAGAAATGAAACCTGCCTTGTTGCTTAGATTTGCACTCAATGAACTGAAATCAAGAGCAATTAGGAGAGAAATTGGAATAATGAGCGCTGCAAATAATAGTCCGAAAAGTAGCTGCACACCCAAAATATCCCACGCTTTGTCTCTGGTTTCGCGCCAAATTTCTTTTAGGTCAAATTTTTGGGTGGCTTGGGAAATTGTTGATGCCAAATACAGCCGCAAACTTGCCCAAAACACTCCAATGCCGATGAAAATCATTAGTATAACGGCAAAAACCAAAAACAGTGAGTTCGCACTTTTCAAAAGTGGCGAAAACCCTAAGAGAGCATAAAAAACTATGATGGGAGACGCAGTCAAAACCTTGGCGGCGGCAAGCCTAAGTTCATCTTTGCCCATGCTCAAACCAATGAAACCCGCTTCTTTGCCAAACAAGGCTTTCCGATAAACCATGGCTTCAATCGACAGAGTAGCTATAGCAAGTACCAACCAACCCGCAATTGCAACTGGCCACCATATTGTTGCCTTCCAACTAACCAGCGTTTGAATTGTTTGCTCTATGGATTGACCCCAAATGCCGTCAAAATAGTTGAAATCGGTCCATTTCCCATAATTTTTAATGACTTCGGAAATAGTTATAAATGTCGCGGTGAAAGCGAAAAATTTGACAAAGAACTTAGGGTTTTGCCTAATAAACCCAAACCCATCCCCGATTGCATCGGTTCCGGAAAAACTGCGATTTGGGGCAACATCAATATCTATCGACGATTTTGGTTCGTGTGGCAATTGATTTTCCATATTGGCGCTTCTGCCTATTCGCCCAAAGTCGGCCAAACATGTGGCAATGGTTCTGGTTCGGAAGGCATTTCTTCGCCGTCATGCATGATTTTATAGGCATAGGCGCCGACGCATAGGTGCGCGATTGAGGCGAACCCGCCGAAAAGCGCAAATCCGCCTAAGAACAAAAACAGTTTGGTTTTGTCAATTGGAGGAAATTCTGTTGGAAGTTGATTTGTTTCGAAATATTGGCCAAATTCGCTCCAAATCAATAGAGCAAAGAATATCATGAAAACGAGTGATACTAAAAATCCTTGGATAAAATGTGCACCAAAAAATGACCAAAAATGCCCACGGGTTTCTTTGAATGAATCAATTGTTGCCATTTTTCGGGTTGCAATGGTTAAAACCCCAAATTGGCTTATCCGAATATAGAACCAAACCGACGCAAACATTGCGAATATAACCAATATCGCACCAATAATAGCCGCGACCGATGGAGCAATTAAAGCAAGGCCACCAATAATTGCTGCGCCAAATAAAATTGCAAAAACAAATACAAGGCTTGCCCCCATATTAAGGCCATAATAAATCAAGTATGCAAATGCCAACCGATTTTCGTCTTTGCCCCAAGTTAGGCCGTGAAAGCCAATTTCTTCACCGCGCAACATTTTGCGCCAAACCGCGCTTGCATAAATTACCCACAACCCCACGCTTGCAAACATTATTAGAATTAATGCCGGCGAGGTTTTTGCACTCCAGTCATTTATGGCTTGGTTCGTCGCTGCTTCGTCCGCAGTTATATTCATTATGATCCCAAAAAAATCAAAATATCCGATTGACCAAATGCAGGAAAAAGCAACAACAATAAATAACGCATAAAGTACAATGTATTTCAAAACGAACCCGGAGTTGAGTTTCATAAAGTCAAATATTGAAAACGCGGCGTTAAAGGCGGAAAATCTTTTCATTTTTTTTACTTTCGAAATTCATGTTACACTGCGTAAATTATATAGGCCAATCTTGCTTTTCGGTTTCAAGTTCGACCACGCCTTCCCCATTATGCGTAATATAAAACGCATATGCACCAACACTATTGGCGCACAATGTGAGAAGCCCCACTATGGCAAAAATCACGATTGTTGGAATTATTATCAATGGATGCAAAAACTCGAGTGCATTCTTGGGTTCATTGCCACCTGCAAAGCCCTTTATCGCCAAAAACCAGCCTAGGCACATCACTGCCATCATCGCTAAATAGACCAGTAGGTGTGCCCCAAAATAAGACCAGAATTGGCCTTTGGTTTCGCGCCATGAATCCATCACCGCAACTTTGCGCTTGGCAATTGTTAAAACGCCATATTGTGAGAAACGCACCATGAAAACCGCAAAGAATGGCATTACTATCAGCAGAATTATTCCCACAACCATCGCAGTATTTTGTGGATTGTTTGCATCCCGTAATAGCAATGGCACTGAAATTATTACCGTTGGAATTATTAGGACAAGATAGAGGCCTATAAGCATAGCCAACAAAATCAATAATGACAGCAACATCCGATTTTCATCTTTGCCCCACGAAATACCCCACAAACCAACTTCTTCATTCCTAAGCATTTTTCGAAGTGCGGCTGCGCAAAGCGCCAAATATGCTGCAAATGACAAAAGGGCGAGGATTAGCTGCGGGGCTTGTTTCGCCTGCGCGGCCTGCGCATATTCTTGCATATCGCCGCCTTGAAACACCGCCGTCAAAGCCGCAAAGTCTGTGAAATAGCCGATTTGCGCAAGTGCCAAATAGTAAAGTGTATAAACACCGGCGTAAATTAGCACGAATTTCTTGGCGAACGCTTGGTTGTTTTTTATGAAGTCGATACCGGATAGCGCAGCTTTGAGGGCTGAAAATTTGGTCATTTTGCTTCCTCTACAGTGGTTGGAGCAGTTTCCGCTTGCTTGATTTTTAAATAGGCAAACGCGCCTGTGCAAATATAGGCAAGGTAGGATAATGCCCCTATCACAATCAATACGATATAAAAGACCACTAATTTACCGAGCAATTCAGGTGTAAAAGCTGACAAAAAGCTCGATAGTTCAGACGGGTCATTGGCCAAAATCGATTGAAACCCAATTAAAGCGCTTCCAATATTTTGGAAAATCCCGGAAATAACTACCCAAATCAAATAAGTAAGCGCATACCCGCCAAATAGGGACCAAAAGCGTCCCTTGGAAAGCTCAGCCGACGCTTTAATGCCGAAATTTCCTTCTCTCAAAGCACATATTCCATACAAGCCCCAACGGCCGATAGCGTAGACGGAAAATGGAAGGTAAAACAGGAAAAACAAGAACATGAACAACAATGGAACCAGCAATGCTTCCACTTTTGCGTCTAAGTCACCTGCCGTGCCAAAAATAGAAAACAACGGCCAAAGTAACAGCATTGGCAAAAACGAAATCGCAAAACTCACAATCGCCAAACGGTTTTCAAACCCACCCCATGTCAGCCCCCAAAAACCAATTTCTTGGTTTAAAACAGCTTTGCGTATTGCCATCGCCATATTGGAAATTGAAATAGCAAAAGAGAAAACTATTACCGCGACCAATAATGGCAGGGCGTTAATTTGCTTCAGCATTGCAAAAAAAGGCTCAACGCCTTCCCACTTTTCGCCCTCCAAACCGATATTATTAATTACGGCTGTAACCAAATAGGCAATATATCCAAAGAATGGCAAAATCGCAGCTAAAGTAAAAATAACATAACGAACAACAAACTTTGGATACGTTTTAATGAAAGTGAAAACCGAAGTTGCAGCGTCGGTTGGTTTGAAGTCTCCTGCCATAATTAAACCCCTTGATTATCGTTTATTGTTGTTGATGAAACACTCTCGGACATTTTGTGATAGGCAAACGCGCCAACGCAAACCAATGCCAATTGCGAAAGCCCAGAAATAGCACCATTTATGAAAAAATATAAAATGGAACCAATATTGAGCATGTCACTTACATTGGCTGGAAAGCCCGAAGCCCCGATTTGGCCCATCAAAGGTTTCAAGATTAAGCCAATTATTGCCTGTATTACCATCGCACCGATCGCGACAATAATCCATGCCAAGAAAAATGCGCCAACAAATGACCAAAATTGCTCTTTAGTGGCATCAGCAGTTTGTCTGAGTGATGCTTTTTGGTTTGCCACTGTATAAACGCCATACATACCGAACCTTCCAAGCAAAAAGACAAAAAACAAGATTAAGACAACAGGTATGATAAACAAGAAACCTGGCACAGCCATAGCGATAAGGCCGCCAATTAAAACAACAACAATATATCCCAAGAAAAAGACTAACCACAGTTGCAGCAATGCAATGCCAAGTTGGTTTTCGTCACGGCCCCAATTCAAACCATAAAAGCCAATTTCCTTATTCAAAACAGTTTTGCGCAACGCCATACCAAGCATAACCAGCGATACAAGAGTTGAAACAATCAAAAATACCGCCAACTGGGGTACCTTTATCAATGCAAATGCGGCTAACAATGTGTCGGGGTTGGGCTGAGTGCTGCGCCTAGTAATTTCCGCTATGCGTGTCATCACATCTAAATAGCCAGTGCCAATCAACCCGAAAACCGAAATCAAGCCAATAATCCCATATATCCCCATATATCGGAGTGTGAATGGTCGGTTCGCTTTGGCAAAACTAAAAATAGACACCGCCGCGTCCGATGGCGAGAATTTTGCTGGCATATATAAACCCCTCTTTTGTAGTTAAAAACAGTATAACAACCTCGACATAAAGAGTGCAAGGCGCAAGCGCTGCTTACTTTCGCTGTTTACTCGCAAGGTCCAGTTCATTTTTGCGAAAACTGCTTCACACTTTTTAAGTAACGCTCTAAGTAATCGCAATGATAAAAGAATCCAAAGAGATAATTGTAGTTGGTGGTGGCCTTGCTGGCTCCGAAGCTGCTTGGCAAATTGCCCAATCGGGCCTTAAAGTTGCACTTTACGAAATGCGTCCAACACAAATGACTGACGCACACCATAGTTCCAATTTTGCCGAAATGGTATGTTCCAATTCATTTAGATCCGATGATGACGAGCATAACGCAGTTGGGCTTATTCACCACGAAATGCGCCAGATGAACTCGCTCATTATGGCTTGTGCCGATGCTAATAAAGTGCCAGCCGGTTCAGCTTTAGCGGTTGACAGGGACGAATTTGCAAAGTCAGTAACCTGTAGAATTGAGAGCCATCCTAATATTAGAATCGTCCGTGAAGCCATTGATAATCTTGATGTTTTGGGTGATAGTCCCGCCATTATCGCAACAGGCCCTTTGACATCGGCCAGCCTAAGCCAATCTATATTGACCAACAGCGGCGAAGAAAGCCTCAGCTTTTTTGACGCAATCGCCCCAATAATTCATAGAGACAGCATCGATTTTGATATTGCTTGGTTCCAAAGTCGCTATGATAAAGTTGGGCCCGGTGCGCGTTCTGAGGAAAATTGGGAACCGGTTTTCCTCGATAAAGAGAGCGCAAAAAATGAATTGGAGCCGGTTTTTGAAGAAAACCCATCGGCTCCAAAAGATGGCGCCGACTACATCAATCTGCCGATGGAGCGCGACGAATATTATGCATTTATAGATGCAGTGTTGGCGGGCGAGAAAGCGGAAATAAAACAATGGGAAGGAACCCCTTATTTTGAAGGCTGTTTGCCAATTGAAGTTATGGCCGAGCGAGGTCGCGATACTTTGCGCTTTGGGCCACTAAAACCGGTTGGCCTAACTAACCCTAAAACTGGAAATCGCCCATTTGCGGTTGTGCAGCTAAGGCAGGACAATAAATTGGGAACTTTGTTCAATATGGTTGGCTTCCAAACCAAATTAAAGCATGGCGCACAGACAGAGGTATTTCGGATGATTCCAGGTCTTGAAAATGCACAATTTGCGCGCTTGGGCGGCATCCATCGTAATACATTTTTGAATTCACCAAAAATTCTCGATAACACCTTACGGTTTAAGCCGAAACCAAACATACGTTTTGCAGGGCAAATTACGGGGTGTGAGGGATATGTCGAAAGCGCTGCATTAGGGCTTTTGGCAGGGCGGTTTGTGGCCTTAGAGCAGCAAGGTGACCAAATAAAATTGCCACCGCAAACCACGGCTTTGGGCGCGATACTGCACCATGTCACGATGGGGCATTTACCAGGTCAAAAAGGAACTTTTCAACCCATGAATGTCAATTTCGGGCTATTTCCCGAACTTTGCGATGAAACCATGCTTGAACTCAAAAAAGTCAAAGGCAAATTGCGCGACAAAGCCAAGAAATTAGAAGTAACCAAGCGTGCGAAATTGGATTTGCAGAATTGGTTAGAGTGACGCCCCTTCAAGTTGACAGACTTGAAGGGTAAAAAGGAGCGGAAAAACAAATAACTAGCGCGGCTTTCAAGTGCAACTTGAAAATCCACCGCGCTAAAAGAAATTGCCGCTAATTAGTACCGCTTTGCGCCGGTGCCATTTGTAATTGCGCCGCCTGCAATTGCAATTTGGCTTCTTTAAGCGCAACTACTTTTCTTTGAAACTTCTCATCTGGAACGAATGGCGCGATGAATATCATTGCATTTACAATCCAATCAGAATTTTTTTGGACGCTACCAATTATAGCTGCATTATTGCTCGCTAAAAACGCTGGCATTTCTTCGTTGGTCAGAGGCAAAGTTTCGCCAGTAGTTTGAGCGCTCATTTTGCGCACATATTCTATCATTTGGGCTTGGGTGTCAGTTGGAATTCCATTGACCGCCATACCAGCGGCTACAAGATTATCGGGTGCCTTTACTTGCTCGTGGCTGTCTATGTTTGCCAGAAGATTGCCACTTGCCGCGACAAAAATCCCAAGGCCAAGCGCTTTTACGACGAAAATTCGCAATATCCATTTTGAACTAAAAATTTGCATTGTAATTTGACACCCAATTGTGCGCCATTCTTACAGCAATCTTGCGAAAATTATGTGAAAAAAATCGCTAAATTGCGAACTAAATCCGTTTTGGTTGTCGCTTCATAGTCCATATAATGGGCCCAGATTTTGCTGGTCGGTATTCAGAAACAATTTCGAAGCCGCGCGATCTATAAAGCGGCAAATTGCGCGCTGTTGCCGTTTCCAAAGCAGCAGCAAAGCCATTTTCGTCTATTTCCTTAAGGCAGGCATCAAGTAATTTTCCGCCCATACCTTTACCTTGAAAATCGGTTCGAACCCCTAAAAACCGAAGATAGGCGTGCGGTGTTTTTTCTTTGTATTTTTCCATTTCAGTGCGCAATTGGATTAAGCGCGGAAGCCTTAAAAATCCGCTAGCGCCGATTAAATGTGGCAATGCCGTAAGCTCTTTAGCGATTGTTGGCTTCATTTCGCCAGGGTATGGAACCCAAAATGCAACCCCTTTTCCATCTGCGATTATCGAAATTTCGCCTTCTTCGAAGCCCAGTAATTCAACAAGTTTCTGAAAGAATTTTAGTTGAAAATGTGGGCGCTTGGCATCATCTCGCATGAACCAATTGAAAATTGGATCATCGCTAAAAGCGTCACATAATGTTTCGGCAATTGTATTTATTTCTTGCGTCTTGGCGCGCCTAACTTCGTGGCTCTTGGTGTTATTCATTGTGCGCGAACTTAACAATTACTCCGCGCTTTTTGAAATAGCTTTGCATAAGTTTGCGGCCCTGCCGATTATTATTGGCAAGTTTAAGGGCATCCACAATTACTTCAGACTTATTTTCTGCCTTTAGTGCGGTCTTTAGTTCTTTTATTCTTTCATCAATTTCGAGATTGTCATCACGGAGCGACTGATAAATTGCGTCTAATGCGGTTTCAATATTATTTTCTGTCACTTCTTATTCCTTCAATTTATTTCGTAATAATCTGCCTTGCTCTACTTTCCATTCTCGATCCTTAGTCGAAGCCCTTTTGTCTTGGGATTTTTTCCCCATTGCAAGCGCAATTAGGGTTTTCGCAAGGCCGCGGTCATTAAAATAAAGCTTCAATGGGACCAAAGTCCGGCCTTCGCGCTCGATTGCTGCTTTCAGCTTATTGATCTCTTTTTGCCGCAACAGCAATTTTCTTGGGCGCGTTGGCGCGTGATTAAACCTCGACGCTGGTGCATATTCAGGGATATTCGCATTGATTAGCCAAATGCCGCCGTTTTCATAGCTTGCATAACTTTCAGCAATATTTGCACGGCCTAACCTCAGGGATTTCACTTCCGTTCCGGTCAAAACAACCCCGGCTTCGTATGTATCTTCAACGGCATATTCAAAACGGGCGCGCCGATTTTCTGCGATTAGTTTTTTGGCCGCCTGCCTCGCGTTTTCTTTGATTTGCTCCTTCGACATCTATAAACCAGCTGCCTTCATTCCATCATCCAAGGTTTTTTTGGATGCAGCACTAAGCTCCACTAATGGCAGACGCACATCTGGAGATATCAAACCCATTTGTGCCAAGACATATTTTACGGGAACTGGGTTCGGCTCAATGAACAATGCTCTTTGCAAGGCGTCAAGACGCGTATTTATCGTCCTTGCCGCTACAAAATCGCCCTGTTCGAGGTGATTTTGCATTAAAGCAACTAAATCTGGCACAATATTCGATAATACTGACACTACACCTGAAGTACCGTATGCCGCAAAACCAAGGGCCAGATTGTCATCGCCAGCAAAAACCCTAAACCCGGCTTTGCAACTCGTCAAATGCAAAGAAGTTCTAGACGGGTCCCCTGCACTGTCTTTTAGCGCGACGATATTTTTGTGCATGGACAAATGTGCAATTGTTGTTGGTAAAATATCGACACCTGTCCGACCTGGAATGTTGTAGATCATAATGGGTAAATCGGCTGAATTTGCGATGGCCTCATAATGGGCGATTAGACCAGCTTGATTAGGTTTATTATAGTATGGCGCGACTACTAATGCGCCATCACACCTTAAGCGCTGTGCCGTTTTCATATGGGCAATAGCATTAATTGTATCGTTAGATCCACAGCCGGCTATTACCGGCACTCGGCCAGCAGCAGCTTCAACGGCCAGCTCAAATAGTCGCCAATGCTCGGTTAAATTGATAGTTGGGCTTTCACCCGTCGTGCCGACTGGGATAACCCCATGTATACCGCGGTCTATTTGAAATTCTATAAGCTTTTGAAACCCACTTTCGTCAATCTTACCATTCTTGAAAGGGGTAACAAGCGCAGAAATCGCGCCTTTAAATGATTTTATAAGATTTGACATAATTTGGTTATTTTTCGCCTTGGAGTTTCATATCGATATTATTTGCGCTTACTTTTTGCAAGCGGCTTGGATGCAAGCCTGCGCATTTATCGCCCAAATTTCAACAATATGTGCGATTAGAGCATTTCCCAAAAAGTGTGAAGCGGTTTTTGGAAAAGAAATGCGGCAAGCAACATGAGCATTTCCCAAAAAGTGTGAAGCGGTTTTTGGAAAATTTTTGCCCCAAGTCATAAACTCATTAATTTGCCTTGTAAGATGCGAGTTATTTTGGGCGAGTAGAAGAAAAAAGTCCGCAGGAAGTTGCATTACTTTCAAGGACATTTGACGCACTGATCGCACAAAAGATTGGAAGAAATATAAATGCAAAAACAATCCCAATTAGACGTTTAATGCTCTTAGGGGGTTGAACCTATTTGCAAAGCCGTGTTTTAAGGCAGTCAATCAATCGAAACAAGTATTTCAATTTTCAGCGGATTTTATATGCAGGCAATTCAGATAAATCGACTTATTTTCTGCATTCTAGCGCTCATGTTAGTTGATTTGGGCTTAGCGCAAAGTGCCAATGCACAAACGCCAAGCCCAGCGGCTACCAACGTTGCAGCTAGTGGGCAGATGATACAGCCAGATATTGCAGCGCCTTTGGTTCAGCCGAATGGATCGGCAGACCCCCAAAGCGTGCCAGCCAGCGTCCCTGTTATATTCGATAACTCAACACCTATCGCCACCCCAGCTCCCGCCACGCCTGCCGTAATTCCGACTGATGCGAAACAAGCAATTCAATTGGGCCTTGCAGCAGTTCGTAATCGCAATTGGACTGAATTGCGAAGGCTTTTAACGGTGGCGCCAGATGAAACGTCTAAGCTTGCAATTACATGGTTGTTAGTGAGCGATGAAAACAGCAATGCATCTTTCAATGAACAACGAAACGCATTGCAATCTCTACAGGCGTTCCCCCAATTGCGCGAGCTAAAGATGCGTATGGAGAGAATTGTCGAATATCGCGGATTGTCACCAAGCGAAATTATAGCTTTCTTTAATTCTGGGACGGGTTACTCGGTTAATAATTTGCCGCTCACAGGTGAAGGAAGAATGGCGTTGGCGTCGGCCTATTTGGCAAGTGGGCAGACCCAACAAGGCCAAGCATTGGCGCGTGAAACTTGGCGCAATTTCCGCTTTGATAGCCGCTTGCAAGCCCTTTATTTGGAACGTTACAACAGTTTCTTGACAGCCCAAGATCATGACGCACGCGCAGACTTATTGCTTTGGCTTGATAGAACCACTCAAGCCCGCGTACTCTTGCCGCTTCTAAGCGAACAAGGGCGTGCAACCTACAATGCGCATTTAGGAATTCAATCAGGCGAAGGAGCCATTTTAACTGGTGCAACAATTGACGATCGCGGCATAAAATACGAACGGGTAAAAAGCTTAAGGTTACAAGGGCGTAACGCCGAAGCTTTAAATTTGTTAACGACCATTGATTCAAATGGCCTTCCCGAACCTGGGCAAGAGGCAATTTGGAATGAACGGCGAATTTTGCTTATTGAAGCAATTCGTTCGAAAAGGTGGCAAGACGGATATTCAATTGCATCCCAACATGGTTTGGAATCTGGTTCCAAGTTCGCTGATTCAGAATTTAGCGCCGGATGGATAGCTTTACGTTTTCTAAACCAGCCAGAAGTGGCGCTCCGGCACTTTGGGCGCTTTAACAATGCAGTTCAAACCCACATGTCAAAATCACGTGGGTTTTATTGGCAAGGACGGGCATATGAGGCCCTTGGCAATCTTGAAAGCGCTAACAACGCCTATTTGCAAGCGGCTGCTTACCCTGCGTTTTATTACGGTCAAATTGCGGCAGCAAGGATGGCAGAAAAATCAGGCACTATCGCCACTTTGAGGTTGCCCGCCGAAGCCCAAGCGACGCCCGCTGATTGGTCGAACCTGAACGCCCGGCCAATGATGCAAATTGCCAGAATTTTTGGTGAAATTGGTGAACGCGACTTATTTGTAAAATTCGCATTTTCCCTTGACGATGTTTTGGAAACCAATGGCGAGCATCAGGCATTAAGTGAGTTTGCTAGGTCTCGTGGTGAAAATTTGGTTGGTATAAGGGTTGCAAAAGCTGGTCTTAATCGCGGCATTATAGCGACCGAAGCAGCGTTTCCGATCATCTCGATACCAAGGCTTTCAGGATATAACCAAGCCGAGGACGCGTTTTCGCTTGCGATAACAAGGCAAGAGAGCGAGTTTAACCCCAATGCTGTCAGTCATGCTGGGGCGCGCGGTCTTATGCAATTTATGCCGGCAACGGCCACAGCACAGGCACGGCGCATGGAAATACCCCATTCAACCGCCTGGCTGACTTCACGTCCGCAGCATAATTTGACATTGGGCAGTGCCCATTTGGCGGACTTAACAAGCCGGTTTTACGGTAGCTATGTTATGACAATAATAAGCTATAACGCGGGGCCAGGACGCGCCGTTCAATGGGTCGATACTTATGGTGAAATCAGAGGCGAAGAAGTAGATAAAGTTATCGATTGGGTGGAAATGATTCCATTTTCTGAAACTCGCAATTATGTTCAAAGAGTATTGGAAAACTTGCAGGTATACCGTGCACGTCTGAATGGTGACGCCGCCCCGCTGCGGATTTATGAGGATTTGGTGCGTGGAACAAAACCACCGCCTGAATTCAGTATCAGGATCATGCCAGGTGCTGATGCGCCAGGCGGCCCGCCGAGTGAACCAGAGCGAACACCTGCCAACACTCAAATTGTTGAGTAGTCATCGATTGAGCGAGCCACATCTACTCGATTGAATATTTGTAAACTTGGCCTTCCAATTTCCTTTTTATGCGTCCATCGTGCCAAAGATAATTCAAATGTGCGATTGTTTCGCCAGTAGCCAAGGAAATGGAACCGCCACCAATGGTTCTTTTGAAAAGCGCACCAAAACATTCAACAGCGATTACAGGCTCGCGAGTGACCAAATCTAAGAGGCGCTGAAGGGTCTTTTCATGCTTAGCAATCAAAGCGCTTAGCCGCGTATGCGCGCCGTAAAAAGGCTTGTTATGCGACGGTAGCACCAAAACATTTGCAGGAACCTTTTCAATCAAGCTTTGGCAAGAAGTAATCCAATCCATCAGCGGGTTTGCATCTGGTTCGGTTGGAAATACAGAAACATTCGAACTGATTTTTGGTAAAATTTGGTCGCCTGAAATAAGAAGGCCCAATTCCTCACATAACAAGCATGCATGTTCAGGGGAATGTCCGTTGCCAACTACAACCTGCCAAACATAATCGCCGATTTTTAGGTTATCCCCATCTTGAATTCTCTTGTATGCGTCTGGGAGTGGGTAAACCATTTTCCCAAAGCCGCCAAATCGCTTCTTGTAATTTTCAAGAGCTTCTTCGCCCCAACCAGCCTTGGTATAAAAATCCAGACCTTCTTTTGGTGGTTTTAACGGCGGGTCATTTACCAGCATACGACAAGTAACATACTCAAGCCTTGTCATCCAAAGCCTTATGTCAAACTTTTCAGTAAGCCAGCCGGCCATTCCAATGTGGTCCGGGTGCATATGAGTTCCGATGACCCTTGTAATTGGTTCGCCGCCCAAAAAACCTGTAAGAATTTTTTCCCATGCTTCTAAAGTTGCAGAAGTATTGACACCGGTATCGACAATTGCCCAACCACCTTCATCACGGATAATCCAAATATTAATCCATTTAAGATCCATGCCGAGCGGCATTCTTGACCAATAAACACCATCGCAAATTTCGATGACTTCGCCGGGCAATGGGCCAATTGAAAATGGGTATTCAAGCCCGTTTTGGATATCACTTGTTTCTTCTTGGGTCATCGCCACCTTTTTATGTAGGATTGCAGCAAATGCGCAATTCGGATATTCAACGCGCTGAAAGATTCAATAACCACGACTTCCAAAAATGTAAACGATATATTATAACACCAAGCAGACAGGAAAATGCACAAATGGAATTGACGGTTGAAAATCTAACAATTGGTTTTGGAGGCACTATTTTATTCTCTGACCTCAGTGCGACATTAAAATCAGGGGAGACTTTAGCAGTTCTTGGGTGCAATGGTACGGGCAAATCAAGTTTCCTCAAAGTCCTAACTGGATTCGCAAAACCAAGCCGTGGGAAGATAATTGTGCAAGGTGATGAATCCGCGCCTATTCCCACTATTGGATATTTGGCACAAACTAATAATATAAATCAAGAAATTCCGATTTCCGTTTTCGATTTTGTAGATTTGGGAACTTTGGCGATTGAAAAGCCAAGACATGAATTTAAGCCAAAGCATCCGATCACGCCTGATGCGGCATTAGCCTTAGTTGGAATTGCGACATTGAGCAAAAAACTAATTGGGCATTTGTCGACCGGACAGTTTGTTAAAGCATGTTTGGCACGCTGCTTAATCGCGGACCCCGATATAATTATTTTGGACGAACCTTTTGCATCGCTTGACACGATATCGTGCGAAGAAATACGCATTTTATTGGAAAATTTAAAATCGCAGGGCAAAATAATAATTGTATCCATACATGATGAAAAGCTAAGCATCGGATTTGACCATTTTGTAACATTAAGTGGGATAAGTGCGTTGTGGGAAAACAGGCTGCCAACCCATAGTCATCAATGCGAACTGCATGAATGTAAAACGGAAATTGGAAACGCGGCATGATGCATGCGATTTTTGACTCTTCTATGCATACGGCAATGATATGCGGGCTGTTTCTTGCGGTTGCCACTGCGCCCATCGGTGTATTTTTGTTAATCCGCCGCCTTGCATTGGTGGGCGATGCTTTGGGCCATGCTGTATTGCCTGGTGCAACATTAGGGGCATTGTTATCAGGCGGCGCTGGTTGGGCAATAAGCCTTGGTGCGGCCCTGACTGGATCAGCACTTTTTGGCATGGCGTCAAGGCTACAGAAGCGGATGAAACTGCACGAAGACGCTATTTTCGCTCTATTTTATCTTGGGTCTTTGTCCCTTGGGCTTATCATTGCCGAAACTGGCCAAAATCAAGTTGATCTTGAGGAAATATTGTTTGGAGATATCCTCAATCTTGACAGTTTTGCGGTATATCTTAGCGTATTCGCAGGCTTCATTTCACTGGCAGCACTTTGGCTTATTTACAAACCCTTGTTGCTTTCAAGCATTGACAAACAGTTCTTAGAAAACAGCCCGAGAATTAAAAATGCAAACACCATATTTTTCGTTATACTTGCCCTAGTTAGTGTTGCAACGTTTCAGGCGTTGGGAACTCTTTTGTCGGTTGGCATATTTATCGGCCCGGCAATTTGTGCAAAATATTGGGGTGGTGACATAAAGAAACAGATGTTTATCAGCGTGTTTTTTTCCCTTTTTGCAATTTTCGCGGGGCTAATTGCGGGCAAACTACTTAGCCTTAACCCCTCGCCCTTAATTGTATTGACGCTTGTTTTTCTTTCGATAGGTTCTGCATTTCTTAACAATACCAAAGATGCAATTTAGCGTTTCGGTTTTGGCGGGACTTGCCTATGATTTGGCTAAATTAAGCGCAAAGTAGCAAGCAATTTTGATTAAAAAAAGGCGCGAACCACGCTAGTTTGCGGCAGTTTTACAACACTGTTGCAAAACCGCCAATTTATGTGATTATATTACTTTGTATTATCTTCATTTCGATTTACAATATTCGCAAACATGCGCAAATATAGCCAAATTATAGAAGACGAAAATGCCAAGAAAATTATTAGAAGACGCCAGAATTTGCCTTTCCTTGCTAACACGCCTGCCAATTCCAATGCCAAAAGAAATCTTGGATGAAGATGGCGACGGCATTCAGGATTTAGAGCGCATCGGTAAAGCCTATCGTGCTGCGCCATTGGTCGGCGTTGTAACGGGCGTTGTTGGCGCTTTGGCATATTTTATCGGCATTTCCATGAGCGGCAATCCAGTCTATATTGCTGCAATCTTGGCAATTTCAGCACAACTTCTTATTTCGGGCGGAAGCCAAGAAATCGGTTTTACCAAAGTCTTGTCATTGCGGCCACACCCATCAGCGGATACCCAAGGGCGTGACGAAGACATGGGGGTCGCGGTTGGCGCGATTGCAGCTGGTCTTATGCTTTTATTGAAAATTCACTTGGTGGCCGAGCTAGCTAACCCTTGGATAGCCGCAATGGGTCTTATTGCCAGTGCTGCATTTGGCCGTGCGGCGCAAGTGCAACTTATGGCATTTACGTCGAAAGATAGCGCCACTCAACCAAGCAAAATCGACGCCACAACTTCGATGTTTGTTGGCGCAATAATTGGCATTGTTACTATTATGATGGCAACAATTGGTGAGAGTTTCGGCGCAAGTGTTATTGGCTTTGCAAAAACTGTTCTTGGAGCATTTTTCGGCATGGGCGCATCGGCTGCTTTATTTTTCTCTTTAACGAAATGCCGTCATCATCTTGATAATGTTAATGTTAAAGAAGCAGTTGGTTGGGTTACTGAAATGGGCGCGCTCTATGGTATTGTTGCCTTTATGCCTGTTATTGGACTTTGATTTCATTTGAACGATTGAAAATTATGGCGCGCTAAGATAGTGTGCCGCAATGACAGAAGCATACATAACTGGCACAGGCCTTTTTACACCACCTCATTCAGTATCTAATGACGAATTGGTGGCCGCTTTCAACGCATATGTTGAATTGTTCAATCAAGAAAATGCGGCGCAAATTGCTGCGGGTGATGTGGCGGCGCTTGGCCCATCGTCAACTGAATTTATTGAAAAAGCCTCGGGCATTAAGTCCCGTTTTGTGATGTCGAAAACTGGCCTACTTGACCCCAAAATCATGACCCCGCTTATCCCTGAGCGCCCGAATGATGAAATTTCAGTTTTGGCCGAAATGGGCGTTGCCGCCGCCAAAGCAGCCCTAGCACAAGCGGGCCGCGACGCCTGCGATGTTGACTGTGTAATTTGCGCAGCTTCAAATATGCAACGCGCCTATCCCGCAATCGCCATTGAAATTCAAAATGCATTGGGCCTTAGTGCAAATTCTTACGCGTTCGATATGAATGTTGCTTGTTCATCCGCGACTTTTGGCATTCAGATGGCCTCCGATATGGTTAAATCGGGTTCGGCAAAATCTGTTTTGGTGGTTAATCCTGAAGTTTGCTCTGGCCATTTGAACTTCCGCGATAGAGATAGCCATTTCATATTTGGTGATGTCGCGACCGCAGTTTTGGTTGAAAGCGATTTGGCGCAAACCAAGGGCCCAAAATGGAAAATCCTTGGTACTAAATTGAAAACCCAATTTTCAAATAATATTCGTAACAATTTCGGCTTTTTGAACCGCACAGCGCCCGAAGGCATTGGCGCGCCAGACAAATTGTTTGTGCAAGAAGGTCGCAAAGTATTCAAAGAAGTTGTGCCAATGGTCTCTAATATGATTATTGAACATTTGGGTGAACTTGGCCTTGATGCCGCAAACCTCAAGAGACTATGGCTTCATCAAGCGAATGCGGGAATGAATCGTATGATTAGCGGCAGAGTATTGGGCCATGAGGCAAGTGAAGACGAAAGCCCAACAGTGCTTGATACTTATGCCAACACTTCGTCTGCGGGTTCCATTATCGCATTCAATAAGAACTCGGCTGACTTTGCAATTGGGGACTTAGGATTGATTTGTTCCTTCGGCGCGGGTTATTCGGCAGGAACAGTGTTTGTTGAACGCGCCGCATAGGGGGATTTGATATATTTGACCTCATCATAAAAAATGGGACCTTAGTAAGTCACGCAGGAATTGGCAGCGGTGATATCGGCGTCAAAGGAGGCAAAATTGCCGCGATTGGTGATCTTAAGACCCAAAGTGCCGGCTCAACTATTGATGCCAAAGGGCTTCATGTAATACCCGGCATAATTGACAGCCAAGTCCATTTTCGTGAACCTGGTCTTGAATGGAAAGAAGACTTAGAAACTGGCGCAAATGCGGCGGTTTTGGGCGGTGTAACTTCAGTTTTTGAAATGCCAAACACAAACCCAACTACATCAACAATTGATGATTTGCAGGAAAAAGTGCGCCGCGCAACTGGCCGCATGTCTTGTGACTTTGCTTTTTACGCTGGCGCGACAAATGATAATATAGACGAACTTGCAGAACTCGAACGCGAAAAGGGTTGCTGCGGGATCAAGGTCTTTATGGGTGCGTCCACTGGTTCATTATTAGTAAAAAGCGATGAAAATGTTGGGCGTATTTTGTCAAAAATTAAGCGCCGCGCAGCATTCCATAGTGAAGATGAATATATATTGGAAGCTAATCGGCATCTCGCAAGAAACGCAGACCCAACTTCGCACCACGAAGTGCGCAATGTTGATGCTGCAATCACTTGCACTAAACGCTTAGTAAAACTCGCGCGAGAGCGCAAAAAACGTATTCATGTCTTACATATTTCAACCCAAGAAGAAATGGATTTCTTGGCGGCCCACAAAGACATTGCAACAGTTGAAGTTTTGCCCAACCACTTGTCATTTGCGGCGCCCGAAATCTATCAACAAATCGGCTCTTTGGCACAGCAAAACCCGCCAATCCGTGAACAGCGCCACCAAGACGCATTGTGGGAAGCAATTCAAAATGGCTTGGTGGATGTTATTGGCTCGGATCACGCACCTCATACATTGGAAGAAAAAGCAAAGCCCTACCCTGCATCCCCCTCTGGAACGCCAGGGGTTCAAACTATGCTTCCAGTAATGCTCACTCATGCCTTTAACGGCAAATTGAGTTTGCTACGGCTTGTTGACCTTTTGTGCCATGGGCCAGGGCGAATCTTTGGTATTGCGAATAAAGGCCGAATTGCATTAGGATATGATGCCGATTTTACTTTGGTGGATTTATCCGCAAAACGCATAATCACAAACGATTGGATTGCATCAAAGTCCAAGTGGACACCATTTGACGGCTTCGAAACCAAAGGCTGGCCGACACACACAATAGTCCGCGGGCAAGTTGTAATGGAAAATGATGAGATAGTTGCAGCGGGACATGGCAAACCAATTGAGTTTTTGGAAAATCTATAAATGCGCGAAACGCCTTATGTCACACCGACTTTGATCGATATTGAAAAGCGTGCCGACGGGGCTCTAATTTTATCAAACCCACATCCTTTGCAAGCGGCATTTGACAATGTAATTGCGCCGCTTGAATATTGGTCAAAGCATGCCCCCAACAAGACTTGGCTTGCAGGCAAAGAAAATGGGGTTTGGCGCGAAGTTTCTTATTCACAAGGTCTTGCAATTGTTCGAAATTTGGCGGGCCATTTAGATAGGCTTCTACCACCCGGCTGCGTAGTGGCAATTGGATCTTCGAACTCTCTTAATCATGCGTTTTTGACATATGCCCTGCCATTAACAGGCAGGATACCAGCGCCAATTACACCTGCATATTCTCAAAAAGCAACCGATATCAGGCGTCTTAAAGAAGCGCTAGAAGTCCTTGATGCAAAGGCCATTTTTTACGAAAATGAAGACTATTCACGCGCAATTGGTTGGGCCAATGAATTGGGTGTGCTTGTGATAACAGGCGGCACGATTGGCGAGAAAGAAATTGATTTTGATTTGGCCTTTGGGCCAATTGACCCAGCTTCGCCTGCGAAAATTCTTCTTACTTCGGGTTCAACGGGTTCCCCTAAAGCTGTTGTCATTAGTCACTATAATTTGGCGCAAAACGCGGCACAAATTCGCTCTACTTTCGACCCCACTAAAGAGGCGCAAGTTTGGCCAAATGGCATTGTCATGGTCAATCATTTACCTTGGTCACATTCTTTGGGTGGCAATGCGGTTTTGCACATGTTGACACATTCCGGCGGTACACTCTGGATCGATGACGGCGCACCAACTGAAGCGGGTCTGCCAAAGACAATAGAAGCAATAAAAAGAGTAAGACCCAATTATCATCTGACTGTGCCGCTTGGCTGGTCGCTTTTAACGGCGGCAATCGAAAAAGATGATGAATTAGCCCATGCGCTATTCGAAAATCTTGTGATTATGCAATATGGCGGAGCCGCATTGACACAAGATATTTACGAGCGCCTTCAGGCCAAAGCCCGCGAAATTATTGGCGATGAAATCACAGTAGCAGCAGGCTATGGTGCAACAGAAACTGGCCCAACGGTTTGCAATGTTCATTGGCCAAACCGAATAATGGGGCTGGTTGGCCTTCCGGTTCCGGGGCTTAAGGTTAAATTGGTTCCAATCGGCGAAAAATTTGAGGCAAGGGTCAAAGGGCCGGGAATTTTCCCATATTATTTGGCAGATGAAGCAAAAACCGAAGCAGCATTTGATGAAGAAGGCTATTATAAGCTGGGTGACGCTTTAGCTTTTTATGATGATGCCAAGCCGCAATTGGGCCTTAGGTTTAATGGTCGAACCTCTGAAGAGTTCAAGATGTTAAGCGGAAGCTTCGTGCAAACAGGCAATGTTCGGCTTGCACTTATTGGTGGATCCAACGGCTTGATAAGTGATGCGATTATTTGCGGCGAAGGCCAATCCGAGCTCGGAGCATTGGTTTTCATCAATGTAGCGCAGTGTAATTTAGCAATTGATGAAGATCTCAATATGTTCGAATTAGCACAAAATCAGGCCCTCAGGCGGCTGTTAAGCCAAAGGCTGTTGTTTACTTTCAAGCACCAACCCGCAACTAAAGCCGTCAAACGGATAATAGTTCTTGATAGCCCTGCCTCGCTCGAAGCAGGTGAAATCACTGACAAGGGCTATCTAAATCAAGCGCGTTGCCGCGAAAGCCGAAAAACTGCGCTTGACAATCTTTATACAAATGACGCAATTGTCATTAAATTAGATTAAAGGTTCAATATGAGTGACACTGAAAAAACTGGCGCGGATGCGCTAGTATCAACTTTGGCTGATTGCGGCGTTACGCATTGTTTTGCTAATCCTGGTACATCGGAAATGCACTTGGTGCAGGCGCTTGACCGAGAGCCGCGTATCCATTCAACCCTTTGTCTTTTCGAAGGTATTGTGTCCGGCGCCGCTGATGGCTTTGCCCGAATGGCACAAAAACCGGCAATGACCTTGCTGCATTTGGGCCCGGGTTATGGGAATGCAATTGCAAACATTCATAATGCTAGGCGCGCCTATTCACCGATGATAAATGTTATCGGGGATCACGCGACTTATCATCGTCATCTTGAAGCTCCTTTGACATCTGATATCGAAACAATGGTAAAGCCAAATTCGCTTTGGATAGGTGTCGTGCAAAACTCAGGCGAAGCGGGCCAAAAAGCAGCCGAAGCGTTTAAGGCGTCATGCGACGAACCTGGTGGCCCAATTTCACTGTTGTTACCAGCTGATAGTGCATGGAATCTTGGCGGTGTTAACGGCCTAGTACCCAATATTGCGCGTCCAAGCCTTATCGAAGCGAGTAAAATCGAGGAAATAGCGGATTTAATAAAAGCTGCCAAAAAACCAATAATTTTGGTTGGCGGTAAAGCACTTTGCGATGAAGCGGCACTTAAGACTATGTCGCGGCTTTCGGCTGCCGGTATCCGAATAATGATGGATACATTTCCAAGTCGGGCGGCGCGTGGCCACGGGCGGTTTGAGCCAGACAGAATGCAATATTTTGGTGAAATGGCCCTTGCCGATATGTCTGGTGCGGATCTGATGATATACGCCGGGACCACACAACCAAACGCATTTTTCGCTTATCCAAATAAGCCGTCTGAACTTGTGCCGACTGGTGCGAACACTGCTGTTCTGACTACCCGATATGAGGATAGCCACGAAGCGCTCGCACAATTGGCTGATATTTTGGGTGCTCCACCTCCACCGCCACAAAAAGAGCGGGAAATAAGACCTGCGCCCAAAGGGGCATTAAATCCTTTTGCCTGTGCGGAAAGCCTTGCCCGCCTAATGCCAGAGGATTCAATTATCTCCGACGATGCCGTTACTGCAGGCTTGCCGCATTACCTTGCAACTTCAAACGCTGCAAAGCACGACTGGCTATTTTTGACGGGCGGCGCAATTGGTCAAGGCTTGCCCCTTGCCATTGGTGCCCAAATGGCAAATCCACAGCGTAAAGTGTTTGCGTTGTCTGGCGATGGTTCTGCAATGTATACAATTCAGGCACTTTGGACCATGGCGCGCGAGAACTTGCCAATTGTAACAATTATTTTTGCCAATCGTTCTTACCGTATCTTGAATATTGAAATGATGCGCACCGAAGCAGGCAACGTTGGAAAAACAGCCCGTGACATGCTTTCGCTAGACTCCCCTGCCCTAGATTTTGTTGCCTTAGCAAAGGGCCAAGGCATCAATGCGGTTTCTGTAAATACTGCGGAAGACTTTGAAAGCGCGCTTAAGACGGCAATTGATGCCAATCAGCCGTGGCTTATCGAAGCAATGGTATAGGTCATAAAACCACTAATGAGTTTATGACCTAGTGCTTTTTGATCGGTTTTTGCGGCGCAAATAGCCAGATAGCAAAAGTTGAAAATGCGAAAACTAAAATTGATGCGGTTAGTGCACGTAGAGTTCTGGCAGCAACAGCATTTGAGCCAGTTTCGGTCCATAGAGTATGCGAATATTGAACCCCTTGATAAAGGAAATAAGCATACCAAATAATTGCAATTAGTGAGCCCAATATGGCCGAAATCCAAGCAAAACCTAGTGACCTCTTAACATCACAAAGCGGTAATTGAAATTCAGTGCGGCCGAATAATAACAATAATATTATCATGACATTTGATGCCAATAATGGCCATTTTGCACCAGCCGCGCAGGTGGTAATGAAGCCTACAGCCATTATCATCAATACTATGTATAGCGAAGATCGGCTTTCACGCCAAAGACCACAAGCCGTTACCATAAGTGCCATGCCATAGACTGCACATAAACAATGCAAAATGTCGAAAACCGGCAATGGCGCTTGTGAATTTCGCCAAAATAAATTGGTAAATTGCGAAGGCAATATTGTTGCGCCGATTAGCACAAAGCCAAAGGCAAAGGCCAAAATCGCAAGGATTTGTGGGCCTATATCTGCTGCATGCTTACCTATGTGCCTTGCGGCCCTATCTGCTGGTTTGGCGATAAATCTTGCGTGATCCAATCCCATTATAACAGTCGCGCCAACTAGGGGTCCAACATTGTAAATAAGCCGGTAAAAAACCAGTGCAACTGCCGCGCCCGGTATGTTTTGGCTATTGGGTGCCATTGCAAGAATTGTCGCTTCGAACACGCCGAGCCCGCCTGGCGCGCCAGATAATGCCCCCAATATGCCGGCCAATGTGAAGACGGCCAAAAAGGCCGGCAAAGACCAGCCGCCGTGATCGGGCAATAATATGTAAAGTGCAAGTCCTGCGCCAATTTTATCAAACATTGTTATCGCAAGATGCGCCAGCGCGCGCGCACTTCTTGGTCGAAAAATTGTGGTTTGGCCCCATTTGAAATTTTTTGGGCCTTTTAATGAAAACAAAAGCCAAGCAATTGCGGGCAGCAAAAGGGCCAAAGCCACACCGAGCCAAATTGCTGCTGATATCCTTCCGTGGCGCGCAATTTCATTGGCTCCTGCCAATAGCCCCAAACCCGCAACACTTATCGCGCCAATGAAAACCATCATACCTGTTGTCGCCGAAAGCGCGCCGATTTCTGCAGCTGTTAATCCCCATTTGCGATAGAGTTTTGAGCGTGCAGTAGCAGCAATCGCCCATGAATATCCAAGTGTCTTTGCCAATGCATTTGTCGCAAGGCTTGCTAAAATTGTGCGGCCAAGCAACAGCCTTTTGCCAATCATTGAAAGACTAAATCTGTCATTAAAACTCAAGGCTAGGTATGAAATAGTTGCGGACAAAATCGCAAGCGACGTTGTTGAAATTCGAACATCATCAAAAGCCTGCGCCAAGTCCGACGGTGAAAAATGCTTCAGTTCGCGCGAAATAATATTCAGCGACCAAATAAAAATTACAAAACTTGAAAAAGTTATTACGCGAGGGTGGGTTGTTAATGCGCTAAAACGCGTGCGCAACCATTCTGCGCCTTGCCAAATTAAGGAAAATATTTTTCGCCATTCATTTTCGCTGTCAGTAGAATTGCGGGTCAATAGAAAATTGCCTTACAATGGGCTTTTCGTCACTTTAGTGACATCTAACCTTGTCACGGAAAATATCGCGAAGCAATCCTTTGCCAAAAACACTTAAAGCGAAATCTGTGCTAATACGCCTTTTGGCGGCGATGCGCGCGTATCCATCCAACGAGTGAAGAATTGCCATCGCATCTTTCGCTTCATGCGCGATTACAATTGCATCAGCTTTGCTCGCGGATTTTGCGATTTCAGCAATTTCAACTTCGCCGCTAATCCATAAAACCCGCGAAGCCATTGAGCAATTTGTCGGGTTGCCAAGTTCAAACGCCAAATTCGGATAAAGCCGTGCAAGCAAGGCAATATGTGCGCCAGCGTCAGAACCTTGAACTTCTAATACATCAACGCAAGACAAATCTATAACTTGATTGACTGCATTTAGCATACGCCAGCAGTGCTTTTGGGCGGTTTCTTGGCCAATTTTTGCCAAGGATACTACGTCCGCAAAATCGAATTCCGCTTGAAGATTGTCAATGATCTCAAATTGCACTTAATGATTCCCCTGCTGATAAATACAAGGTGATTTGTTTCGGTGAACAAAAGGTTATTGTTTTTCAAATGGTTGCGTTAATTTGTTGGTAACAAATCCACTAGAGCATGTCCCATTTCGATGGATTCGAAATGGTGCTCTAGATTCTTTTGATTGCCGCGTTTCTTATCCAAAAAACCGCTTCACACTTTTTTCCGAAACGCTCTAAAACCAAGTCTTGCCTCGGTTACTTTCGTCCTTTGGACCCATTACTTGCTCGCGCAATTTGGCGTTGCTAGTTGGGCGTGCGGCTGTTGTTTCGTTTTGAAATGTGCCTGCACCAATGGGCTGCGGGGAATTGTTCAAAGGCCCAGTAATTTGAGGCGAGCTTGAACGAGCTATATTCGTTAGGCTTGCCCCGCTTTTCATTAGCTTTGATTGCAAATTGCTTGAATGCTGAACTGCTGCATCATTTTGTTCTGTTGCCGGTTTTTGGTTGGTTAGCTCACTGACCCCACGCATTGAATATATTAGAGCATGCAAATCTATATCGTCTGCAGTTTTATTTCCAATTGCTGGCTGCTCGCCAAATGCCGGCCGATTTTTACTGATATCATTATCGGCAAACCTTAACCGCATTGGCACCGGTACGCCTTCTCCAAAGGCAATGCACTCACGATTATCAAGGGCAGACAAAAAGGCAATAACTCCAGAGGATGAATCGCCAAGTGCGGTTCTTACGATTTCTTGGTCATTTTCATTGCTCAATCGCATTGCAAAAACCGTCGAGCATTGTGATAGGATTGTAGGATCCAATTCGCCCGGCCTTTGGGTAACGACTGCAACCGCACAGCCGTATTTTCGGCCTTCCTTTGCGATTCTTGCAATCGCCAACCTTGTAGGCAAAAACCCAAGTTTGGGGTCAGATGGCACGTATCTGTGCGCTTCTTCGCAAACCAAAAGTACTTTTATGGCGCCATCTGAAGCCCGCGCGACTTCAAATGACATTCTCGCTAAGACTGATGCCACGCAATTGACAACTTCATTTGGCAATCCAGCCAAATTGACCGTAGTCATTGGTTTGTCATGTGCAGGTAAGCGGAAAATCTTGGATACAATGGCACCAAAATTGTCTTCGCGGCCTGCTCTTCCAAACATAAATGCGTAACGAGGATTATTCTCGATTAGCTCTAGCCTTACTTTTAAACTTCGTAATTGATGGCGATGGAATTTTGGTTCAAGATGGCCAGTCATTTCCTCAATTTGTCTTATGACTTCGCTCATTCTGTATGGAACAGGCGTGTCAACATTGACCGAACTTGCGTCAAGCTTGCGCTGCGCCCCGCCAACTGCTGCAATCCGATCCATTTTTGCAATCAAAACAAATTCACGCAGAATATCGCTTTCTTCGGCATTGCCACGCCCGCGAAAAATAACGTCCTCAAGTTCATCGAAATTGAGCAGCCAATATGGTAAATCGAGATTAGTTGAATCCAATATATTGGCCTTATCGCCGAAGGCTGCCGAAAACTCATTGTGTGGATCGAGAAACAGGACCCGCAAATTTGGTTCAACCTCTAACGCACGCAAAACAACCAAGCTCACTGCGCATGACTTCCCAACCCCTGTGGTCCCTACAAATGCAACGTGGCGACTTAATATGTCTTCAACTGCGACCAATGCCTCAATTTTCTCGTTTTGGCTGACAGCCCCAACAACAACGCTTTTTCTCGAACCCATATCAAAAATACACTCAAGGTCCGCAATACGCATCCTGTGGGCAATAGACCCCATCGGAGGATACTGGCGAATGCCGCGTTTGAACGTGAGGGCGCCATCGCTCGCTTCTTGCACCTCGCCCAATATGTCGCCATGCACGATAACCGAGTTTATTTCCTTGTCATGCCAAGTTGAATGTTCGGTCCGTATTTCGCGTATCATTACGACAACACGCCCAAATGTTGTTTTCACCGAAATCATTTGCCCAACTGTCCAAATATCGTCATTTAACAGTACTGGGTTGGTCGTTTCTGTAACGATTATTATTTTTGAACCATTGCAAGAAGTAACATAGCCAATTTCACGGGCAGTAGTTTGTAGGCCCGACCGTTTATCAGGCGGATAATAGTCTGGCCTTGGCGGTATTTTATCCAAAATGCCCTGCGATTTCATTTCCTTTTCATTCCATGGATCGGCTTTGCGATTTGGCTCAGAACCTATGGAAACAGGGGTATTGAATAGTCCCTCTGGGAGAATGTCTGAAATTCTAGGCTCTTTTTGCAGCAACCAGTTTTTTTCACTATTTGAGGCGCTATCTAGCTGCTGTGAAGGCTCTGGCGACGACTGATTGCCATCATCAATTCCCCAAGTTTTGAACATGGGTTTTTCAACATGACCCGCGCCAAGGCCTTGAATGCCGCTCGATGGCGGCGTAATTTCATTTTGGTTGGCATGTTCGGTCATTGCAAATTCCAAGCACTGAATCTAATTACTTGTCTTGCCGCAATATGGTTAATGCTTAGTTCTTAAATGACTGTAATTGGTGGTTATTTGTAATAAATGCATTCTAAAGGCGACAAATCGCGGCTTTTAACTTAATGTGATTAAATGAAAAACCAATCCAAAACCTTCCTTCAAGACTACAAGCCATTTCCATTTTCGATTTCTTCAACGAGTATCGCATTTGCACTTGATAAATCGCAAACTATCGTAAGCGCCAAGTTGCGGATAAGTCGAAATACTTCGGCTAATTCAAGCGCCGAGTCTTTGATTTTGGACGGCGAAGGGCTTGAAATCATAGAAATTAAACTCGATGGACAGCCACTTAGCGCGGCCGAATACACCTATAGCGACGACAGGCTTACAATACACAAACTTGCGGGTGATAATTTTGTGCTTGAAACCAAAGTTAAGATAGACCCAAGTGCAAATACCGCCCTCTCTGGACTTTACATGTCTGGCGGGCGTTTTTGTACGCAATGCGAGGCCGAGGGTTTTCGGCGGATTACGTTTTTTGCCGATAGGCCTGATGTCTTAAGCCGCTTTTTTGTAAGGCTTGAGGCAGCCAAGGCCGACTACCCAATTTTGCTTGCAAATGGGAACCGAGTTAGTTTTGGTGATTTCGGTGACGGTCGTCACTTCGCTGAATGGGATGACCCCTTTCCAAAGCCCACTTATTTGTTTGCAATCGTTGCTGGTGGGAACCTTGATGTCATCAATGACAAATATTTGACCATTGAAAAGCGGCAAGTTGAGCTTAATATCTATGTTGATAAGGGAGACGCATCAAAAGCCCATTACGCCATGGATTCGCTAAAACGTGCTATGAAATGGGACGAAGAAACCTATAACCGCGCCTACGATCTTGATATTTTTAACATTGTTGCTGTGCGCGATTTTAACTTCGGAGCAATGGAAAACAAAGGGCTTAATATCTTCAATTCCTCGTTGCTTCTGGCAGACAGCGACACCGCCACCGACACTGATTTCATGCGCATCGAAAGCGTTGTTGCGCATGAGTATTTTCATAATTGGTCTGGCAACCGCGTCACTTGCCGAGATTGGTTTCAGCTGTCGCTTAAAGAGGGCTTCACCGTTTTCCGTGATCAAGAGTTTTCAGCTGATATGCGATCGCGCGCTGTTTGCAGGATAAATGATGTCGTTATGCTGCGTAATTCACAGTTCATTGAAGATGCTGGCCCTAATGCCCACCCAGTAAGGCCAGAGAGCTATGTTGCCATCGATAATTTTTACACAAGCACCATATACAACAAAGGCGCAGAAGTAATTCGTGTAGCCAAAAACATACTTGGCGAGAGCAAGTTTCTACAAGGTGCGCTTAATTATTTCGACCGAAACGATGGCAAGGCTGCAACAATTGAAGATTGGCTTTCTGCGCTTCGCAACAATGATAAAAACGCCCTCAATGGTATCGAAAAATGGTATTCTCAAGCTGGCACTCCTGAAGTCACAATTGAAACGCAGTTTGATTCTTCTGCCAAATGTTTGCGATTGAACCTGCATCAACGCACACCAGATACTCCAAACCAAACCAACAAATTGCCGGTTCCAATTCCAATAAAAATGGCTTTTTTTGACACAGACGGCAAAAAAATGGCAATTTTACCTGAGGGCAAAAATTCAAGCTTGAACGACTTGAATTTCACATTCGATAGTGAAACCGCCGTCATGGAATTTGGCGGCATAAAAACCAAGCCGATTGTATCCATAATGCGTGACTTTAGCGCGCCGGTTAAAATCAAGTTCGACATTGATTTCGAAGAATTGGGAATTTTGGCTGCTTTTGACGATGACCCCTTCGTTAGATGGGAATCGGTTCAAACAATGGCGCGGCGCGAAATAATTGCGGGTTATGAGAATCTAATGCATGGCGAAGATTATACGCCATCTGCAAAATTGATAAGGATTTTTGGGCGTGCTTTCAGTGAGCCTGAAAAGGATTTCGCTGCACTTCTATTGCAATTGCCGTCAACAAGCGAAATGATGGCTTCAATTCCAGATTGCTGTCCCGAGGTTATTTTGTCTGCTCGAAACGCGATTGCCCGAAACATATATGAACAGTTCGAAAAATCGATAAGCGACACAATCGGGAGCTTTGATTTTGAATTCGCATTTGATCCGAGCGCAAAATCGGCCGGAAAGCGCGCATTTTTGTCTTCATGCCTGTATTATGCAAGCTTTGCCCCCGCAGAAATTGCAAATTCGATGCTTTTACATGCCTACAAATCGGCAAAGAATATGACGGACGTAATGGCAGCTTTAGGTGCTTTGTCGCGGATAGGCGGCGAAGCGTGGCAAGCATCACTCGACGATTTTTCGCGAAAATGGCATAACAATCCGCTTGTTATGGACAAATGGTTTTCCCTTCAAGCCGCATCGCCCGCGGGTGTGCCATTGTCCACATTTGACCAACTATTAAACCATTCTGCCTTTGAAATCACTAATCCCAACCGTGTAAGGGCTGTTGTAGCAGCGTTTTCAATTTCTAATCCGATTGCTTTTCATGACCAATCTGGTCAAGGTTACGCGAAATTAGCCAACTTTCTTTTGCGCTTAGATGCTGTAAATCCTATTGGCGCAGCAAGGCTTGCTTCGGCTTTTGCCCGCGCGACAATGGTGTGCAAGGAACGAAGGGAAAAAGCCAAACAAGTATTGGGCGAACTTTCATCTAAAAAAATCAGTTCTTTATTGCAGGAAATAGTTGCACCAATCGTCAAATCGCTTTGAGATAAAAACGAATATCTGTGAGTATTTCAAAGATATTGCGAAAGCGTGTTTTATTGAGCGTGAACCACGCTAATAACCGCAATTGGGGCAAAGTAAATGGGCGATAAGGGCAAGCGAACACAAAGAGACGCGGGGCAATGGCCCATTGCTGTCTCGCTTGTAGTTTGCGCTTTGTTTATCTCTGTAATTGCGATGAAGACCAAGAGCGAATCTGACAAATTCAAAGCCAATTTGTTTGAAAATTTGACCAATGAAGCCCAAATCGCCGCGGCGCAAATAGACGCAACTGTCCAAATAGCATTGGCCAATATCGATAGCTCTATCATTCAAAGCCAAATTGAAATCGCAGGCGCCGCTTCGCGTACCTCAAACATTGAAACAATCGCCAGCTTTGGCCCTGACGGAACACTTGCACAGATCGGCGCCAATTCAACACGCGCTATATTGCCGCTCTCTGCTGCTTCACAATTGGCAACAGAAACCGGCTGGATTGGCGGGGTCGCAATTGGCAACGGTGTGTTTGTTCCGGCTATCGCAAAGAAGGATGCAGCCGGAAACACAATTGCGGCAACACTAAGCTTGCGAGATGTTGCTCAACTCCCGCAAGGCGATGGCGCAATCATAACTGACAGGAATGGCACAATCATATCCGTAAGCAATGGAATGCAAATCGGCGGGTCAAGAAATATTACTGAAGCGTTTGGGCTTACTATTGCTGGCCTTGGCGTTAGCCGCGATGCAGTTCAGGGGACCTATGCCCAAACCAATGATGGCAAGAAATTTGCACTAGGAATTGCTACAACTAAATCTGGATATTGGGTAATAACGGCGCAACCACGCGAAATAAGCGACCTTCAATGGAAGCAACTTATTGGTTTTTATTTACTTTTGGTTTTAGGACCGGTTTTGGCTTTCGTTTTTATTTGGGGAATTACCAATCGCCAACAAAGTAGTTTCAGGGTGGTTAAAGAAGAAAAGCAAGAAGCCGAGCGACGACTACAAATCGCGATTGATGGTGCAAAGTGCGGCGTTTGGGATTGGGATATTGGCGCCGACACAATTTACATGACAGACAGACTGGCCAATGATTTGGGATTGGGGAATGCTGGGCGTTATCAAACAAATCAGTTGTTGGAAATGCTGCATGAAGAAGACAAAATAAAGTTGCGCGCTGCGGTGCGATCTGCTTTGCAAATCGGCACTATCGATATTGTAGTTAGGCTGTCACAGCGAAGCGACAATGGTAAACCGTCTAAGCATCCAAGCCATATTCAATTGCGAGGACGTGGCGCTTCAACCAAAAGAGACCCTTCGCATTTACGCGTGATTGGCGTTTCAATTGATGTTTCTGATTACATGTCGAATGAAGCCCGTGTGGCGGCGGCCGAAAGGCGCCTTCGCGACGCATTGGATTCGATGTCTGGCCCATTCGCCCTTTGGAGTAATAGGGGTTCCCTAGTAATGTGGAATAGCGCCTTTGCTAGCAGTTTTAGGCTTGATGCATTGAGCCTTAGAATTGGCGCCTCATATGAAGACATTTCGAAACTTGCGCGAAGAAATGTTGTTTCCCAGCGCACTGATAAGTTCGATGCACAAGCGCAAGAAATTGAACTTAGCAGTGGTAAGTGGCTTCGGCTTGTAGAGCGCCGAACATCAGATGGAGGTCTGGTTTCAATTGGCATTGACATAACGCCGCAAAAAGAAACCGAAGAAGAGGCATTGCGCTCTGAACGCCAATTGCGCGAAGTTGTAACACAGTTGCAGAAATCTGAAGGCGAAGCAGCGGAACTTGCCAAACAATATGAGCAAGAAAAAATTAAAGCCGTTGAGGCGTCAGCTTCGAAGAACTCTTTCTTGGCTAATATGAGCCATGAATTGCGTACGCCTTTAAACGCGATAAATGGCTTTTCACAAATCATGGCCGAGCAAATTTTTGGCCCATTGGGTGACAAGCGATATGTTGAATATTCACAAGATATTTTGGCAAGCGGTAAACACCTTTTGGATCTTATCAACGATGTTTTGGATATGGCCAAGATAGAAGCCGGCAAATTTAAGGTCTTTGTTCAACCGATGAGTCTGACAGAATCGATTGAGCAGGCGATTCGCGTTGTTCATGGACGAGCGGCGGAAAAACGTATAACAATCGAACGCAATTTTGGAAGTTCTGATGACATGGTCGGCGATGCCCGCGCAATAAAGCAAATTTTCATCAACCTTTTAAGCAATGCCGTAAAATTTACCGAAGAAGGTGGACGCGTGTTGATTAGAAGCCGTGATGAAGGTAATGCGTCTGTAATATCGGTAATTGATACCGGCATTGGTATCTCTGAAAGTAATTTGTCACGCTTGGGAAATGCTTTTGAACAAGTAGAAAGTGAACACGCCAGAACAAATCAAGGAACCGGGCTTGGGCTGGCACTTTGCCGTTCATTCGCAGAAATGCATGGCGGGAAAATGCAAATCAGCTCAAAACTTGGGGTTGGCACAAAGGTTGATATTATCCTGCCGCATGTTGCAGTTATAGAAGAAGAAGCGGCCTAAGTTATACCCTTTGGCTTATCGCGATTGCGGCTCTACAGCCTGCCTTAATAAATGCCGATAGAATTGGGTATGCAAATGCATTTTCAGCGCCACTAGCAATTGCATCATTCTTATGGGCGGTTTCTTCCTCACGAAATTTCTGAATTGTTGCGCGAAGCTCGCCTTCTGTTAATCCCAATTCATTTTCTTGGGCCAAATAATGCTCTTCAATAACTTCTTCCACTGCTTCGGTGCAGGCATGCGCTGCTGCCTCCCCCATAAGGGCGGTGACTGTGCCAAGCGCCCAAGCAGCCGGCTTCCAAATTGGTGCCATTATTGTCGGTCTTATGCCGCGCTCAAGCAAGATATTGTCAAAAGCCGCTTTGTGGGCAATTTCGTCTTTCTCTTGTTCTGATAATTTTTCAAAAATATTAGTATTTGATGCGGCCATTGCAAAAACAGCTTTTTGCGCTCTATAGATTTCAACTGCGGCCATTTCACCAGCATGATCAACACGTAGCATTTGGGCAAGCCGCGCGCTATCGACATGCGCGTCATTACTGTTACCGGGGGCCAGGGGGCGTAGTTTGCGCATTTAGGATTGCCCATCTTGGGATAGCGGTGTACTATTGGTAAAGCCAACGAACGCGCAATATGCCGAATAAACCGCCAAAAATGCAGACAAAATCATGTTCCAAGCGGCCATTGAAAGGCCTAGCCAAGACCATGCTATCGCATCACATGCCGGCACTTTTACGGCATTTGTAAGCGCACCCAAAATATCCGCCGTGCTGGCCACTTTTCCATCACTTGCGCATTCGGCTAAGCCCGGCCACCAATGTTGCTCAACGCCAGCATGAAAACCTGCAATGAATGCACCCGTGAAAAAAGCAACCGCCAAAATTGCATTAAACGCCCTAGTTAAATTGAACTTTGGAAAGTAGTTTTTCAGAACCAAAGCAACAAGCGCAATTCCCAATACCATCCAATATACTCGGCGTTGATGCAGACACAGTGCACACGGATACAAACCCCCGAATTTTTCGAATGCATGCGCAATTCCAAGCATGGCCAATGAAAACAGCCCAGCAAAAAAAGGCCAATTATTGCGAAGCTTATGCTCAAATGTTGTCAAAGCCGTAGTCATGTCAGCTTAATACACGAAATTAGCAAACAAAGCGAGTGCGACATATCACATCAGATTGTCCACATCTGATTGTTTGTGCATGTCACATTGCGATATGTGCCAAAACGGATTGTAAATTCTTTAGTAGTTGTCTAACAAGCTAATCTGCATTGCTTAGGCATTGCATATGCCTCCATGGTGGAATTGGTAGACGCGCTCGACTCAAAATCGAGTACCGAGAGGTGTGACAGTTCGAGTCTGTCTGGAGGCACCATATTACTCACTTTGCCGCTCACTCGGTAAAGTGGCTTCAATCTGACAAGAAAAATCAAAACTCGTACTTGTTTCGAGCGTGGTTTTTGCTTTTTCTTGACATTATTCGTGGCTCGCTTCGCTCGTTATTTGGTTCGAATTAGCTATACTTCAGCGCAATTGAGTTTCATATCACGCTTATGTTCGGAGTATCCGCTATAGCGCATTCCTTTCAAGCCGAATCCCTTGAGAGGATAAATTGCGCGATAAACAAAGAAATCTAACGCAAGAATTCACGTCCTTTTTGAACATTCAATGCGCTAGCGGTCCGAACTGAGATTTGACGCAAACAGGATATATCATTTCGTCGATTTTATTATTTTATATTCTTCAATGGCATCGTCATCAACTTCTACATTGGCTGGATCAGCGTAATGAATGTTGCTTCCACGTTTTTTTACACCTGAAACCCAATATTCTTCGCCAGTTATAATATCAAAAAAATTTCCTTGAATACCCTGCCCGCTACTGCGAGCTAGTTCTCGACCCCGATACCTAATCGATTTACCTGACTTAGAAAACTCGACCCAACCAATTCGCGCGTCAAAACCATCGATGTCGCCTTCTTTGTTTTCTACATACATCACACGACGGAGTTTTCCTTTATTGAGTTGATTGGATTTCACAATAATACCCCAACAAATCCGAAATCTAATATCTCGAATTTACAAAGCCTAAAAGACAAGTTGCTTTTAGCTTCTTGAAGAAAGATGCCAATAATTACTGAAAACCACGCTTTTCAGTAATTATTGTCCGCCTGTCCCAAATTGGCGAGTGAGGCCAAAGGCCGAGGGTGCCAATTTGAGTTAATTTAGTGTTCAACCTTGCGCCAAATGGATTGATATGAAAACCACGTGAATATTGCAAAAATAAACAGGAATATCATAACGCCAAGACCAGCAGTCTTGCGCTCCGTTTGGTGCGGATCTGACGCCCACTCAAGAAATGCCGAAATATCGCGTGATTCTTGGTCTATTGTCGCTTTTATGCCCTTATTAGCCTCAGTATCAGCATAAGTGACTCGGTCATCGGTAAGCTGTTGCGGCATACCAATAACGCCACCCGGGAAATAAGGATTGTATGATTTTCCAGCACCAACCACAACGCCATGCGGCACTGCCTGTCCATATCCCATCATAAGTGAGTAAATATAGTCCGCGCCGCCCATGCGTGCCTTAGTTATAACCGACAAGTCAGGCGGTGCAACACCGCCATTGGCGGCCTTTGCTTGGGCATCACTTGCGAAAGGCGATGGAAACCTATCGGAAGGCAATCCTGGCCGTTCTATTTCCGCGCCAGACGCGTCAACATCAGCAACAGTATATCCTTTAGCGATTGCCTTTACTGTAGGGTTTTCATTTGGATTAGGAAATTCAGGGTCATAAAACGGCCCATGTTTTTCGCCCAAATTACGATAATGCAATTGGTTCATTGAATGGCAAGAAGCACAGACTTCTTTGTAAATTTGAAAGCCACGTTGCAATTGTGCACGGTCAAAGCGACCAAAAACCCCGTTGTAACTTCCTTCAGCACTCATAAGCTTTGCAGTGCCAGTGTTGGCCATAGCAGGCGCAAACGAGAAGAGGCTGGCAATCGCGATTGTTGTGAAAATAATTTTACGCATCATTTTCCCCTTATTTTGTTACAACGTTGACAGGATTTGCCGCATCCGAATTGTCACGCTTGGGGTGAATTGAATCGGCAATTGTAAGTGGCGGCGAATTTGGTTTTTCGAAAACACCAAGCGCAGGCAATACAATCAAGAAATACGCGAAATAAACAAACGTCGCGGCCTTTGCAACATAGGTCCAAGGCGGCTCGGCGGGCATATATCCACAAACGCCAAGCAATATGAAGTTCGCTAAAAATACGAACCAAGCGATTTTGCCCCAAGGGCGATAGCGCATTGATTTAATCTTGGAAGTATCAAGCCAAGGCACCGCAAGCAAAATCAAAATCGAACCCAACATTGCAGCTAGTCCGCCAAATTTTGCTGGAATAATGAAAATATCAAAATCAATGGCGCGCAAAATTGCGTAAAACGGCAAGAAATACCATTCCGGCACGATATGCGCTGGCGTCACTTGTGGGTTAGCAGGAACGTAATTATCTGGGTGCCCCAATGCATCTGGCGCGTAAAAAACGAACGCCGCATAAACCATCAAGAAAACAACAATCGCGAAACCATCTTTGACCGTATAATAAGGGTGGAATGGAACGGTTTCTTTCTCAACGTCCTGCACTTCAACGCCGGTTGGGTTGTTATTGCCGGGCACATGAAGCGCCCAAACGTGGAGGATAACAACGCCCAAAATCACAAATGGCAATAAATAGTGTAAAGAGAAAAAGCGGTTCAATGTCGGCTGGCCAACAGAGAAGCCACCCCAAAGCCAAGTCACAATCGTTTCACCGATGAATGGAATACCGCCAATCAAATTAGTAATAACTTTGGCCGCCCAAAATGACATTTGACCCCAAGGAAGCACATAGCCCATAAACGCAGTCATAACCATCAAAAGGAAAATGATAACGCCAAGACCCCACAATACTTCGCGCGGCTCTTTGTAAGATCCGTAATAAAGGCCGCGGAAAATATGAACGTAAACAGCGAAGAAGAAGAAAGATGCACCAACCATGTGCATGTTGCGCAATAACCAACCGTAATTCACATCACGCATAATGTGCGCGACAGATTGAAAGGCATGGTCAACATGGGCAACATAATGCATTGCCAAAACAATGCCGGTTAGGATTTGCAACACCAAAAAAATCGCCAAAATGCCGCCAAAAGTCCACCAATAATTTAGGTTTTTTGGGGTTGGGAAATCTATCAAAGTGTCGTTTGCAAAGCGGATAATTGGCAGTCGCTTGTCTAGCCATTTTTCAACACCACTTTTCGGAATATATTTTGAAGGTCCACTCATATTATTACACCCCAATTTTTACGACAGTGTCGGAAAGATACGCATATTTTGGAACGACTAAATTCTTTGGCGCTGGGCCCTGCCTAATGCGCCCTGCAGTGTCATAATGCGAACCATGGCAAGGGCAGAACCAACCACCAAAAGCACCAAGATACCCATTTTCACCAACCCCAACTGGAATACAACCGGCATGAGTGCAGCTGGCTTCCATAATCAGATACTGCGCTTTTCCTGCGCTTCCATCGGCTTGCAAAGTGCGGCTCGCGTTTGCCTCTGGGTCGCGCAAAGTGACTGCATCGTCCTTATTGGCTTGTTCGATTTCAGCGGCCGTGCGGTGGCGAATAAATACCGGGCTACCGCGCCACATAACCTTGACTTGGGATCCTTCTGGAACAGTAGCGAGATCAAATTCAATTGATGCCATTGCCAAAGTATCTGCGGCTGGGTTCATTTGGTGAACCAATGGCCAAGCGACCATCGCGCCCCCGCCTACAGCCAAAGCGCCTGTTGCAACATGAAGCATATCTCGCCGCGTTGGGCCAGTATCATGCGCCGTAATGTGAGAAGTATCAGACAATTTTCCACTCCCGAAGTTTTTAAATCAAAATGCTAGGAGATACGGCTCATTCGCCGCTTTGCACCCCCACAGCGTCAAAATCTTGGATTAAACTGTGCCTGCAATAGATTCAATAGATAGATGCGCCTCAAACTCACGCAAAGCGGTAAAATTACAGCAAGCTACCCCTTATATTTACATTTCATCGCAGTTCATTCCAATACAGAACTTGGTTCAATAAAGGTAGCGAATTAAAATTTCGATAGGGCACATAGTCGCGGCCTTTATTTAAAGCCCAAGCGTCAGTTTGCGATGGGAAGATGCAGCGAATTTCACTTAAAAACTGGGTTTGAGCTCGCCAATAATTAGCAAACAATCACGGCCTGGTGGCAATTATATTTCACAATAAGAAAACAAGCAGCTAAGTGCCGCAAATATCTTTTCAAAATCCCTATATTGATGAATAACTTTCTAATATCGCTACTTTTGCGATTCGTTTTTGGATAATCAGGGGCCTAATGTGGGCATTTTTAAGAATATTATTGATGAAGTTCGTTTCATTGGCGCAATGCGCGAAACTAAGAACTGGGTCGCCGCTTTAGACAGGACTAGCAGCGGAACTATTGCTGACGATTGGGAAGCGATTTGTGACCAAAATGGACCAAAGCCTGCCATAATTTTTGAAGGTAAAACCCTTACCTATAGCCAATTTGATAATATCGCCAACACATATGCCAATTGGGCTACGTCTATTGGACTAACCAAAGGCTCAGTAGTGGCCTTGTTTATGCCAAATAAGCCCGACTATATCGCTTGTTGGTATGGGCTAGCCAAAGTTGGTGTTGTCACGGCATTTATCAACTACAATCTAACTGGGCAACCTTTGGCACATTGTATAAAAATAGCCAAAGCCAGTGCAATAATTGTTGATAAGAGCCTTAAACAACAATGGCTCGATATTGCACATGGGCTGTCAAATGTAACCGCATTTTTGCGTGGTGAAGCCGCCGTTGGGTTCAACGATTTAGACCGTGCTTTGAACGCACAAACCATAAGACGCCCTAACCCAATTTACCGCAGCACAATAATAGGTGCTGACCCATGCCTTTACATTTTCACCTCGGGCACAACTGGCCACCCAAAAGCGGCACTTTTGACCCAAACACGCACGCGCGGCATGACACGAATATTCATTGCCGGTGCAGGCGCGAAATCAAACGATACAATCTATATACCATTGCCTTTATATCATAGCACTGGCGGGATTTGTGCGGTCGGCATGGCATTTAATTTGGGCGGCACAATAGTATTGGCACCAAAATTTTCTGCCAGTAGTTTTTGGGATGATATTGTAAAATATAATTGCACAATTTTTGTCTATATTGGCGAATTATTCCGATATTTATTGTCAAATTCGCCAAATCCAAATGAAAACGCCCATAAGTTAAAATCGTGCTTTGGCAATGGGTTACGCCCCGAAGTTTGGGAACAAGCTGAAGAACGGTTTAAAATTCCAAAAATCATGGAATTTTATGCATCAACCGAGGGAAACGTGTTTTTCCTTAATCCAATGGGCAAAAAGCGTGCTGTCGGGCGTGTGCCAAAATATCTGCGTAAACAAGTCAATTTTGAGATTGTCAAATTCGATTATGACAAAGAGGAGCCATGGCGCGATCTCGATGGACATTGCGTTGTTTGCGATTTTGACGAAGCAGGCGAAGTTATTGGCAAAATCGACATTGATGATCCGCGCGGCCAGTTTGACGGTTATGCCAATGACCAAGAGGCAACCAACAAGAAAATACTTCGCAATGTTTTTGCCGATGGCGATACTTATTTTCGCACCGGCGATTTGATGAAAATAGATAAAGACGGCTATATTTATTTTATAGACCGTATTGGTGATACTTTTCGCTGGAAATCTGAAAATGTCTCAACCACCGATGTTGGTGACGCCTTATCGTCATTTGATGGCGTTGAACAGGCCAATGCCTATGGAGTTTCAATTCCGCATAATGATGGCCGCGCTGGAATGGCGGTAATTGTTGCGCCTTCAGAGCTCGATTACGATGCATTATTGGCCCATTTGCGGCTTGAACTCCCCTCCTATGCTGTGCCGATTTTCTTGCGGATTAAAGACCAGGTGGAAGTGACCGGAACTTTCAAATACAAGAAAATAGAGTTAGTAAAACAAGGGTTTGACCCTAATTTCATCCATGACAAAATAATGTGGTTAGACCCTGCATTGAAAACCTATGTCGAATTGAATTCTGAAAGCTATGGCCGGATTATTCGTGGTGAAATACGCTTTTAAAAATCGTCTGATTTTGCATTTTAGTAGCGACTGGTTAAGGTTTTCGGTGTTATTGTGGCTTAAGGTTTTTTAAGAAAGTGGTATTCAAAATTGTTAGCCGATCCAGCCGCCAATACTGAATTTCACACAGATTTCGACCTTTATGACAAGGCTATATTGGCGGGTGCCAATATTATGCCGCAAACTGGTTTTGCCACCGATTATTTGAACGTATTCAATGAAGCTACAATGCTATTTGGGCTTCTTGGCGAGATGCCTGAAATGATTGAAGAATTGGAAATCTGGCAGCCGCTTAGTTATGAAGATCATTTCTTGCGCTCTAATTTTCACGATAAGGAACTCGCGATTGCAGTTTTTCAGTCTATCCCAGACGAAAGGCGCATTCCTTTTGTTGAAACGGCCGAAATGCTAAGCGCAATGATTGTCGACGGCATAAAAGACGCCAAATCAAGAATAGCAAATGGCGAAAACCTTGCTGAATTTGCCGCCGAAACTAGCTTTGCCTTCCAGTCTTTGATTATGATGTTAGACGGAATGATTCATGGCCATTCACCAGATAATTCCCAAGACGATGTCGATGCCCTTTTCGACTGAGAGAAGCATTCCACCATGCCATGAATCAAATTGCAATTGAGGTTCAGATGCGAATTACCGCCGCCATTGGCGCCATGACCACAATTCAAGAACCATTTATGCAATGGAGCAGTAGCTGCTAGCTAGGGAGGCGTAGTATGCAAAAATTATCAGGTTTGACTTTAATCGCCTTTATTTGCTTTTCATCGTGCAATCAGGCGGAACAGTCAGCGTTGAACTTCGACAAAATATCGCTAAACATTGATAGAGCAAGTGCGGCCAACTGCGTTGACGAAATCTGTAAGTCTATAAATATGAAAATCAGTGTGACCAATTCGTCAACCCAGCCAGTTTGCACTTCCACCCGTTATATTAACAATATGATTATTGCATACTTGTTCTTTCTCAATGAGAATGGTGACTTGATACAGGACTTTGTAAAACAGCCGTTTACTATATATCCATTCCCCCCCGAACCTGGTAAAGAAAGCGACTATATTAAATTTCTGGAAACAGAAGAACCGAACATCATTATCCGCCCAAGTTCGACTTTGAAATATATCACTCAAACACCTGACATATATGAATTTGGACGCAGCCAAATTACAGTAGTGTTACAATATTACATTTTTTCATGTCAAAATGGAAGTTCGCAATTTAAAATGATTACGGCAAGGTCACCAATAAAGTTTGATGAAGGCGAGTAAACAATTGCGGGTTTCCGTTGAAATTTATTCGCTTCGGATGCGCCCTAAAATCGATGCGTGTTCATTTGTGTTATCGGGGACGCAATGTCCCCGCAATTTATTTGAGAGTTGTTTTAATGGAGTAAGGAAATGAATTTTACTTGGAAAAATTTTACTTCTGGTTCAGCAATTTTTCTTTCAATTGCAATCTTACTTTCATGCAAGACATATGCACAAGAGGGGAACCATTTCGATTTGGTCGAAAAATTCTCGAAATCAACCGAATTCTCCATCAAGTATCGCGATGCAATAAACCCAACAGCACCTACGAGTCGCAGCGAGATTGCGTCCCAATTTAACTTCGAAATAAAGGTCAATTGTTGGACGACTTGCGGTGAAGCTTTACCTCAAGTTTTAGGGCAAATTCGACTTGCATCCAGTGCTGTAGGTAATTGCGGCGACTACGCCTTTGCAGAAATATATTTAAATGGTCCGAATTTTAGTTATCAAGGATATATTTCCGAAGATGGAGAATGTCTGGAAATCGGACAACAAATATACGTCCTCCAACCAAGTTTTTCGAGATTGATAAGGCAAGAAAGGGTTTCGAATTGGTGATAACATCAGTAAATTTCCGCGCCTTTGCGCAATTGAGTTATGGTGCGCTTGTTAATTTCGGGGTCATGCTATTAATTGCATCAATCATTAGGTTGAATTTTTGATTTCGGGTATTTCGGGGCCAGCGCGAAGCCAATCACTGCAATTTGCAGCGGCCATCACCTTACAATGTTCACTCCATCGCCAATAATCGCTGCATTTGTCGGATACTCAGCCGCAGTCGCATATGCGCGAATTATTGACGCCACAAAATCGGGTTTGGCCCAATGGGGCATGTGGCCGGCGCTTGGCACGGTGAAAGAGCGCGCTTGCGCAATATCGCGCACAAGGCCTGCGGCATGGATGGTGTTATAAACAATCTTGTCGCCCTGCCCCGCTATGACTGTCACAGGCATCTTAAGCTCGCCATATCGTTTGGATTGTTCTGCCAATTCTTGCGCACCAATTTTTAAATCGCGCGCATTGGAACGGAACGTTGAGGGGCGCAATACTAAATCAAGCCCAACTAATTGCCGATAATTCGGGGCAACTTTCTGCGGGTTAAAGCCTTCTTCAATTCCCGCTGGCATCAACGCAGGGCCAAAAATCGACGGTATGGTCCAACTGAAAATGTCACCTATCAAGGGTGTTGCAGCAATTCTATTGACCAAACTAGTTCCACCTGGCCATTCATGGGAAGCAGGTGCAATCAAAACAAGTGACTTTACCAAATCTGGTCTATCAATCGCCAAACGTAAAACCACAGCAGAGCCCCAAGAGTGCCCAACCGCAACCACTTCCTTTACGCCTTTTGCGTCTAATATGGCAGCAATAAATTGCGCCTGCACACCCAATTGTTCAGCCCCATCTGGGCGGCCCGAATATCCCATGCCTGCCCTATCGGGCGCTATAATATGCATGTCTGCGAGTTGGTTACCAAGCGAGGCAATCATTTCACGATGGTTGGATGAAGCGCCGTGCACCATAAGGATATTGGGACCTGACCCAACATTCATTACATTGGCATAAGTGCCCATGACCGCAACTCTATCCCCTTGCTTTGGCCATTTGGCTTCAATTTGACCATTTGAATAAGCTGCAAAGAGACTTGCCCCAACAAGTAAAATAACCAAAACTGATATCAATCCAAAAACCATTTTTCTCGCCATTCTAGATGCATTCCCATAACCATAACAAAGCGCATGCGAACAATTAGCAAATGATGAAATGCAATTCAAACAAATATAAAATTAAAAAGCGGCAAATTAGACAAAACTACTTGCCATCATTACCAACATTGGTTCAAACTAATTTTAATTTATAAACTATCTTTACAAGACGGAGACGCCAATGGATTTCGAACTAACTACTAAACAAGCGCATTGGCAAGGCCGTGTGCGGGATTTTATCGAAGCCGAAATCCGGCCACGTAAACCGATCTACTATGAGCAACAAAAACAAGGTGACCGTTGGAAGGTTATTCAGATTATTGAAGATTTGAAGCCGGTTGCGCGCAAGGCCGGCCTTTGGAATTTATTCATGCCGCCTGCCCCGGTTTTACCTCATGTTGACAATAGCTTTGAATTTGAAGGCGAACAACTGACTAATCTTGAATATGCACTTTGCGCCGAAGAAATGGGGCGCGTTTCATGGGCTTCCGAAGTATTTAACTGCTCGGCGCCAGACACAGGCAATATGGAAGTGCTTCAACGTTATGGCACAAGGGCGCATAAGGACAAATGGCTTGCGCCTTTAATGCGTGGTGAAATTCGTTCTGCGTTTTTGATGACAGAGCCGCAAGTTGCTTCGTCCGATGCCACCAATATTCAAACCAACATAAAAAGAGACGGCGATGATTATGTGATAAATGGCCGTAAATGGTGGTCATCTGGCGTTGGGGATCCTAGATGCAAAATTGCAATCGTGATGGGCAAAACTGACCCAGACGGCCCTAAACATGCGCAACAATCGATGATCTTTGTTCCAATTGACGCCAAAGGCGTTAAAATTGAGCGCATGCTTCACGTTTATGGCTATGATGACGCACCTCATGGACACGGTGAAGTATTACTTGAAAATGTTCGTGTCCCTGCGGAGAATATAATTTTGGGTGAAGGCCGTGGGTTTGAGATTGCCCAAGGGCGGCTTGGACCTGGACGCATTCATCATTGCATGCGCACAATTGGCGTTGCAGAAGAAGCAATCGCGGCAATGGCACGTCGCCTTAAATCACGCGTGGCATTTGGCAAAACCCTAAGCGAACATAGTGTTTGGGAAGAACGCCTCGCACGCGCAAGGATAGATATTGAAATGTCGCGCCTGCTTTGCTTGAAAGCTGCAGATGTTATGGACAAGGCTGGCAATAAAGCCGCGCGTGATGAAATCGCAATGATTAAAGTGCAAGCACCAACTATGGCGCTTAAAGTCCTTGATGACGCAATCCAAGCCCATGGCGGTGCTGGCGTAAGCCAAGATTTTGAATTGGCATCATTTTGGTCTGGCATCCGCACATTACGCTTTGCTGATGGGCCAGATGAAGTCCATAACCGCGCCATCGCACGTTCAGAACTTGGTCGGCACAATTAAGAGGGAAAACAATGGCTTATTTTGATTTGAAAGACAAAGTCTGCATAATAACGGGTTCATCACGAGGAATAGGAAGAGCGGCAGCAGAAGCTATGGCTGAAGGCGGCGCAAAAGTTGTTATCTCAAGCCGTAAACTTGATGCATGCCAAGTAGTGGTGGATGCAATAAACCAAAAATATGGTGAAGAACGCGCCATCGCGATTGCCGCGAATATTTCTGATAAAGCAGCATTGCAGCACTTGGCAGACGCAACTTTGGAAAAATTTGGGAAAATTGATGCTTTGGTCTGCAATGCCGCATCAAACCCATATTATGGGCCGATGCAGGGTATTTCTGACGAACAGTTCAATAAAATACTGCACAATAACATTCTTTCAAACCATTGGTTGATCCAATATTGCGCGCCTTTAATGTCGGAAAATGGGGGTGGTGCAATTGTAATTGTATCATCAGTTGGCGGATTTTTGGGATCCGGGGTTATTGGCGCTTACAACATTTCAAAGGCAGCGGATATGCAGCTTGCACGTAATTTGGCGGTTGATTGGGGCCGCAAAAATATTCGTGTTAATTGCGTTTGCCCTGGCGTTGTGAAGACTGATTTTGCCAAAGCACTGTGGGAAAATCCCGAACAAGCCAAAGCAATTGCGCGCGCCACGCCGCTTAACCGCGTTGGTGAAGTCGATGATATTGGCGGTGTTATTGCCTTTTTATGCTCCCCTGCTAGCAAGTTTATGTCAGGCCAGTCTTTGATTGTTGATGGCGGTATGACAATTACTGGAGGGAATATTTAATGGCACGTTTTAGTGGTAAGACTGCTATTGTAACTGGCGCGGCGTCTGGCATTGGCCGCGCAACCGCCGTTGCATTCGCCAAAGAAGGCGCCAATGTGATTGCTGCCGATAAATCCCCCAACGTTCACGAGACCGCAGCAATCATCGCCGAAGCAGGTGGTGCGGTATTTGCAGTTGAAATGGACGCGGGCTCTGAGGCCGATGTCAACCAATTAGCGCAAACAGCAATGGCTAAATATGGCCAAATTGATGTTTTGTTCGCAAATGCAGGCATCGTTGGTTCACTTTTGGGCATACTAGATCACACCGAAAAAGATTTCGTCGATGTTTTGCGTGTCAATTTAATTGGCCCATTTTTGGCGATTAAAGCCGTTGCGCCGTTTATGGTGGCAGGTGGCGGTGGGTCAATTATTTGCACAGCTTCAGTTGCTGGAATTCGATCAGGCGCAGGCGGCGCAGCGTATGCGGCATCTAAGGCAGGTGTCATCAATTTAGTGCAGATTGCGGCGCAGCAATTGGCGGGAAGTGGTGTTCGGGTGAATGCAGTGTGCCCCGGTCTAATTGAAACTGGCATGACGCAATTTTTATATGATAATGCTCGCGCTAAAGGCAAAGAAGGGCAAATCGGCTCCCTTAACCCGCTTCGCCGCGGCGGTGAGCCTGAAGAATTGGCTTCCGCTGTCTTGTTTTTGGCGTCAGATGAAGCAAGCTATGTTAATGGCCACGCAATGGTTGTTGACGGCGGGCTTTCAAGCTCACACCCATATAATCGTCAAGAATTTGGGAAGTGTGCGACATAGGCATCAAGTCGCCACCCTCCTCACTTCGTTCGTCACTCAGCGACTTGGATCAAAGTTGAAAAGAAAAAGTCAAAAAGCGTGGTTTTTGCCTTTTTCTTTGCTTTTTTCTTGGGTTTAGAAAAACTTGTTTATTTTTTGCCGATGCGTTTTATTTCCCAGTGTAAATCTACGTTCTGGGTGCGTTTTACTTCTTTGATTACGTGATTGCCTAGGTTTTCTAGGTCGTTTGCGGTGGCGGTGCCGGTGTTTATCATGAAGTTGCAGTGTTTTTCGCTCATTTGTGCGCCGCCGATTGAATAACCACGTAGGCCCGCATCGTCTATCACTTGCCATGATTTGCGGCCATTGGATTGGGCTTGGTCAGGGTTCTTAAATGTGCTGCCACCAGTTTTTTCGCGGATTGGTTGGCTTGCTTCGCGCCTTTCAGTTATTGCGTTCATGCGTGCCAAAATCTCAGATGGTTCGCCCGAAGTGCCTTGGAAAGTCGCGCTAACAAATATCAAATCGTCGGGCAAAGAACAATGGCGATAAGAATAACCCATATCGGCATTGCTGAAAACATGGCGTTGGCCTTGCCTATCATACGCCGAGCATTCAACCAAAACGTCTTTAGTTTCAACATCATAACAGCCGGCATTCATACGAAGTGCGCCGCCAATTGTGCCGGGAACACCACGATAGAACTCTAAGCCAGAAATGCCCGCTTCAGCGGCTTTTTTAGCCAAAATCGCGTCCAAAACCATTGCGCCCGCAGTGATTTTAGGCCCATCGACTGTAACATTTCCAAAGCCTTTCGGCGTCAACCGAATTACCACGCCATCAATGCCGCCATCACGGATAATAAGATTTGATCCAACCCCGATTATCTGTACCGGAATATCTATTGGTGTTGCGCGCAAAAACGCTGCCAAATCGTCTTCATCTTCAGGTTGGAACAGAACTTGTGCCTTCCCGCCCACCCGAAACCAAGTGTAAGGTGCAAGCGCAACATCAGCTTCAATTTTGCCGCGGACAACAGGGAGTTTGGAGACAAGGGACATTTTGAAATCAAACAAACAAATCGCGCAATTCGCGTTTCAAAATTTTGCCATTGGCATTGCGTGGCAAAGGTTCATGGAACACTTTCAAATAAACTGGCACTTTGAAATTGGCCAAATGAGCGCCAACTAGAGCCTTTATTTCTTCGAGTGTAACTTCAACCCCTTCAGGGACACTTATCGCCGCGCCGACTTCTTCACCCAATTGTTTGTGTGGCACACCAACAATTGCCGCGTCAAAGATTTCGGGATGGGAATAAAGAACGTCCTCAATTTCGGCGCAATATACGTTTTCACCGCCGCGGATTATCATATCCTTGGCGCGGTCTACTATATAAAGGAAGCCTTCTTCGTCCATTTTTACCAAATCACCAGTTTTGAACCAGCCATTTTGGAAGGCCTCCGCGGTGGCTTCTGGCTTATTCCAATAGCCGACCACAACATTTGGCCCCTTTACCCATAATTCACCGACCTCACCAAGAGCAACTTCCTTGCCATCACCGCCAATAACTTTAACCTCATTAATCGGCGAAATTGGCCCGCATGATGTTGGTTTGGTGCGGTAATCTTCGCCAACATTCAAAGTCACAGCCGCAGAAGTTTCGGATAGGCCATAGCCTTGACCAGGTTGAACATTGGGGAAGCCTTCAACAATGCGCTTAACTAATTCGGGCGCAGAAGGCGCGCCGCCATAAGATACAACTTCAACACTATCGACATTAAATTCATCAAATTGCGGATGTTCCAATACTTGCCACGCAATTGTCGGCACGCCGCCCAAACTCGTGATTTTTTCACGTTCAATAATTTCAAGTGCCTTCAGTGCATCCCATTTATGCATCATTACAATTTTTGTGCCGGCCGCCATTGATACCACCATCACCGAATGACATGCAGTAACATGGAACAATGGAATGGCCATCAAAGTCGCTTTTCGCGGTAATGTCGGATCTGGTTCTGGCGGCTTTTCGCCGCGCCTTATATACATTCTGGCCTGGGCCAACATTGTGTTCATCAAATTGGTGATGCAGTTCCGGTGAGTTCCATATGCCCCTTTTGGATGGCCAGTAGTTCCCGACGTATAAAATAAGGTAACCACATCATCGGGCAGCAATTCCACATCTGGTTTGGTTTGGGTGGGAATTGCACTCCAACTTGCGGTGCTGCCTATCAAATCTTCGAGCCGTACCGCGTTCAGTGAGGTGTCTTTTGGGGCACGTGCGACAATGAAGTTTTTGGCACTTTTCAAAGCCGCGATTTTCGGCGAAACCCGTTTTAGACTTGCGGCATCAGCAATAACCAAATGCGCACCACAATCATTGAGACCATATTCAAGTTCTTCAGCGGTCCACCAAGCGTTAAGCGGCGCAATGATTGCACCAGACAAAACTGAGGCCCAAAATACGACCATCCATTCGGGTAAATTACGCATTATAAGCGCGACCCTGTCGCCTTTTTTCACGCCATAATCATTGATAAAAATATGTGCAAGTTTTGCGGCAGCATTGGTGGCGGCTGCATATGAAACCCTTTCATCTTCATATACTGCAAGCGGCAAATCACCCCACGCGCGCGCCATCTCAAAAATGGTTGCAAGGTTTGGCGGCGCGTTCACATAAGTGCGCATGTCCACACCCAAGACATTTTCATTCTTCATCTCGAATGGCGCGCCTTTTGCGGTCAATAATTCATGGATTTTTTCTACGCTTAGCGCGGGATATGGCATCGTTTCCTCATTTTTTTTATAAATTGTTCTTCGCAACATAATTGTCGCGAAAAATTATAGAAAGCAAGCGAAATTGTGGTTGTTTTTTTGCCCTTCACAATTAGGTCCAACTTTGCTTATTGTTTGCTATGGCCAAAGCAAATAAACCACACGAATTAGACCTTAGTGAATTGCCAAAAGCTGCAACGCCGGGGCCGCAAATCGATTTGAAAACTGGCGTCGAAATTATTGCCCAATTTCACAAGACCCTGCCGCATAAACCCGGGGTTTATCGAATGATCGGTGAAAGCGGAAACATACTTTATGTTGGCAAAGCCAAAAGCTTGAAAAAGCGGGTTGCAACCTATGCGCGCGGCGTTGGCCATACTAACCAAATAACCCGCATGCTGGGCATGGTTCGAAGTATGGAGTTCACAATCACCCATACTGAAGCGGAAGCACTTTTGCTTGAAGCCAATTTAATACGCCGCTTGAAACCACGTTATAATGTCTTAATGCGCGATGATAAAAGCTTTCCGTTCATTGCCATCGGTCTTGATCACCCTTCCCCTTATTTGGTGAAGCATAGAGGACCAAGACAAAAAGGAGTTGATTATTTTGGCCCTTTTGCAAATGGGTTTTCACTAGCCAAGTCACTTAATATATTGCAGAAGGCATTCTTGTTACGTTCTTGTTCTAATGCAGAATTTGAAGGTCGTTCACGCCCTTGCATGCAGTATCAGATTAAGCGCTGCTCTGCACCATGTTGTGGGTTAATTGAACCTGATCAATATCGTGAATTGGTTGATGGGGCCAGGCTTTTCATGCGTGGCAAGACCAACAAATTGCAAGACGACTTAGCAAAAGAAATGCAGGCTGCATCATTGGCGCAAGATTATGAGCGCGCGGCAACCTTGCGCGACCGTATCCGCGCCTTGGCGAGTATTAGAGATGGACAAGGACTTAACCCGCAAGGCTTCTCCCAAGCAGATGCCTTTGCAATCGCTAACGAGGGCGGGGTTTCATGTATTGAAGTATTCTTTTTCCGGGCAGGACAAAATTGGGGCAATCGGGCGTATTTTCCGCGCCATGAACAAGGTATTGCTGAACCCGAGGTTTTGGCAAGTTTCATTGGCCAATTTTATCAGACCAACGCCCCGCCTGATCTTATTTTGCTTAGTCACCAAATTGATGAAAAGGATTTGGTGGAAGAAGCGCTAAGCGCCTTGGCAGGGTCCAAGGTTTCATTGCAGGTGCCGAAAAAGGGCGAAAAGCGCGACATTATCGCTTCCATTGCCAACAATGCTAAGCAAACTTTGGCGCGCAAATTATCAGAAACGGGCACTATCGCCAAATTGCTGGACGAAGTCGCAGTACGATTTGGATTGAATGCCCGCCCTAACCGCATAGAGGTTTATGACAATTCCCACATTCAAGGCACCAATGCCGTTGGCGCGATGATTGTCGCTGGGCCTGAAGGTTTTATCAAAAGCCAGTATCGAAA
>Ga0209573_1000656_pt1 | contig 66965 bp, 60 predicted proteins | sample TNRBio252014_DNA_FD_185870 | JGI IMG/M metagenome (GOLD analysis project Ga0209573, IMG submission 185870) | Wastewater treatment Type I Accumulibacter community from EBPR Bioreactor in Madison, WI, USA - TNR Reactor_6/25/2014_ DNA (SPAdes)... | ecosystem: Engineered > Bioreactor > EBPR >...
GAGGACCTGGCCCAGCCGGCCGTGCGGCGCATCGCCATCGCCAACCCCGACCACGCGCCCTACGGCATCGCCGCGCGCGAGGCGCTGCAGAGCGCGGGCCTTTGGGAAACCGTGCAGCCCAAGCTGATCCTGGGCGAGAACGTGCGCCAGACGTTGCAATACGCCGAGAGCGGTGACGTGGACGTGGCCATCGCGGCCCTGTCGCTGAGCCTGCAAGAGGAGGGCCGTTGGGTGCTGGTGCCGGAGGAGCTGCACGCGCCCATCGACCAGGCGCTGGCGGTGGTCACTGGCACACGCAACGAAAGCGCTGCCCGCGCCTTCGCCGAGTTCATCAACGGTCCCAGCGGCCGGCCCATCATGCGCCACTACGGCTTCGTCCTGCCGGGCGAGGAGGTTGCACCGTGAACTGGGACGCCCTGCGCCTCTCCTTGCAGGTAACGGCCGTGGCCACCCTGCTGATCGTGCTGGCCGGCCTGCCCTTGGCGCTGCTGCTGGCGCGGCGGCGCTTCCGGGGCCAAACCCTGCTGGAGACGCTGATCAGCCTGCCGCTGGTGCTGCCGCCGACCGTCGTAGGCTACTACCTGCTGCTGTTCCTGGGGCGCAACGGGCCGGTCGCGCGCTGGCTGGACGTGCAATTGCTCTTCACCTGGGGCGCGGCCGCGCTGGCATCGGCCATCGTCGGCCTGCCGCTGCTGGTGCTGGCGGCCCGCGCCGCCTTCGCCGGTGTGGACCGCTCGCTGGAGAACGCCGCGCGCACGCTGGGCTCGTCTGAGATCGAGGTCCTGTGGCGGGTGACGCTGCCGCTGGCCCGCCGCGGCATCCTGGCCGGCCTGGTGCTGGCTGCGGCGCGCGCGCTGGGCGAGTTCGGCGCCACGCTGATGGTGGCTGGCAACATTCCCGGTCGCACGCAAACCCTGCCGTTGGCCCTTTACGACGCGGTGCAAAACCGGGAATACGGGCAAGCCAACACGATGGTGCTGGCCATGACTGCGCTGGCCTTCCTCAGCCTGTGGGCTGCGCGGCGCTTCGAGCGCGGCGGCGCGGCCAGGCCCGCGGAGGCTGGCAGTGGCCGATCAGAGTAGCCTTTCAGGGCCGGCCAGCGCGCGGCTGATCGTGGGCCTGGAGAAGCGGCTGCCGGGGCTGGATCTGCGCGTGCACCTGACGGTGGACAGCGAGATCCTGGTGCTGTTCGGGCCATCCGGGGCCGGCAAGACCACCACGCTCAACCTCATCGCTGGGTTGGCAACGCCCGACGCAGGGTCGATCATGCTGGATGGACAGACGCTGGTGCATAAAAACCGGCCGGGCGCGACGGTGGACCTGCCCGCTCGCCGCCGCCGCATCGGCTACGTCTTCCAGCACTACGCCCTGTTCCCCCACCTGACCGCGCTGGACAACGTGGCCTATCCCCTGCCTGCCGGTCGGTTGGGACGGCGCAAGCCAGAGGCAGCGCGGCAAGCCCACGCGCTGCTGGACCGGATGCATATGGCGCATCTGGCCCAGCGCTATCCCCACGAGCTATCGGGCGGCCAACAGCAGCGGGTGGCCATCGCCCGCGCGCTGGCCGCTGCGCCGCGCGTGCTGCTGCTGGACGAGCCCTTCAGCGCGCTGGACTCGGCCGTGCGTGAGCGGCTGCAGATCGACCTGGCGGCGTTGCAGGCCGAGCAGAGCCTGATCATAGTCTACGTGACGCACCGGCTGGAGGATGCCTTTGCCATCGGCCACCGGCTGGCGATCCTGTCGGACGGACGCGTGCAGCAGGTCGGCCGCATCGACGAAGTCTTCCGGCAGCCGGCCAACAGCCGCGTAGCCCAGGTCATGGGGCTGCGTAACCTGTTCGAGGCGCGTGTGCAGGCGGCTGCTCCAGAGCATCTGCTGCTAGACTGGAACGGCTTGCGCCTTGAGGCGCCGGCCCAAGCGGCCGACGTGGGCGCAACAGTCGCGGCCTACATCCGGCCGGAAGATGTCAAGTTCCTCTACCCCGACCGGCCGCTGATGGGGGCGGTGCAGCACAACCTGGCCGCCGGCGTCGTCCTCGGACAACAAGCCAGCGCCAGCTTTCACCGCTGGCGGGTGCTGTTGTCCAACGGCTGCGAGATCGAGGTGCGGGCGCCCGACCACGCCTATGCGTCGCTCCCTTTGCAGGCTGGCCAGAGCGTTCAGGTGTCGCTGCGCAAGGATGCCGTGGTCGTGCTGCGACCTGGACTTGGCGCGGCTCTTTGACCAGCCTGCGCCGCTGCGCGCTGTTGAAAGATTGGGCAGTCAGGCCGCAATAAGTACAATACAGAGCTATCTCAACCAGGAGTGACGCCTTGCCTGAGCCCGCCGGCTACGACAGCCCCACCGATAACCAATCCCTACTCAAGCTGGAGGGGATTTCCAAGAGCTTTCCAGGCGTGCGCGCGTTGCACAATGTCCACTTAGACGTGAGTCGGGGCGAGGTGCATGCGCTGCTGGGCGAGAACGGCGCCGGCAAGTCGACCCTGGTGAAGATTCTCTCCGGCGCCTACATGCGCGACGGCGGCGAGATCATCTGGGAAGGCCGGCCGATCCACATCCACACCCCCAAAGAGGCGCAGGACCTGGGCATCAGCATCATCTACCAGGAGTTCAACCTGGTGCCGCAGCTCAGTATCGCCGAAAACGTCTGGATCAGCCGCGAGCCATTGCGCCAGCGCGCGCTGCGCTGGATCGACTGGAAGGAGATGCACCGCCAGACGCAGGCGCTGCTGGACGAGTTGCACCTGGATCTCGATCCGCGCCGGCCCGTGGCCGGACTGGGCGTGGCGCAGCAGCAGATGGTCGAGATCGCCAAAGCGTTGTCGCTGGACGCCAAGCTGCTGATCATGGACGAGCCAACCAGCGCGCTGACTGGCACGGAGATCAAACAGCTCTTCAGCGTGATACGACGCCTCAAAGCGCGCGGCGTCGCGGTGGTATTCATCTCGCACCAGTTAGATCAGGTCTTCGAGATCTGCGACCGCGGCACGGTGCTGCGTGACGGCGAGTACATCGCCACGGTCCAACTGGCAGACACGGCCGAAGAAGAGATCATCCGCCTGATGGTGGGACGCACCCTCGACCAGCAATACCCAAAGCTGCCGGCCAGGCGCGGCGCGGAGGCGCTGCGCGTCGAGCGACTCAACCGGGCCGGCGCGCTGCACGACATCAACTTTTCAGCCTACAGCGGCGAGATTCTGGGCATCGCGGGCCTGGTGGGCGCAGGCCGGACCGAGTTGATGCGAGCGATCTTCGGCGCTGACCCGATTGACTCGGGCCGGATCATCATCTTCGGCCAGGCAACGGACGTCAAATCGCCCCAGGCCGCCATTCACGCTGGCATGGGGCTGTTGCCAGAAGACCGCAAGCAAGAGGGATTGGTGTTGCTGCTATCGGTGCTGCACAACATGAGCATGGCCAGCCTGGACAAGCTGACATCGGGCCTGCTGTTGCGCCTGGACTACGAGCGCGCGCAGGCGGCTGGCTTCGTCGACAAGCTGCGCATCGCCACGCCCGGCGTCAGCCAGAAGGCGCAATTCCTGAGCGGCGGCAACCAACAAAAGGTGGTGCTGGCCAAGTGGCTGGCCAGCCAATCCAAGATCCTGATCTTCGACGAGCCGACGCGCGGCATCGACGTCGGCGCCAAGGTCGAGGTGTACCACCTGATGAACAGCCTGGTCGAAAGCGGCGTGGCGGTGATCATGGTCTCCTCGGAGATGCCCGAGCTGCTGGGCATGAGCGACCGCGTGCTTGTGATGCGTGAAGGGCGCATCCGCGCCGAACTCAGCCGCCAGGAAGCGACGCAGGAGAAAATCCTGGCGGCCGCCATGGGAGCAAACAACGATGGCTAGAATCCAAGCCGCTGAGGGCGCAAAAGCACCGCGCCGCCTGTTCGGAATGACCCTGGGGGGATTCATTGGCCGCTTCGGCGCCTTGTTCGGGTTGATCATTCTGGTGGTCGTGCTGTCCCTGACATCGCCCGTCTTCCTCACCGTGGACAATCTGTCGAACATCGGCCGCCAGGGCGGCGTCAACGCGCTGCTGGCGGTCGGGATGCTGCTGGCGATCATCACCGCGGGCATCGACCTGTCCGTAGGCTCGATCCTGGCCCTGTCCATGTCGGTGCTGGCGTTGCTGGCCATCCAGTGGGGCGTCAACCCCTATCTGGCCATGCTGGCCTGTCTGGCTGTGGGCGCGGGGGTAGGATTGACCAACGGCCTGCTGCTGACCCGGCTGCACCTGCCCCATCCCTTCATCGCCACGCTGGGCACCATGAACGTGGCCCGCGGCCTGGCCTTGATCATCACCGGCGCGTCGCCGATATCCGGCTTCGACCGGGCCGGCGCGCCGCAGGTGTTGTGGCTGGGCGCCGGCTCCATCGGCCCGGTCCCCGTGGTGGTGATCCTGGTGTTGATCGTCTATGCCATCTTCCATCTGCTGCTCTCGAACACGGCGCTGGGCCGCCACATCTACGCCATTGGCGGCAACGCGGCGGCGGCACGGCTTTCCGGCATCAACGTCGATCGCACCCTGGTTATCGTCTACAGCTTGTGCGGCCTGATGGCCGGGCTGGGCGCGCTGGTGCTGGCCGGCCGCACCAACTCCGGCTACCCCACAGCCGGCGTAGGCTACGAGCTGGACGCGATTGCGGCGGTGATCATCGGCGGCGCTAGCTTCGCCGGCGGCGTCGGCACCGTCTGGGGCACGCTGATTGGCGTGATTCTGATGGCTGTGTTGCGCAACGGCCTGGTGCTGCTGAAAGTGCCCACCGAGTGGCAGATCGTCGCCATCGGCCTGGTCATCATCGGCGCAGTGTATGTCGACGTGCTGCGTCGCCGCGCGCAGGGTTAGTTTCTTCGCGGCGCAACCGTCCGGGCCGGGTTGCGTCCTAACTATCTGGTGCCGGGCACTTGCGACCGATTTGCAGCATGAGTCTGTGCTGCGGGCAGCCTTGCAAGCGCGCATTCAAGTGCCCGGCACCTATGGCCGAATAGTAACAAACGGTTTCCATTCGAACAATCCGCTGGATTGTTCTACTTTCATACCAGGAGAGATCTATGCACCGCACACTGAGAGTCACCTTGTTGGTAGTTCTGGCCGCCCTGCTGACGCTGGCGGCCTGCGCGCCGCCGGCCACGCCGGTCCCGGCTGAGCCGGCCGCGCCGGCGGCTGGCAGCGACACGCTGGACATCGCCGTCATCGTCAAGGCCGTGACCAGCGACTACTGGAAGGCCGTCGGCGCCGGCGTCGACGCGGCCATGCAGAGCGACCCCACGATCAAGGCATCCTTCCTCGGTCCCAACGAGGAAACCGACATCGAAGGCCAGATCCGCATCATCGAGTCGGCCATCGCGTCCAAGGTCGACGCCATCGCCGTGGCCCCGTCGCAGGCCGACCAGGTTCAGCCGACCCTGGAAAAGGCGGTGGCGGCCGGCATCCCGGTCGTCCTGATCGACACCGACATCACCGGCTTCACCAACAAGGCGGCCTTCGTCGGCACCGACAACCGCCTGGGCGGCCAGTTGGGCGGCGAATTCATCGTCAAGGCCCTTCAGGCCGGCGACGAAGTCGCCATCATCCGCGGCGCGGCCGGCGATCCCGTCCACAACCAGCGCGAGGAAGGCGCCAAGACGGCCATGGAAGCAGCCGGCCTGACCGTCGTCGCCGTTCAGCCGGCCGACTCCGACCGCGCCAAGGGCCAGACCGTGGCCGAGAACCTGTTGACCGCCAACCCCAACCTTAAAGCGATCTTCGCCACCAACGACGAGATGGCGCTGGGCGCGGCCAACGCGGCCAAGGCCGCCGGCAAGTCGCTGATCATCGTCGGCTTCGACGCCTCGCCGGACGCCTTGCAGGCGATCCAAGAGGGCGTGTTGGCCGGCTCCATCGCCCAGTTCGCCGGTAAGATCGGCGAGCTTGGCACGCTGACTGCAGCCCAGGTGGCCCGCGGCGAGACCGTCGAGGCTTTCGTCAACACCGGCGTCGAGGTCGTCTCCAAGGACAATGTCGCCCAGTTCATGCAGTAGGAAGTGGGTAGATTGGTAGGTTGGTAAACTGGTAGGCAAGTAGGCAAGTAGACAGGTAGACAGGTATGCTAGTTGGCTCCGGTGGGTTGTCGCATCTGCCGGAGCCAACTTGTTTGTCAACAGAGTCACGCCGTAACTGCTCAGCCCGGTGAATAGAATTCACCGTCTGACAGCACGAAGCGGCCACAGCCGCTGGGAACACACTCCGCCAGGCCCTGAGGGGCCTTTGTACTGTCAGCCAGGGATTTCCAATCCCTGGAAAGGGGCACGCCTGAGCAGTTACGTCATGCCACTGCCGTGTAGTCGTGTGTTCATCGAAAGCGAGGGATTCGTGACCAGTTCGAGCCAGGTATCTATCGGTATCATCGGGACAGGGGGTATGGGGACGCGCCACGCTGTCAACCTGCACCAATACGTCGCCGGCGCGCACGTGGCGGCACTGTACGATCTTGACGTCGAGCGTGCCCAACAGGCCGCGGCACGCTGCGGAGCGCCAGCCGTGCTGGCCGATCCACTGGCCCTGATCCATGACCCGCGGGTCGATGCTGTGCTCCTTGCCTCGCCCGACGCCACCCACGCGGCCTTTGTGCAGGAATGCCTGCGCGCCCAGAAGCCGGTGCTGTGTGAAAAGCCGCTGGCGACCAGCCTGGCCGACGCGCGCCAGATTGTCGAGGCCGAGGCGGCGCTGGGCCGGCGGCTGGTGTCGGTCGGCCTGATGCGCCGCTTCGACCCGCAGCACGTCGCCGTGAGGGACCTCGTGGCCTCCGGCCGGCTGGGCCGCCCCATCCTGTACAAAGGGGTGCATCGCAACGCGGCCATCCCCTACGACGCGCGCGGCGAGGTGATCCTGACCAACTCGGCCGGCCATGACGTGGACGCGCTGCGCTGGCTGCTGGGACAAGAAGTTGAGGAAGTCTTCGTGCGCGGCGTGCGCTCGCACCGCTCGTTCAGCGAGGACACCACCGACCTGCTCTTGATCCAATTGACGCTCAGCGGCGATTGCCTGGCGACGGTCGAGGTCTACGCAGCGGCCGAGTACGGCTATGAGGTGTCGGCTGAGGTGGTGTGCGAGCGGGGCGCGGCCATCACCGGCCAGCCTGACATGGCCATCGTGCGCGAGGCGGGCGCGCGTTCAGCAGCGGTTCCGATGGACTGGCTGGCGCGCTTCCAGGCGGCCTACATCGCCGAACTAACGCAGTGGGCGCGTTCCGTGCAGACGGGGGAACCCTTCGCCGGCGCCACGGCCTGGGACGGCTATCGCGCGCTGCAGATTACCGATGCGTGCGTCCGGTCGCTGCAGAGCGGCCAGCCGGTGTTGGTGGCAGCGGATGGGCGATCGGTATAGGCGAGACCCCCCACGCTTGGGCACATGACCACGGCGCAGCATACCTGCCAGACGCGCAAGACTGGCGGCGTTGATCGCGATTGCGGCGCAAGCCAGCGCTGCCAGTCCTGGTGAGGAGACGTGGCTTCGGTTGCAAGTCCAGGAATTATCCGGGAGGGATCGCGCCCAGCACCGCCTGCGCCGGCGGCTGGAAGGCCAGGATGGTCTTCGTGCCGTAGTAGAAGGCCAGGAGACCGATGACGACGGCCGCGCCGGCGAAGAAGCGCTTGAGCCGGCTGAAGCGCTGCACGTCGGTCAGCACCACCCACGCGCCGGCCAGCGCATGGACCAGCACGAAGAAGAGGAAGGCGATGTCGATGGCCTTCCACATAGGATCAGCCATGCGGATGATGATCTGGTTGAAGTCGATGTGGAAGGGCGGGTAGTGAACCACGATCATGTGGATGGTCAGAAAGACCACCAGCGCGATGGCGCTGATGCGTTGCATTTGAAAGACGCGCATATTTCCTCCGTGTTTTTCCCAGGACTGACGGTCCTTAGTCGCAGGTTGGCAACATCACAGGCACAACCAGGACCGTCAGTCCTAAGCTCTATTTCCCTTCCAACATGAAGCGGATGATCGGCACGCCGCCGGCGATCACCAGCAGCACCGACACGGCCATCACCGCGTAGAACATGCTCTTGCGGTACTCGGTGACGCCGCTGTAGTGCACGATCATGATGCGGATGCCGTCCACCGCGTGGTAGACCACGGCCGCCAGCAAGGCCACCTCCAGTAGCTTGAAGAGCGGCTGCTGTACGAAGGCCAGGCGGGCGTCGAACACCTCCGGGCCGGCGTTGACCGAGCCGATCACCCACATGTGCATGAACAAGTAGACCACCAGCGCCACGCCGGTCAGGCGCCGCAAGGCAAAGCTGATAAAACCGCTGCTCGTGTACATGAAAACGCTCCTTTACGACGCGTTACGAGTGCTCCAAAGTTCATTCTGCTCGTGCATAGCCGCCAAGAACGCCAAGAAAATCTGTCACTTTGCGGCCTTTGCGCCTTTGCGTGAGCCAGGATCGCAATACTTGAAGACTCTGATCTGCGTTCATCTGCGTGAATCTGCGTACAGTTCTCAGCGCGCTAGGATTGGTTCGTCCAGGTGCTTCTGGCGCTCAACCCGGGCCCGCTCGAAGGCTTCACGTTTCTGCGCCAGCTTGCGCAGCGTCTCGATGGCCTGGGTGGGGTTGAGGTTCTTGGGGCAGGCGTCGATGCAGTTGAAGATGGTGCGGCAGCGATAGACGCCGTCCGCGCCGTCCAGGTCGGCCAGCCGCTCGCCAGGGATGCTGTCGCGCGGGTCCATCACCCGCAGGAAGGCCTTGAGCAGCGCGTGCGGGCCGATGTACTCCTTGGTCAGCCCGATGATCTGGCAGGAGGAATAGCAGGCCCCGCACATGATGCAGGTCTCGGCGTTGCGAAGTGCGCCGACCTCCTCCGGACTCATGCGGAACTCCTTCTCAGGGACGTTTTCCGGCGGCGCCAGCCAGGGCTTCACCCGCAGATACTGCTCCCAGAAGCTGGTGCGGTCCACCACCAGGTCCTTGATGATGGGCAGGTAGGGCAGCGGCCGGATGGTCACCCGCCCCTTGCGGTCCAGCCGGTCCTTCAGCGGCGCCTTGCAGACCAGCTCGTTCTTGCCGTTGACGTGCATGGCGCAACTGCCGCAGATGGCGTGGCGGCAGGAGCGGCGGAAGGTGAGGCTGCCATCCTGGTGCGACTTGATCTCGTGCAGTGCGTCCAGCACCGTGCTGCCCGGCTGCAACTCGACCTCGAACTCCTGCAGGTGCGGCTTCTTGTCGGTCTCCGGGTTGAAGCGCTGGATGCGCACGATGGCGGTGGGATGGGTGCCGTTGTTGCTCATGCTCAGACTCCGTCTAATACTTCCGCTCCTGCGGCGGGTATTTCTCGTAGTTGATGGTGACCGGCTTGTAGCTCAGTCGCGGGCCATCGTCGCCGTTCTTGTGGGCCACGGTGTGCACCAGCCATTGGTCGTCGTCACGCCGGGGGAAGTCGGTGCGGCTGTGCGCGCCGCGGCTCTCCTGGCGCACCAGCGCGCCAGCCACGATCACCTCGCTGAAGGTCAGCATGTGGTCGGCCTCCAGCGTCGCCAGCACGTCGGTGTTGAAGCGGCTGCTCTTGTCCATGGTGCGGGCGTTCTTGAAGCGCGCTTGCAGCGCCTTGATCTCGCTCATGGCCTTCCGCAGCCGTTCCTCGTCGCGAAAGATGCCGCAGTTGTTGGTCATGGTGGTCTTCAGGTCCTGGGCGATGTCCTCCACCAGTTCCGTGCCGGGGTTGTCCAGCACCTGCTTGATGCGCTGGCGGTTGCGCTGGGCCGGGTCGCCGCTGACGGGCTGTAGAGGTGCGCCGCCCTGCACGAAGCGAGCCATGGCGTAGCCTGCGCGACGGCCAAAGACCGACGCGTCCAGCAGGCTGTTGGTGCCCAACCGGTTGGCGCCGTGGACGCTGATGCAGGCTGCCTCGCCGGCCGCGTAGAAGCCTACCACCGGCGTGCCGTCCACGTCGGCGATGACCTGGCCGTCGGCGTCGGTGGCGATGCCGCCCATGCTGTAGTGGGCCGTGGGCTGGATCGGCACCAGGCCGTCGATCGGGTCCACGCCCACGAAGTCGATGGCGATCTCACGCACCTGCGGCAGCCGCTGCATGATCTTCTCGCGGCCCAGGTGGCGCAGGTCGAGCCAGATGCCCTGGCCGTCGGCCTCGACGCCGCGGCCCTCGTCGATCTCGCGCTGCTCCGAGCGGCTGACCAGATCGCGCGGGGCCAGCTCCATCTTGTCCTTGGCGTAGCGCTCCATGAAGCGCTCGTGTTTGTTGTTGAGCAGGTAGCCCCCTTCGCCGCGGCAGGCCTCGCTCATCAGAATGCCGTGCCTGTACAGCCCTGTGGGATGGAACTGCACGAACTCCATGTCCATCAGCGGGATGCCGGCGTTATAGGCGATGGCCACGCCGTCCCCTGTGTTGGCAAAGGCGTTGGAGGTAATCTTGTAGGCCCGGCCATAGCCGCCGGTGCCGAACAGCACGGCCTTGGCTCGCATAGTGTGGATCTTGCCGCTGAGCACGTCCAGGGCCACCACGCCGCGGCAGATGTTGTCCTCCACGATCAGGTCCATGCAGTACCACTCGCTGTAGAAGGTGACGTTGTGGCGCAGCGCCTGCTCGTGGATGGTGTGCAGCAACACGTGGCCGGTCCAGTCGGCGGCGAAGTTGGCGCGCGGGGTGCTGTGGCCGCCGAAGCGGCGCTGGGCGATGCGGCCGTCGGGCGTGCGGCTGAAGACGCAGCCCATGCGCTCGTACTCGTAGAGCACGTCGATGGCCTCGCGGCACATGATCTCGATGGCGTCCTGGTCGCCCAACCAGTCCGAGCCTTTGATGGTGTCAAAGACGTGCAGGTCGACGCTGTCGATGGGCGGCTCGCCGGCGGGTATCTGCTCCAGCGGGCCGTCGGGCCCCGTGCCGGCCACCGGGCGCACGTTGTTCAGCGCGCCGGCGATGCCGCCCTGGGCCGCGCCGCTGTGGGAGCGCAGCGGGTGAATCTTGGACAGCACCGCCACATCCCGCACGCCCTCCTTGGCGGCCACCATCGCGGCCCAACTGCCGGCCAGGCCCGCGCCGACGATCAGGATGTCGTGGACAATTTCGTTATCGGGCATAGTCATACTCCTGGCGCATCTCCGTGCCTTGATCGTGACAAGCAGAACTGATTGCTGCCAGGCAGTATAGCAGACTTTGCCCTGCAAGCCTATGATGCAGATCATATCGGGCGGCCAATCAGACGCGACTATTTGCCCCCTTTCAGGCTAATCGCGTCGCTGTCCTCCCGACGATCCCTGCACCCGCAAGCGCCCGTCAACAGCCGGCAGCAAGGCGCCCGCCGTCTCAAGTTCCTGGACTATCCGCACCTGTGCTATAATGGTGCGCGTAGTCCGAACGGCGAAACACCCCGTATGGGCGCATGGCCGACCAATCTACCAAGCCAATCTACCAATTCACCCGTCCACAGGAGGACAACAACGATGTTGAACCCAACCGTCCAACAAGCGCTCAACGACCAGGTGCAGAAGGAATTGCACTCGGCCTACATCTATCTCTCCATGGCGGCCTACTTCGAGGCTGAGAACCTCGCCGGCGCAGCTAGCTGGATGCGCCAGCAGGCCAGCGAGGAGCAGGCGCACGCGATGAAGATCTTCGACTTCATCATCGACCGCGGCGGCCGGGCCGCACTGCAGGCCATCGACGCGCCGCCAGCCGACTTCGCCTCGCCGCTGGCCGTCTTCCAGGCGTCGTACGCGCACGAGCAGAAGGTCACCAAGTCGATCCACGATCTGTACGCGCTGGCCGTCCAAGAAGGGGACTACCCCACCCAGGTCATGCTGCAGTGGTTCATCGACGAGCAGGTGGAGGAGGAGAAGAACGCCAGCGCGATCATGGCCCAGCTTCAGATGGTCGGCGACTCCCCGGCAGCGCTGTTGATGATCGACCGGCAGTTGGCGGCGCGCTCGGGCGACTGAGCGGAACTCGGAGAAACTTGGAGGAACTGGAGGAACTCTTGGACCTCCGGTTTTCGGTGAAAACGATTGCGAGTTTCCCGTCCTGCTGCCGCAGGACGCGCCACAGCGTTGAACTCGTTGTCCGTCATGCTGAGGCTCGGCGAAGCATCCCGGCGAGCTCACAGGTAAGGACTGGCCAGGGCTAGAAACGAATGCCTGGCCAGTCCTTTCATCGCAGCAACAAGAGTAAGGACTGTTAGCCATGAGCTATACCGACGTACAGTGGCAAAGCGCGGACGGTCTGTCGCTGGTGGGCTGCTGCTGGGAGCCGGAAGCTGAGCCGCGGGCCGTGGTCTGCCTGGTGCATGGCCTGGGCGAGCACTGCGGCCGCTATGGCCACGTAGCCGCGGCGTTGAACGAGGCTGGCTACGCCGTGCTGGCCTGCGACCAGCGCGGGCATGGCCGCTCCGGCGGCCAGCGCGGGGTCATCCCCTCCTACGACGCGCTGATGGACGACATCGGGCTGCTGTTGGCACAGGCCGAGCAGCGCTTCCCTGGCAAGCCGCGCTTTCTCTACGGCCACAGCCTGGGCGGCAACGAGGTGCTCAACTACGCGCTGCGCCGCAAACCGGACCTGGTCGGGGTGATCGCCACCAGCCCCGGCCTGCGCACCGCCTTCAAGCCGCCGGCGCTGCAACTGGCTGCCGGCCGGCTGATGAACCGGCTGTGGCCAGCCTTCACCCTGCCCAATGGGCTGGAGCTGGCGGCGCTGTCGCGCGACCCGGCCATCATCGCGGCCTACCAGGCTGATCCGCTGGTGCATGACCGGCTGTCGGCCCGCCTGGGCATCGAGCTGCTGCGCTCAGGCGAATGGGCCATCGCCCACGCCGCCGAGTTCCCTGTCCCCCTGCTGCTGATGCACGGCACCGCCGACCGGCTGACATCGCACCAAGCCAGCCAGGAGTTCGCCGCCAAGGCCCCCAATTGCACGCTCAAGCTGTGGGAGGGGCTGTATCACGAGACGCACAATGAGCCGGAGAAGGCTGATGTCATCCGGTTTCTTATCGAGTGGCTCAAGACCACATGTGCAGAGAAAGTCTCAACCCAGACCGTCGATGACCCCTTACTTCAGCATGCCGGCGCGTTTGAGTCTGATATCAAGGACGTTGCAGCGCGGCACGACGAGTTCTTGGGACAGCAGTTGCAGGACACCCATGACTGAGGTTGTCACCGAAACATCCCTGCGTGCGTCATCAGTTCTCGGCCAGCAGTGGTTTCCCCCAGCGCAAACTTAGCAGCGCGTAGGCGCGTGCCCTGCGAAGAGTTACCTTGCCATACGTCTGGCACAAAGAGTCCAGCTTGTCGGCCTCACTGTCCGACAAGTCCCGCTGGCCCTGCAATTCAGAAAGATAGGCGAGCATCTCCTGATCCCTACCAGACATAGGTCTAGCTGTCGATTTCTAATCTGTCAAGGAAACGCTGAACGCTCAATACCTCGATGCCCTGCTCAAGCATACGCGAGATAAGCTCTTGATCCCGCTTGAGATCGTCATCTCGACTCACAGCAAAGATCGCATTCCCGTTAAGTGCTGTCTCCAGCATCAGATCGTCATCAGGGTCGCGGCAGAGACGGAGGGTGCCGGTCGTGGTGACAGTGATGGATTTCTCGGCAATCAGCCGCAGAAACTCCCCTATTTCCTCGGTTTTCAGGCGGTATTTGTTGCGAATTCGCGGCCGCGAGAGGACGTCAGTGAGCTCGTCGAGGAGCGCCACCGATACCACAATTTGGAATTTGCCGTCCAACCAGGCATTCTTCAAGCGCGCAGGATAGCCGTGGGGGTTGATCAGCGCCGAAATCCAAACGTTGGTGTCAACTAGCGCCACGACGGGCACGACGTAGCTCCTTCACTTCTTCAGCCGCAGCGGTTATGTCCGCTTCGATCTCCTCTGAGCTATACTGCTCTGAGTTTGCCTGCACCCGCGCGAGCAGCGCCTCGAACGATTGCCGCCAGGTTGGTTCTTCCTGGTGCAGGTATCTACGCAAGGCGTCATCCGCCAACGTCTCTGGCGCAACTTTGGCTTGGCGTGCTCGCTGCCTCAGCAAGGCATAGACATCGGGGGATACTGAAACGCTGTACGTCATCGCTGTTGGTCTCCTGAACTCGTCACCGTTGCTCCACGTCATCACTTGGTTCGCATTATACCACAACGCAGCATCGGATGTAGAAAGCGCCGATTCTGGCTTCACATCCGCATACTCAACCCCACCCGCCCCCGCTCCTTGTCGATTTTCACCACCTTGACCTGCACCACGTCCCCCACGTGGACGACCTCGTGCGGGTTGCGGACGTATTTGTCGGCCATCTGGCTGACGTGCACCAGGCCGTCGTGCTTGACGCCGATGTCAACGAAGGCGCCGAAGTCGACCACGTTGCGCACGGTGCCGGTCAGCACCATGCCCTCGCTCAGGTCGTCCAGGCTGAGCACGTCGCGGCGCAGCTCCGGCGCGGGCAGGTCGTCGCGCGGGTCGCGGCCGGGGCGCAACAGCGCCTCGAAGATGTCCTCCAGCGTCGGCGCGCCCACCTCCAGCAGCGCGGCCAGCTCCTCCATGCGCTGCTCGCGGCGGAACTGGCGTAGCCGGCTGGCAAAGTCGACCATTCTAAGGTTCAGCCCGGCCAGCTCCAGCAGGCTCTTGACCACGCCGTAGCTCTCCGGGTGGACGGTGGTGCGGTCCAGTGGGTTCTTGCTCTCCGGCACGCGCAGGAAGCCGGCCGCCTGCTGGTAGGCTTTCGGTCCCAGCCCCTTGACTTTGAGCAGCTCGCTGCGCTGCTGGAAGGGCCCGTTTTGGTCGCGGTGCGCCACGATGGCCTGGGCGACCTTGGGGCCGATGCCGGCTACGTACTGCAGCAGCGCGGGCGAGGCGGTATTGACGTCCACCCCCACCGCGTTGACCGCGTCCTCGACCACCGCGTCCAGCGTCGCGGCCAGCTTTTTCTGGTCCACGTCGTGCTGGTACAGCCCCACGCCGATGCTCTTGGCGTCGATCTTGACCAGCTCGGCCAGCGGGTCCTGCAGGCGCCGCGCGATACTCACCGCCCCGCGCATCGACACGTCCAGCTCGGGAAACTCGCGCCGCGCCTCGTCCGAAGCCGAATACACACTCGCCCCCGCCTCGTTCACCATCACATACGCCACCGCCTTCCCCTTCTTCCCGTGTCTACTTGTATACTTGTCTACTTCCTCAATCACCTCCCCCACCATCGCCTCCGTCTCCCGGCTGGCCGTGCCGTTGCCGATAGTGATCACGTCCACGCCGAACTGGTCGATTGCCTTAGCCAGCAGGGCCTTGCTGCTCTCCCGCTGGCGCTGCGGCTCGTGGGGATAGATGGTGAAGCTGGCCAGGTACTTGCCGCTGCCATCGACCACGGCCACTTTGCAGCCGGTGCGGAAGCCGGGATCGATGCCCAGCACTACCTTGCCGCGCACCGGCGGCTGGAGCAGCAACGCCTTAAGGTTGGCCGCGAAGACGTGGATAGCGTGATCGTCGGAGTGTTCGGTCAGCCCGCCGCGCAGCTCGCGCTCGATGGCCGGGGCCACCAGCCGGCCATAGCCGTCCTCCACGGCCGCGCGCAGGTGCGGCGCGAAGGGCGAACGGGGGTTGCGCAGCACGCGGCGCTCGATCTGGCCCAGGATCAGGTCGTCGGGCGCATCCAGCGCCACCTTGAGCACGCCCTCCTTCTCGCCGCGGTTGATGGCCAGTAGTTGGTGCGGCGGCGCCTGGCCAACCGCGGCCTTGAAGTCGTGGTACATCTCGTATTTGCCGGCCGGATCGGCGTCCTTCTTGGCCAGCTTGACCCGCAGCAGCCCCTCTTCATTCGTGGCCCGGCGGGCGATCTCGCGCACGATGGCGTCGTCGCTGACCTGCTCGGCCACGATGTCGCGCGCGCCGGCCAGCGCCTCCTCGATGGTTGCCACATCGGCGTTGAGGAAGCGTTGGGCCAGTTGCTCAACCGCCGCGCCCGTCTCCTGGGCTGCCATCAGCTCGGCCAGCGGCTCTAACCCCCGCTCGCGAGCCATAGCCGCGCGTGTGCGCCGCTTAGGCTTGTAGGGCAGATAGAGATCCTCGACCTGCTGCAAGGTCGTCGCGGCCTCGATACCGGCGCGCAGCTCGTCGGTCAGCTTGCCCTGCTCCTCGATGGAGGCCAGCACAGCCTGCTTGCGCTCGGCCAGGTTGCGCAGATAGCCCAGCCGCGCCTCCACCAGGCGCAGTTGCACCTCGTCCAGCCCGCCGGTGGCCTCTTTGCGGTAGCGGGCGATGAAAGGGATGGTGTTGCCGGCGTCCAGCAGCTCGACCGCGCCGGCCACCTGGTAGGGTTGCAAGCCGAGTTCTCGGGCGATGATTGCGATGAGGGAAGATGTCATGAAGTTGATGGCCTCGGAAGAATGGTGAATTGGTGAATGGTGAATTGGTGAATGGTTAACGGGAATGCGTTGTGAGCCTCCGCGGGTTGATTGCGAAGCACCCCGGAGTGGGGTAGCGGGTTGAGGGCGCACGACTCGCATGTGGGTATGGATTGCCAGCGTATCGAAACCCTGGATGGTCTCGGTACGGCGCAGACGCCTACTCGACCAACGCTTCACGCTTCACGCTTCACGCGAAGTGTGCCACACCACCCCGATTCGGCAAAATCACTTGACAGACCGCCAAGCCAGTGCTAGACTGCGGCCATGATCAACGATGTCACCAGCGCCCTCTATCCGGGCGTCTTTCCCGACCTGGTCGGCGGATCGATCCTGCGCCTGGAGCCAGGCGAACGCCTGTGGAAGCTCTATTTCCTGCGGCCAGCCTGGGGCCGCGACGATCGGGTCGAGCACCGCATCTACACCAAGCTGCAGGCTGACGGCAAGATCGGCCTGGTCAGCTATAACTTCAAGATGCCGCCGGGCAGCCGGCCGGTCAAAACCGCCCTCGCCTACGCGCGCGACATCCCCGAATCCACGCTCAACCAACTGATCTGGAACGTGGTGCGCCAAAGCCAGATCGGCCCCGACGAGCTGGAGATCATCGATCTGACCGGTTTCGACAGCTTCGAGGCGCAGATTGCGCATGTGCGTAGAGTGTTGGTGGAGAATGGAAGGCTGACGAGTAACAAGTAATGCGTAACTCGTAACCCGGAATCGCGTGCTGCTCTTCTTGTCACGCACCACTCGTCACGCATCACCCGTCACGCATCACTCGTCACGCAGCACTCGTCACGCACCACGGGTCACGCATCACCCATCACGCATCACCCATCACGCATCACTCGTCACGCATCACCCGTCACACATCACTCGTAATCCAAAGACTCATGCCGCAGACTCCGGGTTACGTGACACGTGTCACGTGACACGTGTCACGCCCTAAGGAGCCCTCCCATGATCCTGACCAGAGAGCAGTTCGAAGATCGTGAGCGTGAGCTCTTGGCGCCCTATGGCATGAAGAGCGGCGACTCGCGCGGGCGGGTCTGGCCTGACGACGAGCACCTGTACCGCTCAGCCTACCAGAAGGACCGCGACCGCGTCATCCATACCACGGCCTTTCGGCGGTTGGAGTACAAGACCCAGGTCTTCGTCTATCACGAGGGCGACCACTACCGCAACCGGCTGACCCACTCCATCGAGGTCGCCCAGATCGGCCGCACCATGGCCCGCGCCTTGGGGCTGAACGAGGATCTGACCGAGGCCATCTGCCTGGCCCACGACCTGGGGCACCCGCCCTTCGGCCACACAGGCGAATATGTGCTGGCTGAGCTGATGGCGGACTACGGCGGCTTCGATCACCAGCGCCAGACCATGCGCATTGTAGAACGGCTGGAGGAGCGCTACCCCGGATTCCCCGGCCTGAACCTGACCTATGAAGTACGCGAGGGGCTGGTCAAGCACGACACCGACTACGACGTAACCGACGCCACCGGCTACGAGCCTGACAAAGCCGGCACGTTGGAGGCCCAGATTGCTAACCTGGCCGACGAGATCGCCTACAACACCTCGGACCTGGACGACGGCCTGCGCAGCGGCATCCTGGAGCCAGGCAATGTGGCCAGGTTGGCGCTGTGGCAAATGGCGCGCGCAGCGCTGGCCAGCGCGCCGGAGTTCCCGGTAACGCTCGATGCGCCGCTGGACAGCCCGCTGCGCGCCCGCGTCATCCGCAAGCTGATCTCCGCGGAGGTCACCGACGCCATCAGTACGACGGCGCGCCGGCTGGAGCGGCACAGCATCGGCTCGGTGGACGATGTACGCGATCTGGGCCAAAACATCGCCGGTTTCTCAGGGGAGATGCAGAGCTACAACAGCGAGCTCAAAGCTTTCCTGCTGCAGGACTTCTATCATCATTGGCGGGTCAACCGCATGGCCGGCAAGGCGCGACGCATCCTCAGCGACCTGTTCAGCGTCTACCAGGGCGACCCCCATCAACTGCCCCCTGCTGTTCAGTCTCAGGTGGACGCCAATCCCGACGGCGTCGAGCGGGTCATCTGCGATTACATCGCTGGCATGACCGACCGCTTCGCCATCCAGGAGCACCAGAAGCTGTTCGACCCCGAGACAAGGGTATGACGGGGCGGCCAGCCACGAATGCTGCGCGTCACGAATACACGAATGACGCGCAGCCTCGTGAAATGTCCGTGGCCCTATGCCATACCGAGAGCTAATCAACAAGTGGGTGAGGGGTGTAGCACATTAGCCATCCACGAATGAACCCGCGAATGCCGACGGACTCATTCGTGCATTCGTGGCCCCAATTCGTGGACGGCCTACCCTTACACCACCTGCCGCATCACCCGCAACTGCACCCTCAACTTGCGGATAGTGCTGCGAGCCGGGCCTTGACTGTCGTCGTATTCCATCTCCACGATCTTGCCCATCAGCCGCAGCGTCTGAGCATCCAGCACGAAGCCCAGATCGGGGGCCAACAGAATGGCGTCGCCGCGCGAAGAGAGCTTCTCGCGCAGGGCCTGGTTGCCGTAGGCATAGTCGCTCATCAGCACCTTAGTCACGGTGCGAATGTCGCTCTTGTCGAACAACCACACCTCCAGCGCGGTGGCCCGCTCCGGATCGCCCTGCACCATCTCGGACATAGTCATGCCGCACTCGCCCCAGTAGGAGCCGTCAGGACCTTCGATGTCGAAGCTCTGGTCGTAGGCGACGTCCCCCTGATGAAAGACCGCCGCAAACTCCTGGCCAGCACTGCTGCGTTCCGCAGCCGTGCTGGCGACCGGCGCCGGAGGCGGCGCGGGCCGGCCGGGGCGATAGACAGGCGCCTGGTCGTCAACCAGCGGCTCAACGGTAAACTCTTCCTCCTCCCTGTCGGGAGCGGCCGAGCGGCCGCGCAACAGCAGCCAGGCCGCCAGGACGATACCGCCGGCCAGCAGCGCCAACCCCAGGATCGTGGCCAGGCTGCTGCCGCCCTGCTGCGACTCCTCGGCCGGCTGGCTGGGGGTTTCTTGTGGGGTTGGCGCAGCCACGGCCAGGCCAATCGCTGCGGCCATCGTGCGCACCCGGTCGGCAGTCACCACGTCGCCGGCCACCTCAGCCTGCTGGATCACCTGGCCCGCCAGCTCGGCGACCTGCGCCTGACTGCCCAACGTCTGCAAACGCTCGATCGCCTTGCGGTTGTCCTGCGTCAGGGCAAAGGCCTCGGCTTGGGCAGCCACGAACATCTGCTGATCTTCGGCCCGCAGGTCCTGCATCTGTGCATCGGTCCACTGCACAGGCGCCATCCCCCATCCGAGCGCGAACCACCCTATCAACAGGCCCACGATAAAGGCAACGACGATGAGAAGATAGGATCGATTGCGGTCTGACATGTGCGGCCTCCTTGCTGCAAATCACTTTGAGTTTTCGCTGCGGCTGCCGCGCGGATGGGCGTTGCGCACCACCTCGTGCAGCCGCGCCTGGCTGACGTGGGTATAGCGCTGGGTCGTGGCCGGACTTTCATGGCCCAGCATCTCCTGGATCAAACGGATATCGACGCCTTCATCCACCAGGTGTGTGGCGAAGGAATGGCGCATGGCGTGGGGCGTCACCTTGCGCTCGATGCCGGCCGCGCGGGCGTAACGATCCAACATGCGAATGATGCTGACCCGCCGCAGCCGCTGGCCGAAGCGGTTGAGAAACAGCGCGTTGTCCGTTTCCTCGGTCGCCAGCTTGGGCCGGCCTTGCTGCAAATAGAGCTTCAGAGCCGCCTCGGCCACGCTGCCAAACAGGGCAATGCGCTCCTTGTTGCCCTTGCCCAGCACCAGGGCCTCGCGCCGGGTCAGATCGACGTCGCGCACGTTCAGCATCTCCAGCTCGCCCAGCCGGATGCCGCTGCCGTAGAACAGCTCAATGATCGCGCGGTCGCGCTGGCCCTGCGGCGTCGCCAGGTCGGGCGCCCGCAGGATGGCCAGCACCTCGTCGTAGCTCAGCACCCGCGGCTGGCGCGTGCCCTGCTTGGGCGAGGCCACGGTGGACAGCGGGTTGCGGGTCAGCACGCCCTCACGCACGAGAAACGTGCAGCAGGAGCGCACCTCGGACAGCCGGCGGGCGATGCTGGCCGGGACGTAGCCGCCTGCCTGCAACTCAGCCAGCCAGCGCCGCACCAGATGTTTGTCCACCTGCTGCCAGGACGTGACGCCTTGCGCCTGCGCATACTCGATGAACTGGCCCACCTCCGTCCGGTAGTTGCGGACGGTATAGGGCGACGCGTTGCGCTCGGCTTGCAAGTAAGTTACGTAGCGGTCCAGTGCGTCACGCATGGTGCTTCGTTGCTGATTTCCTGTCCGCTTGTAGCACAATCCGCTGGATTGTGCGCTATCGCAATCCGGCGGATTGCGCTACAGGCGCTGTTACGTCGCCGGCTCCAGCTTCTTCAGCTCGAACGAATGCCCGCAGACGGTGCAGCGGGCGCGGTCCTTGCCCGATTGCGTCACCAGCCCGCCGCAGTCGGGACAGGGCGCAGGAATCGGCCGCTGCCAGACCACGAAGTCGCACTCCGGGTAGCGCTCGCAGCCGTAGAAGGTGCGGCCCTTCTTGCTGCGCCGCTCCACCACTTGGCCCTGCTTGCACTTGGGGCAGGTGGCGCCGGTCTTGACCACCAGCGGCCGCGTGTAGCGGCATTCCGGGTAGTTGGAGCAGGCGATGAACTTGCCGAAGCGGCCGTTGCGCAGCACCAGGTCGTGGCCGCACAGGGGGCAGGCCTCGCCGATGGGCTGGGCCTGTACCTCGGCCCGCTCCATGGTAGCCTCGGCCGTTTTGAGCTGCTGCTCGAACGGCTCATAGAAGCCGCGCAGCACCTCGACCCAATCGCGGCCGTCCTCGGCAATCTCGTCCAGCGCCTCTTCCATCCGGGCGGTGAAACCCACGTCGAACACGTCGGGGAAATGCTGCACCAACTGGTCGTTGACCACGTAGCCCAGCTCGGTCGGATAGAGCCGCTTGTCGCGCAGCTCGACGTAGTCGCGGCCCTGGATGGTGCTCATGATCGGCGCATAGGTGCTGGGCCGGCCGATGCCGTTCTCCTCCAGCGCCTTGACCAACGAGGCCTCGGTGTAGCGCGGCGGCGGCTGGGTAAAGTGCTGCTCAGGCAGCAAGGCCAGCAAATCCAGCAGTTCACCCGTGCTCAGCGCTGGCAGCCAGCCGCTGTCGTCCGGGGCATCGCCCTCGTTGCCGTTGTTGCCATTCTTCTTGCCGCTCTCGTCACGGCCCTCCTCGTAGACGCTGAGGAAACCGGGGAAACGCACGCGCGAGCCGCTGGCGCGGAAGAGATAGTCGGGGTTTTCCAGCTTCTCTGCCAAAGCCGCAGCCGCAGCCGGGCTGAGCGCCGCATAGTCGCGCCGCGGCAGCGCGGCAATGTCCACCGAGACAGTGTCGTACAGCGCTGCTTCCATCTGGCTGGCCACAAAGCGCTTCCAGATCAGGTCATAGAGCAAGCGCTGCTCACGGCTCAGGTGGCGCGCGACCGATTCGGGCGTGCGCAGCACCGAAGTGGGCCGAACTGCCTCGTGGGCTTCCTGCGCTCCCTTGGCGCGCGTCTTGTAGATCGGCGGCGTGGGCGGCACAAACTCAGGCCCGTAGCGCTCGACGATGAACGCGCGCGCCTCGTCCTGCGCCTGCTTGGACACGGTGACGCTGTCGGTTCGCATGTAGGTGATCAGGCCGACCTGCTCGTCGTGGCCGATGTCGATGCCCTCGTAGAGCTGCTGGGCCGCGCGCATCGTCTGACGCGCGCCGAAGCCCAGCTTGCGGCTGGCCTCCTGCTGCATGGTGCTGGTCGTGAAGGGCGCAGCCGGCCGGCGGCGCCGCTCGCTCTCGCGCACGGCTGTCACCAGGTAATGCGCGCCGTTCAGATCATCGACGATGCTTTGCGTGTCGGCCTGGTTGCGCAGGTCCACCTCGCCGCCCCGCAGACGGTGCAGCTTGGCCAGGAAGTCGGGCCGCGGCTGGATGGTCCGACTGTCTTGTTGAGCCAGCCGGGCGTGGATCGACCAGTACTCCACCGCGACAAAGTTGGCGATCTCCCGCTCGCGCTCGACCACCAGGCGCACGGCCACCGACTGCACGCGGCCGGCTGAGGTGCGGCCCTGCACCCGCTGCCACAGCAGGGGGCTGATCTTGTAGCCCACCAGCCGGTCAAGGATGCGGCGCGCCTGCTGCGCGTTGACCAGGTCCATATTGAGTTGGCGCGGGTGGGCGAAGGCTTCGGCCACGGCGTCCTTGGTGATCTCGTGAAAGACCACCCGCCGGCTGTGCTGTGGATCGATGCCGGTCGCCTCGACCAGATGCCAGGCGATGGCCTCGCCCTCGCGGTCAGGGTCGGTGGCCAGGTAAACCTCTTTGGCGCGCGCCACCTCGCCCTGCAAATCCTTGACGGTCTTGCGCTGGTCGTTGGTCACGCGGTAGGTCGGCGCAAAGTCCTTCTCCACGTCGACCGAAAGCTGCGACTTGAGCAGGTCGCGCACATGGCCGACCGAGGCTTTGACCGTGTAGCCCTTGCCCAGGAAGCGGCCTACCGTGCGGGCCTTGGCCGGCGATTCGACGATCACCAGCTTGCCGCTGCGCTTGCCAACGGGAACGGCGCTGGCCTTGCTGGCGCTGCTGGTTTTGCTCGGAGTTGCGGCCTTGCTGGCTTTGCTGGCGCTGCTGGTCTTGCCAGCCCGCTTCTGCTTGGCCACCACTGGCTTGGGCAGGCTGTCGTGGTCTGCGGTGGCGCCGATCTTGAACAGTCCCGTGCCGCAGACCGGACACTCGCCGCGCGCTGCCGGCCGGCCGTTGGCCATGTAAATCGCCCGGCCATTGGCCATCAGACGAGTTTCTTTGCATTTAACGCAATAGGCCTCCGCCGCCGTGGTCAACGGAGCGAAGATATCTTCCGGCGCCGGCCCGCTGGGCGGGCTGGGCTTGGTTGCCTTGCGCGGGGCAGCCTCGACGGCTGGCTTGGGCAGGGCGTCATGGTCAGGAGTCGCCCCCATGCGGTTCATGCGCGTGCCGCAAACCGGACACACCCCCTGCGTGGCCGCGCTGCCGTTCTTCAGCCAGACCGCCTGCGTCTCACGCATCTCTCGCTTTTCTTTACACTTGGTGCAATATGCTTCCATCGGGTTGGTTATCGGTAAAGTGGTAGATTGGTAGATTGGCGCCGCTGTGGCCGGTCTCCGACCGAGCCGCCAGACGGGCACAGTCAGAGACCGGCCCGAGCGTCAGCGCATGTCAGCCAACGTGATAGTCGACCCGCGCCTCGCGGGCCAGGACGTAGCTCATGCTGCCCACCTGGCGGGCCAGGCCCTTCAGCTCCAGCAGCGCCAGGGTGCTGGAGACGGTGGGAGCAGGCAGTTCGGCGGCCCGACCCAGCTCATCGACGTGGGTCGGCTCGGCCGAGAGCAGATCCAGCACGGCCCGCTCGACAGGCGTGGTGGGCACGGTGGCCCGCACCTCGGCCTGCTGGGTGACCTGGGACAGGTTCAGTTCCTCCAGCACGTCGTTGACGGTCAGCACCGCCTTGGCGCCGTCCTGGATCAGCCGGTTCGTGCCCTCGCAACTGCGCTGAAAGATGCTGCCCGGCACGGCGAAAACCTCACGGCCCTGTTCGGCCGCGAAATCGGAGGTGATCAACGCGCCGCTGCGGGCGCCGGCCTCGACTACCACCGTGCCCAGCGACAGCCCGCTGATCAGGCGGTTGCGGGGCGGGAAATTGCTGCGCTCAGGCCGCGTGCCCAGCGGGTACTCCGACAACAACGCGCCCTGGCCAACCATCTGCTCAGCCAGGCGGCGGTTTTGTTCAGGATAGATGACGTCAACGCCGGAACCCAGCACGGCCAGTGTGCGCCCGCCGGCGTCCAGCGCCGCCTGATGGGCCACTGCGTCGATGCCGGCTGCCAGGCCGCTGACCACCGTGACGCCGTTTTGCGCCAGGTCAGCGGCCAACTGGCGGGCGGCCTCCTTGCCGTAGACGCTGGCGTGACGGGTACCGACCACCGCCACGGCCCAATCATCCTCTGGCAGCAGCTCGCCTTTGACGTAGATCACCGGCGGCGGGTCATAGATGTTGCGCAGGTTGATCGGGTAGTTGTCGCTGTCCCAGGTCAACACGCCGACGCCGGCCCGTTCCAGCCGTTCCAGCTCGCCAGCCAAGTCCAAAGACGAACGCGCGGCCAGCAGGTTGCTGATGGAACGGCGGTCGAGGCCAATCTCGTGCAGGCTGGCCGCGTCGGCATACCATGCCTCAGCGATGCCGCCGAAAAAATCCAGCAGCGCCCGCAGGCGAGCCGGGCCAATGCCCAGCACCTTGTTGAAGCCTACCCAATACGCTAGCTCGTCCACAACGACCCCTCCGCAATCGGAATGATACACCTGAATGCAAGGCGCCTGCGCAGGCTGGCCGCAGACGCCGCGTGCCCACGGCACGGCGCCAGCATAACCCATTCAGCGTTTTTTGTCAAGCCCGCTAAAATCGACTTGGCTAGCGGGGATGGTCTCGATAACGTCAGCCTACTTGACCAGCGGGCGGGACTGGGGGTCGATGCGTTGGCCGCTCGACCAGCGGCGGAACTGGGTCTCGATACGGCGGCCTACTCGACCAACGGCGGGACTGGGTCTCGATACGGCGGCCTACTCGACCAGCCGCGGCGTCAGTCCAGCAAGCCGGGAAGGGGGTGGACGATCATCTCGCCCGCATCCAACCGCTCTTCGGCGATCACGTCGTTGATGTAGGGGATCAGCACCTCGCCCGCCTCGCCCCGCACCACAAAGACGTCGTTGGCCGGAGTGCTAAGGATCTCCTCGATCACACCCAGATCACGACCATCGGTGGTAAGCACCCGCAGGCCCACCAACTGGAAGACATAATGTTCTCCCTCGCCCAACGGCAGGATGTCGGCCTGCGGCACCTGAATCCACAGCCCTTGCAACGTCTGGGCGGCGTCGCGGTCGTCGTAGCCCTCCAGTCGAACCAGGAGGTTATCCTGATGCGGCCGGCTGCTGACCATGCGCACCGGCCTGGCATCCGGGCCGAGGTAGACGGTCTCCAGTCCTTGAAACCGCTCAGGGAAATCGGTTGCCAACGTGACTTTGACCTCGCCCTTGACGCCAAAGACCGCAGCGATGTGGCCAATGGCGATGAAGCCGTCGGCGATGTCGGGGGAGCGACCGGTAAAGCTTTGCAAGGCGAAACTCCTCAGTGTTCAGGCGTCAGGCGCCACAACGGCCTGTCCATAACGCGTAAAACGGGAGGCCGTCAGGCGCTCCCGTTACCGCGTACCAGCGGGATGGCAAGATTAGCTGATTTCCAGCGAAACCTGTTTGCCCTGGCGCATGGCCGGGACACGCATCACGACGCGGATTGCGTTGGCAACGCGGCCGCCGGTGCCAATCACCCGTCCCATGTCCTCCGGCGCCACCCGCAACTCCAGCAGCACGCCGCTGTGGGTGCGGGTCTCCTTGACGCGCACCTTGTCCAGGTCGTCAACCAGGTTGTCGGCGATGTATTGGACCAGGTCCTTCATGGCCTTACCCTTCGGCTTTGACGCCGCGCGAGGCCTCAAGGGCAGCATAGACGCCCTTGGACTTGAGCAGACGCGCCACGGCGTCGCTGGGCTGGGCGCCGACGCTCAGCCAGTACAGAGCGCGCTCGGCGTCCAGTTCGACGGTTTCCGGCTCGGTGCGCGGGTTATAATTGCCAATATTCTCGATGAAGCGGCCATCGCGCGGGGCGTCCTTGTCAGCCACAACGATGCGGTAGCTTGGTTGCTTCTTGGCGCCTACACGGCGCAGTCTAATCCTTACCATGGAGTGTTCCTGCTATATCCTTCCTGGCTTTGTCTATGTCTCAGAAAACAAGCTAATCGCCCGAGCGCGCCGGGCGATTGACAGGGCGTAGTATACCGCATTTGGCGCAGATGGCAAAAACCAGATAGCGGATTGGATGTGGGCTGGTTAGGGCGTTTTTTCAATCGCCCGCAGCTCAAGCAAGCTCACGCGAGTGCACCACCAGCTTGCTTTAGCATGCTTTCAGGTTGCCAGCCTGCGGTTTCAAACGCAGGCCGCGCTGCGCGCGCCTGGCGCACCACAGCCCGCTCTCCCTCGAAGGTCAACAGCGCCTCGGCCTCGCCGAAGCTGCTGGCCCAGCGGTTGACGTACAAAGCCTCGTCGGCCGTCTGAAACTGCGGCGGCTGGGGCTGTTCGGAGCCAAGAGCCATCAAAAAGTAGCGCTCATCGCGCACGACGCGGGTCTGCGCCGTCTCGAAAGCAGTCGTCGACCAGCCCAGGTCATGCACGATCTGCACGTCACAGTAGCCCGTTTCTTCACACACCTCGCGCCGAGCTGCATCCTCAGGCGCCTCGCCTGGGTCGATGTGGCCCTTGGGCAGGCGAATCTCGTGGCTGCCGTTGACTGTCCGCTCGATCAACAGCACCCGACCGCGCAGGTCAACCACGACGCCGCCGGCCGCCTGGTAAGCTCGTAACGGTTTGTCCATACTGCGTCTCACTCTCCATGCTGAATTGGTCAGGGCCAAAGGCCAAAGTATACCATAAACGGCCGCCAGCGCCGAAGGCAGCCCCGCGAAACACCGCTGCTCGCTGGGTTGCATTAGTCCCTTAGCCGTGGTAGAATTGAGCCAGACGTTTGTCAGGCCAAAGGCGCCCTGCACGGACACCACATGGCTGCTTGCATCGCAGCCTGGGCGCGTTGCTCAGGCTGTTTTTATTCGCACGGATCAAAGGAGATTTCTATGTCAACAGAGAAGTACATCGAGCTGGAGAACAGGTACGTGGCCAACACCTACCACCCGCTCGACGTGGTAATCAAACACGCCGAAGGGGTTTGGATGTACGACGTGGAGGGAAAGCGCTACATGGACTGCCTCAGCGCGTACTCGGCGGTAAGCCAGGGCCACTGCCACCCGCGCCTGGTCAACGCGTTGGTCCAGCAGGCGCAGCACGTCACCCTCTCCTCGCGCGCCTTCCGCAACGACCAACTGGGCTATTTCAGCCAGGAGATCTGCGAGCTGTTAGGCTACGACATGGTGCTGCCCATGAACTCCGGGGCCGAAGCCGTGGAGTCAGCTATCAAACTGGCGCGCAAGTGGGGCTACGAAGTCAAGGGCGTGCCTGACGACCAGGCCGAGATTATCGTCTGTGGTGGTAATTTTCATGGCCGCACCACCACCATTATCAGCTTCTCCAGCGAGCCCAAGTACCGCAAGCACTTTGGCCCTTACACGCCCGGTTTCAAGTTCGTCACCTTCGGGGACATGGACGAGCTGATGGATGCCGTCACGCCCAACACGGTCGCCTTCCTGGTGGAGCCAATCCAGGGCGAGAACGGCATCAACGTGCCGCCCGACGGCTATCTCAAGTTCGCCGAGACCCTGTGCCGGCGGGAGAAGATGCTGCTGATCACCGACGAAATCCAGGTCGGCCTGGGCCGGACGGGCAAGCTGCTGGCCAGCCAGCACGACAAGGTGCGCGCCGATATCGTCGTGCTGGGCAAGGCCCTGTCGGGCGGCTTCTACCCCGTGTCCGCCATCCTGGCCGACCACCCGATCATGGGCTTGTTCAATCCTGGCGACCATGGCAGCACCTTCGGCGGCAACCCGCTGGGCGCAGCCGTCGCGCGTGAGGCGCTCAAGGTTCTGGTCGAGGAAAACCTTGTCGAGAACGCCGCCGTTCAGGGCGAGCGTCTGATGGAACGGCTGCGCCGGCTGGAAAGCCCCTACATCAAGGAAGTGCGCGGCCGCGGCCTGCTGATCGGCGTCGAGGTCACCGACGACGCGCGCGGCGCGCGGCGCTTTTGCGAGGCGCTGGCCGAGCGCGGCGTACTGTGCAAAGAAACCCACAGCACGGTGATCCGTTTCGCCCCGCCGCTGGTGGTGACCAGCGAGCAGATCGACTGGCTGGCCGAGCAGGTAGAGGCCGTTTTTGCCCAGATTGAGGCGCAAGACGAGGCCCAGATGCCTGGAGAGGTAGCCGTAGTCGCCTGAGCCTTGTTTTCACAGAAAAGCTAACCGGGCGTCGCAGCTTGACTGCGACGCCCGGTTTTTGTGCTACGGCCCAGAAGTGCGACTTCTCCGAGAAGTCGCACTTCTTCACTCTTCACGACGCGCGCAACGCCGCAATGATCTTCTGGTCTGTCACGGCAAACGCGTAGCTCGCCAGCTCGTCCAGCGTCGCCCAGCGCCAGTCGGCCACGCCGATGGGCTGCGGCTCGCCAGCCAACAACTGGCACTCGAAAGCGTGCAGGGTGATGCGAAAGTGGGTGTAGGCGTGTTTGACTACCGCCACCGGCTGGCCCACCGCCACCTCTACAGCCAGCTCTTCCTCCATCTCACGGCGCAGGCAGTCGGGCAGGCTCTCGCCGTCGTGGCGCTTGCCGCCGGGAAACTCCCACAGCCCGCCCAGCATGCCCTCCGGCGGCCGCTGGGCGATCAGGAACTGCTCAGGCTGGCCGGGCCGGCGCAACACGGCCGCGCTGACATCGAAGTGCGGCAGCGGCTTGCGGACCGGCCGCACCGGCCGCTCCTCCTGCGTGCCGCGCTGCCTCGCCAGGCACGCAGCATGCAGCGGGCAGCGCGGGCAGCGCGGCCGCTGCGGCAGACAGACGGTTGCGCCCAGGTCCATCAGCGCCTCGTTCAGCGGGCCGGCCTGCTGCGGCTGGACGGCCTCCACCAACCCCTCAGCCAGGCGCCATAGCTGCGTCTCCGTGGACGACTTGCCGATCTCCCCCGCCACGTCGTAGACCCGCGCCAACACTCGCCTGACGTTGCCGTCCAGCACAGCCGCGCGCTGGCCGAAGGCGATGCTCAGGAGCGCGCCGGCCGTGTATTTGCCGACGCCGGGCAGGGCCAGCAGGCTGCGCCGGTCGGCCGGCAGCCGGCCGCCGTGCTGCTCGACGACAACTCCTGCGGCTTTATGTAAATTCCTTGCCCGGCTGTAATAGCCCAACCCTTCCCACGCCTTCAACACGTCGCCCAGCTCGGCCGCGGCCAACGACTCGACCGTGGGGAAGCGCTCCAGCCAGGGCTGCAGGTAGGGAATCACCGTGGCTGCCTGCGTCTGCTGCAGCATGATCTCGCTCACCCACACCGCGTACGGATCGCGCGGCTCGGCTCGCCAGGGCAGGTCGCGCAGGTTGCCGGCGTCGATCCAGGCCAGCAGCGCGGCCGCGATAGCGGAGGGGGAGGGAAAGAGGGAAAGCATGGAAAGCAGGGGAAAGAGGGAGCGGAGGAGAAAGTGCTTCGTAGTGACGGCTTTAGTCGTTTCCGAGGCCCAGAACGGCTAAAGTCGTCACTACGAACTCTAGCGACTATTGCTCGTCGCCGTTGCCGTCATGTTTGCGCAGGCTGCGGGCGACCATGACCGCTGGCACGGCGACGGCTGCGGCCACGCCTGCGCCGAGGAGCGCCCTGTCCAGCGTGCTGCGGCCAGAGAAGCCCGCGTTGTGCGCGGCGTCGCTGTGGCGGCGCTGGGCGGCCACCTCAGGCGCTTCGGTGAAGGCGGTCTTGAACACCTTCAGCGACTGCGGGATCACTTCCATGCCCATGCGCTCCAGCCGCACGCCTTCCTTGCCCACATCGGCCCAGCCTAGCTCATCTGGCTGCACCTGCTCCCAGTTGGCGAAGAGCCTGCCCCACTCGCTTTGCAGCGCATCGGCCATCATCTGCTCGCCCTTGAAGGGATACCAATACATGTCGTGGTAGGCCACCGAGGCCAGGTAGGACCAGGGGGCCAGCACCGTCTTGAGCGACCACTCGATGGGCGCCTTGAGCGGACCCCAGTAGATCTTGTGCTGCATGCGGCTGGCGAAGGTCATCTCTTTGAACGGCCCCTGGAAATGCCAGTTCTCGGCCGCCGCGTCCAGGTCGCCCACGATCTCGATCTCGTCGGGATCGCCGCAGCCCAGCCCCAGCTCGTGCGCCAGGCGGATGTACTTGATGCTGAGCGGATCCATACCCATCAGCTTGGCCGCCATGGCGTCGATGGCCACCTGGTCGCTGCTGGCCAGCAGCACGTTCTTGACGTGGGGATACATGCAGCGCGGGCCGGGCCCGTCGCCGGCGAAGGTGCCGTCCATCACAGCGAAGACGCCGCGGTGGATACGCTGCTGGATCATCAGCAGGTCCACCAGGGTCTCGTGGATCACCGGATGTGTCCAGTGACGCCGCTCGTTCAGCAGGCCGCCGAAGGCGTTCTTCATCGCGCCGGTGGTGGTGGTGAAGATGTGCGCCTTGATGGTCGGCAGGTGGATGATGTTCTCGCCGATGAAGCGCTTGGGGATGTAGAAGCCGTCGGGGTAGACCTCGTTCAGCACCAGGAACTTGTCGGCCAGGTCGCCCACCGCGTCGCGGATGTGGATCCACTCCTCGCCCTCGTAGAGGTGTACGTTGCGCAGGCCGTGGGCCTCGACCACGTTGAGCTGCTTGTTCTCGCGCTCGCCCAGGTGCGCGTCGATCACCACGGTGCGGTTGTGGCAGGCGTGCAGCAGGTCCATGTCGTAGCCGTCCTGCTGCATGGCCCGGATCACGCCCTCCATCTGCCAGGGTGTGGTGGAGGAGCCGGGGAAGAAGTAGTGCCAGGAGATGTTGATCTTCAGGGCTGTGTCCGCGTCGCGCGCGATCACGTCCTGGTAGCCGGCCAGGTTCATCAGCCGGTGATAGTCCGCCAACACCGTGCGGGGAGACGTACGCACAACGGCAACTTTGCTTTTTGTCATGATCTGTGTCCTTTCGTTTTCGGTCCGTACAGTCGCGGATTGTACCACAGAACGGGTGGATGCCAAGAGTCGGCGGCTGAACGTTCCCGGTTGGTCAAAACGGGGGACTGCATACCACAGCGGATGAAGAACAACGGATGGCGGAGCACCGGCCCCTGCCCCCATCCGCTGTTCTTCATCCGCTGTGGTATCCCTCCCTCCGTTCCCCTCACACCCGCACCACCGTCCGCACCCCACCCGCGCCATAGCGCTCCAACCGGTTCAGCGCCGCGTTGATGGCGTCGGCGTCCAGCGGGATCACGTCCGTCACCACCATCGCCAGGTCCAGGCTGCCGCGGCGCACCAGTTCGGTCAACAGGGGGATCTCGCTGGCCAGGTGGTCGGAGCAGCCGATGATCTCGGCCTCGCGGCCGATGATCTCCTGGTAGGGGTAGATGGGCACCGGCTGGTCGCCCAGGCCCACGGCCACGGCGCGGCCGAAGGGGGCCAGGCTGGCGATGGCCGGCCGCAGCGTCGCGGCGATGCCCACGAAGTCCAGCGCGACGTCCACCCCGCGGCCGCCGTTGAGGCGGCGAATTTCGTTGGCGGGGGAGGACTGACAGTCCTCAGAAGGACTGTCAGTCCTGACGGGGATCGCGCCCAACCGCTCGGCCAGCGCCAGCCGGCCCGCGTCCCGGTCCACAGCGAAGACGCGCAGCGCACCCAGGGCCTGCGCCAGTTGGATGGCCGACATGCCCAGCCCGCCCGCGCCGAAGACGGCCACGCTCTCACCGGCCGCCAGCCGCCCCTTGCGCAGCGCGTGCAAGGCCGTGGCCGAGGAGCACATCATCACCGCGCCCTGCTCGAAGGGGATGGCGTCGGGCAGGGGGAAGACGCTGCGCGCCGGCACGACGATGAACTCGGCATAGCCGCCGTCACGGTGCTTGCCGATCATCTGGCCGGTGGCGCAGAACTGCTCCGTGCCCTGGTTGCAGTAGGCGCAGTGGCCGCAGGTGGCCAGGTAGTGTAGGCAGACCCGGTCGCCCGGCCGCCAGCCGTTCACCAGCTCGCCCACCTGCGCCACCACGCCGCTGACCTCGTGTCCCAGCGTCAACGGCAGCGGCCCGGCCGGCGAGACTCCGGCGCGGTAGTGCGCGTCCGAGTGGCAGATGCCGGCCGCCCGCACCTGCACCAGCACATCCAGCGGCCCCACAGCCGGCAGGAGAACCTCCTGCATCTCCAGCGGTCGCCCAACAGCCGCCAACCGCACAGCTCTCATAGTTGATTGCATCATGTCTCCTGGCCGGGTGATCGGTGATCGGTGACCGGTGATCGGAAAGCGGAGACCGTTCACCGATTACCGATTACCGATCACCGTTTACCGATCACCGTTCACCGATCACTGCCCCAGCGCCGGGATCGACACGTTGAGCCGGTACAGGGTCGGCGCGGTTGCGCCTGACAGGCCGATGGTGTAGTCCTGCGTGGCCGGCAACTGGCCCTGCCACTCCATCGCGCCGGCGTGATCGCTGAGCAGCACCGTGCCATCCGCGCCCCACACGGCCAGCGCGACGCTGTTGGGCGGCGCATCGACGCGCACAGTCATGGTCTGGCCTTGGCTGGCGCCGAGCACGTAGCGCCGCACCTGGCCGGGCGCGATGTTGCCCGGCAGCGAGGCAGCCGTGCCGCCAGCGGCGAAGCGGATGCTCACAGCCGGCGTGTCACCCTGAGCTGACACGGGCGGAGGCGCAGGAAGAGCTGTCGCTGCCGCCGCAAACAACGCATCGCCCGGCGCCAACTCGGCCGCCTTGGCCAGGTCAAGACCCACCAACGGACTGGCAGGCTCGGCCAGGTAGCGCGCCCAGGCCCGCACAAAGTAGGCTGGGGCCAGCTCAGGCTGGACCGCCAGGGCTGCGTCCGCGCTGTTCAGCAAATAGCTGCTCAGCTCAGCCTGCCAGCCCTCGGCCGCCGTGCCGATCACCAGTGGTGTGTCGGCGCTGAAGATCTGCGTGACGCTGTAGGGTCGCATCAGATCGACGGCTGCGGCGTAGTCGCCATAGAACACCTGGCTGAGCAACGGATACGCGCTGTCATTGGCTACAGCCAGCAGCGCGTCGTGGTTGAGCCTGATCAGCGCCTGGTTCCAGCGCAGCGAGCCGGCCGGCGTGGGCGGGTCGTCATCGCCAGTCAGCGCCACAGCCTCGTCGATATTCGTTAGCGCATCGGGCCACAGCCCCGCCTGGGCCAACGTCACGGCCGCGCTGTTGGCCTCGTCCGCCGGCGTGCCGCGCTGGCCCATCATGAGCGCTGAGATCTCGACCGGGGCCAGTCCATCGCCCAGCCAGGTGTGGACCTGGAAGTAAGGATGGCGTACGCCGCAGGCATAGCAAAAGATGTAGGGCTCGGTGGTGTTGAACACCACGTCGTTCTGGCCGTCCTGGTTGATATCCGCGACAAAGCCGGCGCCAGGGCTGGCGGCTGAGCTGGCCAGCTCGAGCTTCAGTACATCGCCGTCGAACGTGAGAACCTGGTACGTGCCGCTGTGTGCGCCCGCGCCGCCGTCCACCGTCAGCCAGACGCGGCCAGGCTCGATGGCCACCTGCTGCACGCCTGCAGGGTCGATGAAGTCGGGTAGCGGTTCCACCAGCAGCGTGTCCTCAGCCGGGGACGCGTCCAGGTCGATGCGCGCCAGCTCGCGCCAGCCGGCATCGTCCCGGGTGAAGATAGCCACGAAGTGCGACGGCGTCGGATCCAGGTCGTGGTTGCGCATGCCCGTGCTGTACAAAGCCCAGAGCGGCGGGCTGCCGGCCGGCGCGCGCAGCGGCAGGACAGCAGGCTCGCCCGAATAGGCGTCGGCCGGCAGTTGCACCTGGGCCAAAATCTCTTCGACCGTCGCCTCGGGCGCGAGCTCGCCGGACAGCGTCGGCGTCGGGGCGGCCTGGCCGGCCGGCCGGCATTCGCCCCGGTAGAATGCCCCTTCAGCGCACTGGCTGCCGTCGGGGAAGATGCAGGCGCCGTACTGGTTTCCGCGCTCGTCGGTGAGAAGCTTCGACACGCCGCCCTGCTGCACGCAGTAGGCCGCGGCCGGGTTAGCGACCTCTGGCTCGAGAACGGTGAGACCGCACTCACCGCGCAAGAAGGCCCATTCCTCACACTCGCTGCCGTCGGGGAAGATACAGACGCCGAACTGGCCGCCGTCAGCCCCGGTGCGGATCTCCAGCAGGCCGCCCTGCTCCTCGCAGTAGACCGAGGCCGGGTTGGGCATGCCTGGCTGCGGCTCTTGAGCCGGCTCGAATGTCGGCAGCGTGACTTCCTGTGAGACGCCGACGCAGGCGGAGAGCAGGCTGGCCAGGATGAGCGTGACCAGCACAGCCAGCAAACGGTTGGAGCCCAACTTGAAAATAGCTCGGGCCGGTCTCCGACCGTGCCCGTCCGTTTTCATAGACGGTTGTGCGGCCGGCGCATGGATGGCTGACTTGTGGCGATTGATTCTCATCGGATTCCTCCTTGTGATCAGATGTGACTTCTGCCATCGTCATTGCGAGGTGCGCCGAAGCAATCTCGCGTTGGCAGTGTCGAGATTGCTTCGTAGGCGGACCTCCTCGCGATGACGGTGACGCGCCTATGGCTTACCGAAAGTCGCTGGGCGGGGTGGGCTTGTTCTGCAGGATGGCCTCGATGCGCTCCATTACATCCGGAGTCAGCTTGGCCGCCACGTCCAGCGCCCCCATGTTTTCCACCACCTGCTCAGCGCGGCTGGCGCCGGTGATCACCGTGCTAACGTTGGGGTTCTTCAGGCACCAGGCCAGGGCAAGCTGCGACTGGGTGCAGCCTAGCTCCTCAGCGATGGGCGCCAACTGCCGCGCCTTGGCGATGTTGGCCTGGCCCTGGGCGCTCTCGAAGTTCTTGCGCAGCCATTCGTAGCCCGGCATGTTGACGCGCGTGCCCTCCGGCATGCCGTCGTTGTACTTGCCGGTCAGGATGCCGCTGGCCAGCGGGCTCCAGATGGTCGTGCCCAGGCCGATCTCTTTGTACAGTTTGGCGTATTCCTTCTCGAAGCGCTCGCGGTGCAGCATGTTGTACTGCGGCTGCTCCATGGTCGGCGGAACCAGGTGCTCGCGGCGGGCAATCTGGTACGCCTCCATGATGTCGGCCGCGCTCCACTCGCTGGTGCCCCAGTAGAAGGTCTTTCCGCTGTTGACCAGATAGGTCATGGCCCGCACCGTCTCCTCGATGGGGGTGTGGATGTCGGGCCGGTGGCAGAAGAGCAGATCGACGTAGTCCATCTGCAAGCGGGCCAGCGCGGCGTTGACGCCTTCGACCAGATGCTTGCGGCTCAGGCCGGTGTCGTTGGGGCCGTCGCCGCCCCAGAAGATCTTGGTGGATACCACCAGGTCCGAGCGCTTCCAGCCGGCGCGCTGGATGACGTTGCCCATCACAACTTCGGCCTGGCCGTGGGCGTAGGCCTCGGCGTTGTCGAAGAAATTGACGCCCGCGTCGTAGGCAGCCTTCATACAGTCGTAGGCCATGTCCTCGCCATACTGCTGGCCGAATGTGACCCAGGCGCCGAAGGAGAGGGCAGAAACTTGCAGGCCGGAAGAGCCGAGATGTCGGTATTGCATGGAGATGCTCCTTGGTTGGTAGAGTGGTAGATTGGTAGATTGGTGGATTGGGTAACTGGGTGATTAGTTTGGTGGATTGTACCATAGGATGGGGCTGGTGGGCACTTTTCGCTGTCCTGCTGAGGCCGCCAGATTTCGGTCATCCTACGTTTGGTGCTATAATCGCCAGAATTCGACAGCGCCGGGCATGGCACAATGCCCGGCGCCTTCTTGAGGATGGACTTTCATGCCCCAACGCACCACAGAACAATCAACCGGCCGCCGCAGAAAGCTGCTCCGTGTGCTGGCCATGCTGCTGCTGGCCCTGCTGGCGCTCAGCGCTTGCGGCGCCGAGGCGCCGGCGCCCAGCCCAACGCCCACCAAGACGCTGGTTCCGACCTTCACCCCCACCAGCGCGGCCATCGCCATGGCCACGCAGACGGCCAACGCCGAGGCGACCGAGGCCGCCCGCGCCACGCCGACGCCAACTGTCACGCCCACGGCTACCGATACGCCCATACCCACCGAGACGCCCGCGCCGCCCACCGACACGCCGCAGCCGCCGACGGCCACGCTGATGCCCGCGCCGCCCACGGCGACGCCGCGGCCGGCAGTTGTGGCGCCGCCGCCCGCACCGGCGCCCACCCAGCCGCCCCCGCCGCCGCCATCGGGCGACGCGGCTGAATGCGCAGCCTTGGGCGGCGATGGCTGTAAGTTCCGCATCCGCGGCGGGCCTGCCGCCGTCAACAACGGCGGCGGCGAGTTGAAGTTGACTCTGGCCTTCATGCACAGCGGCAACAACAATGAAGCTCAAGGCAGCTATTTCGTATGGCTGGAAAAGGAAGGGGTGGGCAAGCTGCCCGTCTCTGACAGCGTGCGCAGTTGGACGGGCGACATGCGCGCTGGACCCAGCGGGCTGTACAACTACGAGTACAAGCTGGGGCTGGATGCGCTCGGCGGTAGTGTGGCTGGCTGCTACGTCATCTGGGTGCTGGACGGCAACGGCCAGCGCGACAGCCTGAACTACCGCTTCTGCGTCCCCGATGGCCAGGGCGAGGTATGGATCGAGTTCGATCAGGGTTAGCCCTTAGGCGGTCAGTCTCTGCCACACAACGAACGAGGCGGATGGCATCACGTGGATGCCATCCGCCTCGTTCGTTGTGTGGCGTGCTGACGACGAGCGTCGCTCAGCAGATCAATCCAGGCCTGCCTTGGCTGGCAAGAGGCCATCTGGCTGCGCAACTGACTGGAACGCCGCTGCGAAGGTCAGCGGCTCGTGGCCGGGCAGGTCCAGATCGAAGACCTTGGCCGCGACCCTGGCAGCCGAGAGCGTGGTCAGCACCGGAGTCAGGAATTTGTCTTCGACGATGATCGACCAGACGGCGCTGTTGACAGGGACGTCCGACATCAGCAGTTCGAGATTGACAGCGCCCAGCCGTGGATCGCTGGCCACCATGGCATCGCTCATGGCCGACTGATCGCCGGTTGCCAGGTCACTGCTGCCCACATAGCCCACTGCGCCCGTCTCGTCCTTGACCATCACTGTGGAAGTGACGATTTTCAAGTCGCCGCGGCGTATCGCGTCTTGCAACACGCGAATCGCGCCGCCGCCGCGTGCAGCGACATCGACAGGCAGCACTACCTGCACCAACTCCAAGCGCACTGGACGGGTCAGCGCCGGTTCCTTCGCGCCAACTGACTGGGGCTTTCTGCGCTTGCTCCTTCGCAGCCGGCTCCAAATGCGATCAAGCAGGAATTCGTTCTGCTGGGCCTGCCAGGCGTAGACGACCACGGTCTTGGCCATCTTGTCGGCGAAGATCTGACGCCGGTCATCCCATAAACACCAGAGATAGCCCAGACCTAACGGTAAGAGCGAGACAAGCAAGCCCGCCCAGCGCACCAGCGAGCGCAACACAGTCAGGCGCTTGCCGTCCAGGCGCGCCACGCGCACGCCGGAGATGTACTGGCCTGGCGTCTGTCCGCCCAAGGTCCAGAACAGCACGAAATAGGTGGGGTTGACGAACAGGCTGAGAAAAATGCGCAGCCAGTTGGCGCCGTTGCAGAGCAAACCGCCTGACAAAAAGAAGTCGCTGTCAAGCTGCCAATCGATCGGCTGGCATTGGCGCACATCGATGCCCAGGAACAGGTCCAGGGTCAGCGCGATGGCGCCGTTGATCAGCGCAATAACCGCGATAACAATCGCCACATCGAGGATCAGTCCGATAGTCCGGCTTACAAAGCCGGCATATTGTCCCTGAAGTCCTTTGAGGTTAGCGGTCATGGGATGGCCCCTCCCGATGGACGAAATCAGAGGGTAGTATGCGCGAGGCGGCGCGGGCCTGCACAATCTCAGGCGGCTCCGACACGTCGCTGCGCGGCTTCTTGCGCAGCAGGTTACGCACTACCATCTCGGCCACCGAATCCGCGGTGACCGTGCGCTCCCGCACCTCGTCCAGCATCTGGCCAGCCAGGCCCACGCTCTGGCCGGAGACCAACGCCTGCACCTTTTCGGGATGCTGGTTGAGGTAGTCGATATAGCGATCGCCCTGCGTCCGGATCAACTCCAGGATCGCTGCGCTTTCGGCCAATTCGGGCAGGATCTCGTTGACCTGCACCATAATCAACTGCTGAATTCCTGGACTGTTAGCCAGTTCAGGCAGAATCTGATCCACCAGGGAGAGCACTAATGACCGGGTCGCGACGCTTTCGGCCAGCTTGGGCAGGATCTTATCAACTTGAGCCTCGATCAACCGCTCGATGCCCGGATCGTCGGCCAGCAGCGGCAGCAATCTGTCCACCTGCGCGCGGATCAGCGCCTCGATGCCTGGATCGTCAGCCAGCAGCGGCAGCAGCCGGTCCACCTGCGCACGGATCAGCGCCTCGATGCCAGGATCGTCGGCCAGCAGCGGCAGCAGCCGGTCCATCTGCGCCCGGATCAGCGCCTCGATGCCTGGATCGTCGGCCAGCAGCGGCAGCAGCCGGTCCATCTGCACCCGGATCAACGCCTCGATGCCAGGATCGTCGGCCAGCAGCGGCAGCAGCCGGTCAACCTGGGTCCGGATCAATCCTTCGATCGCCGGGTCGTCAGCCAGCAGCGGCAAAATCTGATCCAACTGGGCCAGGATCAAACCCTGAATCGCAGCGCTGTCGGCCAGCTTGGGCAGAATTCGTTCAACCTGGTAATCGATCAGGAACTCGATGTCGCGATTGTCAGACAGCGTTGGCAGCAGGCTGTCCACCTTGGCCCGGATCAAGCCATCTACCGCCGGGCTGGCGGTGAGCTCTGGCAGCGCCTGCTCGACCTGGGCCAGGATCAGGTCCTTGATTGCGGCGCTTTGAGACAGCTTGGGCAGGATCTTGTCGACCTGGTACTCGATCAGGAACTCGATGTCAGGATGCTCGGTCAGCTCCGGCAGCAGCCGGTCCACCTGGACGCGAATCAGGCGACCCACGGCCGGATGGTCAGCCAGCAGCGGCAACAGCTTGTCGATCTGCGCGCCGATGAGCGCGTCGACCTGCGAGTTGTCGGCGAGATAGGCCACAATGCCGTCGATGGCGCCGCCCAGAGTGTCGACCACGCGCAGGCGGCTGGCCTCGACCTCGCTGCGACCGGCCGATTGCAGCGTCTCCACATGAGTCTCGACCCGCTCAGCGACGGCCCGCACGGGGCGCTGAACCAGATCGGTGACGCCCAGCATGTTCAGCGGCCGGCGCGCGGGTTCGGTCATGCGCCAGACTCGGCGGTTGACGCCCAGCACGGTGCGAGCGCCGCGCCGCGCCAACTCACCCGTCTCCACGGCCGCGCCGACGGCCGTCTCCATCAGCCGTTCGGAGGTTGACGGCGGCGCGGATCTATCCTTTTCGCCGCCCTGGCCGGCCAGCTCGCCCAGCAGGGCCAGCGGTTGACGAACGATGCGCGCGCCCAGCGACACGCCGCCAACACCCAGGCGCACCAGCGAGTCGACCAGGCCATCATCGCGGCTGGACGCGGAGGCAGCGCTGGCAACTGGAAGGGCGGGCGCAGCGCCCGGCAGGTCTTGTTCCAAGTCGGATAGTTCGATCACAGCGGGTCATCTCCCGATAGTCTGACGGATGTGCGGCGAGCCTAAACTGTCAGCGCGATGATACCATAACAGACGAAATTTGAAAAGGGGTGCATCTGCGTCTGGTTGAGGGCCAGACCCTCCGGGTTTCCCTGGTCAGTCGAGTGTCGTCGCAAGCGCAGCCGCGCAGTCAATGACGAGTCGCCGTTAGCACGCAGAAACCCGAAGCGTCTCAAGAATCGGCGCATAGAGTGAAGAACTTCGACTTCCCGGAGAAGTCGAAGTTCTGGATCAGCCGGCCAAATCCCTTGCCCAATTTGACAGCAGGGGCAATATGCTTTTAATACAATCTAAGTCACGCGTACCTGCCATGACGCCGCCGCCGCAACCGCCCGGCGTCATGGCAGGTGCGCGTGTTCTGGCGTCTTTTGCCGTTGAGCCACGGATCTCGGAAGTCGCCCCGAATCTGTCGTTGGCCGCCCGTGGGCCAGAGGAGAAAGCGTAACGATGCACAGCCTCCGGCATTCGATCCGAATCTGGCGCGCTGCGGCTCTGCTGGCCGTGGCGTCGCTGTTGTTGGCAGCCTGCGGCGGCGCAGCGCCCGCCGCGCCGGCCCCCAGCGGGGCTACTTCCGCTGCCACCGGCACCTCGAACGAGCGTGGCAACCTGACCGTGCTGGAATGGGCCGGCTATGAGCTGCCCCAGTTCTACGAGCCGTTCACGGCCCAGTTTCCCCAGGTCAAGCTCGATTATAGCTTCTTCTCCGAGGACGCCGAGGCCTTCGCCAAGCTTCAGAGCGGCTTCAACGTCGATTTGGTGCATCCTTGCAACCCCTGGTGGGGCCTGTATGTCGAGCAAGGGCTGGTGCAGCCCATCGACACGTCGAAACTGACTAACTTCGCCGGTCTCGATCCCGATATGGTGGCGCTGGGCCAGTTCAACGGCCAACAGTACTTCATCCCCTGGGATTGGGGCTTCGAGTCGATCATCGTGCGCACCGACAAGGTCGAGACGATTCCGCAGTCCTGGGCCGACCTGGCCAAGCCCGAATATGCCGGCCACCTGGCTATCTGGGATTCCGGCGAGGCCAACCATATCATCGCCGCGCTGGCCCTGGGCTTCGATCCCTGGAACACAACGCCGGAGCAGGACGCGCAGATCAAACAGTGGCTGATCGACCTCAAGCCCAACCTGCTGACCTACTGGGTGGACTTCTCGGAGCTGGCCCAGCAGGTGGGGTCGGGCGACGTGTGGGTGGCCAGCAACGCCTGGGCCGATACCTACACCAGCCTGCTGGAGCAGAACGTGCCGGTCGAGTACGTCAATCCGGCCGAGGGCATGTTGGGCTTCGTCTGCGGCTTCGGCATTAGCAGCAAGGCCACCGATGTGGACATGGCCCTGGCCTACATCGATGCGGCCATCGCGCCTCAGTCCATGGCCAACTTCTCCAATGAATACGGCTACGGCTCAGCCAACCGGGACGCGCTGCCGCTGATCGACCCGGCGATCGTGGATCTCTTCCATATGGATGACCCGGCCTTTCTGGAACGGACTGTCTTCTACAAATCCTTGACCCAGGAGCAGCGCCAACGGATCACTACCATGTGGAACGACGTGAAAGCCGCCCGTTAAGATGGAAAACAGGAAACGCATCGCTATCCTGATGGGGCCGCCCGCCCTGTTCCTGGGTTTCCTGTTCGTCCTGCCGCTGGCCATCATGGCGGTGTACACCTTCCGCGCCGGCACCTTCGGCGCCGAGCGGGAGGTGTTCACCCTGGCCAACTACCGCGAGTTCCTCAGCAGCCCGTCGTACATCCGTCTGCTGTGGCGCTCGACCGGTGTCGCCTTCGTCGTGTCGCTGCTGTCGGTGGCGTTGGCCTATCCCCTGGCCTATTTTCTGGCCTTCCGGGTGCGAACGCGCAAGGTGATCCTGTTGACGATCCTGATCGTGCCGGCCTGGACCAGCTACCTGCTGCGCATCCTGGCCTGGCGGCTGATTCTGGGCTCCAACGGCGTGCTGAACAGCATCCTGCTGTCGCTGGGCCTGATCGACGAGGCGTCGCCGATCCTGCTCTACAGCATGACGGCCGTGACCATCACACTGACCTACGTCTGGATCCCCTTCGTGGCGCTGCCCATCTTCGCCTCGCTGGAGCGCATCAACCGCAGCGTGCTGGAGGCCGCGGCCGACTTGGGCTGCGCGCCCTGGCAAGCCTTCCTGCGGGTGACGCTGCCGCTGAGCATGCCGGGTGTGCTGGCCGGCTTCTTCTTCGTCTTCATTCCCACCCTGGGCGAGTACGTCACGCCGCTGCTGGTGGGCGGCGCGCGCGGCATCATGTACGGCAACCTGATCCAGGACCAGTTCGTGCGCGCGCTGAACTGGCCGCTGGGCTCGATCATGAGCCTGGCCATGCTGCTGGTTGCCCTGCTGATGATGGCGCTCTTCCTGCGCGTCGTGCGCGTCTCCGACCTGGTGGAGGCGTAGCCATGCAACCTCGCCGCCTTACTTCCTTCAACTTCTGGTACTTCGTGATTTTCACGGTGGCGCTCTATCTGCCGCTGCTGCTGCTGATCATCTTCTCCTTCAACGACGCCAAGGCGCTGGTCTTTCCGCTGCAAGGCTTCACCACCCGGTGGTACGGAGAGATGCTGCGCACCACGGAGCTGGTGGGATCGCTGTGGAACAGCGTGCTGCTGGGCGTCGCCTCGTCGCTGGCAGCCACCATCCTGGGCACTATGGCCGCTATCGGCGTGGTGCGCTACAAGTTCCCCGGCCGCGGGCTTTTCGTCGCCGTGGCCGCCATGCCGCTGGTCATCCCCTACGTGGTGCTGGCCGTGGCGATGCTGCTGCTCTTCTCGCAGCTTAACATTCCGCTGTCGCTCTGGACGGTCGGGCTGGGCCACGTGATCATCAATATCCCGCTGGTGATGCTGATCGTGGCCGCGCGGCTGATCGGCATGGACAAGAACCTGGAGGAGGCGGCCATGGACCTGGGCGCTACCTACTGGAGCACGCTGGCCCGCGTGACCCTGCCCATCGCCTTCCCGGCCATGGTGGCGGCTTTCCTGGTCTCCTTTACCAGCAGCTTCGACGAGTTTGCCCTGGCCTTCTTCCTAATCGGCCCGGATCCCACGCTGCCGGTCTACATCTACTCGCAATTGCGCTTCCCCAGCCGGCTGCCCATCATCGTCACCATGGCCTCGGTGATCATGGTGGTCTCGGTGCTGATGATTGTCTTTTCCGAGTACGTGCGGCGCTGGGGCAATACGCCAGCCGGCCCGCGCTCCGAGGGTGCCCAATGACAGCAAGAACCACCCCCAACGGCGCGGTTCCAGCCGTGGAGCTGCGCAACGTCTACAAAACCTTCCCGGCCGGTCGCAGCGAGAGCGAGGTGGCCGCGGTCAACGGCGTCAACCTGACGCTGCCCAGCGGCGAGTTCTTCACCCTACTCGGCCCCAGCGGCTGCGGCAAGACCACGACCCTGCGCATGATCGCCGGCTTCGAGACCCCCACGGCCGGCGAGATCTACATCCAGGGCCAGGAGATGAGCCGCACGCCGCCCTACCGCCGGCCGGTCAACACCGTCTTCCAGAACTACGCGCTCTTTCCCCATCTGACCATCGAGAAGAACGTGGCCTTCGGGCTGAACGTCAAGAAGGTGTCCAAAGCCGAGCAGCAGCGGCGGGTCGAGGAGGCGCTGGCGCTGGTGCAACTGGCCACGGTGGGCCAGCGCAAACCAACGCAGCTCTCCGGCGGCCAGCAGCAGCGGGTGGCCCTGGCGCGCGCGCTGATCAACCGGCCGGCCGTGCTGCTGCTGGACGAGCCGCTGGGCGCGCTGGACTACAAACTGCGCCAGGCCATGCAGTTGGAGCTCAAGGCGCTGCAACTGGAGGTCGGCATCACCTTCGTCTACGTCACGCACGACCAGGAGGAGGCGCTGACCATGTCGGACCGCATCGCCGTCATGAACCAGGGCCAGGTCTTGCAGGTCGGCACGCCCATCGAGATCTATGAGCGGCCCACAACCCGCTTCGTGGCCAACTTCATCGGCGAGACCAACTTCCTGGACGGCCGGGTGACGCGCGTCAACGGCAGCCGCTGTGTGGTGCAGGTGGCCGACGGCCTGGAGGTCAGCGGCAGCAACTACCAACCAGTGGCCGTGGGCGACACCGTGACGGTCAGCATCCGGCCGGAGAAGATCCGCATCCACGAGAGCCGGCCGGAGCCGCAGCCCAACCTATTCGAGGTAGCGGTGGACCGGGTGGCCTACATCGGCTCCGACACGCAGCTCTTCATGACCATGCCCTACGGCGCCAAGGTGCGGGCCTACGACCAGAACGAGCTTAGCACCGTGGACGAGAACTACTTCTACGCGGCCGGCGACCAGGCCTGGATCAGTTGGCGGCCGGAGAATGCGTTGGTGTTGAAGGACTGAGGGTAGGTTGGTAGGTTGGTAGGTTGGTAGATTGGTAGATTGGTAGATTGGTAGATTGGTAGATTGGTAGATTGGTAGATTGGTAGGTTGGTTGGTAGGCTGGCGCTTCCGCACGCTCGGGCCGGTCTCCGACCGAGCCCGTCCCAGCCGCATGCTCAAGCCGGTCTCCGACCGAGCCCCTACAGCGCGCCGCAACGGTTTTTCTGATGACACCCACTTCCCTCTCTGCACCCCGCCGCTGGTTGGCGCGCCTCTGCGGCGACAACATGAACCGCTGCCTGAAGCTGGCGGCGGCTTTCGCAGCGGTCTACATCATCTGGGGCTCGACCTACCTGGCGATCCGCATTGCCATCGAGACCATGCCGCCCTTTGCCATGGCCGGTATCCGGTTCGTGATCGCCGGCGCATTGCTCTATGGCTGGCAGCGCTGGCGCGGCGCACCGCCGCCGCTGCGCATGCACTGGCGCAGCGCGGCCATCATCGGCGCGCTGCTCTTGCTGGGCGGCAACGGCGGCCTCACCTGGGCCGAGCAGGAGGTGCCCTCAGGGCTGGCCTCGCTGGTCATCGCCACGGTGCCGATCTGGGTAGTGGTCTTTGGCGCGCTGCGGCCGGGCACCCCGCGGCCCAACCGGCGCGCTCTGGCTGGCATACTGCTGGGCCTGGCCGGCATCGCCCTGCTGATTGGGCCATCCAACCTGGCGGTCAATCAGCAAATCCGCCCCATCAGCTACGCGGTGCTGTTGCTATCGCCGGTGTTGTGGGCCATCGGCTCGCTCTACTCGCGCGGAGCCAGGCTGCCCGCCGCGCAGCTTCAGGCCGTCGGCATGGAGATGCTGACAGGCGGCGGGCTGCTGCTGCTGGCGGCCACGGTTACCGGCGAATGGGCTCGCTTCGACGTGGCCGCCATCTCGCTGCGCTCGGCCGCAGCCTTCGTCTACCTGGTCTTCATCGGCGCCATCATCGGCTTCACGGCCTACATCTGGCTGCTGAAGAACACAACGCCAGCCAAGGCCACCACCTACGCCTACGTCAACCCGGTGGTGGCGGTCTTCCTGGGCTGGGCCATCCTGAGCGAGCCGGTCACGCCGGCCATGCTGGCGGCCATGGCGATCATCCTCTTCTCGGTGGCGCTGATCTCAGGCGTTACGTTTCAGCGCCGGCCACCGGCCGCATGACCCGCACCTGCGGGCAAGCGCAGCGAAATGCGTAACCCGTAACCCGTAACTCGGAAACTGTCGCCACATTTCGAGAAAGCCCTCCGTTTACGTGTCACGTGTCACGTGTCACGTGTTACTCGTTACGCCTCACGTCACAAACCCGACATTATCAGCAGACATCGAGATTTGCCCCATGACCAACACCTTCCGCTCCTACAACTCCCCCCTGCTGGAACTGCGGCCACAGCCCGGCAAAGGGGACTTCGGCATCTACACCACGGCCCCAGCGCCGGCCGGCACGCTGTTGCTGCTCTTCACGGGCGATATCGTGGACGAGGCCGAGCTGGCCCAGGTGCCTGACAGCCACCGCCGCTTCTCGATCCAGATCGAGGAAGGGCTGTACATGGTGACGCTGGGCGAGCCAGAGGTCAGCGATTACCTCAATCACTCGTGTCAGCCGACGGCCGGCATGAGCGGGCAGATCGGCGTGGTGGCGCTGCGTGATCTGGCGGCCGGCGAGGAGATCTGCATCGACTACGCCATGTGCGACGGCAGCCCCTACGATGAGTTCACCTGCGGCTGCGGCACGCCCTCCTGCCGCGGCAGAATCAGCGGCAACGACTGGATGCGGCCGGAGCTGCAAGCGCGCTATGCGGGCTATTTCTCGCCGTATTTGCAGAGGCGCATTGAGCGGCAGCGAGTGATCGGTGATCGGTGATCGGTGATCGGTGATCGGTGATCGAATCACCGGTCGAGTAGGCGTCTGCGCCGTATCGAGACCTCCGGGTTTCGATACGCTAGAATCGCCCGCCCTCATGCCAGTCTCGTGCCCTCAACCCGCTACTCAACCCGCGTGCGCTGAGCAATTGTCGCCTCGAAACCAACAAATCACTGCCATACGTTCACCGATCACCGTTCACCGTTTACCGACCACCGATCACCGATCACCGTTCACCGTTTACCGTTCACCGATCACCGATTACCCACAATGACAACACCCCCCTGGCGCCCCTACCGCCTCGTCCAACCCAAGGACCGCCCCGACTACGACGACCTGGTGGCCGGCATCGCCCGCGCGTCGTGGCCGGAGTTCATGCTGCACGATCCCATCGCCGGCCGGCATTGGGACGACCTGTTCGACCGCTTTGCGGACTACCAGTTCTCGTTGCTGGCGCCAGACGAGGATGTGGTGGTCGGCATGGGCAACAGCGTGCCGCTGGCCTGGACGGGCGCGCTGGCCGACTTGCCGGAGGAAGGCTGGGACTGGGTCTTCGTTCAGGCCGTAGAAGACCACGCAGCCGGCCGCACGCCCACGATCCAGTGCGCCCTGCAGATCGCGCTGCCCCCGACCCGCCAGGGCCAGGGTATCAGCCGGCTGATGGTCCAGGCCATGCGTTCGATTGGCGTGGCACACGGCTTCAGCCAGTTGATTGCGCCAGTGCGACCCAGCGCCAAGAGCCGCTATCCCCTGACCTCAATCGATCGTTATGTCGAATGGATTACGGACGAGGGCTTGCCCTTCGATCCCTGGCTGCGCGTCCATGCCCGGCTGGGCGCGCGCATCGTCAAGGTCTGTCACCAAGCCATGACGATCTCAGGGTCGATTGCCCAGTGGGAGCAGTGGACGGGCCTGCGCTTCCCCGACAGCGGCCCCTACGTCGTCCCCGGCGCTCTCAACCCGGTGACGTTCGATGTGGCGGCTGATCGGGGGATCTACGTCGAGCCGAACGTGTGGATGGTGCATGAGCTTGCGGGCGCGTTGGCCTGAGCACTCGACGCTGCTATCGCCTCCCACAAGCCTGTAGCCTGCTGCTTGCCCAAGCTTGCTCCGTCAGGTGTCACGATGCGCTGAGGGGGCAATAGGGCGCTGAACGTCTTCACCAACGCCGGGCGCACCACGGCGATGCCCAGGCGGTAGCGTCCCCCGGCCAGCGCTGCCTGCGCAGCCGTGAAACCCTGCCCACGCAGCATCTCCAGCGGACCCAACTCGTCCACCAGCAGCAGATCGCAGGGAGCGCTCTGCGCCAAGACGTGATTGCCCCAGTCCAGCACGGCGCAGTCGAAATACCAGCGGCCGAAAGCCAGGTCGAAGCCGGCCCGCGGCTCGTTGCTGGCCAGCAGGCGGCGCGCCCCGCTGCGCAGGTCCTCGGCCTCGATGGCGGTCTTCTGCCCCGCCTCGAACACGCCGGGCGAGAGGAGGCCGGCTACGTCCCAGCCGGCAGCGCGGGCCAGACCGGCCAGAGCGCGGCACAGCGTGGTCTTGCCTGCGCCGATCTCGCCGCTGATCACCCACAGCGGAGGCGCGCTCACGTCCATAGCACGTGCTGCCGGCCATCCACCGTCACCAGGCGGATGGGCAGATCGTAGATGCGGCTGAGGGCCTCGGCCGTGAAGATCTCGTCCAGCAGGCCGAACTGAGGCGGCCGGCCCGGCTCCATCAGCAGCACGTCGTCGGCCACGGCCAGCACCACGTCTGGCTCGTGGCTGGTCATCAGCATCGTCACGCCGCGGCCGCGCAGGCTGTGCATGATCTGCACCAGGCGAGCCTTGTTGTGCAGGTCCAAGTGGGCCGTGGGCTCGTCCAGCAGCAGTAGCCGCGGTGCCTGGGCGATGGCGCGGGCCAGGAGCATGAGTTGTCGCTCGCCGCCGCTGAGTTGGGGCACGGGGTGATCGGCCAGCGCGGCGATGCCCACCTCGTTCAGCGCAGCCAGCGCAGCCGCATAGTCGGCCGCTGTAGGCATGGCCAGGGGCGGCAGATGCGGCGCGCGGCCCAACAGGACGTACTCCAGCACGCTGTAGTCGAAGGGTGTGTGTTCACTTTGCGGCACCAACGCCAGATAGCGGCCCCGTTCAGCGCGGCCGTAGCTGCGCAATGGCCGGTCGCCCAACCAGATTTCGCCGTCCCACGGCTGGTACCAGCCCAGCGCCAGCGCCAGCAGCGTGGTCTTGCCCGCGCCGTTGGCTCCCAGGATGGCGGTCACGCGGCCGGGCCGCAGCGCGAAGCTCACGTCGTGCAGGATGGGGCGGGTGCGCTGATAGCCGAAGCGCACACTGCGAAAGGAGAGGGCTGCGTCGTTCATCGTCGGGCTTGCGGCCGCTGGAAGATCATCAGGCCCAGGAAGATCAGCGCGCCGAACAGTGAGGTGATGATGCCCAGTGGGATCTCGCCAGGCAGCAAGGTGCGCGCCAGGTCGTCGCACAGCACAGTGAAGATGCCGCCCAGCAGCATGGAGGCGGGCAGGCTGAAGCGCGTGTCGGTGTCGAACAGCCGGCGGGCGATGTGCGGCATGATCAGACCCACCCAGCCGACGATGCCGCTGATGGAGATCATCGCTGCCACGGGCAGCACGGCGAAGGTTAGCAGCAGCCAGCGCTCGCGGGTCGGGGCCGCGCCTAGGGAGAAGGCGGTCTCCTCGTTCAGCGAGAGCAGGTTGAGCCGCCAGCGATAGACGAACAGCACCAGCAGACCCGGCAGGACCAGCGGCAGCACGCTGAGCAGCTTTTTCCAGGTGATGCTGGCCAGGCTGCCCAACAGCCAGAAGGTGATTTCCGGCAGTTGGGTCAGCGGATCAGCCAGGTATTTGAGCAGCCCCACGCCGGCTGAGAAGAGCGCCGAGATGGCAATGCCCGCCAGCACCAGGCGCAGCACCCAGCCGCCATAGCGGATGCGCTGCGCCAGCAGGTAGGAGACGGTCAGCCCGGCCAGGGCAAAGAACACGGCTGAGGTTTGGGTGAGCAGGGCTGTGCCGCCCAACAGGACGATGGCAAGGGACGCGCCGAAGGCTGCGCCCGGCGAGACGCCCAGGAAGCCCGGCTCCACCAGCGGGTTGCTGAACAGGAGCTGGAAGACCATGCCGGCTGCCGACAGGGTCATGCCCAGCAATAGGGCGGTCAAGACGCGCGGCAGGCGCAGGTTCCAAACCAGCCGGCCGGCCAGCTCGTCGCTGTTCAGTTGTGTGATCGACAGCAGGCCCGGCGTTGGATAGCGCCCCAGCAGGACCGAGAGGGCGAAAACGGTCACGGCTGCCGCCGCCAGCAGGAACAGCACCCGCTGGCGGCGATGGTTGGCCGCCTGCGCCGCCTGCACGCGGCTCAAAACGGTCATCAGGGCAGGTCGCCTTGGAAGGTGGGCACGATCTTTTCCTGGAAGAAGTCGGCATCCAGACCGTAGAGTGCCTCGTAGAAGGCCTGGGCCTCGGCGGTCATGTCCTGATCGGCGAAGCGGTCTGGATGCAGGCGGCCAGCCAGCCAGGTCAGCCCCAGGATCCAGCGTGGGTCGGGCTGGTCCCAGCTATACAGGTCGCCGGGGAAGGCGTGCAAAGCATCCTCCTGGACGGCGCGCAACGGCTGCCAGTTGGCGTCGGTCTTGAGCTCTGCGACCACCTCCGAGGAATCCTTGAAGTAGGAAATGACGAAGACATGGTCGGGATCCCAGGCCGCAATCTGCTCCAGCGTGACCTGGGTCCAGCCATCGCCGGGGTTGGCGTCGGCCCAGACCGGCTCGCCGCCTGCGAGTTCCACCATTTGGGTCTGCATCCAGCCCATGGGCGGCACGTTGAAGGCTACGGCGCCGTCCCGGTCGTTGTAATAGAGCAGCAGGGTGCGTGGCTTGTCAGCGTCGCTGACCGCCTGGCTGATCTGGTCGACCTTGTCCTGGTAGTACGCGGCCACCTCCGCTGCGCGGGTTTCATCCTGGAAGACCTGGCCCAGGACGGCCAGGTCGCGCAGGTACTGCTCCGGCGTCTCGAAGTCGATGTAGATTACGGGGATGCCCAAAGCCTCGATGGGCTGGCCTAAGCTCTCGGCCAGGGAACTCTTGAGCATGACCAGATCGGGCTGGGGGGCGGCCACCTGTTCAGCGCCCGCGTCGCGCTCCAGCACCGCCTTGTCCGCGTAGTTCGGATCGATCAGTTCGACAAAGTTGCCGCCGCCCTGGGCGGTGCTGCCGATACCCACGATGCGCTGGCCGGCGTCGGGAAAGAGATAGGCCGCGTCGGCGATCATGAACAACGCCCGGCCGGTGAGCACGATGCGCTGCGGCGCGGCCGGCAGCGTCACTTCGCGACCCAGGGCATCGACGATCACGATGGGCCCTGCGGCAGGCTCCTGGGCGGCTGCCGGGGTATCAGCGGCGGCAGCTTGTGGGCCGGTTGCCGTCGTTGCTGGCGCTACACGAGCAGGAGGAGCGACGCAGGCGGCCAGCGCCAACGCCAAGAGACCGATCAAGACAAGAGCCAGAGCAGTACGTTTCATTACTACGCCTCCAGAGTGGGGTTAAGCTCATCGAGCACGTTCAAGGCTGCCTCGACCTGAGCCAGACGCAGTCGGTAGACCAGACTGGGAAACGAAGCGGATGCGGCCAGGGGCTCCAAGCGTTCTTGCCAGCCGCGCAGCATCTGGCTCTGGCGCTCCACCAGCGTGCGGGCCACAGACGAGTCGCGCTGCATGGCCAGGTAGAGTTTGGCAAAAAAGCAGGCCCGCATGTCGTGCGGCTTGTCGACCGGGGTCGCGATCCACGCGGCTAAGGCAGCGCGGCCCTCGACTGTGACCTGGTAGATCTGGCGCGGCGGCCCGCTTTCCTGGCGCTTGACCACAAAGCGGGTGAGCTGCGCGTCGTCGAGTTCTTCCACCAAACCGCGCGCGGCCAGCTTGCCCAACAAAAAGTAGACTTCGCTGCGATTGAAGCGCCAGATCGCACGCAGCGCGTCGTCATTGCTCAGCCGCTGCGCCAGGTCGTAGCCGTGCATAGGTTGTTGTTCCAGCAGGCCGAGAAGCAGGTATTCGCAAGGCCAGGATGCTCTCATGGGAATCCAATGATATGGGCAAGCGATCTAGTCATATTCTGACTAGTTGAAGTCTAGCATGAAACGTCCCCTCAAGTCAAGTTCCGTAGCGGCTTATGAAAGCAAGTAGGCCGGATGGCTTTCAATGAAGCCATCCGGCCTTGACAACATGGGGCAAGCTACGGATCACGCCCTGGCTTAACGATGCATCACCTGGGAGAAACGGCGCAGGAACAGCGCCAGCAGCGCGATTTGGTTAACCAGACCAATCACCAGGTAGATCCAGAAGTCTGGCTGGCCGGCGTCAAACTGCCAGTAGGCCGTGAACGGCCAATAGGTGGGCAGCAAGCCAAAGAGCAGTTGCAGCGGCATCTTGATGAAGAAACCGGCCACCGGCACCAGCAGGATCGCGCCCAGGCGCTTGAGCAAGCAAAGCCCTGCGAACCAGCCGCACGGACGCCGTTCGCATCTGGGGATGCGAACTCCGCGGGTACACACCGTACAGCGATTTTCCAAATCGCTGTCTCAGCTCACCTGGAGCGCACGATTTGGAAAATCGTGCTACGAATCGCCCGCCTATGCAGTCTGAGCCGGTACTTGCCAGCTTCTCGCTAAAAGCGGCGCACAAGCAGATACCCGCCGGCCAGCAGCTTGCGGCGCAGCGCCACCGGATAGCCTAGCGCGGCCAGGCGGTGCGCAGTCGCCGTGAACCACTGGCGCGGCCCCCAGACGCGTGCAGCCATCGTCTCGCGCGCCGCCCGCTGCCACGCCTCCATCAGCGCATAGATCGGTTCCCCCGGCGTCATGCGATGGATCAGGTTCTTTGGCAGCACCGCCTGGAACTGCGCCGGATCGAATCCCAAGCGAAAATTGGTGCTGAACAACAATCCCTCATAGCGCATTCCGGCCCCCTCTCCCCCTGGGAGAGGGCCGGGGTGAGGGCTGCGCCGCAGCACATTCGCCACCCACACGCGCCCATACGGCTCCGACGTGCCTTCGATCAACAGCCCGCCCGGCAAAAGGCTGCTGCCCATCGCCTGCCACGCCGCGGCCACCGCCCCTTCCTCGTACTGGCGCAGCACGTTGAAGGCGCGGATGGCGCGCACGGTCTCCTGCGAGCCATCGGCCTGCGGCCGCAGCGGCAGGTTGAAGCCCCCCAGGCGATAATGGGTCAGGTCGTCGGCGTAGGGCTGGGCCGCAGCCACCCGTTCCGGGTCGATCTCCACCCCCAACACAGGCAAGACCGGATTGATGCGCCGCAGCCGCTGGGCGCTCTCCAAGGTCGTGATCGGCTCGGCGCCGTAGCCCAGGTCGACGAAAAACGCGCCGTCGTAGGGGCCATCGGCCCGGCGCAGCAGCCCCGGATCGTAGAGGGTCAGAAAGTTGTCCACCCGCCGCAGCCGGTTGCGGGCCGTCTTGCCGCGCGTCGGCTGGCCCAAGGGATGTTTAGGCGGGGCCAGGGGATGGCGCCGGGCGCTCATGCCACCCATTCGACGCGGCCAGTCTCGGCGGTATGGTAGCCGCCCAGCGCGTCGATGGCGGCCTTGGCGGCGGCGCTGGCCAGCCAGTCGGCCAGCGCCTGCACGGCCGGCTGCTCCCAGATGGCCGAGGGGATAGCCAGGTCGTAACGCTCGCTGGCCAAGGGCACAAAGCCCAGCCCGCGCGCCAGCGCCGCGGCCTCGATGCCCAGTCCCACGTCAGCCTGCCCTGCGGCAATGGCCTCGGCCACAGCGCTGTGGGTGGCAACCTCCACGTCGTAGCCGGTGATGGCGGCCGCAGCCACGCCGGCCGCGCGCAGGTGTTCATCCAGCCAAACGCGCGTGCCCGCGCCGCGCTGGCGGTTGATGAAGCGCAGCCCGGCGCGCGCCAGATCGGCCAAGCTGGCGATGCCCTGCGGGTTGCCGGCCGGCGTGATCAAGCCCAGGCGGCGATGGGCCAGGGTCAACAATGCCACCGACCGGCCCGGCAGGACGTGTTGGACGAAGGCGCGGTTGTAGCTGTCGCTGGCCTGGTCCCACAGATGACAGCCGGCCAGGTCGGCCTCGCCCCGCGCCAGCGCCATCAGACCGCCCAGGCTGCCGCTGAAGCGCACGTCCAGCGTCCAGCCAGGCGCGATCTCCTCGAAAGCGGCGGCCAGCAGCGCGATGGCGGGGTCGTGGCTGCCGGCGAAGCGCAGCGTCTGCTGGGGGGTCGCCGGAAGCGCGTCGGCTATGCTCTGCCAGCGGTCCAGCGCCAGTCGCAGCGCCTGTTCGACATCCCCGGCCGCGTAGCCGGCCGCCAGCATGTCCAGCAGGAAGCGTTCGGTCTGGTTGGCCAGCGCGGCGCGTCGCAGCGGCGCAGCCGGGCCGGCTGGCGGCGCAATCTCAGCCACGCGCGTGCCCTGGCCGAAGCGGGCGACTAGCAGCCCCTCGCGCGCCAGCTCGGCGTAGGCGCGCTGCACCGTGCCCACCGTGCAGCGCCAGCGCTCGGCCATCGCGCGCAGCGAGGGCAGCGCGTCGCCAGGGTGCAGCGCGCCGTAGACGATTTCCTGGCGCACGGACTCGGCGATTTGCAGATAGAGCGGGGTACGATCGGGCTGGGTGCTCATGTCTGTGGTTATACAGCAGCGCCGCCGATTCGCCAAGTGGGCGACGCGGCGCAGCAGATTACAGGTAGCTTTGACTTTTCTCGGAAGAAAAGTCAAAGCTTGATTCACAGGCTTGCCACAAAACGCAACCAGTGCTAAGCTTTGGGCATTGCCATCTGCTCACACAACCTGGAATCGCTAATCGCACGATCTCCATCGTATCAGGAGCCAAGGACCATGACCCAACCCACCTCCCTCACCCAACAACCGGCGTGGCAGGCTCTGGCCGCGCACTACCAACAGATCAAGGATGTGCATCTGCGCACCCTGTTCGCCGACGACCCGCAGCGCGGCGAGCGTATGACGGCCGAAGCCGCCGGGCTGTTCCTGGACTACTCCAAGCACCGCATCACTGACGAGACACTGCGCCTGCTGGTCAGGCTGGCGAATGAGTGCGGACTGCGCGGGCGCATCGACGCCATGTTGCGCGGCGACAGGATCAACATCACCGAAAACCGGGCGGTGCTGCATACAGCGCTGCGCGCGCCGGCCGGCCAGCAGATCTTCGTCGACGGCGTGGATGTGGTGCCGGACGTGCATGCCGTGCTGGAGAAGATGGCCGGCTTCGCCCAGCAGGTGCGCAGCGGCCACTGGTCAGGCTACACGGGCCGGCCGATCCGCAACGTGGTCAACATCGGCATCGGCGGCTCCGACCTGGGCCCGGTGATGGCCTACGAGGCGCTGCGCCACTACTCGACATGCGCGCTGACCTTCCGCTTCGTCTCCAACGTGGATGGCACCGACTTCGCCGAAGCCACCCGCGACCTCGACCCGGCCGAGACGCTGTTCATCGTCTCCTCCAAGACCTTCACCACGCAGGAGACCATGGCCAACGCGCACACGGCGCGGGCCTGGACGCTGGCCGCGCTGGGCGACGAGGCCGCCATCGCCCGCCATTTCGTGGCCGTCTCCACCAACGCCGACGCAGTGAGCAAGTTCGGCATCGACACGGCCAACATGTTCGGCTTCTGGGACTGGGTGGGCGGCCGCTATTCCATGGACTCGGCCATCGGGCTGTCGACCATGCTCGCGGTGGGGCCGGAGGGCTTTCGCGCCATGCTGGCCGGCTTCCACGCCATGGACGAGCACTTCCGCACGACGTCCTTCGAGCGCAACCTGCCCGTGCTGCTGGGCCTGCTGACGGTGTGGTACACCGACTTCTTCAACGCGCAGACCGTGGCCGTCTTGCCCTATGACCAGTACCTGAAGCGCTTCCCGGCCTACTTGCAGCAGTTGATCATGGAGAGTAACGGCAAGCGGGTCACCCTGGCAGGCGCGGTGATCGACGATTACGAGACCAGCCCGATCTACTGGGGCGAGCCGGGCACCAACGGCCAGCACTCCTTCTATCAGTTGATCCACCAGGGCACCAAGCTGATACCCTGCGACTTCATCGGATTCGCCCACTCGCTCAACCCGCTGGGCCAGCACCACGACCTGCTGATGTCCAACGTCTTCGCCCAGGCCGAGGCGCTGGCCTTTGGCAAGACCACGGAGGAGGTGCTGGCTGAGGGCACGCCCGAGTGGCTGGCCCCGCACCGCACCTTCCCCGGCAATCGGCCCAGCAACGTGATCCTGGCCGAGCGGCTGACGCCGGAGGTGCTGGGCGCGCTGATCGCCCTTTACGAGCACAGCGTCTTCGTCCAGGGCGCGATCTGGGACGTCAACCCCTTCGACCAGTGGGGCGTCGAGCTGGGCAAGGTGCTGGCCAGCCGCATCACGCCGGAGCTGACCAGCGCGGCCGCTCCCGACCTGCGCCACGACAGCTCTACCAACGCGCTGATCCGCCGCTATCGTGCCTTGCGCGGCCGCGCATGATTTGGCGCCATGTAGGTCCGGCTACCAGCCGGACAGCGAGTCAACACCCCAGAAGTCACGTCATCAACGTGACCTACCGGCACATCTTGTCACGTTGGTAACGTGACCTACGACGATGCACGATCTCACCATCTTCCCCGACAAAGACGCCTTCATCGCCGGCGCGGCTGAGTTCATGGCCGCGCGGGCGGTGGAGGCCATCGCCGCGCGCGGGCGCTGGACCGTGGCGCTGGCCGGCGGCGGCACGCCAAAGCCGATCTATCAGCGCCTGGCCGAGGCTGGCTATGCGCAACGCATCGACTGGCGGCGCGTTCACGTCTTCTTCGGCGATGAGCGCTGTGTGCCGCCCGACGACAGCCGCAGCAATTACCGCATGGCGCGCGAGGCGCTGCTGGACTTCGTGCCGCTGCCCCCGGAGCATGTGCATCGCATACGCGGCGAAGACGATCCAGCCCTGGCCGCGCTGGCCTACGAGCAGGAGATCCAGCGCCTGTTCCGCAGCACCGCGCTGCCAGCCCTCGATCTGATCTGCCTGGGCATGGGCGACAACGGCCACACGGCCTCGCTCTTTCCCGGCACGTCCAGCCTGCGCGAGCAAGCGCGCTGGGTCACGCCGCAGTACGTCGAGGTGATGCAGACCTGGCGCGTAACCATGACCGCGCCGCTCCTCAACGCCGCGCGCCACATCGCCTTCCTGGCCGAGGGCGCGGGCAAGGCCGGGATGCTGAACCGTGTGCTGCACGGCCCCTTTGATCCCGACGTGCTGCCGGCGCAGATGATCCAGCCGGTGGACGGCCGGTTGCATTGGCTGGTAGATGCTGCCGCGGCTGGGTAGGTCACGGTACCAACGTGACATGCGGTTGCCCGCAGGTAGGTCACGTTACCAACGTGACACGCGGTTGCCCGCAGGTAGGTCACGTTACCAACGTGACATGCGGTTGCCCGCAGTAGGTCACGTTACCAACGTGACATGCGGTTGCCCGCAGGTAGGTCACGTTACCAACGTGACATGCGGTTGCCCGCAGTAGGTCACGTTACCAACGTGACATGCGGTTGCCCGCAGTAGGTCACGTTACCAACGTGACATGCGGTTGCCCGCAGGTAGGTCACGTTACCAACGTGACACGGCCTGCGTCCGGCTGGTAGCCGGACCTACGAGGATATGAGACGATGAACCATGCCCTGGATCCACAGACGGCATTGAAGCGGACGGCGGCGTATGCTGCCGTGGAGATGTTCGTGCGCAGCGGCATGGCTGTGGGACTAGGCACGGGTAGCACGGCGATCCACGCCACGCGGCGCATCGGCGAGTTGCTGGTAGCCGGGGAGTTGCATGACATCGCCGGCTTCGCTACGTCCAAGGCCACCCATGCCGAGGCCGTGCGGCTGGGCATCCCGATGATCGACGACGACATGCCGTGCGACCTCGACCTGGTGATCGACGGCGCGGACGAGGTCGATCCGGCGCTGGCCCTGATCAAGGGCGGCGGCGGCGCGCTGCTGCGCGAGAAGATCGTGGCTCAGGTCAGCCGTCGCGTAGTCATCATTGCCGACAAAAGCAAATTGTCGCCGCAACTGGGCATCCAATGGCCCGTGCCGGTGGAGGTGCTGCCCTTCGCCTGGCGCTCCCAGGCCCGCTTCCTGGAGTCTTTGGGCGCGGCATGGACGATACGCCGCACCGCCGACAGCAGCCAGTTCGTCACCGACTCCGGCAACATGATCCTCGACTGCGCCTTCGGCCCCATCGCCGACGCACCCAGGCTGGCAGCGGCGCTCGGCGACCGCGCCGGCATCGTCGAGCACGGCCTGTTCATCGGCCTGGCCACCGATCTGGTCATCGCCGGCCCCAACGGCATCGAGCATAGAAACCGGAAATAGGACACAGATTGCACAGATTGACACTGATCTGAGCCTCTGACCCTCTGACTTTCTGACCCTCTGATCTGTGCCATCAGTGTCCTCTGCTACTCCTCAGGAATACCATGACCCCCGAAATTGCCCCTTCGATTCTGGCGGCTGACATGTTGCGTCTGCGCGAGCAAGTGCAGGCGGCCGAGCGCGGCGGCGCGCGGCGTTTTCAGATCGACGTGATGGACGGCGTCTTCGTGCCCAACATCAGCTTCGGCATGCCCTTGGTCGAGGCCATGCGCCGCGCCACCGACACGCTGCTGGAGGCGCACCTGATGATCGTGCAGCCCGACCGCTACCTGGAGACCTTCGCCCAGGCCGGCGCGGACCTCATCATCGTCCACCAGGAAGCCGTCGTCCACCTGGACCGGGCCATTCAGCAGATCAAGCAGCTCGGCAAGCGGGCCGGCGTCGCCCTCTGCCCGGCCACACCGCTGCACACGCTGGACGAGGTCGTCGAGGATCTGGACATGCTGCTGGTGATGACGGTCAACCCCGGTTTCGGCGGCCAGCGCTTCATCCCCTACACCCTGCGCAAGATCGCCCAGGCGCGCGCCCTGCTGGACGCTCGCAACCCGGCCTGCGAGCTGGAGATCGACGGCGGGGTGGATCTGGCGACCATCGGCCCGGCCTACGCCGCCGGCGCGCGCGTTTTCGTGGCCGGCACCTCAGTCTTTGGCTATGGGCCAGGCGCTGAGGCGGCGGTTGGGGCGCTGAGGGAGGCGGCAGAGCGTGGCCCGTGACCCATAACACGTAACTCGTAACCCGGAAGGGAGCGGTGCGCGTCCGGAGTTACAGCAGTGACGCGTGACGAGTAATGCGTAACCCGGAAGGGAGCGATTCCCTTCCGGGTTACGGAAGCAGGGGACTGTGCCAAATGCGCGTAACCCAAAACCGGAGACACCGTCCGCGATTCCGGGTTACGAGTTACGCATTACGGGTTACGCATTACCGCCCCTGCGCCGGGCAGGCCGTCTCCCACATGGAGGCCAGCACGCCTACGTCCACGATGTCGTTGGCGCCGTCGCAGCCGCCGCTGGCCATGCAGTTCACGTCGGCCGCCAGGGTGTAGAGCCCAGTGCCCTGGAACTGGTTCCAGGCCTCGGCCACCGCGACCAGGTCGGCTATGTCGATGGTGGTGGAGCTGACGCCACACGAGCAGTTGATATCGGCCCAGAAGCAGGTGACGGGGGTAATGGTGAAGTTGACGTTAGAGATGTCGAAGAAGACGTTGTTGGCGCAGGCCACCCGCACCCGGGCGCTGGCGGTGGCGATATTGGGCGCCGTGACTGCCTGCGCGCCGTCGTTGGTGACGCCCACGACCAGCGGAATCGGATAGGTAAAGCCGCCATCGGTGGAGAGGCTGATGTCCACCGTCGGGCAGCTCACCGGCGCGGCCGTGGTGCCGGCCACGTTCCAGGTGACGCTTTGCGAGCTGTTGCCGGCCCAGTTGACCGCCGTATTGGGCGCAGTAACAGCGAATGGCCCGGCCGCGGTGGTAACGTTGAAGCTGACGTTGGCCGAGTTGACCCCGCCGCCGCCCAGCCGGTTGTCGCGCACGGTCAGACGGAAGTTCAGCGCACGGGTGACGTTGGGCAGCACCTCGCCGATCACCGTGCTGTTGTTGACCAGGTCCGAGAGTCGAGGAAAGGTGCGCGCTGGGCTGGCCACGCTGGGCCAGGAGCGGAAGAAGGGCGGGTTGAGCGGGTTGTTGGGCGCGCCGGCGGTCCCCAGGTCGAACTCCTCCCAGTTGTAGGTCAGCGCATCGCCGTTGGGGTCGCTGGCTGAGCCAGTGAGGCTGAAGGGGGTCTGGCTGGGGATGGTGAACCCGCCCGGCGCCACGGTGACCAGGGGCGCCTGGTTGCCCGTGGGCGCCACCGCCGGACAGCCGTTGCCGCTGCCGACCGTGCTGTAAGCCACGATCTCGTCCAGGTTGACGCCGTGGAAGTAGTCGTCGCTGTTGGGCTGCAGGTTTTGCGCGCCGCAGATGCCGGCGTAGGCCATGACGGTCGAGCCGCTGCCGGGCTCGTAGGCCGTGGAGCCGTTGCGGTTGCCCCCGGCGCACGAGCCGGCGTTGCCGTTGAAGCTATGGTTGCCGCCGAACTGGTGGCCGATCTCGTGGGCGACGTAGTCCACGTCGAAGGGATCGCCCACCGGCGCTGAGGAGCCAGTGACGCCGCGCGCCTTGAGGCCGGCCCGGCAGACCACAGCCAGGCTGGCCACGCCGCCGCCGCCGGTGCTGAAGACGTGCCCAATGTCATAGTTGGCGCTGCCGATCACCGCGTCCAGGTTGCTCTGATTCTGGCCGAGCATCGTCGTGCCGCTGTTGTTGCTGTAGGGGTCGGTGGCAGAGTTGGTATAGACGATCTGGTTGTTGTTGGCCACTAACGTCATGCGCACCGCCACCTCCCGCTCGTAAATGCCGGTGACCCGGTTGACCGAGGTGACGATGGCGGCCAGACCCAGCGGCACCGTGCCGCCGTGGAAGGCGGTGTACTCGCCGGTGGCGGCCATAGCCAGGCGATAGGTGCGCAGCTCGGAGCCGGTCGGCGGCAGCACTCCGGACGCCACCAGCTCGGCCAGCTCAGCCTGCATCGCCTCTGCATCCGCGCCGAAGGGCAGCGTCTCCACGTAGCGCTTGTCCGGGCTGGGGACGAAATCGCGCGCGTAGTAGCTGATGTAATGAGTTGTGTCGTTGCGGCTGAAGGGATCGATGTAAACCGTCCCGCTGAGGCCGAAAATGATGGCGTGGAAGCCGGCCGACGTCCAGTCCAGCCGCGTCGTGGCCGTGGGATCGTCCAGCCCCTGGCCAGCATAGGTGCTGATCTCAGGGAACTTCGCGGCCAGCTCCGGCGCCATCACCGGCGACTGGACGATGCGAAAGCGTCCGAAGCCGCCCTCGGGCAGGGGCAGCGCCAGCACCAGGTCGCTCTCGACTGCGGCCGGCGTGCCCTCCAGCGGCGCGGCCGCGAGAAGGCTTTGCAGAGCCGGCACGTTCAGCTCGACCAGACGGTACTGCTGGGGGACGATCCAGCGCTCGCCGGCCGGGGTGAAGCTTCGTTCGTCGGCGTCGTTCCAGAGGACGGCGGCAGGCTGGGCCGGTAGGGTCTGATTGGCCAGCGCGGGCAGGGCGCTGGCAGCCAGGATGGCCAGCAAGGTCAGCAGGATGAGGGGTCGCGCCGGGCGCGGGGGGCGAGATCGCATGGGAGCCTCCGTGAAGAAAGTCACTGCCAGACTTCGCGCCTGGGCAGTCGGGGCAGTATACCAGCTAAGTGCTTGATGTACAAAGAAGTCCGGCTTCTGCGAGAAACCGGACTTCTGGGACGTACATGCAAAGAAGTCCGGTTTCTGCGAGAAACCGGACTTCTGTGGTGCTATCGTACGGCCCGACGGATCAACCGCCTACGCCGCCCTCCAGGATCGCCTTCTTCACGTCGCCGATGGCCTTGGTGATGTTGATCTCACGCGGGCAGGCTTCGACACAGTTGAAGACGGTGCGGCAGCGCCAGACGCCCATGGTGTCGTTCATGATCTCCAGCCGCTCGTGTCGGGCCATGTCACGGCTGTCGAAGATGAAGCGGTGCGCCTGGACGATGGCAGCGGGACCGACGTACTGGCCGTTGGCCCAGAAGGACGGGCACGAGGTCGTGCAGGCTGCGCACAGGATGCATTTGGTGGTGTCGTCGAAGCGCTCACGGTCCTCGACGCTCTGATAGCGCTCCCGGCCGGCCGGCGGCTCGTTGTCGTTGATCAGGTAGGGCTTGATGGCGCGGTACTTGGCGAAGAAGGGCTCCATGTCCACCACCATGTCCTTGATTACCGGCAGGCCGCGGATCGGCTCCACCGTCACCTTCTTGCCCAGCTCCTTCATCAGCACCTTGCAGGCCAGCCGGTTGCGGCCGTTGATCACCATCGCGTCCGAGCCGCAGATGCCGTGAGCGCAGGAGCGGCGGTAGGTCAACGTGCCATCGTCATACCACTTGACCTTGTTGAGCGCGTCCAGCAACTGGTCGTTGGGCTCGACGTCCACATCGTACTCTTCCCAATGCTGCTTCTCGTCCAGCTCGGGGTTGAAGCGCTTGATCTTCAGTGTTACTCGCATGGGTCAGCCCTCCTAGTAGACACGCGCCTTCGGCTCGTAGTTGATGATCGTCACCGGCTTGTAGCCAAAGCGGTAGTTGTCGCCATCCTGCCAGATGAAGGTGTGCTTGAGCCAGTTGACGTCGTCGCGCTGCGGGTAATCGTCGCGCGCGTGGCCGCCGCGGCTCTCGGTGCGGTTCAGCGCCGACAACGTGGTGGCCTCGGCCAAGTCCAACATGTTGTGCAGTTCCCACGTTTCCAGCAGGTCGGTGTTGAAGCGCTTGCCGCGGTCGCCTACATAGACGTTGGCGAACTGTTTCTTGAGGTCACGCACCTTCTCCAGCGCCTCGCTCAGCAGTTGGTCGGTGCGGAAGACGCCCACGTTCATCATCATCACTTCCTGCATGGCCTTGCGCAGCTTGGCAGCAGGGACGCCGCTGGTGTTGGCCATCAGGCGGTCGATCTCGGCCTGCACGCCAGCCTCCGGGTTCTCAGGCAGCGGCGGCAGGTCCACCTGGTTGCAGTACTCGGCCATGGCGATGCCGCCCCGCTTGCCGAAGACCACCAGGTCCACCAACGAGTTGGTGCCCAGGCGGTTGGCGCCATGCACGCTAACGCAGGCCACCTCGCCAGCGGCAAAGCCGCCCGGCAGCGGCGTGTTGTCTGTATTCATCAGGATGCGGCCGTCCACATCGGTGGGAACGCCGCCCATGGCGTAGTGAGCCGTGGGTTGGATGGGCATCGGCTGCGTGACCGGATCCACGTCCAGGTAAGTGCGGCAGAAGTCGGCGATGTCTGGCAGTTTCCGCTCGATGTCGGCTGCGGTGATGCTGCGCGGCGAGCCATCAGGGTTAGTCTTGCCGTCCTCAGTCAGGTACTTGTTGACCACGTCGGGACGAATGTCCAGGTAGACGTAGTCCTGGCCGTTGACGCCGCGACCCTCGGCAACCTCCAGATAGATGGCGCGCGAGACCACGTCACGGCTGGCCAGGTCCTTGATCGTCGGCGCGTACTTGAGCATGAAGCGCTCGCCCTTGCCGTTGATCAGCACGCCGCCCTCGCCGCGCACGGCCTCGGTGATGAGGATGCCCATCTTGTAGATGCCGGTGGGATGGAACTGGAAGAACTCCAGGTCCTCCAGCGGGTAGCCCTTGCGCAACAGCACGGCCGGCGCGTCGCCGGTCAGCGAGTGTGCGTTGGAGGTGATGTTCCACAGCCGGCCCCAGCCGCCGGTGGCGAAGAAGACCGCCTTGCTGTGGAAGACGTGCAGCTCGCCGCTGTCGATGTGCAAGGCGACGATGCCGGCTACCCGTCCCTCGCTGACCAGCAGGTCCATGAACTGATACTCGTCGAAGAACTGTACGTCGTTCTTGATGCACTGCTGGTAGAGGGTTTGCAGGATCATGTGGCCGGTGCGGTCGGCTGCGTGGGCCGCGCGGCGCACGGGCTGCTTGGTCACGTTGTTGGTGTGGCCACCGAAGGGTCGCTGCGAAATCTTGCCGTCGGGCGTGCGGTCGAAGGGCAAGCCCATGTGCTCCAACTCCAGCACTGTCTCGATCGCGTCCCGACACATGATATCGGCTGCGTCCTGGTCGACCAGGTAATCGCCGCCCTTGACCGTATCGAAGGAATGCCACTGCCAGTGGTCTTCCTCCAGGTTACTAAGCGCTGCGCCGATGCCGCCCTGCGCGGTACCGGTGTGCGAGCGGGTGGGGTAGAGCTTGCTGACGACGGCCACGTTGGCGCTCTTGGAGGCGTACAGCGCGGCCATCAGCCCAGCGCCGCCGGCGCCGACGATGACTGCATCGAACTTGTGGTAGTTCATAGGGTGCGCCTTTCTAGCGGGTCAACGCCGCCGCAACGGCGTTCAAGGCAGTCTCAGAGGTGCCGGGGTCGAAGGTGAAGATGACCGTAGCGCCCATGAGAACAAAGACCAAAGCCAGCACGTAGAGCGCCGACTTGAGGGTCAAATTCCAGCCGCGGCTGTGGACATAGTCGTCGATCACCCAGCGCGTGCCGTTGACGCCGTGGGTGATGGCAAAGAGCAGCAGCGCCAGGTCGTAGACCTGCACCACGGGGCTGGCCCAGCGACCGACCACGAAGCGGTAGTCGATCGCGTCCACGCCGTACCAGACGTGCATGATCAACAGGTGCAGTACGGCCACCAGCAGCAACACCGCGCCGCTGATGCGCATGAAGTACCAGGAGAGCACTTCGAAGCGGTTGGGGCTGCCATATTTGAGTCTTGAAATGGCTGACATGGCGCTCACCCTCCAAAGAACTGGCTCAGAGCCAGCTCGACGCCGAAGATGGGGGCCACGGTGATGATGGCCGTTGGGATAAAGAAGATCAGCGTCACCAGAATCACCAGGCGAAACAGCGTGCGCTGCATCTTCAGGTTGGAGAATTTGTCCGGCCAGAAGTCGACCAGGATGATGCGCACGCCGTTGAAGGCATGGAAGAACACACCGAACAACAGCGCCATCACGAAGACCTTAGCCGGGGCCGAATGGTAGATGAAGAGGAAGAACTCGAAGATCTCCTCCCCCACGCCGACCAGAAAGATATCCAGGATGTGGAGGAAGAGGAACAGAACGATGCCAAGGCCGCCTGCCCGGTGCAACAGCCAGGCATAGTGCCCGTCCTTGCCGCGATAGGTGATGCCTTGCCAGATGGAAGCAACAGCGCTTGCCATGCACGACTCCTTTCAATACGACACACAGCTCGCAATCCTTGCGAGAAAGGCGCAACAGGGCAGCGTCCCCCGGGGCGCCGACCCTCGTCGAATTGGTTGTGAAGCAGCGCGCATTATAGCGCCCGGCGCAGGAAAAGTCAAGTACAAACGCTGGACTTGGGCGACGTTTCACAAGGATTGATTTTCGCCAGACCTGGTGTCCGGCTGGTAGCCGGACCTACCGCCAGACCAGCTTGGCAGCCGCTGGCTTGTATCGTATAATCGCTTCATGTTTTCCTATGCGCCTGCCAAAGTGAAGTTGACTATGAACCAGCGATTTTCTACTCTGACCCTGGGCCTGCTCCTCTCATTGCTGCTGCTGGCGGCGCTTGGCGCCGCTACAGCGACCGCGCAACCAACCAACACGCTGACGCGCCAGCGCGATGTTGTGGTGATCACCGGCGCATCGCTACCAGCGCTGGCCGGCGCGCCGCTGGACGAGCTGTTCGTCTACCGCTTCGACGGCGCAGCCTGGCAGCAAATCCCCTTCCAGTTCGATGAGGTGGACCCCCTCAGCAACAGCTACATCATCACCGGCGATGGTGTGCTGGACCCGGCCGACGAGTTGGCCTTTCTGGCCCGCGATGCCGGCCAGCCGGCGCCTGCTGGCCGGTGGATCGCCGACCCCGCCTCCACAGCCTATGCGCGCTACGAGCTGCTGATTAGCGATCCGGTGCATCCGGGCGAGCAAGCCACCGTCTATGTCTACCGCTCGCCCACGCTGGCTCCGTCCTTCGGCCCGGACTACATCCACGTCACCACCGACACCGTGACCACCCCCTTCTTCGCGGCCACGGTCAACTTCAGCCAGACGCTGGGGCTGACCGGACTTGAGCTGAACGGCTCTGGCCAGGATATCGTCGACCAGAGCCACCTCAGCATCAAGGGCCGCATCGTCTTCCTGCCGGTGCAGCTTTGCGAAGCTGACATCCTCAGCCAGATCAGCGACCCGTCTCTCATTCCCAGCGGCCTGCCGCCGGGCGATCGGCCGGTACGCTATGTCAGCGGCCCGGTGGACGGCAGCGGCTCGGCCGTCACCCCGGCCGGCCTGCGCACTGTAGTCGGCCCCATCGACCTGAGCGCCATCGCCGGCAGCGTCGGCATCCCTGGCTTGACCCTGGACGAGTTCCGCCTCAGCCTGGACCTGCGCAGCCCGACGGCGAGCGGTTTCGCGCCCGCCCGCTTCCACGCCAACACCATCGCCGCGGCCGGCGTGCCTGTCGACGGCGTCCCTGACAGCGTGCCGACGACGCTGGCCGCCTGGACACAGCTCAACGGCAGCCAGGGCAGCGTAGTGCAGCTCAACAGCGTGCAGACCACGGGCACGTCGGCTTTCAGCTACTATCTGGACAACGCCAACGCCACAGCGGCCGACTGCCACGGCGCCGACGGCGCGTTCGGCGAGAGCGGAGTGCGCATCGCCCCCTTCGCCGGCCAGGTGACCGTCCGCCAACAGCTCTACTTCGCCGAGCCGCTGAGCCAGGCGGCCGGCGCGCTCTACCAGAGCTACGCAGCCAATCCCTTGCAGGCCGCAGCCGCCAGCCAGCTCACCTGCTTCTTCGCCGACCTGCATCCTAACGCGGCTACCAACGATCCTGCCCTGTGCGACGGCGATGTGGACGTGGCCGACGTACAGATAGTGGCCGGCTGCTGGAACCAGACGCCCGGCGCGGCCGGCTGTGCGGCGCGGCTGGATGCGAACGGCGACAACGCGATCACGGCGGCCGACATCACAGCCGTGGCTCAGACCTGGGGCTGGCAACGCTGATGCAAAACGTGCTAGAGCCGGCCCGCGCCAGCCGCCAGGTGCCGTGGCGGCGGCTGCTGGGCTACCTGCGGCCACATCTGGGCAAGCTCCTGGTCGCCCTGATCGCCCTGGCCATCAGCAGCGCGGCCAGCCTGGCCTTTCCCTTGCTGATCGGCCGGACCATCGGCGATGTGCTGGAGCAGGGCAACCAGGCGCAGCTCAACCGCTTCACACTGCTGCTGGTGGGGCTGTTCGGCGTCATGGCCGTGGCCGGCTTCGTGCAAACCTACTTCATCGGCGTCATCGGCGAGCGCATCGTTTACGACCTGCGCACCGCCCTCTATGACCGTCTGCTGACGCTGTCGCTGGCCTACTACAGCCAGCACCGGGTGGGTGAGCTGATCTCGCGCATCTCCAACGACGTGACCCTGGTGCGGGCCATGTTGACCACCAACATCACCACGCTGCTCAGCTCGATCATCTCGCTGGTCGGCTCGGTGGTGATCGTCTTCACCCTCAATCCGGGGCTGACGGTTTTCATCCTGGTGTTGGTGCCGGCGCTGATCGTCGCTGCATTCCTCTTCGGCCGGCCGCTGGAGCGCCTGGCCAAACGAGTACAGGACCAACTGGCCGCGGCCACCGTCACCGTGGAGGAGGGGCTAAGCGGCATCCGTACGGTCAAGAGCTTCGGCCGCGAGCCGTTCGAGAACCAACGCTACCAGAGCGCGCTGACCCTGACCCTGAACACGGCATTGCGCACTATCGCCGCACGGGCTGGCTTCGGCAGCCTGATGCTGCTGCTGGGCTTCGGCTCGCTGACGGCCATCCTCTGGTTCGGCGGCCGCCAGGTGATCGCCGGGACTATGACCGCCGGCATGATGACCAGCTTTCTGATCTACGGCTTCCTGA
>Ga0209573_1000657_pt1 | contig 66882 bp, 38 predicted proteins | sample TNRBio252014_DNA_FD_185870 | JGI IMG/M metagenome (GOLD analysis project Ga0209573, IMG submission 185870) | Wastewater treatment Type I Accumulibacter community from EBPR Bioreactor in Madison, WI, USA - TNR Reactor_6/25/2014_ DNA (SPAdes)... | ecosystem: Engineered > Bioreactor > EBPR >...
CCGACGTGGACGGCCCGCTGCGCATCGTGGCCATCGGCGACTTCGACCAGGTGGCCTGCGGCGGCCTGCACGTGGATAGCTCAGCCCAGGTGGGGCTGGTCAAGCTGCTGCGCGCTGAACGGCGCGGTCCAGAGACACGGATTCACTTCGCCTGCGGCCAGCGCGCCGTGGACGACTACAGCCGCAAGCACCAGATAGTGCATAGCCTGGCCAACCGCTTCACTTGCAGCGAAGAAGAACTGGCGCAGGCAGTCGAGCGGCTGCAAGCGCAGGCCGACGCTAACTTCAAGGCGCTGCGGGCCGCGCAGAGCGAACTGGTGGCGGCCGAGGCGGCGCGCTTGCTGGCCACGGCAGCCACCACTGGCCTGCTGCTCGGCGAATATCCTGGCTGGCAAGGCGAGCAGGTCAAGCAGTTGGCGCTGGCCCTGCGCAGCCAGCCAGGCTTGATCATCGCCTTGGCCGGCGGCAACAGCCAGGTGTTCCTCGCCCGCAGCGCAGACGTAGCATTCGACGCAAGCCAGGCGCTGCGCAGCGCGCTGGCGGCCGTGGGCGGCCGCGGCGGCGGCCGGCCCGATTTCGCCCAGGGCGCTGCCCCGACCTCGGAGGCGGCGCGCCAGGTGCTGGCCGCCATCGCTGCATCCTTGGGCGCTTAGAAACCGAGACTGGCTCGATCTGCACCGCCCCGGCATGCCTCCGGGTGCTATGCACAGACCGGCCAAAGCGCCACGGGCCGACCAATCTACCAATCAACCAATCACCCAATCACCCATTCACCCAACGAGTCTCCCCATGCAAGAGATCGCACCAGGCGTTTACGTCCATCTCGACTTCCGCGGCAGCAACGTCGGCTTGATCGAAACCAGCGCCGGCAATATTCTGATCGACACGCCCATGATCCCGTCGGATAACCAGCGCTGGCTGAGCTACATCCGGCAGGTCACCGGGGGCAAGCCCATCCTCTATGTGATCAACACCGACCACCACCGCGGCCACGTGCTGGGCAACCAGTTCTACAACGCGCCGGTGATCGCCCACGACCTGGCCTGGAAGAACATGCGCGGCTACGGCGCCAACTTCTGCCAGCGGGTTGTCGATTCCTTCAAGCGCGAGCCCAAGATCCAGGCCGAGCTAGCCAACCTGGAGATCGTGCGCCCTACCATTACCTTCGACTCCAAGCTGGACCTGGAGCAGGGCGGCCGGACGATCCGTCTGATCCACGTGGGCGGCCACACCGAGGCCACGATCCTGACCTGGCTGCCGGAGGAGAAGGTGCTTTTTGCGGGCGACACGGTATGGAGCGACCAGCACCCCTACATGGCCCAGGCTAACAGCAAACAATGGCTGGAAGCGCTAAGCTACATCCGCAAGCTGCACCCAACCGCCATCGTACCCGGCCACGGCCCGGTAACCAACATCGAGGCCACCGTCCCGCTGTCGGAGTACATCCGCTATGTGCGCCGCCAGGTGCGCGTGCGCGTGCGGCGCGGCTATACCAAGCAGGAGACCGCCAGCTCGCTGGTCAAAAGCCTGGTGCCCATGTTCCCCGTGCCGGCCGACCGTCGTGGCAAGATCGAGTCGCAGATCAAACAGGGCATCAACCGCGTCTACAACGAGTACAAGAAGGGATCGGAGCCATCCAGGCCAGATCCGGACGAGGACGACGACCACGCGCTGGACCTGGAGCCTGAGGAGCCTCCGACGGACGAGGACCAGATCGAGAGCGCCGAGATCGAGCTGGGCGACGACCATCTGGACCTGGATGAAGAGGAAAGCGGCGGCGAATTGCTGGATCTCGACCAGGATGATGATCTGGATGACTGAACGCGCTGGCGCCGTCCCACTGGTAGAATTGACGCGCGGCGACGTCGTGGAGAGCCGCCACCGCGGCGCGCTGGCCGTGGTCGACGCGCACGGGCGGCTGCTGGCCGCAGCCGGCAATCCGCTGCACCTGGCCCATCTGCGCTCATCGGCCAAGCCGTTTCAGGCGCTGCCCACCGTGGACGCCGGCGCGCTGGACCATGTTGGCCTCGACGACCAGGCGCTGGCGCTGATGTGCGCCTCGCATCACGGCACAGAGGAACACGTCCAGGTCTGCCAGCGCATTCTGGACGCCATCGGGCTGGACGTGAGCGCGCTGCGCTGCGGTGTCCACTGGCCGGTGGACGAGACGGCCAGCCGGCGCCTGGCCGCGGCCGGGCTGGAGCCGGACGCGCGCCACAACAACTGTTCTGGCAAGCACGCCGGTATGCTGACCCTGGCCCGCTTCTGGGATCTGAGCGACCTGGACTACACCCGCTCCAGCCACCCGGTGCAGACGGCGATTCTGGCCCGGCTGGCCGCTATGACTGATCTGGAGCCGGCGGCTATCCACGTGGCATCCGACGGCTGCACCGTGCCGGCCTTCGCTTTGCCGTTGGCCAACGCCGCGCTGGCCTTTGCCCGGCTGATCGATCCGGCCGCGCCGGCCGATTGCCGCCGCGTCGTGGCTGCCATGCAGGCACACCCCCACCTGGTATCCGGCCGCGGCGCGCTGGACGACACGCTGATGCGAGCAGGGGCGGGCGCGCTGGTCAGCAAGGGCGGGGCCGAGGGCTATCAAGGCATCGGCCTGCGCACGCCCGACGGCCGCAGCGTAGGGCTGGCGCTCAAGATCGAGGACGGCAACGCGCGCGCCAAGGGGCCGGTGATCGTGGCTGTGTTGGAGGGGCTGGGACTGGTGGACGCGGGCGTGCTGGCCGCGCTGGAGCCGCTGCGCCGGCCGGCGATCGTGAACCATCGGCAGCAGGTGGTGGGGGAGATGCGGGCGGTGATCGATGGGGCGGCGTTGCGCCCGCCGGCTGCGATTGAAATCGCAGCCTGATACAGCCGAAGTATGCTGAAGCAAGCTGGGAGAGCCGGACCAGACCGGGCGCACTGCGGCCAAGCTGTTGGCGCTCGCGCGCCGAGCCGAAGCATGCTGAAGCAAGCTGAGAGACGCAGATGGTGACCTGGCGGCGCATCATGATGGCGGCGGTTGGGCTGGGTTTGCTGGCTGCTGCGGTCTTGCTGTTGGGGCCGCAGGGGCCGGTGGGTCGCGCGCTTGCGCCCAACACGCCGGCAACGTCGTTCAACGCCAGCCTGTTGGCCGAGGTGCGGGCCGCGGGTGCGCTGCTGGGCTTGCTGCTGATTGTCGTTGCGCTGCTGCCGCGCCAGGTCGGTGCGTTGGCCCAGCGCATCACGCCGGCTTTGGAGCGCATCGACGGCTGGTTGCGCCGGGAGCGTCGCTGGGCGCTGCTGCTGGCCCTGGCGATCATCGTGGCTTCGGCCGGGCTGGCCGGCTACAGCATCGCCCGCCACAACGCCCTCAACTCCAAGGCCTACGACCTGGGACTGCACGCGCAGGTGTGGTGGAACACCAGCCAGGGACAGCTCTTTGCCGGTTCGGTGGAGGTGGACAACTACCTGGGGGATCACGTCTCGCCTATTATCGTGCTGCTGGCGCCGCTCTACCGGCTGTGGCCCGACGCGCGGCTGTTGCTGCTGCTGCAAGCGGTGGCGCTGGCTATCGGCGCGTGGCCGCTGGCGCTGCTGGCCCGCCGCCGGCTGCTGCCCCACTGGCCGCAGGGCGCACACCTGGCCGCGCTGCTGCTGGCGCTGATCTACCTGACCTACCCCGCGCTGGGCTTCGTCAACCGCTTCGAGTTCCATGAGGAAGTCTTCGCCGTGCCGCTGCTGCTGCTGGCCTTCTGGGCGCTGGAGGCGCGGCGGCTAGGCGTGATGAGCCTGGCGCTGCTCCTGGCCATGCTGACCAAAGAAGACGTGGGGCTGACCGTGGCCGCGTTCGGCCTCTGGGCCTGGTGGCGGGGGCGAAAAGGGAATGGTACGCGAATTGACACAGATGAACACAGATCAGAACCTATCACTCTGAGCGGGTCCGGCGCCGGTGGACAACCCACACCGGCGCGCGACGCCAGCGAAGAGTCGAGCAAGCGGGCTCGGTCAGGAGACCGGCCCGAGCAAACAACATCACGCCGCGATCGCCGCCTGCAAGGCGCTGGTCTGGCCTGGGCGGGCATCGGCGTGGCCTGGTCGCTGGTTGCGCTGTTCATCGTCATCCCAGCCTTGCGCGGGGCGGAGTCGGACACCCTGGCCCGTTACGCCTGGCTCGGCAGCGGGCCGTTCGACATCGTGACCAACCTGATCAACAACCCCGGCCGCATCGCCGGCCACCTGCTGGGCGAGCCGCGGCGGCTGTGGATGCTGGTCAAGTTCCTGCTTCCGGTCGGCTTTATGCCCCTGCTCAGCCCGGCCATCCTGATCGCCCTGCCCACGCTGGCTATCAACTGGCTGGCGGGCAACCTGTACCAGGCGTCGATCTACTTCCACTACGCGGCGCTGATGATCCCAGTGCTGTTCGCGGCGGCGGTGTATGGGATGGAACGGGTCGCGGTGTCACGTGTCAGGTGTCAAGTGTCAAGTTTTTCGGTCGCACTGGTATGGCTGGCGGCGTGCGCGCTGCTGGCGTTGAGCTTCGACCAGTTCTGGCAGCCGCGCACGGGCCAGGACGACTGGGAGAACCACGGGCTGGCCGCGCAGGTCGATGGGGCAGCGTTTCGGGCAGCCGCGGCGCTGCTGCCGTCCGACGGCGCGGTGGCCACCACCGAGGCCTACGCGCCGCACATCGCCAACCGGCAGGGGCTGTACCTGCTGCACGATCCCCGCATCCTCTACGTGGCGTACCGGGTGGACTGGGTGCTGGTGGACCTGAACGACCACCGTTACGGCGTGCAGCCGCGTGCCTACTACGGCCTGCTGCGCTGGATTGCCGATGTGCGCGGGCTGGGGGTGTGCCATTTCGCCAGCGATGTGGTATTGCTGGGGCCTGGCTGCGGCGAGGCCGCGGCCAACTCGGCTTACCGCGCTCGGCTGGCAGAGCTGCAAGCGGGGGCGGCTGGAGAGCAGCTTAACCCGGTGCTGTCGGAGTTTGTTGGTCTGGAGTATTTCCAGTAGGTCCGGCTACCAGCCGGACGCTTCACCCCCTCACCGCCGTAGGTCCGGCTACCAGCCGGACGGTTCGCCCCTCACCGCCGTAGGTCCGGCCACCAGCCGGACAATTCGCCCCTCACCGCCGTAGGTCCGGCTACCAGCCGGACATTTCGCCCCTCACCGCCGTAGGTCCGGCTACCAGCCGGACGCTTCTCCCCCTCACCGCCGTAGGTCCGGCTGGATCAGCTCGCTGCGCGCAAAAATGCGAGCACGTCGGCTTCGTCCTTGAGGGCGAGCTCACGCGGCTCGGCCGGCGGCGCCGCAGCCCAGTCGTAGCCGATCTTGCCAGCCAGCTGCTCTGCCCGCTGCCGCGCTTCCTGAGATAGGCCGCGATGCTGGAGGGCGTAGCTGAGCAGCCGCGGTGCAGCAGCTACCTGTCCCTCCTGCACCAACAGCTCAGCAAAGAGGGACAGAATCTCCAGCATCTGCTTAGTGTCCCCGGCCTGCTGGGCCAGTTCCAGCGCTTGCAGCAAAGTCGTTCTGGCCTCTGCGTACGCGCCAGTCGCCAGCGCCACCTCTCCCAGCCCGCCCAACGCCACCGCCTCGCCGCGGCCGTCGCTGATGGACCGCTTCAAGGCCAGGCTCTCCTCCAGCAGCGCGCGAGCCTTGTCGTAGTCACCCTGTTTGCAAGCCAGCCGGCCGGCGTTGGCCAGCGTTGTGGCTGCGCCATGGTCATGATCGTGCGCCCGAAATAGCTCGCTACTCTGGTGATAATAGCGCTGTGCATCGTCCCAGTCGCCAGACTCTTGCGCCAGATTGCCCAGGTTGTTGAACACCATGGCCGCGCCAATCTCGTCTTTCAGCCGCAGCGCTTGTTCAGCCGCCTGCCGAAAACAATCGTGCGCCTTTTCATAGTCGCCCTGCGCCTTGGCGCAACTGCCCAGAAAGTTGAGAGCGAAGCCGATCCCATCCTCGTCCTCCGCTAGCTCAGCCAGGCGCAGACTTTCCGCGGCCAGCGCAGCAGCCTCGGCGTAATCGCCGGCGTAGTAACGACTAATGGCCAACGAGTCCAGCACGCTGGCGCGGCGCTGGGGATCCTCGATCTGCGGCAGGTCGGCCAGCGCGCGTTGCAGGTCAGCGCGGGCCTGCGCCAGCTCGCCGATGTGGATGTGCATGCGCGCCTTGCGTCCCAACAGCTCCCCGCGCAGATCGGCCGCGCCCGCGCCGCCATCGCCGGTATCCAGCGCCGCCAGCGTCTGAGCAAAGAGGCCGATCCCCTCCTGAAACCAGCTCTGCACGCTGAAGAAGCTGTGCAGCGTGCCTGCCGCCCTGCTCAGGAGCTCGACCATCGACCGCTGGGCGGCCCACTCCCAGGCGCAGCGAAGGTTGGCCAGTTCAGCGCGAATGGCGGCGCGCTGCTCAGCGGACTCGCCGCTGCCTTGGCGGGCCAGATAGTCCAGGAAGAACCGCGCGTGGCTATCTGTTATGTCGATCTGGACCTTTGGGTTCAGAGCCAGCTTCTCAGCCGCATAGACGCGCAGCAGAGGGTGCAGGTCGAAGCGTCCCCCGGCCTGGCGCTGCACCAACGACTTGTCGACAAGATCGATAACGGGTGCGGTCGGGCCAAGCACAGCTCGCGCCGTGTCAAGCGAGAATCCGCCCATAAAAACCGACAACTGCGCCAGAGCGGTCTGCTCTGCGTCGTCCAGCAGCCGCCATGAATACTCAAACACGGAGCGCAGGCTGCGCTGGCGCTCGGGCAGATCGCGATAATCGCTGGCCAGAAAGTCCAGGCTGTGTTCGATCTGCTGCACGATCTGGGCGCAGCTATAGTGGCGCAGCCAACTAGCCGCCAGCTCGATGGCCAGCGGAGCGCCCTGCACAAGCCGGCAGGCCCGCGTGATGCAACTCAGCTCGGCCGCGCCAGGGGCGAAGTCGCGGCTGACCCGGCGGGCGCTGGCCACGAACAGCAGCGCTGCACTGGATGGCGCCAGCTCGTCATCCTGCTGAGTCGCCAGCCCCTCCACATCGAAGATCACTTCTTCGTACAGGCTCAGCCGCTCGCGCGAGGTCAGCAGCAGCTTGACGCCCGGCGCCTGACGCAGCAGGTCGATCAGGAAGCTGACCGCGGTTCCCTGCGCGTCCAGCAGGTGCTCCAGATTGTCCAGAATGAGCAGCATCTCGCGCGCGGCCAGATGGGCCAGCACTTGCGCACGGGGCGGGTCGGATCCCTGCAAGGAAAGTCCCAACGCATCGGCCACGCGCAAGGGGATGGACTCGGCTGACTTCAGCGCAGCCAGCGGGATGAAGCAGACACCACCGAGAAAGCGGCCGGGCCGCCGTTGGGCCAGGCTGCGCGCCGCCTCGATGGCCAGGCGGGTCTTGCCGATGCCGCCAGGGCCGGCCAGCGTGACCAGACGGTTGCCCGGCGCGGCCAGCAAGCTCTCGATGGCGGCCATCTCGGCCTCGCGGCCCACAGTGGCCGCGCCCGGCTCGGGCAGATCGATCGGTGGGGGATATGGCAGCGCCCGCAGACGCTCGAACAACGCAGCCGTGTTGGCGCCCGGCGCGACGCCCACATCGGCCTGCAAGAGGGTCTGGAAGTCCCGATAGCACTGCACGGCGAGATGAGGCTGGCCAGCGCGCATGTAGAGCCACATCTGGGCGCGACAGGCCTCCTCGCTGTACGGGTCCAGGCGGCGCCAGCGGGTCGCGCTGGCGATCCCATCCCGATAAGCGCCCGTCTTGAGCTGGTAGCTGGCCAGCGTGCGGAAGCCCTCTCTGGCCAGGTGGCGCAGGCGTTCCCGCAGCAGCGTAGCCCACTCCTCGAAGCCCTGGCCGTCGCGCAGGTAAAAGCCCTCCAGAAAATCGCCCTGGTAGAGATCGAGCACGGCCTGCAATTGCTGCGCTTGGCCGGCGTCAAGCTGGGCGGGCCGCCGGGCCGAGTCCAGCGCGGCAAAGCCCCGCTCGAACTCCGCCACATCCAGCCAGTGCTCGCGGCTGTGATCGAAGGCCAGGGTTTGGCGAGTGACAACCAGGTAGTCGCCCAGCTCGCGACGCAGCGGGGTCAGGATGGTGCGCAGGTTGGTCAGCGCCTGGGCCTGACTGCGTTCGGCCCACAGCAGCTCGGCCAGCTTCTCACGGGCCACGGGGCGCGGGCTGCACACCAGGTAGATCAACAACGCCTCGGCCGCACGCGCAGGCAGACCGGTGACGTAGTCATCACCAAATTGGATGGTAACGTCCCCAAGCAGTGAGATTCGCAGCGTTGGCATCATGGTTCTAAGCGTTTTCTAAGCGTTAGAGGCGCTAAACTGGTCGTAACCATCACAGGCAATTCACATGGTGCGGAGTTCGCAGGGCGGAGTTCGCACCCCCTGGTGCGAACGGCCTGGTGCGAACGGCCTGGTGCGAACGGCCTGGTGCGAACGGCCTGGTGCGAACGGCCTGCGCCAGACCCGCACGTAGGCGTGCTCGACTCCGCGTCTAAGATGAATTATAGCATCCCGCCAAACCGCAAGACAAGTCCCACAGCGCACATTCTCCAGGAATAGCACCATGTCCGACTACCACGCTTACCTCATCCGCCTGTGGCGGGATGAAACGCAGCAGCCCTGGCGGGCGGAATTGGTCTCCCCACACACCGGGGAGGCGCGCCGTTTCGCCACGCCGGAGCAGGCGTTCAGCTACGTGCAGGAACAGATAGCAGAGACAACCGCCGGTCCTGCGTGTCCGAATCCATCTCAGGAACTTGTTTAAGCCAATGCCTGGCCACAACGGCAACCTTCAACTTCAGACCAGATCGTAGGAGGACTCAGATGTCCAGCAAGAAACATGCTCGTTGGCTCGTTCACCGCTTCACCGCGTTGATTAACGTGGTGCTCGTAACCATTCTGGCCATTTCACCGGCAGCAGCCGCGCCGGCATTTGCGCCGCTCGACGCCGCACCCACAGCCGTATCCACCCAACGCAGCCCGACATCGCCGTCCTCCTTCCAACCTGACGCGCTGGCCGCTCCGCTTTCCATTGTCCGCAGCCAATCCACCTACGACGCAGCCACGGCCAGCGGGTTCATCACCGTCACGCTGACGGTGCGCAACAACCTGCCGCCGCTGCTGGCGCCGGAGCTCACCCCTAGCGCCAACGTCACCGACACGGTGGCTGTGCTGACCGCCTTCGACTACAGCCGCGACCCGAACCGCATCCGCCAGGTGGTGGTCAGCGACGAGCTGCTGGCCGGCGTGAGCGGCTTCGTTGCGGCCGACCCGCAGCCCAGCCGCAACGGCAACCGCCTGATCTGGAATCTGGGCGACCTGGACCCCTACGGCGAGGCGACGATCCAACTGCGCATCAGCGCGCCGGGCAGCGCGGCCAACTTCACCAACCTTGACAGCGGCGCCACAGCGTACGGCACGCATCAGGGACGGATGGTCAGCGGCGCGGCCACGCCGGCCCGGCTGGCGCCCGACGGCTTGGCCGCGTTTCTGGGCTGCACGGTCGACGCCAACTGCGCCGATCCCTACGTGCTGGAGCAAGCCGGCAGGCTGGGCAGCGACCCATTGGCCGCCTTCGCGTTCGTGCGCGACGACGTGGGCTTCGAGGCCTACGCGGGCAGCCTGCGCGGCGCGCGCGGCGCGCTGTGGAGCACCGCCGGCAACGCGACCGACCAGGCCAGCCTGCTGATCGCGCTGCTGCGGGCCAGTGGCGTGCCGGCCCGTTACCTGCGCGGCACGCTGAGCACGCCCAACGCCCAGACGCTGGTCGGCTCCATGTTCCCGGCGTCCTCGGGCGTCGGCGGACTGGCCCCGGCCGGCGAGCCGCTGGCCGATCCGGTCACCAGTTCGGCGCTGCTGGACCCGACGCGCGACCACTGGTGGGTCGAGGCTTTCCTGCCCGGCCAGGGTTGGACGCAGCTCGATCCCAGCTTTGCCGGCGCGACCGTGGGCCAGAGCTTCACGACGCCGCAGGGGCCGGCCGTGGCCGAGCTGCCAGACAGCGTGCGCCACAAGGTCACGGTCTCGCTGAAGGTCGAGCAATACAACGTCTTTTCCGTCACCCCCGGCAGCGTCGGCCTGAGCGCCATCCAGCCGCTGAACCAGACCTTCGCCACGGTCGAGCTGGTGGGCGAGCCGGTGACGCTGGGCCATCTGGTCAGCACCGACACCAGCGGCGGGCTGGTCTTCACCAACTACGAGCACACCTACGTGCCCTACCTGGTCGTCGGCCTGGACGAGACGCTCTATCAGGGCGACGCCTACATGGAGCTGCTGACTAACTTCCCGCTGGCCAGCAACCCCATCCTGGCCCAGTGGCTGATTTTCACCGTCACCGCGCCCGACGGCAGCAGCGAAACCTACGAGCGTGACCTGTTCGACTATGTGGGCTACGACGCGCGCCAGGGCAGTGGCGCAGTCACCACCAACGTCGCGCGCGGCAACGAGCCGGTGCTGCGCGAGACCACGCAGGTCACCACCCTCTTTGCCCCCTCCGGCGTCAGCCCGGAGGCGCTCAACCGCACCTACCCAGCCATGGTGCAGGCTGTGCTGGACGGCCAGACTGCGCTGGAGGCCACCGACGCCATCGTTACGGCTAACCAGTACGCGCCCGAGGACTGGGCGGTGCTGAGCGACGCACGCGTCACCTTCGGCCGCGTCGCCCGGCTGGCCCAGCGCATGAGCCTGCTCAATTTCGCAACTGTCTCCGACTACACCGCCGCGGCCTACGGGGAAGCGTTCCAGGTCAAGGCCTACGCCGCCTCGCCGCGCATCCTCTCCATCGCCTGGGAGGAGGACGTGGAGACCGGCGCGGGCACGCTGAGCATGGACCTGCGCCGCAACGAGCTGAACGTCATCCCCTACCCCGGCCAGACGTTGGACGGCCTGCGCGCCTTCAACACGGCGCGCGGCCTGTTCGAGATGAGCCTGGAGTCGCAGATCCTGGACGAGATCGGCATCGAGCCGGTGCGCAGCGTAGCCGCGATTTTGACCGCGGCCGACGCGCAGAATATCCCGCTGGGCATGTATACCGTCACCCAGCTCGACCAGCTCGACGCGCTGCCCATCTCCTCCATCGCCAAGGCGCGCATCACGGCTGACCTCCTCGCCAACCCGCGCCACGTGGTCGCCGTCCCCACCGAGAACGTGCTCCTCGGCGGCGAGCCGGCCATCGGCTGGCTGCAGATCGACATGGCGACCGGCGAGATCATCGACGTGCAGGAGAACGGCCAGCACATGGTCGCGGTGGAATATGCCACCCTGCTCAACAGCAGCATCCAGGAGATCGGCTTCGCCATGGCCGGCTTCGCGCACGGCTTTGCGGCTTACACCTTTGCCTGGCTGGGCGGCTTCTTCGGCCAGGTGCCGATCGACCCCGGCAACCTGGCGGCGGCCAAAGCAGCGGCAGCCAACACCGCCAGCCAGTTGACCTCCAACCTGGAGAGCGCCATCGGAGAGATGTGCTGCGGCAACCAAGAATGGACCGACGCCTACCTGGGCGGCGTCACACTGGTCAACATCAGCATCAACTTCGGCGACATCTACACCCACGAATTAGTGGATATCAAGGTCGGGGGCTTCAGCAACGGCGTGGCCGCGGCCGAGGCCATCATCGGCGCGTCCGACCCGCCGCTGCCCAAGCTGCGATTCTCGCGCTTCGCGCCGCATTTCGGGTCCGAGGTGGCGCGCGCCACCCGGTCCGCGACGGCGACGCTGCCCGCCGGCCCGATCAGCGCCAACCTGTCTACCCCGTCGCTTAGTCTGTTGGGCGGACTAGACGCCGACTGGACCGCCCCCGGCCGCCACGCGCTGGACTTCGCCAGCCTGACGGCCAGCAGCGCCACGGTTTCCGAGCCGGGCGGGCCGGTGCTGGGCAGCGGCGCGGTCAGCGCATCGGCGGTACTGTCGAGCGCAACCGCGCTGAGCGATTCGCCCCTGCCCATGACGTTTGCCGTTGCGGGCGATGGCGGCCTGGCCGACTACGCCGCGGCCGCATCGGGCCTGGCCGGCGGCGCGCGCTGGCAGAGTTACAGCGCGCAGCTCGGCTCCGGCCAGCCCTACACCCTGCGGCTGGACGGCGCGGCGGTGACGGTGGGTGGGAACACTTACACCGGCACGCTGGACGTGGCGGTGACCGGCCAGTCACTGCTAACCGGGGTCGGCCGCGGCGTCGCGCCGGCTTTCGCCGGCAGCGCCCAGACAGCCCTGGCCGGCGGCGGCGTGATGGTCAACCCGGCCAGCGGCAGCCTGACGGTGGGCGGCGCGGGGGCAAGCCCAGCCAACGGCTTCGCACTGGCCAACTTCAGCGGCGCGGCCACCGTCAACGACGCCGGGGCCACCGATACGGTGACGCTCAACGGCACAGGCCAGTTCTTTGCCCTCAGCCTCAGCCCGGCCAGCTCCAGCATCCCGGCCACCGGCTCCACCAGCTTCGCATCCAACGTCGCCGCCAATGCCAGCGGCAACTACACCATGACCGTCTACGCGCCGCCCGGCTGGACAGCCAACGTCAACGGCAGCGGCCAGGTGACGGCCGCGCCGCAACCCGGCGCAACGCCTGGGATCTACCAGGTGCTGGTGTCGGCGCAATCCGTTGCCCACCCCGACCTGTTCGCCTCGGCGATTCACGAAGTGACGACCACCTCGTTCCAGGGCGTGGACGTCGTCGTGGCGCCCGACCCGCGCTGGAGCGTGCCGTGGGGCATCGAGTTGCGCGACGACGGGCTGGCTGCGACCAACACCGGCCAGGTGCAACTGCCCGGCGCGGCCTTCACCATCGACGTGGCCAACCCCTCGACCGTGGCCCACAGCTTCGACGTGACGGTGACCGGCCTGCCGGCCGGCTGGAGCATCCTGGACGGGGAGGAGGACGCGACCACGGCGACCATCGAGCTGCCGGCCGGCGGCAGCGGCCAGATCGGCCTCTACGTGCGGCCCACCGGATCGTTGACGCCCGTCGGCGCGACCTATCCCTTCGTGGTGACGGCCAGCGACAACGACGGCGCGGGCATCTCGGACAGCGGCAACGGCGTCTTCACCATGCCGTCGATCCCCTTCAACTACCTGACGGTCGAGCCGGGCGCGCTCTACACCGCAGCCAACAGCAGCATCGCCTTCGACGTGGTGTTGCAGAACGTGGGCAACGCCGCGGCCAGCTTCCCCCTGTCGGCGCAGATGCCGGCCGGCGACTGGAGCCTGGGCGGGCTGGCGTCGCCGGTCAACCTGAGCGCCGGCCAGAGCAGCCGCCAGGCCGTGACGCTCAACGTCGGCGCGGGCGCGCTGGGCAGCACCTACAACGTGCTGCTGGCCAGCCCGGCCACCGGCACCATCTACACGCAGCGCTTGCAGGTTCCGGTGCGCATCGTCGGGCCGGGCGTGGCGGCCGGCTTCGCCAGCGCCAGCGCGGCCCAGGTGTGCGACGCTGCGGGTGCGACGGCCGCAGCCATGCAGACGCTGGCCTACGCGCTGGCCAACCTGGATACCTCGTGCGCGGATGGCTCGTGCGACCTGCGGCTGCGGGATGCGGCCGTGGACGCAGCCAACAGCGTGGCAACCTACGCGTCGCTCTACTTCCCGCTGGCCGACAGCGCAGGCGACCTGACGACCCTGGCCGCGACCCTGGGCGGCCACACCACGCCCAGCCAGATCGCCGCCGACATCGTCGACCTGGGCGATGCGCTGGCCAGCCTGGGCTTGCAGGTGTGCGAGATCAGTCAGCACCTGCCCAGCATCCGCTGGCGACCCAACTTCGACGCCGGCTTGCCGGGCCAGCCTGTGGACTACACGCTGGAGCTCCTCAACCGCGGCACGGCCGACACGAGCTATGCCGTCACCGTCACCCTCTCCAGCGGTGTGAGCACGCTCAACCCGACCGTGGCGGCCGGCGCGACCTACACCGCGACCATCCCGGCCAGCTCGCCCACGCTTGGTCAGTTCCCGCTGCTGGCCGAGGCCGAAGCGACCGGCGCGGGCGTGGCGATGCCCGGCATCAGCGCGGCGGCCACCGGCTGGCTGAACGTGGTGGACAAGTTCGTGCAGATCACGGCGGTGGTGGTCGATCCCCCCTTCGTGGAGACCGGCGTCAGCAGCACGACGTTGAGCATCGACGTGGCCAACGTGGCCAACGTGCGCCGCGACGCCACAGCCCGCACGCGGCTGACGGCCGAGGGCGGGGCGCTGGCCTACAGCGCGGACATCCCGCTCCTCCTGGCCGCCGGCGCGCCGCAGCGCTACGAGCTGGCCACCGTGGACACCTCCGGCTGGAACGCGGGGCTGTACACCGCCACTGTGGAACTGCTGGACGCGCAGGATGCGCTGATTCCCGACGGCAGCGGCTATGCCTTCCTGGCTGTGGGGCAGGCGCTGGGCGTCAGCCACGCGGTGGCGCCCACGGTGCTGCCGCCCGGCAACGTGACCGTAACCACCGTCATCAGCACGGAGATCCTGGTGGACACCATTCTGCCGGACAGTGGGGCCGAGGCGCTGCCGCTGTGGGAGCCGCAGGGGCTCAGAGCCGGTGACGCGTGGATCGTGACCCGTGAAGCGGGCGGCGACGTGGTGTCCGCGGTCGACCAGTCGGGCGTGAGCATCATGCTGACGCCGGCTGTGGCGGAGGAGATTGAGGTGGACGCGGGGCTCACCCTCACCCCAACCCTCTCCCAGGGGGAGAGGGGGCCAGAGGGGGAGAGGGGGCCAGAGGGGAGGCCAGAGGGGGAGAGGGAGCCGGAGAGGGAGGGGGAAGAGATCGTCGAGGAGATCATCCCGGACAACGAGAGATCGGCACTGGCGGCGGTGACGCGGGCCGAGCAGACCGGCGCGGGCTTCACCTACGGCGGTAGTTGGGGAGCGCTCACCAACAGCTGGGCCAGCGGCAACAGCTACGCCCGCTCGCGCACGGCCGGGCACACAGTCAGCTACGGGTTTACGGGCGACTGGGTGAGGCTGGGTCTGTTCGGGGCAAGCTACCACGGCCGGGCCGAGTTGTTCATCGACGCGGTCAGCCAGGGCGTGATCGACTTGTACCGCCGCGAGGACACAGCCTTCAGCCTGCGCTTCGACGGCCTGGGCGGCGGCGCGCATACCATCTCGCTGACGGTGCTGGGGACCGCCAATCCTAAGAGCACCGACAACTGGGTCGGCATCGACTACGTGGAGACCTGGGACGGCGCAGCGCTGCCCGACGGTACCTTCGAGCAAACCGACCCGCGCGTCTTTCTCAGCGGCGGCTGGAGCAACGTCAACGACGCCAACGCCAGCGGCGGATCGTACATCCGCGCCAGCGCCGGCAACGCCTGGTTCGCCTTCAGCGGCGACTCCTTCACCTACCGGGCCATGACGCGCAGCGCGGCCCACACGGTGCGCCTGTTCGTGGACGGCGTGCACCTGACCGACCTGGACCTCTTCGACTGGGGCAATACGCCGCGCGTCTTCTCGTTCCAGGGCTTCGGGCCTGGCCTGCACGTGGTGCAGGTCAGCAACCTGAGCGACGAGGGCACGGTGGACGCCTTCAGCCAGCCCGGCTCGGCCCCATGGACCGATCCCAGCCCGCCGCCGGCCAGCTTCCAGCGCTACGAAGAGGATCACGCTGACTGGCTCTACAACGGCGACCCGTTCACCATGACCGTGCGCACCTGGACGAGGGAGTTCGTGGGGGCGACGGCGCCACTTGCCAGCCAGGGCCAGTTCATTTGGTCGACCACTGCCGCCGACAGCGCGTCGCTGCTCATCGACGGCAGTTGGGCCGCAGTGGGCTTCATGGGCGACAGCCAGGGCGGCAGCGCCGAGGTCTTCCTGGACGGCGTCAGCCAGGGGGTGATCGACACCTACCGTCGAGAGGTAGAGCCGGTCAGCTTTACGCTGGGCGCGCTCAGCCCCGGCAGCCATACCATCAGCATCAACGCGCTGGGCGACGGCCGGGTCAAGCTGGACTACCTGGACGTCTGGGACGGCGTAGCCCTGCCCGACGGCGTGTTCGACCACAGCGGCCTGGGCCGCTTCTACCTGGACGACAGTTGGGATCGCCGCACGTCCATCAGCCCGGCGGGCCAGTACCTGCGCAGCGGCACAGGCAACGCCTGGTTCCCCTTCACCGGCGATAGCGTCACCTTCCAGGGCTGGAACGACGGCTCGGTGCGCACGGTGCGGCTCTACGTGGACGACGGCTATCAGGGTACCTTCGACCTGGAGGCGTCGGGCGTGCCGACGCCCACCTGGTCCCTCGACGGGTTCGGCCCGGGCGTCCACGTGCTGCGCGTGCGAGGCTGGCAGAGCAACGCCACCATCGGCGCGTTCGCCCAGCCCGGCAGCGCTCCCTTCTACACCCCGCCGGCCATCGGCGCCTTCCAGCGCTACGAAGAGGACTGGCCGGCGATCCTCTACAACGGGCAGCCGTACAGCGCGACCGTGGCCACTTGGGCGAGGCTGGACAACGCCACCGTCGGCGGTACCAGCGGCGGCCAGGTGATTTGGTCGGCCACGGCCAACGACACAGTCTCCTTTGCCTTCAGCGGCGTCAAGGTGGGCGTGAGTTTCCTGGGCAGCCGCTTCGGCGGCCGCGCCGAGATCTTCATCGACGGCGTCAGCCAAGGCGTGATCGACACCTACCGCAACGAAGACGACATGCTTAGCTTCTACTACGACGGCCTGGCGGTCGGGCCGCATACGCTGGCCATCAACGTGCTGGGAACGAGCCACCCCAACGCCAGCAACGCACGCGTCTACTTCGACTACATCGACGTCTGGGACGGCGCCGCGTTGCCTGATGGAACGTTCGAGCAGGACGACAGCCGCGTGCTGCGCAGCGGGGACTGGTATAACCAGGCCGACGCCAACGCCAGCGGCGGCAGCTATGGCCGCGAGGGCCTGTTCAACCAGGCGTCCATGTGGTTCCCCTTCAACGGCGACTCGGTGACCTTCCAGGCTATGGCCCGCAGCGACGGCGACCAGTTCGCCATCGCCAAGATCGACGGCCAGTTCGCCGGCTATCTCAACCTGTACAACAGCACGACGGTCACTCGGACTTTCTCGTTCGACGGCCTGGGCGCGGGGCTGCACGTGCTGCACATCCAGCGCCACCGCGGCGAGCTGGCGGTGGACGCCTTCCGCACACCGGGCAGCGCGCCCTTCTTCACGCCGCCCAGCTACGCCGGCATCGTACGCCACGAGGAGAACCACCCAGACTTGCGCTACGGCGGCTGGCCCTTCAACCAGCGGCCGCAGTCTTGGAATTTGACCGGCATCGCCCAGGCCAGCGGGAGCTTCGTCATTGGCTCTGGCACAACCAACAACACGGCCTCCTTGCAGTTCAACGGCGCCTGGGTCAGCGTCGGCTTCCTCGCCCGCAACAACGGCGGCCAGGCCGAGGTGCTGATCGACGGCGTCAGCCAGGGCATCGTCGGCCTGTACAGCGCAGCCGACGACGTCCTGTCGGTGCAATACGGCGGCCTGAGCGCCGGACCGCACACCGTCGAAGTGCGGGTAGTCGGCGCGCCCGATCCGCCCAGCACGCAGAACGGCGTCTGGATCGACTACATCGACACCTACGACGGCACGGCGGTGTCCGACAGCTTCAGCAACGCCAACCTGGCTCAACACAACGGCCGCGTCCACTTCAGCGACTACCTGGGCACCTTCCCAGCCGCCAACGGCATCGAGGGCGACTACGCCGGCATCAGCCTCGGCCAGCCGGACGCCAACGTCTGGTACAGCTTCGTGGGCGACGCCGTGACCTTCTACGGCTTCACCCGCAATAACAACCCGACGGTCGACGTGACCATCGACGACGTGCTGGTGGCCACCGAGACCATGGACTACGACTTCACGGACTCGCCCATCGCCTTCCACTACACCGGCCTGGGCGACGGACCGCACGTGCTGCGCATCAACAACACCAGCAACATGCGCGTTGACGGCTTCGCGGCCAACCCAACGGCGCTGGTGCCCTACCTGCCCATGGTGGAGTGGTACGACGACACGCCGGCCGGCAACGGCGCGCCCTTCTTTGGCAGCCTCGGCATGGTCAGCGGCATGGCGGCCGGCGACATCAACAACGACGGCATCGTCGAGCTGGTCTTTGGCTCTGATACCACGGCGATCTGGGGCAAGCTGTTCGTCTACCGGGCCGATGGCGGCGACAGCGGCGACGGCGACCCGATCCTGTGGACCAAAGACATCGGCGGCGCGCCGGTCAATCGCGCCATGATCGGCTCCATCGCCCTGGCCAACCTGGACGGCGCGCCCAACAGCGAGATCATCGTCCACAGCAGCAAGGACTTGCGCGTCTACGACGCTGCTGGCAACCAACTGTGGAGCAACGTCGCGCTCAAGGGCTTCGACATCCTGGGCGCGCCGGCCATCGGCAATGTCGACGCCGACCCCGAGCCGGAGATCGTCACCAACGCCGACAAGACGCTGGCCGTGCTGGACGGCGACGGCACGGTGCTGTGGACCACCACCTTCGTCGACTATGTCGTGCCGCCGCTGCTGGCCGACATGAACGGCGACGGACGGCTGGACATCATCGCCGCCGACTACGGCGACGGCTCGGCCGGCCGGCCCACCAACGTGCGCCTCTACGACTACAACCTGGGCGCGCCCGTGCTGGAGTGGACCGTGCCGATCACGCCGGCCATCCGCACCGGTGGGCTGAACGGCCTGCTGGGCTCGCACGCCGTGGGCGACATCGACGGCCAGCAGCCGGGCGGCGACCCCGGCCCGGAGATCGTCATCAGCCACAACGGCAATGTGACGGTGTTGGACGCCGACGGCTCGACCGTGTGGACGACGGCCCTGGAGCCGGGCAATCCGGGCGGTGTCAGCATCGCCGACATCGATGGCGACGGCGAGGTGGAGATCGTCACCGGCATGAAGCACGAGTTCGCGCCCGGCCAGACCGGCAAGCTCTATGCGCTCAACGCCGACGGCACGCTGCTGTGGGACGCCATCGCCGAGGACGGCACGTCGGCCAACTCGGCCTCGGTGCTGGACCTGAACGGCGACGGCGTCTACGAGGTGGCCTGGACCGGCCGCGAGCAGGGCTTCACCATCTTCAACGGCGCCACCGGCGACGTGATCTTCTACGAGCCGCTGGTCTACTCCATCACCGGCTCCGACCACCCCATCATCCTGGATGTGGACAACGACGGCCAGGCCGAGATCGTGGCCGCCAGCCTGCGAGGGCCGCGCGTCTTCGGCATGGGCGGCGCCTGGGCCAGCTCACGCGCGCTGTGGAACCAGCAGACCTACCACATCACCAACGTCAACGACGACCTGAGCGTGCCGGCAGTCGAGGCCAACAGTTGGGACGTGCATAACACCTACCGCACGCAGACCAACGAGCCGCAGCCGCTGCCCGTCTTCGGCGTCGAGCTAACTCATACCGTGGGCATCAGCAACGTCACCGTGCTGACAGGCACCTTCAACGTCGCGCCCGGACTGGCCGCCGACCCGACGTACGGCTGGGACTACCAGCAGGACGCGACCGAGGACGTGATCACCCGCACCTTCGCCAGCCTGATCGGCGACCTACAGCCGGGCGAGGCGCGCCAGGCTGCGCAGGGCACCGAAGTCGAGTACAAGCTGAACAGCGGGACCAACACATTGACCCTGCCGCCGCTCTACGTGGCCGCGCCGCACATCATCGCCCTGGACCCGGCCGAGCGGTCGGCCGGCAGCGGCACGACCGTCAGCTACCCGGTGATTCTCTCCAACCCCGGCGCAGCCGCCAGCGTCTACGACCTGAGCGTGGCCGGCCTGCCGGCCGGCTGGTGGAGCCTGCCGGCTTCGGTGGCCGTGCCGGCCGGGTCCAGCGTCACGCCGCAACTGGTGGTGACCATCCCGCCGGGCGAGGAGGCCGGCGCATGGGACTTCACCGTGGCAGTCGAGACCAGCCAGGGCGGCGAAGATCAGGCCGGCGGCCGGCTGGAAGGGCTCGGTCCGCTGCTGGAAATCGCCGTCAGCCCGGCCGAGCAGTCGGGGCTGACCGGCGAGGTGCTGACCTACACCCTGATCATCACAAACCTGGAGAGCACGGCGCGCAGCTACGACCTGAGCAACAGCGGGCTGGCCGAGGTGAGCTTGCAGGCGACGTTTGGCGTGCCGGCTGGCGCCAGCGCTGACCTGGAGTTCACGGCGCGGCCAGCCATGCCCGGTCCGAACCCGTTCAGCATCATGGCTGAGGTGGCAGCCACCGGCGCCGCGGCGACCGCCAGCGCGCTGGCGACCGGCGTCGGCTTCACCAGCGTCGGCGTCAGCATCGATCCAGGGACAGCGCCGGCCGGTCCGGGCAGCTCGGCCGTGCTGACCGCAACCATCAGCAACCTGGGCACGCTCCCCGATGTGTACGACCTGGCAGTCGATGCGCCGGCCGGCTGGACGGCCGCGCTGACGGCCAACGGCGTCCCGGTCAGCCAGGCAGCGCTAACGCCTGCGACGTTCAACAGCGCGTCCTTCCAGCTTACCGTAACTCCGCCCTTCGGTACGACGACGGGCAGCTACCCGGTGTCGGTCAGCGCAGTCTCGCAGGCAGATCTGCCTGGCGCGCCGGCCGAGGCTGAGGACAGCGCGACGGTGCAGGTGGGGGCGCGTGGCGTGCAGGTCGAGTTCATCGCCGGCCCCACGTCGTTGCTGCCCAGCCAGGCCGGCGCATGGCAGGTGCGCGTCACCAACCGCGGCAGCGTGGCCGACACGTACACCCTGAGCGTGTTCGGCGTCTTCACCGGCGCGTCGCAGCTCACGCCGGCCTCGGTCAGCCTCAACCCTGGCGCGAGCCAGGTGGTGCAGCTCGCCGCCGGCCCGCTGCCCTTCGCCCTGCCCGGCGCCAGCCTGCTGGGCGTGACAGCTCGCTCCACCGGCGCCAGCGCCATCATCGGCGAGGACACGACGACCGTCGCCTTCGGCGGCCAGGAGGCGGTCGAGGTCGGCTGGCAGCCGGTCAGCCAGACCATCAGCCAGACGCTGGAGGCGACCTACATGCTGCTGATCACCAACACCGGCAACGTCGAGACGGTCTACGCCTTCGACGTGAGCGCGCCGAACCTGCAGGTGGTGGCGCAGCAGCTCGACCAGCTCAGCATCCCGCCGCACATGACCGCGGCCAACCTGGTGACGCTGCGGGCCAGCCAGGCCGGCGTCTTCCCCTTCAGCGGCCTGGCCAGCTCGGCCAGCGGGCCGGCCAGCGACACGGCCGGCGCCGAGCTGATCGTGGTCTGCCCCGCCAACCCGGACGTGAACAACGATGGCCAGGTGACGGTTCTGGATATTTCGGCTGTGGCCGAACGCTGGTATAATCCAGCAACGTACACGTTCCTGCACGACCTGAACTGCGACGGCGTGATCAGCATCGTCGACATCCAGCTCGCGACCGCGGCGTTTGGGTCGCCTTAACCGCGCACCGCTGGAGCGTTGCCAACCTTGCCGAAAGGTTGGCAACGCTCCAGCGACACACTCTTCCTCAAGGAGCAAATCATGTCACTCCGAACCAATCTGGTTACCACGGCCTTGGTGGTGATGTTGGCGGCGCTGCTGGCGGGGTGCGGTGGCGGAGCGGCCGCGCCGACAGCCACGCCGGCTGGCCCAGCCGAGCCGACGGCAACGCCCGATCCGCTGGCTGGCTGGGTCGCCTTCACGGCGCCGGACGGCAGCTTTACCGTGCGGCTGCCCGCCGAGCCGAAGGTTCAAACCGAGACTGTACCCACCGAGGCTGGCGACATCGCCGTGGCCATGTACCTGGTTGAGAGCGGCGACCGGACGGTGGTCGTGAGTCACAACGGCTTTCCGGCCTCTGTCGCCGACGTCATCGCCTCGGGCGACGACGCGTTCGTGCAGGGGCTACTGGACAACAGCCGCGACGGCGCGATCGCTAACGTATCGGGCACGCTGCAAGACGAGAAGCAGATTACCGTGGGCGGCTTTCCGGGGCGCGAGTTCACCTTCAACATCGACTCCGGCTCCTCGCCCACCGGCAGCGCCATCACCGGCAGCGCGCGCGTCGTCTTGGTCAAAGATCGGCTGTACCAGTTGATCAGCCTGACCACCGCGGACGAGACCAGCCCGGCCGTAGTGCAGGCGTTCTTCGACAGCTTCCAGTTGACCGCAAGCCAATAAGGTGTGGTCAAGATGGGTTGAATTGTCAATGCGAGGAGTCCGCAGACGAAGCAACACTTGCACCTGACGCAAGTGCAGGCGTCCCAGCGTGGCATAGCAAGATTGCTTCGTCGGCGGCCTTCTTACAATGACGTGGCCAACCCATTTTGAATACACCCAAACCAATAAGCCGGACCTACGGACGTTTGCCATGACTTTCCCCATCCTCGTCTCCGGCCTGGTCAACCTCGAAACCACCGTGCGCGTCGACGGCTTTCCCATCCCCTACTTCCCAGTGCGCTATCCCTTCTTCGGCGTCAGGAGCACGGTGTCTGGGGTCGGGCTCAACGTCAGCGCGGCGCTGACCACGCTGGGCCACGAGGTACGCCTGCTGAGCATGGTCGGCGACGACGCCCCCGGCCGGCTGGCGCGGGCGGCGCTGCGCAGCCGCGGCGTGGACGACCGCACCGTGCTGGCCCAGGCGGCCGAGACCGCCCAGTCGGCCATCCTCTACGACGGCGAGGGGCGGCGGCAGATCCACGTCGACCTGAAGGACGTGCAGGAGCAGGTCTACCCGGTCGAGTTGTTTCACGAGGTCGCGGCGGGCTGCCGGCTGGCCGTGCTGTGCAACATCAACTTCTCGCGGCCGCTGCTGGCGCTGGCCCGGCAGCGGGGCATGACCGTCGCCACGGACGTTCACGCCATCGCCGACCTGGACGATCCGTACAACGCCGACTTCATGCGGGCGGCCGACATCCTCTTCATGAGCCACGAACGCCTGCCCGCGCCGCCGGAGGCATGGGCTGCGGCTGTGCAGGCGCGCTACCATAACACCATCGCCGTGATCGGCCTGGGCGCAGAGGGCGCGCTGCTGGCGGTCAAAGGGGAGACGCCGGTGCATGTGCCGGCTGTGTTCACCCGCCCGGTGGTCAACACCATCGGCGCCGGCGACGCGCTGTTCTCGGCCTTCCTGCACGTCTACATGCAGAGCGGCGATCCCTATCTGGCGCTGCGCAAAGCGGTGGTGTTCGCCTCCTACAAGATCGGCGCGGCGGGCGCGGCGGAGGGGTTTTTGGATGGGGCTGGGTTGGAGGGGTGGTGGGGGAAGCAGATTTGACTTTTCTCGGAAGAAAAGTCAAATCTGGGGAGCGGCTGGTTGCTTGCCATGCCGGCCAACCTGTGGCACAATCGAGACGTATCGTACCCATCCCGCGGCAGCGACGCGCTGCCTTTCACCACAAGGAGCATCGACATGGACCTGGTTCAATCCAATCTGGGCTGCTTTTCCTGGATCATCTTCGGCGCGCTGGCCGGCTGGATCGCCAGCATGATCACCGGCCGCAACAACCGCCAGGGCTGCATCACCAACATCATCGTCGGCGTGATCGGCGCGTTCCTGGGCGGCGCCATCTACAGCCTGGTCTTCGGCGGCAGCTTCACGGTGGAGTGGAGCTTCACCGCCTTCATCGTGGCTGTCCTGGGCGCGATGGTGTTGCTGCTGGTGGTGGGCATGTTCACCCGTCGCCGCTAACCCGCACATTCTCTGCGCGCCACTGCACTGACGCCACATCGCCGGTTACGCCTTACTCGTTGCTCGTTTCGCATCCCGCTCCCACCATCCCGCAAACCCCACCATGCACACCGTCTACCTCGGCCTGGGCGCGAACCTGGGCGACCGGCAGGGCAACATCAGCCAGGCCCTGCAGTTATTGCGCCAACGCCTGGTCATCGAGCGCATCTCGGCCTGCTACGAGACCACCCCGGTGGGCTACCTGGCCCAACCTGACTTCATCAACATCGCCTGCCGAGCCAGCACTGACCTCCTGCCCGAGGAACTGCTGCGCTTCGTGAAACAGGTGGAGCAGCGCATGGGCCGGCTGGCCACCTTCCGCTACGGCCCGCGGCTGATCGACGTGGATATCCTGCTCTACGACGACCTGGCGCTGGACACGCCGGAGCTGGCGATTCCCCACCCGCGCATGGACGAACGGGCCTTCGTGCTGGCCCCGCTGGCCGAGATCGCGCCGGACGCCGTGCATCCTGTGCTGGGCCTTCGCGTGGCAGCGCTGCTGGCGCAGGTAGACCAGAGCGGCGTGCGGCTGGCCCGGCGCGGGCTGGCGCCGGCCTTCGAGCACGATGTGCAGAGCAGCCGGCCGCAGGTGGCCATCGGCCTCAGCCGCGTCGGCGTCACCAACCTGGAGCGCATCATCCGCCTGACCGAGAAGGGCAAGGACAACCTGTTCTACGCGACGGTCGATCTGTTCGTCGACCTGGCCCCGCAGCAAGCCGGCGTACACATGTCGCGCTTCAGCGACGAGCTGGAGGCGGTGGTGGACGCCATGACGGTACAGGCCGCGCCCGACATCGAGACCTTCGCCGAGCTGCTGGCGCGCCAGACCGTCGAAAGCCAGGGTGCGCTGCGCTCCGAAGTGCGGGTGACGGCCAAGTTCCCCATGCGCAAGATCGCGCCCATCTCCGGCAAGCCGACGCAGTCGATCTACACGTTGATCGGCATGGCCGTGGCCAGCCGGAGCGGCGCGCGGCGCATCGTGGGCGTCGAGGCCGACGGGCTGACCGCCTGCCCCTGCGCTCAGGACATGGTGCGCAGCTACGCCCGCCAGTTGCTGCAAGAGCAGGAGGGCATGGACGAGGCGACAGCCGAGCGCATCCTCGACCTGGTGCCGCTGGCCACCCACAACCAGCGCGGCCGCGGCACGTTACTGCTGGGCACCCGCCGCGAGGTGCAGGCCTTCGACCTGGTGCATATCGTCGAGCACAGCATGAGCTCCGAGATCTACGAGCTGCTCAAGCGCAGCGACGAGTTCTTCGTGGTCAACAAGGCGCACCGCAACCCCCGCTTTGTCGAGGACGTGGTGCGCGAGATGATACGCCTGACGCTGGAGAGCTACCCCGACCTTGGCGACGAGGATTTGATCGTCGCCAAACAGGAGAACTTCGAGAGCATCCACCGCCACAACGCCTTTGCCGAGCACTATGGCACGGCCGGCGAGCTACGCGCCGGTATCGACGGCCAGCACGGCGGCTTTACGACGTTGCAGGAGTGGCTATCAAACGATGAAGGATGAATGATGAACGATGAATCCGGAGTCCGGACTCCGGATTCATCGTTCATCGTTCATCATTCATCATTTCCGCCCATGACCTGGCTTCTCCAACGGGTGCTCGACCTGCTCGAGCTGCTCGCCACCTGGTTCAACCGGCGCAAGTATGGGGCGCTGGCCCGGCGTTTGGGCCGCAACGCGGACGAGGCGGCTGGCGACGGCGGGCGCGGCTTGCTCATCTTGCAGATCGACGGGCTGTCGCACGCCACGCTGCAGCAGGCGCTGGCGCGCGGGGTGATGCCCCACCTACGGCGCATGATCGAGCGGGACGGCTACCGGCTAGAGCGCTGGTGGTGCGGCGTGCCCAGCAGCACGCCGGCCGTCCAGGGCGGCATCCTATACGGCAACAACCAGGGGGTCCCGGCCTTTCGCTGGTACGAGAAGGCCAGCGGCAAGACGGTGGTGGCGAAGCACCCGCGCGACGCGCGCCTGTTGCAGGATCGGTTGAGCGCCGGCCGCGCCGGCCTGCTGGAGGGCGGTTCCAGCTACGTCAACATCTACGACGGCGGCGCGCGCCAGTCGCTGTTCACCATCAGCGCGCTGGGGGGCGAGCGCTTCTTCGAGAACGCGCGCGGGGCCAGCCTGCTGCTGCTGTTGCTGTTCAGCCCCATACGGCTGCTGCGCTTGGTCAAGGACGTAACGCTGGACTTCATACGCGATCTGTGGCAGCGGCTGGTAGGGCGCTTCGACACGCGCGTCGGCCGGCGGCGGCGGCCATTCTCGCTGCTCAGTTCCCTGTTGCAGATCGGCGCCAGCGTGGTCTTTCGCGAGCTGCAGACCTTCGGAGTGCTGCTGGACATCTACCGCCGCGTGCCGGCCATCTACGCCAACTTCTACGGCTACGACGATGTGGCGCACCAGCTTGGGCCGCTGGACGGCGAAACCGAGCGGGTGCTGCGCGGCATCGACGGCCGCATGCGCGAGATCGATTTGACCAGGCGCCGCTTCGCCGACCGCCGCCCATACGACCTGTTCGTGCTGTCCGACCACGGCATGAGCCCTTGTACACCGTTCAAGGAGCGCTACGGCCAGACCTTGGGGGAGTTCATGGCCTCGCTGACAGCCAAGGGACACGCGCCGGTGGCGCTGGACGAGACCTTCAGCCGCGAGTGGCGCACCCGCCGCGAGACGGAATTCCTGCTGGAGGAGCTGGATGGCATCAGCGCGCACCTGTCAGCGCGCAGCCAGCGGCTGGCCGGTGTGCTGCGCAGCTTCGTCGCCCGGCGCATCCCGGCCGACGACGAACAGGAGTATGACCTGAGCCGCCACCGCGACCTGATCCTGCGCAACTCCGGCACCGTGTCGCTGGTCTACTTTCCGCTGGCTGCGCACCAGATGGACCTGAGCGAGATCGAGCTGGCCTATCCCGGCCTGCTGCGCAGCCTGGTGGAGCATCCGGGGCTGGGGTTGGTGCTGGGACGGGAGCGGGGCGAGGCCATGGCCATGACCGTGCGCGGGCCGCGCCGCCTGCTGGCTCTGGATGATCCGCTGTTGAGCGATCTGCTGGACAACCTGCCCGACCCAGCCCTGGCCGCGCGCCAACTGGCGCGGGTGGCGTGTTTTTCCAACAGCGGCGACCTGCTGCTCTTCGGCCGCTGGAACGCAGCCGGCCACGCCATCGCCTTCGAGCCGCACTGGGCCACCCACGGCGGCATCGGCGGCGACCAGAACCGCCCCTTCCTGCTTCTGCCGTCTGAGATCGACTGGGACGCGTCAGCCATCACCGATCCGGAGCAACTCTATCCGCTGTTCCTGGCACACACCGGTCGTAATGGCGTGAAACGTGAAACGTGACGCCTCTTGCCACCTGCAACCTGCCACCTGCCACCTGCAACTTGCCACGTGCAACCTGCAACTCCGCAAATTTGACAAACCCCGCGCCGCGGGCTAAAATGCCAGACGCTAAGGCCCATTCGTCTAGAGGCCCAGGATGTAGCCCTCTCAAGGCTGAGACACGGGTTCGAGTCCCGTATGGGCCACCTTAGCAGAAACGCCCTCCGAAGTTCGGAGGGCGTTTTGTTACAACGCCCTGCGTTGCAGCGTCGCCGGCGCAGTTGCCGCCAGCGGGCTGATGGGGTACAATCGCCATCAGGAGAAAACCATGCAGCGCAGACCAGACTTGCTCTTCCCTGACACCGATCCGCAAACCGAGGCAGTGTTGATTACCCTCTTGCGCCAGGCATCACCCGCGCGCAAGCTGGCCATGGTTGGGGAGCTGAACGCCGCGGTGCGGGCGCTGGCTCTGGCTGGCCTACGCCAGCGCTACCCCGACGCCGCCAGCAAAGAGCTGCAGCGCCGCCTGGCTGACTTGCTGTTGGGACCAGACCTCGCCCGCCAAGCCTACGGATCCCTGACGATTGAGCCGGAGCACACCGATGAACTCTGAACCGATTGCTGTGACGCTGCAGGTGATCGAGGTGTTGGACAGGCTGGGCGTACGCTACGTCATCGGCGGCTCGCTGGCCAGCGCTTTGCACGGTGTAGCGCGCACGACCATGGATGCCGACCTGGTGGCCGATCTAAAGCCGCAGCACGTGCGTACATTGGTGGAGAGCTTGCAAGGCTCTTTTTATGTCGATGAAGGCGCGGTGCGTGACGCCGTGGTCAATCGGCGCAGCTTCAACGTGATTCACCTTGCGACCATGTTCAAGGTCGACGTGTTCGTGCCCAAGGGACGTCCTTTTGACTTGGCGCAACTGGATCATGCCAGCGCCCAACTGATCGCCACTAACCCAGACCGGTTAGCCTACGTGGCCAGCGCCGAGGACACGATCCTGGCCAAGCTAGACTGGTACCGCAAAGGCGGCGAGGTCTCCGACCGGCAATGGCGCGATGTCGCCGGCATTGTCCGGGTGCAGGGCGACCGGCTGGACTGGGAGTATCTGCAGCGACAAGCAATCAGCTTGGGCGTGGCCGACCTGCTGGAGCGGCTGGCAGTTTGATTGTGCAGCAGGACCAGTTGGCTGCGTCGCCGCCGCAAGGCGGGGATAGGGATGATTGGCTGGACGATTCCGAGGAGCAGATGCAGGTGGAGAACGCCATGTGGGAAGCGACCCACGCCCGGCACAAGGACAAGTTTCTCACGCTACGAGAGGCAGCACGCGCCGAGATCAAGGCCTTCGCGACCAGCGCCGAAGACCAGACGCTGGTGTAGGCGCTGGGCGACCGACGGGACCAAAGAATCCATTGCAGCCAAGGCGCTGCGCTGGCAAGATTTGGCGAGCGAGTAGCAACGAGCTACGAGCTTTTCATCGAACCCGAGGCGCTGATGGACGGCGACCAAGCCCTGTCCAGCAACGTCAAAATCAACCCGCCCGAGAGCGTCCGACTGAGCTTCGACCACGTGGCCGGCGACAAAGTACAGTACATGATCGACAGCAACTTCAAGTTCTAAAAGCAAATCACCGACGATCAGGCGTTTGTCAGAGCGTTGTTTGACTGGCTGTTCGAACGGTATTTGGGACGAGTTGAGGGTGAAGAGCCCGGATAAGCAGATTTCGACCGCCGTATTGTCCCTATTGCGTGGGAAACCTGGCTGCTTCAAACCAATAGCTAGAGAAGGAGGCTACTCATGGGCTTAATCGAGCTGGCGACCAGTCCTCTACCCGTTGTGCTGGCGATATTCGGTGGCATCGCAGTGCTTTTGGCGATGATTGGCTCGGTAGAAGGAAACATAGTCATTAAGATCACTCCGGGCCGGCAACGGGTATTGTTCGCCATAGGCATGGTGTTCATTGCGGCGGGATTGACCTTGTACGTTTTGCCAAGAGCAAAGTTTGCGGAGCCACTTCCATCTCCAAATTCATCGACCTTAACGCCTATTCCGACTGAAACGCCCGACCCCGTGCCGGCAACGCCAGCCGTAGCGGACACGCCAGAAGTAACCCCGGGCCACATGATAACAGACACGCCGCAAATTCCACCAGCAGTGCCGGAGATTCTGGTTCTGTTTGAAGATGATTTTGGAAGTGGTCTACTGCCGGAATGGCAGTGGGATCGGAACTCCTGGAGAGTGCAGAACCAGCGGGCAACAAGCATTAGCTGCGGAGTCATCTCTGTTGGTTCACCAGACTGGAACAACTACGTCTTGAGCTTCACATTTGAGTTGCCATCGTCCACGGATGGCAATGTTCAGGTGCTTTTCGCAGTTCATGATCAGCAGAGCAGTTGGGTTGCCGCTCTTCTTACGGAAGGCGAGAACGGCGCCGTCAGTCTGCTGAAACGCACGGAAAGCGGCGTGACCTGGCCAAGCGGTGTCACGACCCAGCGCAGCGGGCTGTTTCAAGCCAAGCAAGCCAGTCAGTTTGCCTTGCAGGTGGACGGGAGCAGGGTTCGCCTGAGCATTAATGACCAGGAAGCATACGATGTCGATCTGGGCGATAATCTTTCAGGGGCAATTGGTCTGAGGAGTTGTCCCAAATCCCTATCTTGGATTGACGACGTGAAAATCGTTCTACTGCCAGAATAAGACTCCAGTCACCAGGTCAGGTTCGATATTACTCGAAAAGGCACCGAATGCAGTCCCTGACAGAAGCATGGTACGATGACCTACCTCGAAGCCGCCTATTACATTTCTCACCAAGCAGACCAGCCATTACGCTCCAAAGGAATCACCGAATGCGCGCTGGTTTAGCTATCCATCCGATTCCTTCCATCAGCCATCGTTGCGTATAATGAGTGGGAAGGGACCTTCACATGCCAAACCCGCTTGACCTGCCACCCCAGTTCATCCGGCCCCGCTACGAGGGCGGCTGCTTTGCCGACTTACCCGGTTTCATCAAGTCCGTGCTGCTGCCGGATGCGGCGTCGAGCCTGGCGCCGGCCGGCTTTGCGGCGCTGGCGCAGCGCTATCGCAAGGTGATCTTCCTCTTCATCGACTCCTTCGGCTGGTCGTTCTTCCAGCGCCACCGCGAGCGGCTGCCCTTCCTGCGCCGCTTCAGCGAGCAGGGCAGCGTCACCCAGATCACATCCCAGTTTCCCTCCACCACAGCCGCCCACGTCACCACGCTCTACACTGGCCAGCCGGTCGGCCGCCACGGCATCTTCGAGTGGCATGTCTACGAGCCCAAGCTGGACGCGATGATCATGCCCCTGCCTTTTTCCTACTCGGGGGATCGGGTCCCAGAAACGTTGCAGACCAGCGGCGTAGCGGCTGAGAGCTTCCTGCCGGTCAACTGGCTGGTCGAGGACCTGGCCCGCCACGGCGTGGCCAGCTACCTCAGCCAATTCCACGGCTTCGCCCACTCCACCTACTCGCGCATCATCGGCCGCGGGGCCAGCATCGCGCCCCATAAGACCCTACCCGAGGCGCTGATCAACATGACGCTGACCTTGCAGCGCCACGGCGGCCAGGCGGTCTACTTCATGTATTTCGGCCAGATCGACGCCATCAGCCACGACTACGGCCCGGCCTCGCCGCAGGTGGACGCGGAGATCGAGGCATGCTTCGACGCGCTGGAGCGCTGGTTACAGCGCGACGCGGCCAGCCTGCCGGCAGACACCCTGCTGCTGCTGACGGCCGACCACGGCCAGGTGCCCACCGACCCGGCCACCACGCTCTACATCAATCAGCAGCCGGAGTTCCGCAAGCTGCTGCCGATGCTCAGGACAACCCGCCAGGGCCAGGTGCTGACGCCGGGCGGCTCCTGTCGCGACATGTATCTTTATGTCAAACCATCAGCCCTGGAGGACGCCCAGGTGTTGGCAGCCAACATGGTCGGCGAGCGGGGCGTGGTGCGGCCAGTGGCCGACCTGATCGAGGCCGGCTACTTCGGCCCCCTGCCTGTGTCCGACGCGTTCCTGGGCCGCGTTGGCAACCTGGTCGTCCTGCCCTACCAAGGTGAGGCGGTTTGGTGGTACGAGAAGGACCGCTTCGAGCAAAAATTCCGCGGCCACCACGGCGGGTTGACCCGGGGTGAGATGGAGACGCCGTTGCTGCTCTATGCGCTCAGTTGATCTGCTCCCACATCGATTTCAGACGCGGCCAGCCGCGCCGCCACGTCCGACGCGTTGCCGTCGAAACCCACTGGTCCAACAGGACCGAGCCGCTGCAAAAGTCCGAGATGCCCACAAGTGAACGCGCCATAAAACGCGTGCTGGCTGTCGTGCTGGCCGTTCAGATCGCGCTGGGCCTGCTCTATGCCAGCGTTACGCCCATCTTCGAGGCATCCGACGAGCTGTGGCACTATGCTGTAGTGCGGGAGATTGCGGCTAATCGCCGGCTGCCGGTCCAAGACCCCGCTATCGACGCACCTTGGGCGCAGGAAGGCAGCCAGCCGCCCCTATACTACACCATCGCCGCTGTGCTGACAGGGCGCATCGACGCCTCTGATGCGGCCGCCATGACGGTGCGCAACCCGCTGGCCAAGGTGGGCATCCCGCTGGCCAGCGACAACAAGAACCTGGTGGCGCATCCACCCGGTCAGAGCCCACTCCAGGGGGGCACAGCCGGCGCGGTCTTCCTGATCCGCGTCTTCTCGATCCTGCTGGGGACGGCTACAGCCTACGTCACCTTTCGCCTGACCGCGACGCTTTACCCCCGCCGGCCAGCCATCGGCCTCCTGGCGGCCGCCATCGTGGCCTTCAACCCGATGGTGCTTTTCATCAACGCCTCGGTCAACAACGATACCCTGCTGATGCCGCTGAGCGCTGTGGCGCTGTGGCTGATGGCGCGCGATGTCCAATCGCAGCGGGCCGGCCTGCGCGGCCGGCAGACGCTGCTGTTGGGCATCGTGCTGGGCCTGGCCAGCCTCGCCAAGGTGTCCGGCGCGCTGCTGCTGCCAGTCGCTGCCCTGGCCGTCACCTTCGCAGCCTGGCGCGAGCGTTCGTGGCGCACCTGGCTGCTGCGCGGCTCGATCCTGGTCGTGACAGTGGCCGTCATCGCCGGCTGGTGGTACCTGCGCAACCTGGGCCTCTACGGCGATCTGGCCGGCATCGTCCGCATGGCGGAGATCGCCGGCGCGCGGCCGCCCGGCTTTGGCCTGACCGACCTGCGCGGCGAGTGGCGCAGCTTTTGGTACTCCTTTTGGGGCTTGTTCGGCGCTTTCAACGTGCTGGCCCCGCGCTGGTTCTATCTGCTGACGGGCGGCTTGACGCTGGCGGCCGGCGCGGGCCTGGCGCTGCGCCTGGTCCGCCTGGCGCGCGCCCGCCGTCTGCCCGCCAACTGGCAGAGCCACACGCTGCTGATGCTCTTCATCGCACTGACGGCCATCGGCGTGGCGCGCTGGACCCTGTTGACGCCGGCCTCGCAGGGCAGGCTGATGTTCGGCGCCGTGGCGGCCATCGCCCTCTACCTGGCGCTGGGCTGGCTGGCCTGGTTCCCGCCGCGCTGGCAGCGCTGGGCGTGCAGCGGCGTCGCGGCCGCGCTGGCCGGCGCGGCCGTCGTGCTGGCGCTGACAGCCATCGCGCCCCGTTACCGCCCACCCCAGCCGATTGCCGCCCTGCCCGAGGACGCCACCGCGCTGGCAATCGCTTGCGACAACGGCGTCACGCTGCTGGGCTACCGGCTGGGCCAGGACACGCTGCACGCCGGCCAGCCGCTGGACCTGATCCTGTACTGGACGGCGCAGCAGCCGATCGCCGCTAATCTCCAGCTTTCGGTCAACGGCTACGGCTTCCAGCAGGAGAATGTGGCCAAGCTGGACACCTGGCCGGGCGGCGGCCTGCTGCCCACCAGCTTCTGGCAGCCGGGCCTGATCTATCCCGACCACTACCTGATTCCCACCTTGCCCGATGCCAGCACGCCCACGCTGCTGGCGCTAGGCATCCAGTGGAACAGCGACCTGCTGCACCCAGCCGCCAACCGCTCCTTGTCCTGCATGGTCGATGGGCAGACAAGTGATACCGTCTTTCTGGACGCTGGCGCGCTGGTGGCTGAGCCGGCCACGCTCGATGCGGGTCCGCTGCCTCCTCTATCCACCGTGCAACACGGCATCCACCTGCTGAACGCCCGAGTCAATCACGCCGGCGACCAGGTCCATGTCGAGCTGCTCTGGTCGGCTGAGCAGTCCTTGCCCGGCGACTACACAGTCTTCCTGCACCTGTTTACTGCTGATGGCGTCAAGATCGCGCAGGACGACAGCCCGCCGCGCGCCGGCTTCTGGCCTACCTCCCGTTGGCGGCCAGGCGAGGTAGTCACATCGACGCACACGCTGACGCTGCCAGACGGCCTGCCGGCCGGCCAATACCAACTGGCAGCCGGCATGTATGACCCGGCCAGCGGCCAGCGGCTGGCTGCCTACCGGCCGGACGGCAGCGAGTGGCGCGATTGGGCGATTCTCCTGCCCGATCCAGTGATCGTCGCCGCTGAGTAGCCGCCGTTTTCAAACGTTGCACACCCCACCGCGATCTGTGGTATAATCTCGCCATGCATCTGGCACGCGTCATCGGCACTCTGGTAGCAACCCAAAAATACGAAGGGCTGGCAGGCGTCAAGCTGCTGATCATCCAGCCGCTGGACAAGCGCCAGCAGCCGGCCGGCCAGCCGCTGGTGGCGGCCGACTCCACCGCCCAGGCCGGCCCCGGCGAGCTGGTCTTCTTCATCGCCAGCCGCGAGGCCGCGCTTACCTTGCCGGTCACGTTCGTTCCGGTCGATCATGCGATTGTTGGAATTGTCGATGAGGTTGGTACGTTGGTAGATTGGTAAATTGGTAGATTGGTACATTGGTAGATTGGTCTCGTCCCCTGCCAGCCTGCCAGCCTCGACCAATGGACCAACCAATCTACCAACTTTCCAATCTACCAATCTACCGATTTCCCAATCTACCAATCTACCAATTCCCAATCTACCAATCTACCACCCATGTACCTCGCCCACGTCTACGGCAACGTCGTTTCCACCGTCAAACACCCCTTCTTCGCCGGCCGCAAGCTGATGCTGGTGGAGCGGGTGGGGCTGGACGGCGCGGCTGACGCGAAGTACGACATCGCCGTCGATCTGGTGCAGGCTGGACCAGGGGACCTGGTGCTGGTGCTGGACGAGGGCAGCAGCGCGCGCCAGTTGCTGAACGCGGAGCCGGACGGCCCGGTGCGGGCGGTGATCGTCGGCATCGTGGACGCGGTTGACCTGCCAGGGATGGCGGCATGAGCGCGCTGGTCCGCTACGAGGCGCGCAAGACGCCGACCCGCCGTCCGACAGAACAGCAACTGCGCCAGGAGATCATCCAGATCTGCCGCCTGTTGCACAGCGGCGGCTACTGCTTGGGCTACGACGGCAATGTCAGCGCCCGGCTGGACGACGAACGCTTCCTGGTGACGCCCAGCGGCGTCGGCAAAGCCTTCGTGCGCGCCGACCAACTCGTCACCGTGGACTGGGAGAGCAACCTGGCCGGCGCCGGCCGCTACGGCCCGCAGCGCGGCCTCAAGCCCAGCTCCGAGATCCTGCTGCACCTGGAAGCCTACCGCCAGCGCCCCGACGCGCAGGCCGTCATCCACGCCCACCCCCCCATCGCCATTGCCCTCAGCATCGCCGGCGTCAGCCTGGCCCGCTGCTTGCTGCCCGACATCATTCTCTACTTCGGGCTGATCCCTACCACCGAGTACGCTACGCCGGCATCGGCTGAGGGCGTTGCGGTGATCAGCGAGCTGATCCAGCGCTACGACGCCCTGATCTTGCAGCGCCACGGCAGCGTCACCATTGGGCCGACCGTCAGCGACGCCTATCTGAAGCTGGAAAAGCTGGAACACACCGCGCTGATCACCAAGACCGTGGTCGAGCTGGGCCGGGAGAAGCCCTTCCCTCAGGAGGAGATCGCCAAGCTGGCGCAGTGGCGCAGCGACGTAGGCCTGATGCGCCCCGGCCAAGCCGACGATTTATGTGCAGCATGCGGGGTGTGCGAGTTGTTGGGGCGCAAGGCTTGCTAGGTGCATAGTAACGCGTTTGTATGGAGGGATCATCGGAACTACACAGAGAACGCAGAGGAGACACAGAGAGCACAGAGGAGGCATGGGGAGCGGAAAGGAGATACAGAGAGCGGAAAGGGAAACCAGAGAGCACAGAAGAAGCACAGGAAGCGCAGAGGGAAACCAGAGAGCACATAGAAATGCACAGAAATGCGCAGATGACGCCAAGCGTCTGACCGCAAGCGCCAGGTAATCCAGCAAGAACGCTCATTCGGCATCTTCTCCGCATCCTCTGTGTCTTCTCTGTGCTCTCTGTGTAGCTCCGGTGATCACTTCCGTGTCCTCTGCGTCTCAATGGGGACACATTATCGCCCCCGTCTTGACAGCTCCGGCCATTGACCGGGGCGTTGCCGTTTGCGCGATCAGCGGAACCTGGCTATAATCAGCGAACATTCGTTCTGATTTTGCCGCCAGGAGTTTCTTTTGAGCACATCCGGCCAGAAGAAGCGCCTGGAGGCAGCCGTGCAGGCCATCCAGGGCAAGTGGGGCGCGCAGGCGTTGCAGCGCGGCGCGCGTCCCCGACCCACGCCTGCACCCAGTCTGTCCACCGGACTCGCCGCCCTCGACCACATCCTCGCCATCGGCGGGCTGCCTCTAGGCCACATCACCGAGCTGATCGGCCAACCCACATCGGGCAAACGCACGCTGGCGCTGCACATGCTGGCTCACGTCCAGCAGCGCCACCCTTGTCTCTACATCGATCTGGCCCGCACCTTCGACCCCGGCTATGCCGCCGCCTGTCGGGTCAACCTGGCGCGGCTGGCCATCGCTGCGCCGGCCAGACCCAGCCAGGCGCTGGACCTGGCCTGTGACCTGGCGGCCGGCGGCCGCTTCGGCCTGTTGGTGTTCGACTCGACAGACGAGCTGTTGGGCGAAGCGCTGCCGACCGGCGCGGCCGCAGCGGCCCTGCGCCGCCTGCGCCAGGCGCTGGCAGACAAACCGACCGTCCTGCTATTCCTGACCACGCCGCGCGCTGGCGCAGTCGACTCACCTGACAACTACCCGGCTGGCTTTGCCCTGCCCCAAGCTGCAGCGGTGCGTCTGGTTGTGCAGCGCGCCTGCTGGCAGCGCGACGGCGCGCGCATCGCCGGCTACAGCGCTCGCCTCGCCGTGCTGCGCCATCGCTGGGCCGCGCTCGGCCAGGAGACCACCATCCGTGTTACCTTCAACGGCGTCCACCTCAGTTCAGAATAGACGCCCATGCGCTGGGCGCACAACCGTGGATGAAAATGGGCGGGCTCGGTCGGAGACCGGCCCGAGCAATTTTCAGGACAGCCCGACTGCACGCCTGGCCTATCTTGTGACGCCGCACCTGCCGATAGCGGTGGAGCGGCGCGAGCGGCCGCGCCTGGCCGGCCTGCCGGTGATTGTGGCCGACGACGCGCGCACTGGCCGTCCCAGCGCCGTCGTACTGGATTGCTCACGCGAGGCGTTGGCCGCGGGCGTGCAGCCAGGCATAGCGCTGAGCCGCGCCGAGCACCTCTGCCCGGAGGCCGCCTTTCTCTCGCCGCGCCTGGACCTGTACCGGACCGCTGCGGCCGCGCTGTTCGATCTGCTCAGCAGCCAGATGCCAGCGGTGGAACAGGCCCAGCCGGGCGGTCTCTACCTGGACCTGCGCGGCCTGGAGGGACAGGATAGTGAAGCGCTGGCCATCTGCCACGGCCAGTGCGAGGCCGTCGCGCGGGAGCTGCACCTGCCTGCCACGGCCGGGGTGGCGGTCAACAAATTCAGCGCCGAGGCCGCGTCGCTGAGCATCGGCCTCGGCCGCGTGCTGGTTCTGACCGCGGGCGCCGAGCGCGCCTTTTTGGGCGGCTTTCCGGTGACCGTGCTGCCAGTCAACGAGGAAATCCAGCGCCGGCTGGCGCTGTTCGGCCTGCGCCGGCTGGAGCAGTTTGCCCGCCTGCCGCCTGCCGCGGTGCTGGCCCAGTTTGGCTGGGAAGGGCAGCGGGCTCATCGACTGGCGCGCGGCGAGGATAACCGCCCGTTGGTTCCCGGCCACGGAGAGCGCAGCGAGCAGGCCAGCCGGCAGTTCGACCCGCCGCTGGACAACCTGGAAACGCTGCTGGCCGCGGCCGGCCGGCTGGTGCAGGCGCTGGCACAGCGGCTTGACGCTGCCTGGCTGCGCGCCGGCCGGCTGGCAGTCGAGACGCAATGCGCCGACGGGGCGTCGTTGGCGGCTGAGCGCAGCTTGGCTGAGGCCACGGCCGACGCGGGCTGGCTGGGCCGGCTGGCCGAAACTCTGTTGCGCCCCCTGCCCTACAGCGACCGCATCGAGGCGCTGGCCGTGACGCTCAGCGATCTCAGCGCGCCATCGCTGCACCAGCTCAGCCTGTGGCACGACCCGCAGGAGCAAGCCGCCGAGGCCCACCTGCGCCGCCTGGCCGCGCGCTACGGCCCCGGCTGCTTCCAGCGCAGCGCCCTGGTTGCGCCGGAGCATCGGCTGGCGGGGCGGAGGTATGTGATGGTAGATTGGTAGGTGGTAAATTGGTGGATTGGTGGGCGGTAGCATGACCCAGCTCTGGCCGGAAGGCGTCCCCATTGAGGTTGAGTCTGACGATGGATTGCCGCGCGCTTTTCGCTGGCAGCAGCGGCGGCATGGCGTGCAGGCCATCGTCGAGCAGTGGGTGATCCACGACGACTGGTGGCGCGAGGAGGTGTGGCGGCATTACTTCCAGGTCGAAACCAGTGACGGGCTGCTGGGCGTGCTGTACCACGACCTGCTGGCCGATGGCTGGCGGCTGGAGCGGGTGTACGACTGAAAATCAAACCGCCCGCGCAGGGCGCGGGCGGCGAGAAGGGAAGTCGGCGACTGGTTTATTCCGTTGGCAGCACGGGCTCCACGCCAAAGACCCCAGCCAGTTCCACCAGCGCAGCCTTCTCGGCGTCACTGACGCGCACTGCGCCGATGCCCAGGAAGCCGCCTTCTTTCGTGGCCGTGGCCGTATTGACAGCCACCTGGTAGAGCCACTGCCGGATGCCCTGCGCCTCGTCAGCCGTAGCCTTCTGACCGACCAGGTCGACGGCGATCTGCAGCCGGCTGGTCATCTCCTGCTTCAGTTGCACCGGATCCTTGGTGTCGAAATGCGGCTTGGCCAGTTGGGCCGTCTCCTTGTTCTGATAGTCGGCCAGCAGCGCGGTCAGCAGCTCGTTGCCGGCGGCCTGTTGCAGGCTGGCGGCGATGGTCTTGGCGATGGACATGGACTCGCCGATCGAGCCCATCAGGCTTGGACTGGACATGGAGATAACCATGCCGGCGATAACCGGCGCTTCGAGCAGTCGCTCCCACTCGCCGGCAGTGAAATCAGCTTTGGCAGTCATAGTTTGTTTCCTTCTGTGATAGTGGTTGTTGCACAGGCCGTGCGCCTGACACAGATTTACCAGTATCGATTGTACCGGATTCCAGCTTTTTGACAATACCGGCCCCCATGTACGCCGAACTCCACTGCCACTCCTATTTCTCATTGCTGGATGGCGCCTCCTCGCCCGAAGCGCTGGTCAAACGCGCTGCTGAGCTGGAACTGCCCGCCTTGGCGTTGACCGACCATGATGCGCTGTATGGGGCAGTGGCGTTCTGGCGCGCAGCCGAGGAGGCGGGGATCAAGGCGGTGTTGGGGGCAGAGGTGACGGTGGGTGAGTCTTTCCCTCACCCCGGCCCTCTCCCAGGGGGAGAGGGAGTCAGCGTCCCCCTCTCCCCGGTGGGGAGAGGGGCTAGGGGTGAGGGGCGCGATGTCGCGCAACGCGAGTCTTTCCCTCACCCCAGCCCTCTCCCAGGGGGAGAGGGAGGCCGGAGTCCGGTCCCCCTCTCCCCAGCGGGGAGAGGGGCTAGGGGTGAGGGGCGCGATGTCCCGCAACGCGAGTCTTCCCCTCACCCCGGCCCTCTCCCAGGGAGAGAGGGAGTCAGCGTCCCCCTCTCCCCGGCGGGGAGAGGGGCTAGGGGTGAGGGGCGAACGCTCCACCACCTGACTCTCCTCGCCGAGGACAACATCGGCTATGCAAATCTAAGCCAATTGATCAGCACCGCGCGTCTGCGCAGCCCGAAAGGCCAGGCGCTGGCAACCTGGGACGATTTGACGCAGCACAGCGCTGGCTTGATCGCGCTCTCTGGCGGCCGTCAAGGTCTGGTAGCCCAGCACCTGCTGGCCGGCGACAAGTCCCAGGCGCTGCGCGCGGCTCAAGACCTGCAAGCGCTATTCGGCCCGGATCGTTTCTTTGTCGAGCTGCAGCGCCAACTGCGCCCTGGCGACGAACGGCTGGTGCAAGGATTGCTGCGCGTGGCCCAGCGCAGCGGCGCGCCAGTCGTGGTCACCAACAATGTCCACTACGCGCAACGGGCCGGCCACCGCCTGCACGACGTACTGACCGCCATCCGCAGCCACGCCACCCTGGACGCCAGCTACGTGCAGCGCCGCGGCAACAGCGAGGCGCACCTCAAGGGCGCAGCCGAGATGGCAAAGCTTTTTGCCGACCAGCCCGATGCCCTGCGTCGAACCTTGGAGATCGCCCAACGCTGCCAGGTCTCCCTGCGCCGCGGGGTGCAGGACCTACCCCTCTTTCCTACTGGCTCAGCCTCGCAGCACGACTTTCTTGCGACATTATGTCGCCAGGCGTTGATCGAACACACAGGCGCCGAGCCGGGCGAGCGGGCGCAGCGGCTGCTGACGCACGAGCTGGCGGTGATCGGCCAACTGGGGCTGGCCAACTACTTCCTGATCGTCTGGGACATCGTGCGCTTTGCCCGCAGCCAGGGCATCCGCTGCCAGGGCCGCGGCTCGGCTGCTAACTCGCTGATAGCCTTTCTGCTGGGCATTACCCCCATTGACCCGCTGGCCCACGATCTGGTCTTCGAGCGCTTTCTCTCGACTGAACGGCCCACCACGCCCGACATCGACATCGACTTTCAGGCCGAGCGCCGCGAGGAGGTGATCCAGTACATTTACGACCGCTACGGCCGCAAGCACGCCGCCATGGCCTGCACCTTCGTCACCTACCGCCAGCGCAGCGCGGTGCGCGACGTAGCCAGGGTGCTGGACTTCCCGCCCGACCTGGTCGACGCCCTGGCCAACGCCGCCGACCGCCGCAGCCTGGAGGAAGCGTGGCGTGAGATCAGTTCATCGTTCATCGTTCCTCCTTCATCGTTCTCCCCGGTCGACCGCCGCACCTGGCAGCTCCTGCTCCACCTGTGCGAGGAGATCCAGCGCCTGCCGCGCCATCTGGGCATCCACAACGGCGGCTTCGTGCTCAGCCGCCAGCCGCTGGCTGAGATCATCCCGCTGGAGCCGGCCACCATGCCCGGCCGCACGGTGGTGCAGTGGGACAAGGAGGCGCTGGAGGACGCAGGCATGGTCAAGATCGACGTACTGGGGCTGCGCATGTTGGGGGCGGTGGAGGAGGCGGTGGGGTGGGTGGAGGGAGACAAGGTGACAAGGAGACAAGGTGACAAGGTGATTGGGAACCATTCCGGAGGAACTGGTAGATTGGTAGATTGGGAAATTGGTGCGCCGCAGGGCCGGGTGGGGTGGGAGGGGTTCGACGATGCGGCGGTGTATGGGATGATCTCGGCGGGGGATACGGTGGGGGTGTTTCAGGTGGAGTCGCGGGCGCAGGCGCAGTTGCTGCCGCGACTGCGGCCGCAGAACTTCGCCGATTTGGTGGTGGAGATCAGCCTGATCAGGCCAGGGCCGGTGCAGGCCGGCATGGTGCATCCCTATTTGCGCCGCCGGCTGGGCCAGGAGCCGGTGACGTATCTACACCCGTCGCTGGAGCCGGCCCTGCGCGACACGCTGGGCGTGATCGTCTTCCAGGAGCAGGTGCTGAAGATGGCGCAAGCGCTGGCTGGCTGGAGCGGCGGGCAGGGGGAGCTGCTGCGCCGCGCGCTGGGACGCAAGGACAACCAGGAGGCCTTGGCACGGCTAAGGCAGACTTTCGTGGCCGACGCTGCGGCGCTTGACGTTTCCCCGGCGACGGCTGCGCAGATTTTCAGCCAGCTCGAGGCCTTCGGCAGCTATTCCTTTGCCAAGAGCCACGCCGCCGCGTTCGCCGTCATCGTCTACCAGTCAGCCTGGCTCAAGCGCTACCATCCGATACCCTTCTACGTGGCCCTGCTCAACCACCAGCCCATGGGCTTCTGGAGCCCGGCCGTGTTGCTGAACGACGCCCGCCGCCACGGCATCGCCGTACTGCCAGCCAGCGTCAACGAAAGCGCAGCCGGCTACGTGCCTGAGGGCCGCGGCGTGCGCATCGGTCTGGCCACGGTGCAGGGGCTGGGCCAGAGCGGGGCCGAGCGCATCGTAGCCGCCCGCGCTGGCCAGCCTTTCGCCTCGCTGCTGGATTTCTGCCGCCGCACCCGGTTGGCGCGGCGGCTGGTAGAGAACTTGATCGTGGCGGGGGCGCTGGATGGGCTGCAGGAGAGGGAGAGAGGGAGAGAGGGAGAGGGGGGGAGACGGGGGATGTTGTGGCAGTTGGGGCTGTTGGACTATGAAGAGACGACGCTGCTGGGTGGGCAAGAGCCGGAGGCGGCGCCGCTGGAATTGCCGCCGCTGGCGCCGTTGGAAGCCATGGCCGGCGAGCTGCAAATGATGGGTGTGTCGGCCGGGCCGCACGTGATGACGCACCACCGGGCCGCCATGCAGCAGGCCGGCGTGCTCAGCAGCCGCGATCTTGTCCGCTGTCATGAAGGCGCAGTCGTCTGGGTGGCCGGCCAGGTGACAGTGGTCCAGTCGCCGCCGACCGCCAAGGGCTTCATGTTCGTCACCCTGGAGGACGAGTTCGGCATGGTCAACGTGGTCGTGGCGCCCGATGTGGTGGCCCGCTACCGCCGCGTCTGGCGGCGCACGCCGTTGCTGGCCGTGCAGGGCAGCGTTCAGCGCCAGGGACCGCTGGTCAACCTGCTGGCGCTGCGGCCCTGGCCCCTGCGCGCCAGCCAGCAGGCCGCAGATTCTTGACGCGCAGGGGCATCGATGCTAGAATGGCTGCTGTCCGCCCCCATCGTCTAGTGGACTAGGACACAGGCCTTTCAAGCCTGCGACAGGGGTTCGAATCCCCTTGGGGGCACTCTCGCAAAGCAAGAAGTCCAGCATCGCATGATGCTGGACTTCTTCATTTCAAGAGCGCTCCGGCCCTGTGGACCGATAGCCGCTGCGTGGCTTCACGTTTTCGCGCTATTTCGTGCGCTCGTGCTCCAGACGCCGCCGCAGAACCGGCACGCAGACTAGCACCAACAGCAGCGCCAGCAGCGCGCCGGCCACGGGCGCTGCGGTGTTGGCCTCCGCGCCGCTAGCCGCCATGTCGCTTAACGTGACAGCCGTGGGGATCAGGTAGGCAACGCTCACCGGGCCGTGCTGCGTCACCGCTCCGCTGACATCTAGACTGCCAACCCAGTAGTAATAGGTGGCGCCGTACATCAGATCGGCGCTGTCTTCCCAGGTGTAGACGAAGCCCTGCACGCTGCCCGGCGCCTGCGACGGGATCAGCGTTGCGTTCAACTGCCGATCCGGCCCGGCCGCAGTCGTGCCGCGGTAGAGATTGAAGCCCAGATTGTTCAGCTCGCTGACGGTCTCCCAGGACAGCAGCACGCGGTCGCCTTGCAGCATGGCGCTGAAGTCCGCCAGCGTCACACCCAGCGGGCTGGCAACCGACAGTGAGCCAGCCGACTGCGCACCCTGGTTGCCGGCGCTATCTGTCGCCACGACCAACACCTGGTAGACTCCGACCTGGTCGAAGACAAACTGCGCGCTCCAGCCCGTGCTGCTCAACGCGGCTGGGCCAGCCGCGCGACTCAGTGTCGCCGGCGCGCTGGCGCTGCTGCCGTCTGGCTTCACCACGTAGACCTGCACCGCGGCCACCCCACCGCCATCAGTCGCCGCGCCGAAGCCCAACGTCTGGACGTTGCTGGAACTGGACAACCCCTGACTGAGGGTCGTCGGTCCCAACTGCGGCGCCACCGTATCCACTACCACCGTAGCTGTGACCGGCTGGCTCGCGTTGCCGGCCAGATCATAGCCGGTGAAAGCCAGGATGGTGGTCGTGATGGCGTCGCCCAGGCTGGGCGCCTGCAGCGTCCAACTGCCGTCAGGCAACACCTTGCTGGCGGCGCAAGGTATGCCGGGGTAATCGCTGCACAGCCAGGCTTGATCGACAGCCCGATCGTCGGTCAGGGCGCCGCTGAGCGCCAGTTCCTGGGCATTCAGCCAGCCGTCGCTCAGGGCCGCCAACGCCGCCGTCGAGAGGGTCAGCACCGGCGGCGTGGCGTCCACCACCACCGGCACGGGCGCGCTCCAGCCGCTGGCGTTGCCATGCACGTCGACGGCCCGCGCACTTAGGGTGTAACTCGCGCCGTTGGCCAGGTTGCCGGCGTTCCAGCGGCAGATCACGCCGCCCGTCGCGGCGCCGGCCACGTCGCAGGGGATGGTCTGCATCTGCCTGCTGCTGTTGATTTGCAGCTCGAACTGGCCCAGCGGCGAGTCGTCCTGGGCGAAGCCGATCACGGTGTTGGTGTACGGCACCAGGTAGCTGATGGCCAGGCTGACACTGACGGGCGCGTTGGTGTCCACGGTGTAGGCCAGCGTCGTCAGTTGATAGGTGCGGTGGTAGCTGTCGGCCAGCGTGATAGTCAGCGCGCCGTCGGCCGCGACGACGCCGCTCAGGGAGAGCGAGGCCGTGCCGGAGGGCGCGATGCTGCTCACCACCTGAGGCGTGCTGGTCAGGGCAAAGCCGCCGCTGGCCACGCCATGCGCCGTCAACTGGGGCAAGGTGGCGCTGCCGGTATTCCTGACCTCCACGGTGACGTTGACCGGGTCGCCGCTGCCCACCAACTGGGCGGGCGGCGGGTTGGACGTCACCGTCACCTCCAGCATGGTATCGGCCCACAGCGCGCCGGGGGTGACGCCCGCGCCCAGCGAGTTGAACTGCACGTACTGCTGCCAGGGCCGCCCCAGGTTCTGGTCGGGGGCAGTGGCCCACACGTCCAGCGCGCCCGGCAGGGAGACCACGCCCAGCAGCTTGAGGCTGGCCGCGGCCGGGTTGGCGATGCCCAGATCGGCAAAGGGCAGCAGCAGGTCGAGGGTCGCGCCGCTGCGCAGCGCGTCCACCTCGCCCTGCTCGACCCACGCGCCGCCGTTGTAGCTCAGCAGCGTCGGCGTGACGCCGCCGGTGACGCGCACCAGGTAGTCGGCGGCGAAGGGCAGCACGCCGTTCTGGTCCGGGCCGTAGGGGTTGTGCAGGTTGGTCGTGCCCGCGCCGCCCGTGCCCAGGTAGAGATAGAGGTCGCCCTCGCTGCTGACGTCGAAGCCCTGCCAGCGCAGCCGCAGCAGGCTGGCGTTCCAGCCGGCGTAGAGCTTCTGCGGGCCGCGCGCCTCCGTCGCCATCTGCCCGACCTGCTTGGCGCCGCTGTCCACCCAGTTCTGGATGCTCAGGTCGGCCGCCAGGTCAGGCGTCGGCGGCCCGTCGAAGTAGTAGGGGCCGCTGCTGTTGGCGGTCTGGTTGCCGCGCGCGTCCACCGCCACCACGTGGGCGTAGCGGATGCTGGCCTCGCTCATGGTCTGGTCGTGGAAGCCGGCGGCCGCGCTGTTGTAGAGGGTCAGGCTGCCCAGAACCGGCGTCGCGGAGCTGGTCCAGCCGGCGTAGACGGCGGCCGCGCCGCCGACGGCCGGCCAGTTCAGCCGCACGCCCAGCGAGTTGATGACCAGCGACGGCGTGATCGGCGCGCCGCTGCTGATCAGGCTGGCGCTGCTGTCGAAGGCTTCGGGCGGCGTCACGTCCAGGACCACGTTGGCCGAGGCGGTGACGGCGCGGCCGGCCACGTCGGTGGCGCGCGCCTCGATGGCCAGCGTGCCGCCGTCGGGGTTGGCCTGCGCCAGCGGCGCCACGGCCAAGGTCCAGTCCTCGCCCTCCAGCACCGCCTCCTGCCACGGGCCGCCGTCCAGCCGCACCTCGACCTTGTCCACCTGGCTGTCGTCGGTCGCCGTGCCCTTGAGCAGGTAGCTGCCGTCGCCCGCCAGCTTGGCCACGGTGATGGGCTCGGCCGCGATGGTGACCGACGGGTCGGCGAGATCGACGTAGAGCGTGTTGATCTCGCTGGTCGCGGTCAGGTTGGCGGTGTCGGTGATCACCGCCATCAGCTCGTAGACGCCGGCCTGCGGGGGCGTCCACTCCAGTTCCCAGAGCAGGTCGTAGTCGACCAGCGGTGCCGAGCGCAGGGTCGGATAGCTGGCAACCTGCACACCGTTGACCAGCAGCGCGGCGCTCTGAACGGTGTTGTCCGCGTTCACGCCGACTTCGACCGCGACCGGCGTGATCTGCGTCTTGACCGAGCGGTGCGGCGGCTTTTGCACCCCTGCGCTGCGCGGCGGCTTGCTGTGGCCGGGCGGCAGCGGCGTGCCGGTAGGCGTCGGCACCGGGGTAGCGTTGGGGTTGACGCTGGTCAGCGCCAGGCTGTAGCCGCTGTCGCACAGGCTGACGCTCAGGCCAGAGGCCGAGGTGGCGCGCACGTAGTAGTCGCCGCTGACGGCCGGCGTGTAGGTCAGTTGGCCGGCCTGCGTCTGGATGAGAGTCGTGCCATTGGTGTTGTACAGCGCCAGCGAGACGACCTGCGCCGGGTTGGCCGCGTTGGCCGCGAGGGTGTATTGCAGACCAGCCAGCAGCGCGATCTTGTGCCAGTCGGCGTCGGCCCGACCATCGAAGCTGTGGCCGGCGCTGCTGCCCACGCCCACGTCGAACACCGTGGCCGTCTGGTAGGTGTCGTCGTCCTCGAACGGGTCGGGGACCGGCGTGCAAGGGGCGGGCGTGGCCGTCGGGATCACCACCGGCGGCGCGGTGGCGCCAGCCGGCGAGCCGTCGCCCGGCTGCGGATCGGGGCTGGGCGTGGGCGTCGGGGTGGGTGTCGGGTCCGGCGGCAGGCCGTTGTCGATGCACACCTCCAGGCCCCAACTGAACAGGTCGCCCGTGGTGTAGCCCGCGTCGCCGCCCGGATCGCTCAGCCCGTCGTCGACGATGTAGAGCGTCCAGAGACCGTTGCTGGCCTTGCCGTCGAAGGCCGCGAAGCTGCTGCGGCTGGGCCGGAACACGCCGCCGTCGTTGGGGAACTGCGGCGGCCCCAACCCCTCGATGGCCCAGTCGTCCAGCGACAGGTGGCAGTTGAGTGGGTTCTGTGAGGCATCTTCGCCGCACCAGACGTAGAAACCGTAGTCATCGAAGGCGAACAGCTCCACCTGACTTCCGTCGGGCGCGCCCAGGCCGAACGTCGTCTCGTACAGCCCGCCGTGGTCGAAGGTGATGTCGCGCAGACTGACGCGGGTCACTGCGCCGTTGGCCGGCACGTTGACCGTCGAGGCCATGGTCGCCAGGTCGTCGATGGCCTGCGGCACGTCGCTGCTGGGATAGACCGTGCAAGTCCAGTTGTTGGGTATCGGCGGCGGGGGCGGCGGCGGGATGATCTCGACGTCGATCTCGTAGGCCAGGTTCTCGCTGACGCGCTGCTGCGTGTAGACGCCCAACACGAAGTCGCCGCTGCCGCGGGCAATGGTCTCGAACGGGCCATCGATCTCGCCGAAGCCGAAGCCGCCAGGCACTGAGATGGCGACATTCATGTTCACGGTCTGGTTGTTGCTGTTGACGCCGTTGGTCAGGATGCGCGGGGTGATGCGGATGCGATCGCCCACCGTCATGGGGAAGGCGAACCAATCCTGGTCGGTGGTCTCGCACAGCATGGCGCGCAGCGTCGACGAGGGCGTCAGGATGATGTGCGGATCGAACTGGTTGTTGTTCGGCTCGTAGGGGTCCAGGCCAGAGCACGTCGTGTTGACGGCGAGCTCCAGTTGGTACTGGTCGGTGGTTGGGGCCAGGTTCGGATGCCAGACCGCCAGCGTCCAGCGGCCGGCGGTGTTGAGCGTGAACTGGCCGCCGTATTGCAGCCAGGAGCCGGGGAAGATGCCGGTGACGTACTGGCCGTCGGGGTTGTAGACGGAGATGTAGTAGTCATCCGGGCGCACAGGCATCTGAATCTGGACGTTCTGGCCCGCCACGCCGTCGAAGGCGTAGTAGTCCTTGTCGCCGTTGTAGCACAGCGCGGCCGTGATCGTCTGGTTGAAGTTGATCAGGGTCGCCGCGGCGCGGGTCTGGTTGCCCAGCACGCCGGGCGCGTCGTAGGGATCGACCGAGGCGCAGATGTCGGCCGGCGGCGGGGGCGGCGGCGGGGGCGGCGGCGCATCGTCCACGGCCACGTGCAGCGTGTAGGACAGGCGGCTGTTGTTGAAGTCGGGGAAGCGGCCCACCATGATCGCGTAGACCACCGGCGCGCCGGTCCGGTTGGCGTGCACCAGCACCTCGTCGGTCGTGCCCGGCTGGTAGCTCCAGCCCATGCCCACGCCGTCCGCGAACAGCGCCAGGCTGTAGTCCTGCGGCAGGTCGGTCAGCGTGACGGTGATCTCCTTGCCGTCGGGAACGGTCAACTTGTAGTAGTCGTAGTCGTCGATGGTGACCAGGTCGGGCGAGCACAGCGCCGCAGTCAGCGTGCCGGGCGTGATCTCGGCCGCGCTAGTCAGCGTGTTGTTGGGCTCGTAGCCGTCGACCGCGCTGCATGGCTGCGCGAAGGGCTCGCCGTAGGCCAGCGCCAGGTTCGAGCCGGGCGGGCTGATGACGGTCGGGTAGAAGACGCCAGGGTCCAGGTTACTGACGCCGTTGTACGCGCCGTCCAGCGCGGCCAGCGCCGCCGGGCTGCTGCCGTCCAGCGCGGCGCGCCACAGTTGGCTGCCGGCCGTGTAGTACAGCTCGCCCAACAGCGGCCGCACGACGAAGCCGCGCGCGCTGCTGACTGCGGCGACCGTCGTCACGCTGCCGCTGCCGTCGGCGGCCACGCGCAGCAGCAGGCTCTGCGTCGGGTCGCGCCAGTAGAGCGTCTGGGCGAACGGGTCCACCGTCAGCTCGCGGATCTGGCGGCCCTCCGGCGCGGCGTAGACCACCTGCGCGTCGCTGCCGTCGAGGTTGCTGCGGCGGATGTGGTCGACCACCGCGCCGTTGACCAGCGAGGTCTGCGCCGAGTAGAGCCGGCCGCCGACCGGATCGACCGCGATGCCGTGATCGTACGCGACGCCGGTCACCACCGTCTGCACGTCCGAGCCGTCGCCGGCCGCGCTCTTGATGTCGCTGACCACGCCGACGGTCGCCTGCGCCCAGTAGATGCGGCCGCTGCGCTCGTCCACGGCCAGCGACTCGGTGAAGCGCAGCACGCCGGGGCCGGTGTCGGCCACCACCACCTGCGCGCCGCTGCCGTCCGGGTTGACCCGCACGACGCGCTCGAAGTTGTCGAGGATGTAGAGCTTGCCGCGCACACTGTCGGAGGCGATCACCGGGCCGCCGACGAAGCCATTGGGCAGCAGCAGCGGCTCGACCGGGGCGCCGTCCTCGCCAACGCGGATCAGGTCGCTGCCACGGCTGTAGTAGATGTAGGGCGAGCCGCTCGGCGGGGCCGGTGCGTCCAGCAACAGCTCGAACTGGTAGGGCGCGGCCGCCCCGGCCAGCGCGTTGTTCTCCACCACGACGCGGTAGTCGCCCGTGGCCGGGATGCTGAAGACGCCCTGGCCGCCGGCCGCCACCTGGCCCAGGTCGCCGCCGCCCGCGGCCGGCACGACCCGGGCGACTGCGCCGGTGGCGTTGGCCGGGTAGTTGAGCGTGAGCTGCTGGCCGGCCGCGGCGCTGACCGTGTACAGGTCGATGTCGCTGGCGTTGCACAGCGTGGCGCGCACGCGGCTGCCGTTGCTCAGCGGCGTGGTCAAGACCGGGTCGTTGTTCGGCTCGTTGGCGTCGCTGGCCACGCAGTTCTGGTCCGTCACCAGCAATTGGTACTGCTGGACGGTCGGCACGAGGCCCGGTTGAGAGACGGCCACGGTCCAGCGGCCGCTCGCGTCCAGCGTGACGCTGCCGCCGTAGCCTGGCGTCGCCCACGCCGCGCCGCTGGGGTCGTAGAGCGTCAGCGCGTAGTCCTCGGGCCGGACCGGCAGGTCGATGGTCAGCGTCTGGCCGTTCAGCCCGTCGAAGGCAAACATGTCCACGTCGTCATCGTAGCAGAGCGCGGCGGTGATGGCCGTGTCGAAGCTCAACGCTGTGGCGGTCGCCAGCGTGCCGTTGCCAACGCCCGGCGTGTCATAGACATCCGCGTAGCTGCAATCCTCGTTGCTGGGGCCAGGCGGCGGCGGCACATCGTCCAGCGCCAGCGCCAGCTTGTACTGGCCGGTGTTCTGGAAGCCGTAGCCCATCACCAGCACGATGTAGTCGGCGGCCGCGCCGCTGGTGTTGCTGATCTCGGCGAACTCGTCGGCCAGGCCGTCGTTGTCGCTGAAGGCCAGGGTGACGCCGGCCGTGGTCTGGATGATGGCGCGGTAGTTGGCCGGCAGCTCGCTGAGCGTCGCGCTGAGCGTCTTGCGGTCGGGGACCGTCACGCGGAAGTAGTCGCGGTCGGCCGGCTGGTTGAGCACGCTGTTGCACAGCGCGCCGTATACCTCGGCCTGCGGATCGACTGTCAGGAGCGTGGCGTTGGGGATGTCGTTGTTGGGCTCGTAGCCGTCGGCCAGGGCGCAGGGGCTGGCGATGGCTAAGCCGCCGCCCAAGACCAAGGCGGAGGCGGGCGGCGCGATGCTGATCACCGGGAAAACGCCGGGGTCGAGGTTGCTGGGGCCGCCATAGACGCCCGACAGCGTTGCGACGACCAGCGGATTGCTGCCGTCCAGCGCGGCCCGCAGCAGGGCGCCGCCGCTGCTGTAGAACAGCGCGTCTTGTTGCGGCTGCACGGCCACGCCGCGCGCGCCGGCCGCGAGGCCGGTGACCAGCGCGGTGACGCCGCTGCCGTCGGCGTTGGCGCGCAGAAGCGCGTTCTGCGTCGGGTCGATCCAGTAGAGCCGCGCAGCCAACGGGTCCAGCGCCAGGTCGCGCACCTGCTGGCCCGGCACAGCGGCCCGGATGGTCTGCACGTTGCTGCCGTCCAGGTTGCTGCGCTTGATCGCGCCGTCTTCTGTCCAGTAGAGATGGCCCTGGACCGAGTCTACCACCAGGCTGCTGCGGCTGAGGCCCGCGCCGACAATCTCCACGTTGTTCGAGCCGTCGCCGGCCGCGCTGCGGATGGTGCTGCCCAGGCTGGCGCTGCCGCCCTGCGGCTGCACCCAGTAGATGCGGCCGGTCAGCTCGTCCACGGCGAGGGCGATGGGCGGCGCGGCGACGCCGTCCGGGTTGGGGCTGCTGACGACGACCATGTAGTCGCCTCCGTTGAACGGATCAACGCCGTTGCGGGCGATGAAGCCGTCGCCGCCATGGTAGCTGTTGTAGCTGAACAGCCGCCCACGCACGCGATCGGCCGTCACCGCCTCGCCGCTGAGGGTGAGCGACGGCGCAAGGAAGATCGGCTCGACGGTGTGGTCGGGGCTGAGCGCGACGCGGTAGAGCTGGCCCGCCAGCCCGTCGCTGTAGTAGACGTAGCTGTCGGCGGCCGGCTGCGGCCCGTCCAGCAGCCACTGGAACATATAGGCCACGTTGCTGCCGGCCAGGCTGCTGTTGGCGGCGACCAGGGTGTAGCTGCCGCCGGCGGCCAGGGTAAAGTTGCCCTGCGCGCCGGGCTGGACGCGGCCCAGCTCGGTAGCGTTGGCGTCCAGCAGGCGCAGCGTCGCGCCGGCCGCGTTGGCAGGGTAGTTGATCGTCAACCGCTGGCCGGCTGCTGCGCTGAAGCTGTAGGCGTCCACCTCGTTGGCCGCGCACAGGGTGGCACGGACCCGGCCCGGCGCGCCCAGCGCGGCTGCCTGCGCGGTGGCGTTGTTCGGCTCCCACGGGTCGTTGGCGCTGCACGTGCCGTCGCTGACCAGCAGTTGGTAGGTGTCGGTCGTGCGCGCCAGGTTGGGCATGCGCACGGCTACGGCCCAGAGTCCGGTCGCGTCGATGGTCACCTGCGCCGGGTAGCTCCAGACGCCGCCCGCGCCGTAGGCGTTGAAGAACGTGCCGTTGGGCCGGTAGAGGTGCAACTCGTAGTCGGCCGGGCGCACCGGCAGGTCCAGGGTCAGCCGCTGGCCGGCCGTGGCGCTGAAGGCGTAGAAGTCGACGTCGTCCTGGAAGCAGAGCGCGCCGGTGGCCGGCGTCCCGACCGTCAGCGGCGTGGCGTTGGCCTGGGTCTGGTTGCCGGCCGCGCCGACCAAGTCGTTCGGATCGACGGCCAAACACTGCGCGTTGGTGATGTGCGGCGGCGCGTCGTTCAAGGCCACGGAGAGGGTGTAAGGCGACGGGTTGTTGACTGGCGTGCTGCTGAAGACGGCGATGATGTACTCGCCGTTGCCGTCGTAGTTGGGCAGGCTGATCGTCTCGTTGGCCAGGCCGGCGTTCAGGCTGGTGGCCAGGGTCAGGCCGGCGCGCTGGACGTACAGCCCGTAGTCGGCTGGCAGGTTGCCCAGGTTCAGGTCGAGCTGCTTGCCGTCCGGCACGGTGATCTTGAAGAAGTCGATGTCCTGCGGCAGGGCGGCGTCGGTGATGCAAAGCGCGCCGTTAGTGTTGCCCACGGCGACGGCCTGCGCCGCGGCCGCGCTGTTGTTCGGCTCGAAGCCGTCGTTGACCACGCAGGGCGGCGCGCCGAAAGGCGCGGCGATCACGAAGGCCAGGTTGCCCTGCGGCCGGTTGATCCAGGTCGGCGAGAAGCTGACCGGGTTGACCGGCAGCATCAGCCCGGTGTAGGCCCGCTGGCTCAGGTCGGCCAGCGTATTGGCGTTGCTGCCGTCCAGCCCGCTGCGGATCAGGCTGCTGTAGCTGACATAGTACAGCGCGTTCTCGTAGGGCCGCACGACCAGGCCGCGTGCCTCCCGGCCCAGATCAGTGGCCAGCGCCGCCAGGCGGCCGCCGTCCGAGTCGGCCCAGAACAACGCGCCGTCGTCGAAGGTCGGGTCGAGCCAGTAGAGCTTCTGGCTGTACGGGTCCAGCGACAGCTCGCGGATCGGCGTGCCCTCGGGCGCGGCGTAGACCACCTCCAGGCCGCTGCCGTCCAGGTTGCTGCTGAAGATCAGCTCCTGGCGCAGCCAGGTGTCGGCGCCCACCCACAGCAGCTTGCGGCGCACCGGGTCCACCAGCAGGCCGCGCTGGTTGCGCACATTGCTGACCACGGTCTGCACGTCGCTGCCGTTCGGGTTGGCGCTCTTGATGTCGGTCAGGTAGAGCGTCTTGATCTCCGACCAGTAGATGCGGCCGGTGGCCTCGTCGACCGCGACCCGGTTGCGGCCGTCGGTGGACAGCCCGACTGCGTTGGTGTCGGCCAACTCCAGCCGGCCGGAGCCGTCCGGGTTGACGGCGATCAGCCGGTCCTGCCCTGTGATGATAAAGAGGCGGTTGCGGGCCGCGTCGGCCGCGATGACGTTGCCGCTGACGGCCGGATCCAGGAAGAGCGGCTCGGCCGTGTAGTCGCCGAACAGCGGCACGCGGTTCAGGCGGGAGAGGTCGCCGTAGTAGATGTAGGGGATGCCGGGCAGCGCGGCCAGCGTCGGCGCGGCCGTGATGCGTCCGTGGGTGGCGACGTTGTTGGCCGGGGTGCGCTCGGCCGTGCTGGACGCGACAACCACAGTTGCGGCCAGGTCGCGCACCGTGGCGGTGCTGACGGTCACGCTGATCGCGACGCTCTGCCGCGACAGGGCGGGGAAGCGGCCCAGGTCGCAGGTCACGGTCAAGCCGCCGGGCGTACAGGTGCGGCTGGCCCCGGCAAAGCTGGCGCCGTTCGGCATGGTGAGGGTCAGCACGGTATCCGCGGCGGCCAGCGCCGCGTCGTTGCGCAGGCTGATGTCGTAGCGCGCGGTCTGGCCGTCGATAATCACCAGGTTCGGTGAGGTGATGCCCACCGCCAGATCGGTGTCGGTCTGCGTCTCCTGCGGCGCCTTGGTGACGGCCATGGCCGAGAGCGTGCTGCGGCTGCGGCGCACGTTGCCGGGCGCGGCCGGCGTGTTGTCCACGAAACTGGTGAAAACGGTGAACTCGCCGCCGCGCTCGCCGCGCACGATGTCGGTCCCGTGCATGACGAAGACGCCCAGCGAGTCGCCGTCCACGTGCAGTTGCGGCAGCGGGGTGCTGCGCAGGCCGTTGGAGTTGCCCGGCATGTCCAGCGGCGCGACGCTGAAGACGGGCTGGCCGGGCGTGCGGCCGTAGACGCCGCTGCTGACGCCGTCGTTGTCGATCGCGCTCCAATAGACCGTGCCGCCGCTGACCGCCAGCGCTTCCACGTCGAAGCCGTTCGCGCCGGAGATCAGGCAGGTCGTCGGTTGCGTGCCCGCGCCGACGCCGGTTCCCTGGTTGGCGTAGAAGTTGGCGTAGGTGCAGCCCGGCCCGACGCCGGCAAAGATCTCGGGGCTCGCGCCGTTGAGGTTGGTCGTGACGATCAGCGTGTGCTTGCGGCCGTGGAACGGGATGTAGGCGACGTTGGCCGCCTGGGCCGCGTTGAAATCGGCCAGCGTGCCGTGGCGACGGCGCTCGCTGAAGTAGAGGCGGCCGGCCGGCCGGTCCACCACCACGTCGCCGATCTGGCTGACGCCCACCACCGCGCCGTCGATGCTGTAGATGAGTTGCGGCAGCGTGCCGTCCAGGTTGGCCCACCACAGCTCGTGGCCCTTGGTGTAGTAGAGCTTGTTACCGGCCGGGTCGATGGCGATCTGCAAGGCCTCGGCGCCGTAGGCCGTCAGGCCGCTGACCACCTGCTGCACGCCGCTGCCGTCCAGGTTGGCCCGCCAGACGCCGGCAGGCTGGGCGTAGTCGCCCTGCAGCATCTCAGCCCAGTAGACCTTGCCGTGGCTCTCGTCCACGGCGATATCGAGGATGACCCGGCCGGGCCGCTCGATCAAGCGCTCACGCTTGGCGGGGTCGCTCAGGTTGGCCCGCTCGATCGCGTTGGGCAGGCTGCCCCACGGCTGGACGCGGTTGTCGGTGGTGCCGAGGTAGGCCACGGTCTGGGGCGGCGTGGCCGCTCCGCAGTGGCCGACCGTGTCGCAGGCGCTGGCGGCCACCAGGCTGATCTGGAAGCCGGCCGCAAGACACTGCGTCACGATGCCGGCCAGCTTGTCGCTGGGCTGGTTGCTCAGGCCCAGGTCCATGGCGTCGGTGTTGTAGCGCAACTGGTCGAGGGCCAGGGGACAGACGAATTCGTAATTCTCCGTTGTCAGGTTGTAGTCGCGCACGTCGGCGCTGTAGATGGTCTGCGCCGCGCTGCCGCTGCCGCGGTAGCTGGCCGCCAGATCGAAGGCGGGGAATTGGGTGTCCACGGGGCCGCGGAACTGGGGCCAGTCGCCGCGGCTCTCGACCCGGTTGCCCAGGCTGTCGGCGGCCCGCATGTCGATCTGGTAGGTGCCCTCGATGCCCTGCGGCACGGTGAACGACCACTGGCTGCCGCCGTTGGTGAGCGTCGCCGGCCGCCACTGGCGGTAGAGCGAGGCCACGGCCGGCGCGGCCAGCGCGCCGTCGTAGATCACCACGTTGTCCAGCCGGCCGTTGAAGAACGGAGACGCTGCGGCCGGCGCACGGCCGATCAACACGCCGTTCTGAGACGTGAAGGTCGAGGCGCTGGTCGGGCTGCTGGCCGCCAACTGGCCGTCCACGTAGAGCGCGTTGCCGCTGGCCCCCAGGCTGTGCACCACCTGGTGCCACTGGTTGTCGGCGTAGCCGCCGGCCGCCGTGCAGCGCACCTCGCGCAGCGCGCCCACCAGGGTGGAGGAGCAGACCTTGCCCGCGTCCAGGAACAGGTCGCGGTCATGCTCGGCGATGGCAGGATACACGCCTTGGGTGGCGCTGAACAGGCCGCAGTTGGCGCAGGTGGTGCGGAACCAGAGCGAGGTGGTCAGGCCGCTCTCCGGCAGATCCAGCGGGTCGAAGCTGCGCAGCAGGTCGTCCACGCCGTCGAACAGCGCGGCCGTGCCGTCCTCGCCGTCGACGCCGCTGGTGGGGCAGCTTTCGTCCAGGCAGAAGATGCGCGCCGGGTCGTTGGCCAGGTTGGCGAAGAGCACCGTCTCCGGCAGGTCGTTGAGCGGCAGGTTGAGCAGCGTGCTCTCCACGGCCAGCACGGTCTTGGCGTCCACGAAGGCGTACTCGACGCTGGCGACGGCCGCGTGCGCGTCGCTGACCGTGCCGGTGATCACCGCGCCGTCGGTCAGCAGGCGCTCGTCCTCGTGGGAGAGCAGCACCACCACCGGCGGCGTCATGTCCAGGACGAAGGGGATGATCTGGGTCGTGGGGTTGCCGTCGGGCAGGGCGTTGTCGCGCGCCGTGATGGTCAGGCTGATGGGGCCGGTGGGCCGCGGATCGAGGTTGAAGGCCGGGTCGTCGAAGGGGTAGTCCAGCAGCCAACTGCCGTCGAGGGCAATGCCGGTGGCCAGGCTGCCGGTCGGCGTGATGACCACGTTGGCGCTGGTTCCGACCTGGATGCTCAGCGACTCCATGCCGGCCAGCGCGTCCGTGGCCGTGCCGCTCAGCCGCAGGCTCCAGGCCCCGTCGGCGTTGCGCCGCACCCGGCGCAGCGCCCCGGCCGCCAGGTCCACCGCCACGTTGGGGGAGACGCTGTCGATGGTCAGGTTGAAGTTGGCCGAGTTGGTGTAGCCGACTGCGTCCGTCGCGCGCACCACGATGGGCACTGCGCCGCTGGGCTGGTTGGGAATGTCCACGGGGAAGGCCCACAGCGAGGTCCCGGCGGCGGCGCTGAACGGCCCGCCGGCGACGCTGACGTCGACCTGGGCGATGTAGGAGGTCGGATCGCTGGCCACGCCGCCGATGATCACGGTGTTGCCCGGCTGGACGAACTGGCCCAGCGTCAACGCCGGCGCGTTGGGCGGGTCGTTGTCGATGGCTACCGGCAATGCATCGTCGTAGATGATGTCGTCAAACGGCGCGCTCGGGACGCCAGGGACGGCGACCAGGTCGGCCGCCACGCTGGAAGTGGCGTTGAACGTGCCATTGGCCATCGCGGCGACGCCGTTGAGCACGATGGCGGCGCTGGCGGTGGGCAGCAGGGTGAAGTTGCGGCTCTGGGTCGCGCCGCCCAACTGGGCAGGCAAGGTCGCGTTGAAGGAGCCGGCAGCCACCAGCGCATCGGCCACGGCCGTGCCGTTGATCACGGTGGCGGTGAGGGTGGTCGTCGCGCCCACGGCCAGCACGCGGTCGATGTCGGCGAGCTCACTGGAAATGACCACGGGCGGGACGTTGACGGTCCCCGGGTTGAAGGGGTAGAGCGCCGGGTTGAGCAGGTTGAGACGGCGCTCGGCGCCGTCACTGATCCCGTCGCTGTCGGTATCGCGCAAGGTGGGGTCGCTGACGACGTTTACGGTGACGCCGCCATAGGTCAACACGTAGCCCTTGACTTCGTCGTAGTCGCTGATGCCGTCGCCGTCGCTGTCGGCCTTGGCGGGATTGGTTCCGCAGCGTAGCTCCAGCGCGTCGTTCAGGCCGTCGCCGTCGGCGTCGGCGACGAGCGGGTCTGAGCCGCGCTTCAGCTCAGCGCCGTCCGGCAGGCCGTCGCCGTCGCTGTCCGCCTTGGTGTCGTTGGGATCGAGCGTCCGCAGCACACCGTCGCCATCGCGGTCGATCTGCACGCCAAGCTGGCTCCAGTTGACGAACTCGGTCAGCGTGGCGGGCAGGATGTCGAGGACGAACTGCTTGCCCAGGTCTGTGCTGACGGTCGACTTGGCCGACTTGTGCTTGCAGACCTGGAACCAGCAGTCGTAGCGCGGCAGGGCCATGCCGGTGTTGAGATAGAGCGGGAAGGTCTGGTTGATCTGGGCGCTGCTGAACTGATAGACGCCGGAGACCAGCCGGTCGGTGCGCGCGCCCTGGTACAGGGTCTTGCTCTGGGTAGTCGGCACCAGCCAGCCGACCACCGGCGACGGCACCTCGGCCTCGACCCAGCCGTAGCTCTCCACGTACGGCCAGTAGGTCTGGTTCAGCTCGGCCGGCAGCTTGCGTTCGATGGTATCCAGCGAGTACTTCACCGTGGTCGAACGCAGGTCAGCAGGGGTGAAGAAGTCGGCGTAGTGGTAGACGACCCCGGGCTCCGGCGCAAGGTGGCGCGCCAGGGTGAATAGCTCGATGTCGAAGCGCACGCTGTTGCCGACGACCAGCCCGCGCTCCGGGTAGGTGAGGCGCATCTTGGCGTCCTCGATGTTGGTGAGCGAGGGATCGGCCTGGGTGTCGATCATCAGCCCGCCGGTGTAGATCCATTCGGTGATCACCTTGGTGATGGCCTCGGTGATGCCCAGGCTGCACGCCAACTTGACGCCCGCCTTACAGATGATCAACGCGATCAGGTCGAAGACCGCGAAGACGGCCAGGATGATCGCGCCGACCACCGACAGCGAGAGTAAGAAAGTGACGACGATCATCAGCGTAGCGGCGATGGCGCCGGCCAGCAGGGAGTTGAAGGCGATGCTGTCAGTCGAGAGGCCGCCCTTGCCCCAGGCAGCAAAGAAGAAGGCCCAGGTGGCGACGACGCCGATGACCGCCCCAACGGCCGCTGCTTTGGCCACAGTGGAAGTGAACGAGAAGCTATGGCGCAGCGCCGCCTCCATGATCACACCTGGGTTGACGACACCCAGCCCGCGCATGTTGGAGGTGATCACGCGGTAGGTTGAAATCGCATCGATGGTATCGTTGAGGGCGGTGAGCGTTGACAGCATCACCTGGCCGGCGGTTTCGCCCCCCTTGACATTGGTCAACAGAAAGCCAACCGCCATTCCCGCCAGCATCGGGCCAACCAGCGCTTGCCGAAATCGGCCGATTTTGTTGACGTCCGCGATGTTATCGGCCCGACCAAGACCGCCCAGCGAATCCGCGTTTCTCAACCAGCTTTTGAAGTCGTCCAGACCCTTCGCATCCCAAGCGAATCTGGCTTCTTTGCCAGCATACAGTTTGGCCCCGCGCTCGAAAATCTGTTCGACCAGGGTTTCCCACGCGTCGTTGGACAATCCCAGACCCTTCACCATGGCATTCTTGGCCAGGTAGGGCACTGGGCTGATGCCCGATGCCAGCGCCTGGGCGTAGATGCGCCGCAAGTCCTCGTCACGGATGTCGGCGGCCTTCAGGCGAATCGCGCCGCCGCTGGTCAGGGCTGCTGCGAGCCCCGCCTGGCCGTTTTGCGAGAGGACAGTGTTCTCGCCCTGAACACCGGTAATCTGCGAAATCACCACTGCCGTTTGTTGGCCGGTCGTCACAATTGGCGTCGTGTTGCGGCCAGCGTTGGTCAGCGGATAGCGCTCTTCAATCGCCTGCACAAATTCCTGAGGTGTCTGGCGCGTCCAGCCCGCGCTGGCGCTGACATACTTGTACGGGGCAAGATTGAAGCCCCCGGTGATCAGTTCGTTGTTGCCGGCGAAGTTGATCCGTACGTTGGGGCCGGACCAGGCAATGCCGCCGTCGCCAGCGACGCGCGCGTCCATGTTGCTGGCGCGGAAGCGCGCTTCGCGCACGAATAGCAGCGCAGTCTTCGTCGCGTGGCCGGAAAAGTGGCTGTTTAGAATGGCCGGCGCGTACGTGCCGCCGCCGATCATCGTCGCCTCGTCCTCGTGGGCAAAGTTGTACGTTTCGACGCGCAGCCGGTCCTGCGCGATGCCTCAGCGCTGCCCCGCGGTCGTCCCGCCGTTGCTCAGCCGGTCCCAGCGCTGCTTGATGACGGGGATGGTGATGTCGCGCTGGCCGTTGCCGATGCAGTCGCCATCGTTGTTGGTCAGGTCGCAGTCGCGGTTGATCAGGTAGCTGTTGCCCAGCCCGTTCATCATGTGGGTCAACGCATCGTGTTCGCTGACGTCGGTGTCGGTGGCCGGGTCCTCGTAAACGATCGCCATCTGCACGCCGCGATCTTCGCGCACGTTGAGGCCGGTCAGGTAGAAATCGCTATAATAGGCGTGCAGAATCGTGATCTCGCTGGGATACAGGCCGGCGGTGACCGTGGTGGTGGTTCCAGGGACGAGCTCCTGCTCCCTGAGCACCTGAACCGCCCAGCTCAAGCGCACCTGCTGCGGCTGCCAGGCGGCGCCGGCCTGGTAGAGCAACTGGGCATTGAACGCCACTTTGGCGCCGCTCGCCTTGTCTTCCACCAGGTTGAGCGGCACGTAGAGATAGTAGCCGCCGTTGCCGGCCGGCTGGACGTTGATGCCGTACTTGGCCAGCAGTTGTGTGTCCAGCGCGCCGCCGCTGGTGCGCGGCAGGCTGCTCAGGTCGTTGAGTTGCACTTCCAACATCGGCACCAGCTTGATATCGCCGTTGGCGTCGGGCGTCATGTTGCAGTTGCTGCCGCCGGTGATAACGCAGTAGTCGAAGAACGTCTTGTTGTCCCGATCCTGCATGTTGCCCTTCTCATCCCGGGGCCAGTTCATGACGTTGAAGGCGTACCACAGATGGTCAGGGTTGGTAGGGCGCAGTTGCACGTTGACGTAGGTGTAGCGGTTGGCTTGCAGGCCGTCGATCGCCAGTTGCAGGGGATTGGCCTGGCTAAAGGTGATCAGATTGCCGGCGTTGTCCTTGCTGGCGACCAGGCGCGAGACGTCCAGGTTGTCCGGCACGCCGTCGCCGTCGTCGTCCAAATCATGGAGGTCGGGGACGCCATCGCCATCGCTGTCAGGCGCAGCCGGGTTCCACTCCTGGCTGTCGATCACGCCGTCGGTGTTGCTGTCGGCCCAAAGGGGGTTGCCATACCAGCGACTTCCGTTGTAGAGGAAGCCGGTCACTTCGACGTAGTCGGAGACGCCGTCGAAGTCGCTGTCGGGGCTATAGGGATTGGTGCCGATCAGATCTTCCTGGACATCTGTCAACCCATCGTCGTCCGAGTCGACGCTGGAGTCAGGAGCGTCGCGCTGCAAGTCCAGCGACTCCAGCGGCGTCAGGGGCTGCACAGGTGCTGCGCTGGGGCTGAGATTCGACCCGGCGCTGGCCGTCTCGGCCGCGGCCTGCTCGACCTGCGCCTGGTAGGCGGCGATCTGTTCGCCCTCGGCCTTGACGACGCCGGTCTGGGGAATGGGGCCTGCGATCATGATCGCCACGATTGCGATGTGCACCGCCCGCACGATGCGCCGGTTGGGCCGGGCCACCAGCAGCGCCAGCGTCAGGGTGAGCGCCAGCAGCCCAGCGTAGGCAGCGGCCTCTCCCGGCGACGGCAGGTCCATGCGCCGCAGCGCCAGGCTGGCCGAGGCCAGGGTCTGCGACCAACCGCGCGCGAGCTGGCCGCCCGCCACGTTGGTGAAATGAATGCTCAACTCTGCTTCGGTGCGGTAGTCTGCGCCAGGCGCGGCCGGAATCTGCAGGCGAACCACCTCGCGCAGCGGCAGGCCGCGGGCGTCGATCCACAGCTCGCCCTGGCCGGTCATCTGCGCGATGTGTTCGGGCGCCTCCATGGCCACGCCGCGCGGCAGCGTCCCCTCGGCCACCAGCCGCTCCTGCGTGAGCTGGCGCAGGCGGTCAGCGTAGGCCGGGCCGTCGATGGAGAAGCTGTACTTGGCGACCTGCTGTTCGCCGACCGTCTCCTCGCCGGCGTAGGCGATGTCCCTGGCAAAGTCGAGGAAGGCCAGGAAATCCCCCTCGGGCGCGAAGGCCAGGTCGGCCGAGTCGCTGGCCTGCCAGTCGCCATCGCCAGCGCGCGTCTCGGTTTTGCCGTCCTTGATGCGTATTTGGTAGGCCGCGCTGGGGTCGGCCGCGCTGACCGCGCCGCCCCACAGGGCGAGCTGCGTCGTGTCGCGGCGCAGGTCGTTGCTCCCCTCCAGGTAGAGGCTGTCCGTCCGGCTGAAGCGGCCGATGTTGCCCACGGTGGGTAGGGGGATCGTCGTGATCACCGTGTCGCCGGAGAAGGCGTAGCTGTCGCTGAGGCGCATGGCCTTCCAGGCTTGCTCCACCTGGCCTGCGGCGCTTGCCGATTGTCCCGATGCCTGCCGATAGGCCAGCAGGCCCAGCAGCAGCAGAAAAACACCGACCAAACTCGTCCACGCAATGCGGGAGATCGACTTGTTGCTCATGATGCAACTCCTTCCAGCCACGAAACTTGGTGCGAATGAACAGAGGTAAACAAAAACACGGGAGCAGCAGGCAGCCTGCGCACCCGCAGGGACGCTTGTTCGCTCAGGATTCTCAACTGTGCAATTCGGGAACCATTGCCGTACTTGATGCACGACTTATTTGTCGTTGTCCGGGCGCTATCTCAATGCAGAGTCGGCGCATCGAATGGCTGAGTGAGTAGCCCGGTCCCCCTGGAATCCAGCTTGATGTCGAACGATCTACAGGGATTGAGTCAGGTCATGCCTTGGCGACCTGCCCGCCAAGGCCGTCTTCATGGGTTCTTCGCCGATCGGAGCATTCTATTGAAACGACATGCACAGCGTGTTTGTAAATCATGTTGATACACGCAAATTTACTCAATCCATGTACCGCAATAGTACAACATTAGCTATACGATAAATTGGCCAGTTTATATCACAGCAGTTGATCCCTTGTCAAACTGGTGGACTGCAACGAACCGTGACGAGACGCGCGGCAACCGGCAGATGAAGAAACGGCCAAGATCGGGTACAATCTGTGCAGGAGAGATACCATGGCCTACCGGTTTCGTGAGCCCCCAGACACCGCCAGCATCCAGCAAGTCCTAGAGGCGCTGGAGGCCGAGCTTGCCCAGCGCGAGCAGATCGCAACGGCGCTGGCGAACAAGAACGCCGAGCTGCAAGGCGAGCTGCAACGCCGGCTGGCCGAGAGCGAAAGCGTCAACCGCGTGCTAGTCAGTCTGCAAGAGCAGGCCGAGCAACTGGCGGTGCTGGCCGAGCGGCAGCGCCTGGCTCGCGAGCTGCACGATTCGGTCACCCAATCGCTCTACAGCGTCACCCTCTACGCCAACGCCGCGGCCCTGGCGCTGGCGGCTGGCAAGGTCGATGTCACGGCCGGCTACCTACAGGAGTTGCAGGAGACCGCGCTGGAGGGGGATGCGCGACATGCGGCTGCTGATCTTCCAGTTGCACCCGCCGGTGCTGGAGACGGAAGGGCTGGTGGCTGCCTTGCAGGCCCGCCTGGCAGCCGTTGAAGGTCGCGCCGGCCTGTAAACCGAGTTTCGCGTCGAGGGGGAACGGCGCTTGCCCATCACCATCGAGAGCGACCTGTATTGGATCGCCCAGGAGGCGTTGAACAATGTGCGCAAACATGCGGCGGCCCGGCATGTGGCTGTGCATCTCCACTTTACTGATAGCTCCATTATCCTCCAGGTGGTGGACGACGGCGCCGGCTTTGATCGGCAGGTGGTGCCGGATGAAGAGCTGGGCGGGCTGCGCACCATCGCCGAACGCACGGCGCGCATGGGCGGGGTGCTGACCTACGGCAGCACGCCGGGCAAGGGCACGCGGGTGCAGGTTGAGGTGACGCTGTGACCGAAAGAGACACTCCATCCGCAAGGACGAGCGTGCGCGTCTTGATTGTCGACGACCATGCCATCGTGCGCAAGGGCATCCGCGCCCTGCTGTCGGAAGCCGGCGGCTTCGAGGTGGTGGGCGAAGCGGACAACGGGCAAACCGCCGTGCTGCTGGCCCAGGAGACCCAGCCTGACGTGATCCTGATGGACCTGCTGATGCCTGGTGTGGACGGCATCGAGGCGACGCGCCAGATCACCAGCCGCCAGCCGAAAGCACGTATCCTGGTGCTGACCAGCTTCGCCGCCGACAACAAAGTATTCCCTGCCATCAAAGCGGGCGCGTTGGGCTACCTGCTCAAGGACTCCTCGCCGGACGAGCTGGTGCGGGCCATCCGTCAGGTGCAGCGCGGCGAGCCGTCGCTGCATCCGACCATTGCCCGCAAGCTGCTGCAGGAGATCGCGCGGCCAGCCGAGCGGGAGCCGGCCCCCGAAGCGCTCACCACACGCGAGCTGGAGGTTGTGCAACTAATCGCCCAAGGGTTGAGCAACCAGGAGATCGCCGACCGGATCTCGGTCAGCGAATCGACGGTGCGCGCCCACGTCAGCCGTATCCTGGGCAAGCTGCACCTGGCCAGCCGCACCCAGGCCGCGCTCTACGCCGTGCGGGAAGGGCTAGCGGACGCGGACGCGGCCAGCGCGCAGGAGGAGTAGGCGCAGACTTCGGAAGTCTTGGACCGACAAACATCGTACATCAAAAGTATGGAGGGCCGCCCTGTGGGGCGGCCTTTTTGCTGCCCAAAACCTGGCCTTGGCGCGGATGACAGGGCGGCCAGCTTACGCTATGCTGTGGATGGGCTATTGAGTGTCAGTTGCACTTGATCGCCCTCTGCGGTGAAGGCCGCGGCATAACGACCGATCATCATCAAGGAGCTATAGCATGAGTAAGGTTCAGGACAACAAGAAAAGCGACAAGAAGAAACCAGCCAAGACGATGAAGGAAAAGAAACAGGCGAAAAAAGATAAGAAAGACCAGAAGGGCGGTGGCGGGGTTTCGGCTGCGTGAAGGCCAACAAAAATCGTACATCAATAGTAGCAAGAGCTGCTATCCTCGTGGCCTTCGTCGGCGCAGTCATCCTAATCGCGCTCCTGCGGTTGATTTCCGGCCGAAGGCGTTAGTCCAACCTGAGCTGGCAGTTTGCCCTCTGTACAGTTCAACATTTCACCCTCTGGAGGTACGCATGTCTGATCTCACAAAGACGGTCACAGATGCCGTTCAGGACGCGACCAACGACCTGAAGGACGCCGCTCACGACGCCAAGAACAAAGTTAAGGACGTCGCTCACGACGTGAAGAACGAAGCCAAAGACGCCGCGCACGACATGAAGAACGACGTCAAGGATGCCCAGCGCGACCATACCGCCCCGAACAGGATGGTGCAGCCAGCGAGGCAGCGCTCGACCAGGCGCAGGACTACTACGACATTCGACTCTTGGACGGGGGGACGATGTATGTGCCGGTGAACCGCGCCGAACGCATCGGCCTGCGTTTGCTGACCAATGGGCTCGACGTGATCCAGGATTATCTGCACTCGCCGCCGCGCAGCCTGCCCACGGATGGACGCGAACGGATGGCTGAGCTGATAAGGCGCAGCCAGATGAGCGAGCCGACCGCCTTGGTTGCTGCGGTTCGTGACATGGCGGTGCATGGTCGCGGACGGGCGCTGAGCGCCAGCGAGTCAACCTGGCTGCGCAAGGCCTGCGAGCGCCTGAGCATCGAAGCGGCTCTGGTCGATGCTATTCCCAGGTCGCAAGCCTACGATGCCATCTGGAAGATAGTCAGGCAACTGAGCGCTGCTGGAACGACGAGCAAGACGGGCGAACAAGAGAGTTAAGCAACGCATGGCGTTCAATCTATCTTCCCAGCCGTATACCTGGACCTTCCGACGAGTGATGTGGGCGACTCTGATCCTCGTCTTTGTCGCGCTAGGCTTCTGGCTGCTCTACCGCTTCAATCAGGTCCTTTTCATCCTCTTCATCGCCATCGTCATCGGCACAGTGATCCGGCCCGCCGTCACCTGGCTGCACCGGCGCGGGCTGCCGCGCAGCGCGGGGGTGATTCTTGTCTATCTCGTACTGCTCGCTCTTCGGCGCCTTCGTCAGCGTTGCCTATCACCGCCTGAAGCAACAGCGACAGGCTGCGGCCAGCGCCAGGCTGTAGCTACACCAAATGTCATACAACGAAAGGTGCAGAAGTCGCCGCAAGCTCCGGCTCTTTGCCACATGAAACCGGTTGTTTGCGCTGACGACAGGGCAACGTCCTTCTGCTATGCTATAAGATGGCAGTAACAGGATCTTCCGTATTCCAGATATGCTAAGGCAAGGAGACTGCAACATGGTCACCACCAACCATAAGAATGAACACAAGAACGGCGCCCGGCAGAAGCGGGGCTATTGGAGTGGCCTGCTGGCTGGCCTGCTGGCCGGCCTGTCAATCGGCGTTCTCTCCGGCGCGGCCGCGATGGTGCTGTTGACGCCACACACAGGTAAAGCTGCGAGACGTTAAACGCAGCAGCAAGATAATCACGCGCTGCAAGGAGATGGTTCATGTTGAAAACAGGCGACTACTCGGTGACCAATGACATGCCGGAAGCCCGCTGGCAAGAGGTCTGTGGACAGACGAGGAAGTATTGGGGCAAGCTGACCGACGACGATCTGGCGAAGATCGGGGGCAACGGCGCGCGGCTGGCCGATGCGTTGCAACAGCGCTACGGCTATACCCGCTGGCATGCCGAGTCACAGAGCAACCGCTGGATGCGCGATCACCAGGTGGATCCCGTAGCCGACGTGTAGAGGATTGATCCACGTGCTGACACGAGTGCTCATCGTCGACGACCAGCCGCGTGCGCGGCGCAGCCTGAAGGCCCTGCTCACGGCGCTGCGTTGGAGCACTCCGGAACGCGCCGAGCAGCCGCTATCGGCCAACTTCTTCCCGATAGAGGTCGTCGGCGAAGCGATCGATGGTCCGCAGGCGATTGCCCAGGTGACGACGCTCCTGCCGGATGTCGTAGTCATGGACCTGCAACCGCTCTCGCTGGCCGCCGCTGAGCCACGGCTGGATGGCATGGCGACGATCCAGACGATCAAGAGCCGCTGGCCGGCCACGAGGGTGGTGGTGCTGACCATGTACGCCACCGACCGCGCGTCTGTTCTGGCGGCAGGGGCAGACGCCTTTCTACTCAAGGGATGTCCAACCAAGGAGTTGTTGGACGCCGGGGTGCCCGGAAAGGCAAACAGCCGCAGCCAGGACGTGTGAGGCGCCGGGCCCGACCAGCACCTCTCGGCAAGACGTCACTCAACAAAACTTGGCGCTGAATCAAAGAAATCCCCTTGGCTGGTGCAGCCCAGGGGATTTCTTTGGGGGCTGAGTTTCCCGAGGCCGCAGTTGCCCCAATCAAGGCATCGGTCGTATAATCCGCTGAGCCGTCTTCTCGACTGGCCAAATCGCCGCCCAACGGAGCACCGATCCAATGAGAACCTTCGGCAACGCCATACTGGTGCTGACCCTGGCGATGCTGCTCGCCGCCTGCCAGGTCGCGACTGCGTCCCCCACCCCGCCGCCGCCCCTTACCGTTTCAGCCGCGGCCGACCTGGTCTACGCCTTCACCGACCTGGGCAAGGCCTTCGAGCAGGAGACGGGCATCCCGGTAGTCTTCAACTTCGGCTCGACCGGCCAGCTTGCCCAACAGATCGAGCAGGGCGCGCCGGTGGACCTGTTCGCGGCCGCCAACATCAGTTTTGTGGATGAATTGGCCCGGCAAGGGCGGGTGCTGCCGGACACAGTGGCGCTGTATGCCCGCGGCCGCATCACCCTCTGGACGCGCGCAGACAGCCCCCTGCGCATCGAGCGCATCGAGGACCTGGCCCAGCCGGCCGTGCGGCGCATCGCCATCGCCAACCCCGACCACGCGCCCTATGGCATCGCCGCGCGCGAGGCGCTGCAGAGCGCGGGCCTTTGGGAAACCGTGCAGCCCAAGCTGATCCTCGGCGAGAACGTGCGTCAGACGCTGCAATACGCCCAGACCGGCGATGTCGACGTGGCCATCGCGGCCCTGTCGCTGAGCCTGCAAGAGGAGGGCCGTTGGGTGCTGGTGCCGGAGGAGCTGCACGCGCCCATCGACCAGGCGCTGGCGGTGGTCACAGGCACGCACAACGAAAGCGCCGCCCGCGCCTTCGCCGAGTTCATCAACGGCCCCAGCGGCCGGCCCATCATGCGCCGCTACGGCTTCGTCCTGCCGGGCGAGGAGGTTGCACCGTGAACTGGGACGCCCTGCGCCTCTCCTTGCAGGTGACGGCCGTGGCCACCCTGCTGATCGTGCTGGCCGGCCTGCCCTTGGCGCTGCTGCTGGCGCGGCGGCGCTTCCGGGGCCAAACCCTGCTGGAGACGCTGATCAGCCTGCCGCTGGTGCTGCCGCCGA
>Ga0209573_1000659_pt1 | contig 66713 bp, 55 predicted proteins | sample TNRBio252014_DNA_FD_185870 | JGI IMG/M metagenome (GOLD analysis project Ga0209573, IMG submission 185870) | Wastewater treatment Type I Accumulibacter community from EBPR Bioreactor in Madison, WI, USA - TNR Reactor_6/25/2014_ DNA (SPAdes)... | ecosystem: Engineered > Bioreactor > EBPR >...
GCCTGGAGTGCTCTCGGTCACTCGAGCGAGGACCGCGCCCTGCGCCGGAGACTCGCCGGCTGGATGATCCTCGTTGTCGTGTTCTTCAGCTTGAGTCCTTCCAAACGGAATCTCTACATCCTCCTCGCTTATCCAGCACTCGCCCTCATGGTCGCCTCCGCCTGGAACAGTTTCCGGGAAACGCGGGCGCTCGTGGAAGTGCGCAAGGCGCTGCTGAGGTTCCCCCTGATCCTCCTGCTGCTGCTCCTCGGACTTTTTCTCGCGGCCCCGTGGCTGATCGATTGGGCGGTGGCCGCTCCGACGACGGAGGCGAAGCTTGGCGAAGATCTCGCCATCGTGCAAACGATCCCATTCTTGTCCGCGGTGCCGGGCCTGTTCGCGGCGGTTCTCTTGATGCTGTTGGTGCGGCGCCTGACAAACACCCAACCCGATGCTCCCTGGCGTCTGGGCTTCACCTGGGTGATTCTTTTCGCGACCATCGGGGGTGTGCTCCTTCCCCTTCTCAACGACCACAAAACGCCGAAAGAACTCGTTCCCCTGGTCGCGGAATACGTCCCGGAAGGCGGACGCCTCCATCTCTATCGACTGAACGGCGAAAACCTCGCCCTCTACACGGGCAAGCGGGGAAAGGTCCTGCGCTCGCACGAGGAGCTTACCGGGATGTTAACCTCCACCTCAGAGGGACTCATTGTCTTCGAGGACCGGATGTGGGAAGAATTGCCCGAAAACCTGGCGCTCCGCTTCACCCCCCACCCGTTCCGACTCGGTGGGAAGCACCTCATCGCGGCTCACTGGGGTGAGGATCCAGGATCGGCCTCGTCACGATAAGACTTCGGTCATGGATGTGGGTGGAGGCACCCGGCGGGCGAGCCGTCGCGCTATCCACCTCACGAATTGCACCGAAACGAATCCGGTGACCACCCCGATGAGAATCGACGGCGGGATGTCGCTGGGCCAATGGGCGCCGCAATAGATCCGCGACCAAGCGACGAGAAATCCCACCAGTCCCAGGACCATGCCAGCTCGTCTTCGGAACTGAAAGGCCACCGCGGCCACCATGGACAGATTCACGACATGACCGGAGGGAAAGGAATTTCCGTGCGAAACCTTGTCCACCTGCGGATGACAGACCACCACCAAGGGCGGCTCGAAGACATGCAACCACTTCGGTTCACCCGGTGAAAGACTGCGCACGAGCGCACCATCCCTGACATCCCTTGGACGGGGTCGTCCCACGGCATGCTTGAGCGCGTGCGAGACGATCCCGTCTCCCAGGAGGAGTCCGACCAGGATCGAAAGCAGGCACAACCGGCCCGATTGACCTCCGAAGATCAGGATCGCGAGGACACCGACGATCAGGAAGGGCTTCCAAACATCGAGCGACGATATCACGGGCATCCCATGATCTAGGAACGGCGACGACCACGTCAGGTTGATAAGATCGAAGAGGGAAGCATCAAGGGCCATCATGGTCGCGCGGAGGGACGGTTTTTCATGGGGGATGGATTGGTTCAAAACGATCACGCCGGGTAGCGGCGCTCCATCCACTCCTCGATGCGGCGGTAGAGCGCCGGCAGCAGCAGCAGGGTGAGGGTGGTCGAGGTGATCGTGCCGCCCACGACGACGACGGCGAGGGGCTTCTGGATTTCAGAGCCCGGTCCCGAGGCAAGGAGCAGCGGCACGAGCCCGAGGATCGCGAGGAGCGCGGTCATGAGGACGGGACGGACGCGTCGCTCCGCTCCGGTCGTGACGGCTTCTTCGACGGAGGCTCCCTCTTCGCGGAGCTGGTTGAAAAAGGTGACCATGACCACCCCGTTCATGATCGCGAGCCCGAGCAGGGCGATGAATCCCACCGAGGCGGGAACGGACAGGTAGAAGCCAGAAAAGAAGAGCGCGAGGATTCCGCCGATGAGGGCGAAGGGAATGTTCGCGAGAATCAGAATCGCCTGACGCACCGCCCCTAGGGTGGTGATGAGGATCATGAAGATGGCGAGGAGGGCGAAGGGCACGACGATACCGAGCTGCTTGCTCGCCCGGGCCTGATTCTCGAACTGTCCGGCGAGATCGAGGAAATAGCCGGGCGGCAGATCGACGTCGGCCTTGAGGCGCTGCTCCACTTCCTGCACGAAACCGACGACGTCGCGGCCTTCGACATTCGACTGCAGCACGACGACGCGCTTCCCATCCGATCGCTCGATCTGGGTCGGTCCGTCGACTTCCCGGATGTCGGTGATGTCGGAAAGGAAAATGCGGTGCCCCGTTGGGGTCGTGATCTGCATCTTCCCGAGGGCTTCCGCGTCTTTGCGCGCAGACTCGGGGTATCGGACTTGAACGGGGATGCGGCGGTTGCCCTCGACGATCTCGGTGACGATCTCTCCGGCAACGGCCCGGCTGATGAGGTTGTTCACCTCCTCGACACTGAGCCCGAGCCGTCCGAGTTCGGCGTGTCGCAGATGCACCTCGAGATAGAGCTGGCCACTCAGCGGCGTGCGCTGCACATCGACGGCCCCGGTGATGGAGGCGATGACGCTTTCGATCTCGCGGGCCTTGGCGTCGAGCACGTCGAGATCATCGCCGGTCAGTTTCACGGCAACGGCCGAACTCACCCCGGAGATCATCTCGGACACCCGCATGTCGATCGGCTGGGTGAAGCCGAAGGCCACCCCGGGAAATTGCTCGAGCACGGCCCGGATTTTTTCCTGGATTCCCTCGACCGAATCGACCGACCATTCCCGGCGCGGTTTCGTGACGAGAAAGACGTCGCTTTCGTTGAGCCCCATGGGGTCGAGGCGTAGTTCATCGGATCCCACACGCGAAACAATGCCGGTGATCTCGGGAATCTTGAGGAGTTCCTGCTCGATCCGAACATCGATCTCCAGTGATTTCTCCAGAGAAATCGAAGGCAGCTTTTCGAACTGCACGACAATGGTCCCCTCGTCGAGGAAGGGCAGGAATTCCTTGCCGACCCGCATCGCGAGAACCGCGCTGAGAGCAAGCAGGGTCAGGGCGATGGAGATGGCGAGACCGGTGCGGCGCAGAACCCAGCGCAGGGTCGGTTCATAGAGGCGTTTCACGAAACGGATCGCGAAGTTATCGCCGCCGCCGTGCGAGTTCATGAGCATCGAGGCGATCACGGGGATGACGGTGAGGCTGAGGACGAGACTCACGAGCATGGAGATCGCGATCGTCATCGCGAGAGGCCGGAACAGTTTTCCTTCGATCCCTGACAAACCCAGAATGGGAGTCAGGGAAACCACGATGATGATGGCTCCGGCGAAAATCGGTGTGGCGACCTCGCGCGCTGCCTGCACGAGGACCCTGGCCCGGCCGTGATGCTCGCCCTCATGAAGCCGGGAATGGATGTTCTCCACCATCACGACCGCCGAATCGACCAGAATCCCGATGGCGATGGCGATCCCGCCGAGGGACATGAGGTTGGCGGTGAGGTCGATCGACTTCATCACGACAAAGGTCCCGAGCACCGTCAGAGGAAGGACGACTCCCACGGTGACGGCACTGCGGAGATTGCCGAGGAAGAGGAGCAGGACCACGAGCACAAGCACGACGGCCTCGATGAGCGCCTTGCGGACGGTATCGACGGCGGTGGTGATGAGCTCGGCGCGATCGTAAAAGGGAACGATGCGGACGCCGTCAGGCAAGGCCGCCTTCACCTCCTCGAGCGCCTCCTTGACGGCGGCCACCGTTTTCTGGCCGTTGGCGCCGCGACGGTTCAGAACGAGACCCTCGACCACCTCGCCTTTGCCGTTCCCGGTGACACCTCCATAGCGGGTCAACGAGCCGAGGCTGACTTCGGCGACGTCGCGGACGAGGACGGGTTGTCCGTTGCGCGTCGCGACGGGCACGAGTCCGATCTCCTCGATGTTCTCGAGCTGGCCGACGGTGTTGACGAGGAGCACCTCGTCATTCCGGACGACACGGTCGCCACCGGCATTGCGATTGTTCTTTTCGAGGGCCGTGCAGATATCGTCGATCGTCAGATCAAAGGCGATGAGGGCATCGGGTGAAGGCACGACCTGGAAGGAGCGCACTTCCCCCCCGAGCGCGTTCACATCGGCGACGCCCTCCACCGAGAGGAGGCGCGGACGGATCATCCAGTCGAGCATGCTCCGCAGCTCCATGTTGTCGTAGCCCTCGCCTTCGACGAGGAACATGTAGACGTCCGAGAGCGGCATCGTAATCGGAGCAAGACCTCCCTCGACGCCCTCGGGCAACTCCGAGAGGACCTGCCCGATGCGCTCCGAGACCTGCTGGCGCGCCCAATAAATGTCGGTGCCATCCGAGAAGTCGATCGTGATGACGGAGAGCGCGTATTTGGTCAAGGACCGTAGCACTGTCTGCCGGGGGATCCCCCGCACTTCGGTTTCCAGCGGGTAGGTGATGCGTTGTTCCACCTCGCCGGGAGTCATTCCGGGAGCCTTGACGATGACCTGGACCTGCGTGTTCGAGATGTCCGGAAAGGCATCGATGGGGAGATCGCGAAAGGCGCGGATCCCCACGCCGGCGAGGACGAGGGTGAGAACGATAAAGAGGAGGCGCTGCGAGAGCGCGAACTGGATGAGGTGTCCGAGCATGGCGTTTTACTGGTTGGTCATTTCGAGATGGCCCTTGAGCTGGGCCGCGTTGAGGCTGACCACGGTCTGCCCGGCTTCGAGTCCCGAGACAATCCGGGTGACACGGCCGTCACTCTCACCGATTTCCACCGGGAGCGCCTGGAAGGTCGATTCACCGTTTCGGACAAAGACGGCTTTCCCACCGTCGTAATCGACGAGCGCCGACGAGGGGACGGACAGCATCGTGCGGTCCGTTTCGCCTTCGGACGAAGCGATCGCCGAAACCGTGACCGGTGTCCCCGGCCTCCAGGCGCGATCACCGTTCGGCAGGGTGGCTCGGACGAGGACGGTGCGGGTGGCCTCATCCGCCAGGGGGGCGACGTAGATGACTTTGCCGTCGCTCTTCTGTCCTCGCGTCACGCTGGACTCCACCGTCGCCACTTGGCCGGACTTCAGAATCACCGCGTCCCGGAGGGAAACGTGAAAATCGACCCACAGCTCCGAGAGGTTCGCGATGGTGTAGAGTTTTTCATCCGGCTCGACCGCGGCACCGAGTCGCACCGACTTTTCGATGATCTCGCCGGCCTCGGGAGCTGTCACATCGAGCGAGGTGTAATCGCCGGCTCCGACATTGGTGAGGTATTGGTGGATCGTGCCCTCATCGAAGTGGAGCAGCTTCAGCGGCTGGAGGGCGCGGGTGTGTTCCGCGAGGGCTTTCTGGAAGTCGAGCTCGCGGGCCTGGAGCGTTTCCTTCGAACTGAGACTGCGCTCAAACAGCTGCTTTTCCTGATCGAGGGCGGTGTGGGCGAAGGTCATCGCCTGCTCCGCATCGACGTAGGCGGTGAGATTCGTCGCAAGCTCGGCGCTTTGGAGTTTGAAAAGGGGATCCCCCTTCGCGACGACCGCACCGAGGGCCTGGTGATCTTTTTCCACGACCCCGACGATGCGGGGAACGATCTCGATCACGTGTCGTTCGTCGAGGCGGACCGTTCCGGTGGCCTTGACTTCCCGGCTGAGCGACCGGGGTTCCACCTTGGCAAATTGCAGCTGGAGATTCGCGATCGCTTCGGGCGAAAGCTCGAAGGCTTCACCGGCGAAGGTCTGCGAAGTGGTAAGGGGAAGGACGAAAAGGCATGCGCCTAGCACCACCGTCCGCACGGCGGATCGGAAGTTTTGAGGAGAAAGTGATTTCATGAGTGTTTTGTGAGGGAGGAGATTGGAATCAGAGAGGTTTACCGGTGAGCGCTTCGATCTCGACACGCGCTTCGTGATAGGCGGAGAGCATTTCGATCCGCTGTGCCCGGACCTGGGTGAGGGCGCGGCGCGCCTCGAGCAGTTCGAGATAGCTGATGCGCCCGAGACGGAATCCTTCGGACACAGCCTCGTGATGTTTGGCCGCCGCCGGCAACATCTCGTCGGCGACGAGGCGATACTGGGACCGGGCGGTTTCCAGCCGGGCGACGGCCTCAGCGAGAATGGCGGAGAGTTCCATCCGCGCCTGCCTCACGAGAGCCTCGCTCTTTGCGATCCCAGCCTCTGCCTCAGCGATGCCGCCCTCGTTCTTGTTCCAGAGAGGCAGCGGCAGGGAGAAATTCAGGACCACGGCATTGTCATCGACGGTGGTGTCGCGTCTCCACGCGAGCCCGAGGTTCAGGTCGGGTTGGCGGAGTCGTTCCTGGAGCGTCAGTTCGCGTTGCGCGGTGGCGATGCCGGACCGGGCCATCGCCATCAAGGGATGTTCGTCGAGGAGTTTGTCGAGGTTTTCGACCGAGGGCGGATCCGCCACCGGGGTCGTCAGTTTGCCCGAAACCGTTTCAAAGCCGGGTTTGGATTGCCCCCAAAGAGCGGCGAGCTGTTGCCGGGCGAGTTTTGTCCGGCTGCGGGCGTTCTCGACCAGCAGTTGCGCCTCGCGGAGCCCGAGTTCGCTCTGTCCGACATCGAGGACCGAGCCGCGTCCACCCTCCTGCAAACCCTTCACGGATTCGACGGTCTCTTGGGCGATGGCCAGGTTTTGCTCAGCGGTGCCTTCCGCATCCTGGGCGGCAAGGGCGGCAACGAAACGACGGGTGGTCTCGAGCATCACCTCGCGGCGAGCCGCCTCAAAGCGTAGGTCTTCAGCCTCGCGGGAGGACTTGGCGACCTCGCCCCGGATGCGGCGCTTTCCGCCCAATTCGATGAGCTGGCTCAGACCGAGATTGTAGACGGCGCTGTCGAAGCCCTCGTAGACTCCCGAACCCAGGATATCCTCGGTTTCAAACTCGAGCTCGGGATTCGGGCGGGTGAGGGCGGTCAGGATTTTGGCGTCGGCGAGCCGGCGTTCGGCATCGAAGACCTGCAGGGACGGATGGTGCTCCAAGGCGAGGGCGTTCGCCCGGCTGAGGGTCAGCGCGGAGTCGTCGCCGCGGGAGACGGATCCACCCGCCGCGATGGTGATGGCTAGACAAACAGGAAACAATTTCATGAAAGAAGGAATGGGTGATGCGAATGGAAGGCGAAGGCGAAGGCGAAACGGTGCTGGAAGAGCGAGGAGCGAGCGCGCAGCGGGGCTTGCTCGAAGACGCCGGGCGGCCAAAGGCCATGGCGTCGGTGGACTTTCCTTCGGAGCCGGGCGGCCGCGAAGGGGTGGTGAAGAACACCAACCGAGAAGTCAAAGAGGGCGGGTCAGACCGTGACCACGCGCCGGAATCAGATCAGGAAAACGCCGGTGAAATACCGGAGCGCATGAGAAGCACCCACCGTTCGATCAGGCGGAGCACGGCCAAAGGCGCGATCCGATCGAAGAGCGATTGCAGGGAGAGCGGTTTCAGTGAAGACCTTTTCCCCCGTCGACGGAGCGACCTCGGGGAGACCGCATTCGACCATCCCCAATTCGACCGCCTTGTCCGAAATTTCGTGGCAATGGCAGGAGGTGTTCGAAGAAATCGAAGTGACCACGTCGTTTGTATCCGCGTAGCGAGGGGCCTCGGAAGAAAACCCGAAGGCCCCGAGGATCTGACAAAGGCAACCCGGGAGGATCAAATAGATCCCCACATAAACCGCAGCGATGGCCTTCAGTCGATTCAACATCGCAAACAGATCGCGGAGTCGAGGGGTCGGCAAACCCCATTTCTCCGCAATGACGTAGGCAGGCAAAAGCCGGTTCGGGCCATCCCTCCCTTAACCGCGACACCGCTTTATCCAATAATGGCAAGCAATCCCCATGGCGCGACCGCGTAACGATTGCTCGACCATCCAAAACGTTCTAGAGTTGAACCGTTCTCCCTCCTTTCGCCCGGCCTGCTCGCCGGGTTCTCTTTTCCCCTCCCCCCCTCCGTGTCCGCCTATCTGCATAGTCTCGAAACGATCGTCCCGGAACATACCCATTCCCAGGAAGATCTCTCCCTGCTCCTGCAAGACCGCTTCACCGACCCGCGCATCCGTCGTCTCGTCGGTCAGGCCTTTAGGCAATCCGGCATCGAGCAGCGCCACATGGTCGTGGACGGATTTTTCGACCGCGGTCCCTTCGATGCGGAAGGCCAGGCGACCACCGCGCAGCGGAATGCGGTCTACGCGACCGAGTCCCGGCGTCTCGCCTCCGCTCTTGGCGAGAAGATCCTCTCCGCCCCCGGAGCTCCCGCGCGCGAGGAGATCACGCACCTCATCTTCGCCACCTGCACCGGTTTTGTGAATCCGGGTCCCGATTTCTACCTCGTTCGCGACCTCGGGCTGCGCGAGACGGTGGAACGTTACACGCTCGGCTTCATGGGCTGCTACACGGCGATCCCGGCGCTGAAACTCGCGGCGCAAATTTGCACGGCCAACACACAGGCCGTCGTCCTCGTCGTGGCGCTCGAGCTCTGCAGCCTGCACATGCAGATCGACGACACCCCCGACGTCATTCTCGGGAACACCGTCTTCGCCGACGGTGCCGCCGCCGCCCTTGTGACCTCGTCCCCCCGCCCTGACAAAAACACCTACCGCCTCGATCGCTTCCACGGCGGCACCCTGCCCGAAGGGGAATCGGCCATGGCCTGGTCGATCGGAAACAAGGGATTCGACCTAGTTCTCTCGACCTACGTCCCCAAGGTGATCGGCAGCGAGATCGAGCCGCTCCTCCGGCGCATCGGCCTGAACGTGGATGAGATCGACCGCTTTGCCGTGCATCCCGGCGGCAAGTCCATCCTCGACCGGGTCATCACCTCTCTGGGATTGAAAGAAGACGCCCTCGACGCCTCGCGAACCGTCCTTCGTGAAAACGGGAACATGAGCAGCGCGACAATCCTCTTCGTCCTGAAAGAAATGCTTTCCCGCGCCGAAGTCGGTGAGAGCGTCCTCGCCCTCGCCTTTGGTCCCGGGCTGACGATCGAGACGGCGGTCCTCACGATCGCCGGGATGGCGTGAAGACCGGAGGCTCCGATCTCACTTCCTCGTGAGGCTCAGGCTCGCGCTTACGAGAATCTCGTCCTTCACCTTCACGAGACCGAGGACGTTCGGCGGCGTGATTCCACTGTCTTTCAATGAGACCGGGAACGACACCTTGAAGGACGCCTCTTTTTCGGAGTAAGACCAGTCCGAGACCTTGCCCATGACCTCATGGGTTTTGCCTTTCAAGGTCATCTGGAAAGGAATGACGGTGGGTCGTGGTACCGCTCCATCGGCCGCGGGTTTGGTCGCAGCGACGGCGAGGTGATCGATCTCCACCACAATCTCGGGATGGGTGGCGACGTCCATGCACTTGTGCATCTCGACATCGCGCTTGTCGTTGCCGGTGTCCATCCCCGCAGCCTTCACCACGACCGTGGAGGTGGCGGTAGCTTTCGCAGGATCGGACTCATCGGCGATGGTGACGGTGAAAGGCTCGGCCGCGACCGTTCCTTCGAAGTCGTGCAGGGTCGATTCGCCGCTGAAACGGACCTGGCAAGTGCCGGACCATTTCGATTCGTCGGCCCGGGAAACGAGGGTGGTCCCGGCGAGCAGGATCAGGGAGATGAGAGAGGGTTTGTTCATGGACTGAAGAGGGTGAGGTGGGTTTGTCAGGATTCTTTGCGGAGAAAATGGAGTCGCATCATGCCGAAGAAGAGCGGGCGGGGCGTCCCGGCGTGCAGGCGGTGCTTGGCGAAGACGCGGACAAGCTCCTCCTCGTCGGGAAAGTCCTTCAGGCTCGAGGAGATGTAGCCGTGTATCCTCGGATTGCCGTGCAGGACGAGTCCCCAGAATCCTCCCCAGAAGCGGAGGAGATGGGATTGCACCGCCTGACGGAACCGTCCCGCCGGCTTCGAGAAATCGAGAAAGGCGGCGCAACCTCCCGGGCGAAGGACGCGGGCGAATTCGGCGAGGGTCGAATCGAGGTTCGGTGCGTTGCGGATCGCATAACTCCCGGTGATGAGGTCGATCGAGGCATCTGCGAAGTCGAGCCGTCCCATGTCCCCCACCGCAAAGTGGATGCGCCCTGACCCGTCGCGACGCCGGGCGATGTCGATCATGCCGGGCGTGAGGTCGAGGCCATGGATTTCGCCATCGGGATAACGCGAGGCGAGGAGCTGCGCCACATCGCCGGTGCCGCAGGCAACATCGAGACAGACGGGAGCCGTCAGATCAGGAAGGCCGGCGATGAGGGCGCGTTTCCAGGATCCGTCCTGACCGAGTGACAAACCCCGTGTCGCGACATCATAGCGGGGAGCCGATTCGGCGAAATGGACGGCGTTGAACTGCCGTTTTCCATCACTCGTGCCGAGGTGGTCCTCGGCGCACAGGGTCATGCGATCTTTCATGCGGTGCGGGCTTCCCATCGGGTGTAGGCGAGTTTGAGACAGGCGGGCAGGACGACGAGATCGAAGGCGAGGGCGAACCACATCGTGATCCCGGAGAGCAGGGCGAAAAGCACGGTTGGCTCGAAGCTGCCAAAAATTGCGACCCAGAATCCGAGCGAAAGGGCGAGGGTCGTCGCGACCAGCGAGAGGCCGGTGGAGCGCATCGTCTCGCGGATCGTTTCATCGCCGTTGCCCTGGTAGGAACGACGGAAGGCGGCCATGAAATGGATCGTGTCATCGACGGCGATGCCGATCATGACACTCGCGATCATCGAGGTGCCGGTACTGAGGTCGATCCCGCCAAATCCCATGATCGCCGCGGTGAGGAGAAGCGGAGTGACGTTCGGCAGGAAAGCGAGGGCAGTGAACTGGAACGAACGGAAGATCACGCCGATCGAGAGGAGGATGAAGACCAGAGCGACCCCGAAACTCTTGATCTGCGAAGCGGTGAGGCGGTTTGATTCGGCGACGATGCGATAGAATCCTCCCGTCTCGCTCACCTCATACGCGTCACCCAGTTTCTCGACGGCAGCCTCGCGCAGAGAGTCGATCAGGACCGCACCTTCGCGGGTGCCGATCGATTCGACGGCGATGGTCAGACGCATCGTCCGGAAGTCGGGCGAAGCGAGCGCGCTGACCCCGGGTTGCGCGGCCAACGCAACCAGCACGAGAGATGGATCGAGTCGCTCGGGCGGCGGGTCTTCCGGCAACAGATCCACCAAACCGAGGGTGTGCCGGACGTGAGGCAGAGCGAGGATGGTTTTCTCGTATGAGGCAAGGGCTCGGAAACCTTCCGGAGTATTGATCGGCTCACCTTCACGATCCGAGATGAGGAGCTCGATCACGCCGGTGCCGGTGAGGTGCTCGTCGATGTAGCGCGTGTCGTTGACGAGGCGGGATTTTTCTCCGAGGAATTGCAGCAGGTCGGTGTTGCTCTCCACCCGCAGGGCCCCGGCAACGCCGACGACACACAACAAGACCGTCACAAGGACGACTTTGCGGGGATGCCGGAGTGCGAGTTCGGTCGCACCCGCGAGAAGGCGGGAAAGGGATCGGCCCACGAGTCCCTCGCGATGGTGGCCGTCCCGGGGAATCCGGCAAAAGGAAAGGGCCACGGCGAGACCCGTCATCCCGACGACAAACGCGATCGCCACTCCGATCGCGGCGAAGCCCCCGAACAAACGGACCGCAGGCGTATCGCTGAGGAGGAGGCTGAGGAAGCCGATCACGGTGGTGAGCGAAGCGAAGAGGCAGGGCAAGGTGAGCTTGCGGATGACGCCCGTGATCCGCCGGTGGTTGTCGGGCTCATCGCTTTGCAGCCACTCCATGTAGAGGTGGATCGCGGTCGAGGCCGAAAGGGTCATGATCACCGGAGGGAGGAGCGAGGTGATCATGTTGAGCCGCTCTCCGCACCAGGCATATAGCCCCAGGGTCCAGATGATGGTGAGGCCCGCCAGCGCGAGGGGCAGCACCATGCCGGTGAAGTGTCTCGTGATGAAAAAGAGCACGACACCGAGGATGAGGAAACAGAGCGGAGAGAAGATCCGCTGATCCCTCAGAACGAGACGGGATGCCTCGTGCTTCACCAAAGGCAGCCCCGAGAGAGCGAGCCGTGTCCAGTTCCCCCGTTGATCGGCGACCACCGTTTGAACGTCGGTGACGAGACGATCGAGGGCCTCGGGATCCTCGCCAAAGTCATCGAGCAGCAGATGGATGCCCGTGGTGGTGCGATTCGGGGAGACGAGCAGGTTCACCTGAGAGGGAACCACCGCAAAATCCGAATCGAGCAGACTGTGGATCTCTTTGACTCCGGAGATTCCCTCGAGCGCTCCCACGAGGGAACGGAGATCTTCTTTCGCCGCTTCCGAAAAAAGATCGGACCGGCTCGCGGCGATGAGGATGCCGTCGCCCTCATGAAAGAGGCTTTCAAAACGCGATTCGACCAACTCGAGTTCGGTGAGGTCGGCGCTCATGGAGCGATTGTCCTGTTCGACCTGGAGTCCGAGACATTGGTAGCCGAAAAAGAGCGTGAGGATTCCCAACACCAATAGAAACGGAACGCGCCATCGTGTGAGGAGAGTTTCCATGGATGTCAGCGGCAAACTCACGCCCCGACAAGGACGAGGAGGAGGTGCATCGCAAAGGCGAGGGCCGGATCGCCACCCCGACGGGTATCGAGCGATGAGCGAACCATTTCCGGCAATCGCGCGAAGGACAAGGCGGGCAGAAGCAACCCCCGCAACGGACTGCGCAGGAGCGAGGCGGTGAGGTGGGTGAAGCCGCGGTAGGGCCGCGCGAGCCGGGTCGCCTCGCGGACGTAGGTCTCAGCCGCCACGGCTTGCGCGACTCCGTCGCGCAAGTCCGAGACAAGGGCCCGGGCCGCGCACTCGGCGGTGAGGATGCCATGGGTCATGCCCATGCCGGCGATCGGATCGAGGCTCTCGGCCGCGTCTCCGATGAGGTAGACGGAATCATGAAGGTAGCTGCGCCGGATCGATCCGACCGGGCCGATCTGCAGCGGCTTGCCGACGGGAACGCCGTCGAATCCGGATTTCTCCATCGCTTCGGCAAGCAACGAGGAACGCCATTCCGGATCCTGCAACGGCAGGACACGTTCCTTCTCCGCGAGAAAAGCGACATTGAGATGCCGGGGGCCCACCGGCGTGCAATTGATCTCGAACCCGTCCTTCAGGATCACGACCACCTCTCCCGAATGTCGTTCGTAGCGGCCTTCGAGCAAAAAGCTGATGCCCCACATGCCCTTGCCTTTGACCTGCTTGGGGATCTGAAGGCGGGCGGCATTGGGAGAATTCGACCCATCGGCGAGGACGAGGCGCTTGGCTTGCAGCGACCCGCCATTGTCGAGCCCGATATGAAATCCACCGTCCCGACGCTCGAGTCCCGACACCGCCACATCGAAGTAGGAACTCACCGTCGGCAGGGACGCGGCGTGTTCGGCGAGAAGGCGATCGAGATGGTATCGCTGGATGCCTACCCCTTTGAGCCGCTGGCGCCTCGAGGACGAGAAGGCGAAGTGCCGCCCCTTCAAGTCGATCCGATAAGAGTAAAAGGGCGTGCCCTCCAGATTTACCAGGGCCTCGCCAAGTCCCAGTCGGGAGAGGGCCGAAAGCGCGATGTCGGAGACGCCTTCCCCGCAGGCCTTGCGCCGGGGAAACTCATCCCGTTCGATGAGAGCGACGCGAATTCCCTCGCGCCCGAGAAATCCGGCCGCCGTCGCACCGGAAATCGAGGCACCGATCACGGCGACGTCAAAGGCTTCACCCATTATTTCCAGAACGAACGAATCCTGAATTCCTTAGGTCCGGTTTTTGGACTCAGGCGACCCAGAGCGCCCCGATCCGCTTTTCCCATCGATCCGCCCATCGCTCCTTGTAGGGCGCGTGCATGCCGAGATCGTAGGTCGTGATCCCCTTTTGGGCGCAGCGGCGGAGGTTTTCGAGTTGAAGGCGGTTGCCAAGCGCGAGGTCGCGGGCCTCCTCAAGATAACTCATTTGCAGCCCGCGATAGGTCTTGCCGGCGACACCGCCGAAGATGTGGGCGAGGTCGACACTGTCACGCCGGGCCATGAGCACACGCAGATCGCCAGTGGCATGGAGTCCCCCGAGGAGCTCGCGATAAAAAGCGGCATAACCGTGCATTTGGAAAATGTCGGTGCCTTCCTGCCATTTGTAAGTCGCCTGCTGGATCGCGAGGATCCGGGCAAAGATCTCGTCGGGGTCGTCCTTCGAGAGATCGAGGATCTCCAGACCAGGCACGGTCTCGGCCAGACCGCGAAGCGAACGTCGGAACTTTTTCGAGCGCCGTTCCTCCCATGCCTCAAACCCTTCGCCGAGATCGATCTGCATCACGTCCATCCCGGGATACTCGCGCCAATGACGGCTGACCGGACGCAGCGGCTGCAGGGCACGGTGAATGGGGCCATCCACCACGAGGCCACCGATGAAAAAAGCGAGGTGACGCCCCTGGACTTGCCCCTCGGCGCGAGCAGCGTCACGCAGCAGGGCGACGGCGGCATTCGGATCGCCTGCGAGCGGGCAGCCAAACATCCAAGAAGCCTCGAGCGGAAAGTAAATGCCCGCGGGCTCCTGCGCGGCGAAGAGGAGCCAAGCCCCGTCGCGCTCGATGATGAAAGTGTCATCTTCCGTCGCGTTCGAGGACTGTAGGTGCGCGCGGGCGGCGAGTTGCCAGAGAGAGCCGGAACAGAATTCACAGACTCCCGGCGTGGCCGCGACAGCGGCGGCATATTCCTCCGCCCGGGCCCGGAACTCCGCGAGAGTGAGCCGGTTCATCTGCGGGCGGGCGGACGGTGTTTCAAGGATTGAGGAAGGCGCGGATGAGGCGGCCGTCGCGACTCAGGACCATCTCGGAGGCCTTGTCCTGCGGCAGAGACCCGAGGAGGTCGTAGAACACGGCGACATTGGCCACGGGATTCTGATTGATCCGATGGATGAGATCCCCCCGTCGGAAACGCAAGGCCGCCTGGGAATCGGCCTTCACATCGGTGATGATGATGGCGGGAGCCCCATCGGGCAGGGCGAGTTCGGTTCGCTGCGCGGCGTCCAGATTCGCCACAGTGATGCCGAGCGCCTCGGCGATGGCCTGGCCGCTTGCGGCGATGTCGGAGCGCAACTTCAGCGTGTTGGTGTCGGACTTTGCGATCGCCTTCACCGCCGCCTCCATCGACTCGCCCTTGCGGATGATCGTGAGATCGGCGACCTCGCCGGACTTTTTCGCCTGGATGCGCGAGAGGGTCTCTTCGGCGTTGCGGATGGCCTTCCCATCGAACTTCACGATGACATCGCCGGGTTTCAGTTCGGCCTCCTCGGCGGGAGAGCCTTTTGTCACGTCCGTGATGACAGCTCCCTGCGTGCTCGAGAGTCCAAGGGCGATGGCGTAGTTCCGCGGAATGTTGTCGACTTCGAGACCAAGGTAACCGCGGATGAGGGGACGGCCGAGGACGATGGCTTCGAAGACTTCCTTCGCCTCGTTCGCGGGGATGGCGAGCCCGATGCCCTGCCAGACGCGCACGTCCTGCTGTCCGGTGAAAATCGCGACATTGATCCCGATGATTTCACCCTTCACATTCACGAGCGGGCCACCCGAGTTGCCCGGGTTGATGACGGCATCGACCTGGAAGTATTCATTCGCTCCGTCGCTGAGCTCACGCTGCTTCGCACTAATGATCCCCTGGGTGACGGTCTCGCTCAGTCCGAAAGGATTGCCGACGGCGAGCACCATCTCTCCGACGCGGACCTTTTCGGAATCGCCGAACGAGAGCGGTTGGAGCTTCGGCAAGGCCCCGCCCTCGGGCGCCTTCAACTGGAGCACGGCGATATCGACATTGGGATCGCTCCCGATCCATTCGGCGTCATACTGGCTGCCATCGTGGAGCGTCACCCGGATCGCATCCACTCCGGCGACGACGTGGTGATTCGTGACGATGTGCCCCTGATCCGTCACAATCACGCCCGAACCGAGCCCGGGGGCCGCGTAACTCTCATTCTGCCGGTAACCGAAAATGCCGAAGCGGTCCGCCGGGACGACGCGGGTGACATTCACGTTCGTGGTCGTGTCGATACTCACGACCGAGGGCACCACGGCATCAGTGAGGTCGGAGACGGCGCGATTCACTTCGGCGAGGACGCCGACGTTGTTCAGATCGAGGGGCTCGGCCCGCAGGAGAGGCGCGGAAGTCTGCCCCTGTGCGACGATCGGGGATCCGGCCCCGATGACGGCGGCGAGAGGGCGGCGGCGGAGCAGGTCGAGGAGATCGTAGCGTTCGCCGTCGCAGAAGAAGGAAAAGTAGACGAGGCCGGAGAGAGCGCCGATCGCGGCGACACCGAAGAGATGGAGAAAGAATCGAGCCATGGTCGGAAGGGAGAAAGAAGAAGTGAACAACGGTTTCACTGTCCGGCGATCTTCGCAACGGCGGGAAATGACTCCGCGAGACGCTGGTCGTCGGGAGAAAGGTCGTTGACGGGGACGTTCCAGCGCTGCCCTGAAGCGTCTTCGAGAATGACGTGGGTCGCGTCGCGCTGGACGAATTTCGCGAAGATCAGTTTGCCAAGGTAGTTCGACCAGTCGCGATAGCCGCTCGCGACGAGTTCGGCCTTTTGCACCTTGATCGACTCGATGACAGGCGTGCAGGCACCGACGAGCTGGTTGAAATAATCGACCGGACGCCCCGTGCGGTAGCCGCGGATGCCCCGCTCGACTTCGCCACTGGGATTGAAGAGGAGAACATTCGGGTACCCCTTGACCTTGAACTTGTCCTTCAGCCTTCGGAGGGCGTCGGGGGCGTCGCTGTAATTCCTCGGGTAGTTGAGGTAGCAGATCACGAGATGTTCCTTCACATATTCATTGAAGCTCTTCGTCGAGAAGACTTCCTGGGAAAGGGCCATGGCCTGGGGATTCCACACGCCGGTAAAAAGGAGGAGAAGCGGCTTCTGCTCGCGCTGCGCCCGGTCGAAAGCGAAGTGGGGATTAACTTCCCACCAGGCACTTTCCGGATCATCCTCGAAGATTCGGTGCCGCTCGACGCGTTCGGGCTCGATAATGCGAGCATCGCTCTGCATCTGGGAGATCGTCGCCCCCATCGGCGGCTGTGTGGCGGTCGGCGCGACCGGAGCCGGAGCCAGATCAGCGGGTGTGGCCACCATGGGAGCCGCGGGAGCCACCGGGGGCACCCCGGCCGGGGCGCCCGGACCGACCGGCTGCGCCACGGGAGTCGTGTCGGGAGCAGTCGCAAACTCGCTCACAAGAGGTTGAGCGGGAGCGACCGGCATCGACGGGACCGCCGGACCACCCGGAGCCGCAGGCACAGGAGGCGGGGCGATCCTCCCGGCACCATCCTGGGCCACAATCGTCACCGAACCGACCACGAGAGTCAGCGTCAGAAGATTTTGCACGAGAGAGGCGAATCGGCTCATGTTTCCTGACAACGGTAGCAAAGACCGCGGGATTTGACAGGAAAATTGACAAGCGGCAGGACTCTTGCTCTGTTTGCCGCCCTGACGCTCCCACCGGACCTGGAGTCGCCCACATGGACCCGCAAGCCACCAGATCGCCTCTTTACTCCGCACTCGTCTTCGGAGTCCTCATGGTCATCTGGGTGGTCTTCTCGGGATTTCTCGATCCCTTCCATCTTTCCCTCGGGTTGATTTCGTGTGGAATCGTCACGTGGCTGTCCTCCGGTCTTCTCTTCGATGACCGATCCATTTCGATCCGACGGCGCGCCATCCAGACGGGGCGCTTTTGCTCCTACGTCGTCTGGCTCACCTGGCAGATCGTGCTCTCGAACATCGCGGTGCTGAAGCTGGCCTTCGCTCCGCGCTCCTCCCTTCAGCCGCAGATCGTGCGCTACCGCACCCCGCTGAAGACGGACTTCGAGAAATTCCTCCTCGCGAACTCGATCACCCTCACGCCCGGCACGGTGACGATCAAGATCCTTGGCGACACCTTTTACATCCACGCCATCGATGATGGTGCCGCCTCCGGCCTGAACGGGGAAATGGATCGCCGCATCGCGCGCATCTTCGAGACCAGGGAGCCATGACCTTCGAGCATTTCGCCATCGGAGTCGGCATCGCGCTCCTGCTTCTCATGATTCCCGCGATGCTGCGCATCGTGAACGGCCCAACCGCGCTCGACCGCATCGTGGCGGTGAACGTGATCGGAACCAAGACGGCGGTAATCCTCGTCGTCATCGGCGTCGTTTTCAAACAGGTCGGGATGTTCGTCGATTTCGCATTGGCCTACGCCCTGCTCAATTTCACCGGCTCGATCGCCGCGGCCCGCTACCTGCACCGGGCGGCCCAGCGCGGCGGCGATGCCCCCAGCGGAGAGGAGGCCGACTGAAATCATGATCCTCACGATCCTCAGCATCGTCCTCATCGTGTCGGGACTGGTCTTTTTCTTCGGGGCCGCGGTCGGTCTGATGCGTTTCCCCGACTTCTACTCGCGCATGCATGCGGCGGGCAAGGGCGACACGCTCTCGACCCTGCTGGTCATTTCGGGTTTCGCGCTCTACCAGTTCCGCGACATCCACGATTTCTCCCACGACTGGCCCATTCTCCTCGTCGTCCTGAAGCTGCTCGCCATCGTCGTTTTCATCTACCTGACGAGCCCGACGAGCACGAGCGCGCTCGCCGATGCCGGATGGGAAGACGGGATCGATCCCGTGATCGAACCGGGCCGCGAAAACCATCTTGAGGACGACTGCCGCAGCAAGACGCCACCCTCCAGCCCCCAACCCTGAACCGCCGTGATCGTCACCTTCGACATCATCATTCTCGTGTTCCTCGTCGTCGCGGCGATCATTTCCCTTTCGGTGAAAGACCTTCTCGCCGCCGCGATGGTCTTTGGCATCTACGGCTTCCTCATCTGCCTGCTCTGGGCCGAGATGGGCGCCGTCGACGTCGCCTTCACCGAAGCCACCGTGGGCGCCGGAGTCAGCACCGTGCTGATCGTGGCCACCATTCTCAACACCCGCAGGAAGTCGACGGACTGATGAAAGCCAAGATCTTCGCCTCCATCGCCGTCGCCATCACCGGAGCCGTCCTGCTCTATGCGGTGACGGATTTCCCCAATTTCGGAGATCCCCGCTCGCCCGCCAACGCCGGAGTGGAGGGCGGCTCACCCTCGGCGTCGCTCTACTACATCGAGAACACCTACCGCGATACGAAGGTGCCGAATCTCGTCACCGCCATCCTTGCCGACTACCGGGGCTACGACACCCTCTTCGAAACCGTCGTGATTTTCACCGCGGGCATGGCCATCTTCGCGATCCTGCGGGTCCTCCGTAACGAGGATGCACCCTCCGCGCCCTCCCCTGATCCCGAAGCGTCCAACCGCACCATCGACGGCGACCATCACCGCATCATCGTCGGGACGACCTGCCGAATCGCCGTTCCGCTCGTGCAGATCTTCGCCCTCTACGTCGTCGCCCACGGTCACCACAGTCCGGGAGGTGGCTTCCAGGGCGGCGTCATGCTCGGGGCGAGTTTTATTCTCATCGCCCTTTCCGGATCCCTCCGCGACGCGCTTGCCCGATTCAGCGAAGCCAGTTACATCCGCCTCGCCAGCCTCGGCATTCTCATCTACGCCGGTGTTGCCTTCCTTCCCCTCGTCTTCGGGCGCAACTTCGTCGATTACGGTGCCCTGCAGGGGCTCCTCGGAACCGACGGCGAGGAGATGGCGCGCTCCCACGGCATCTTCGGGGTGGAGCTCGGGGTCGCTTTCACCGTCATGTCCGTCATGTTTGCCATTTTCGCCAATCTCTCGACCCGCGGGAGACTGAAGGGAGGGCTCTAACCGCGATCTACCGATGGAGACATTCTTCAAAGAAGCGGTCGTGCCGCACTTCAATTACTGGATCTACGTGATCATCATGATGATCGGCCTCTGGTCGGTCATCGCGAAGAACAACCTGATCAAGAAACTCATCGGCCTCTCGATCTTCCAGACCGCGATCCTCCTGCTCTACGTTTCGCTCGGGGTGAAGGAGGGCGCAACCATCCCCATCATCGACCACCACGCCGCCGAGCTTGCCCTCGCCGGGGACGCCTCGGCCATCAACCCCGACGTCATCGCGAATCCCGTGCCCCACGTCCTCATGCTGACCGCGATCGTCGTCGGCGTGGCGACCCTCGGGGTGGCCCTGGCCCTCTGCCAGATGATCTACAAGGACTTCGGCACCCTCGAAGAGGACGAGGTGCTGCAAAAAATCAAGGCGCTCCACGACGATGTCTGATCACCTCCCCGTCCTCGTCCTTCTCGCGCCACTCTTCGGCGCGATTGCCCTCGGCCTCTTCGGGATGAGGGATCACCGCGTCTGCCTCCCCGTGGTCCTCTCGGCTCTCGTTGTCTCCCTGTGCTGCGCCATCGGGATCGTGCTCAAGGTGCACTCGGGCGGCACGCTCGACTACTTCGTTGCCGGCTGGAAGGAACCCTTCGGCATCGGCATCGTCCTTCGAGCCGACGCCATCAACAGCCCCATCCTCGTCGTCATCGCCATCGTCGCCCTTCTCGCCGCGAGCTTTACGGTCCGTCACGCCGGCGAGAGGAACATTGAAAAGACGCCGCACTTCTACATCCTCTTTCTCCTCCTCTGCGTCGGCCTCTTCGGCATCACCATCACCGGGGACGCCTTCAATGTCTTCGTCCTCATCGAAGTCACCGCATTGACGAGTTACGGGCTCATCGCCATCGGCAGCTCGAAGCGCGGCAAGGTCGCTGCCTTCCACTACCTCATCATGGGCACGGTGGGAGCCTCCTTCTACCTGATCGGGGTCGGGTATCTCTACCTGAAGCTGGGCTCGCTCAACATGCAGGATATCCATACCATCCTTGCCTCGAACGAATCCCTCGCCGACTCGCGCGCGATCCGCACTGCCTTCGTCTTCATCCTCGTCGGAATCTGGACGAAGATGGCCTTTTTTCCCCTGCACGGCTGGCTACCGAACGCCTACAGCTACAGCCCCTCGGGTAGCTCCGCGATCCTCGCACCGCTCGTCACGAAGGTCTCCGTCTACGTGATGGTGCGCATGATGGTGAGCGTCTTCGGACTCGACCGGCTCGAGGCGAATGTCGAATGGGGCCACTTCGTCGTCTGGCTCGCCGTCATCGCCATCGCCGCCGGATCGACGATGGCCCTCGCCCAGCGGGAGATCAAAAAGATGCTCTGTTGCCTCATCATCGCCGAGGTAGGCTACATGGTCGGCGGCGCCTGGCTCGGTGATCCGCAGCGATGGGGTCTCACCGGCACGGTATACCACATCCTCGCCGACGCCCTCATGACCTCCTGCCTCTTCCTCGCGGCGGGAGCCTTCGCGAAATGGCAAGGGGCGTTGAAGCTCGAGGATCTCTCCGGGCTCTTCCGCAAGATGCCGCTCGCAGCCTCCGGTTTTGTCGTCGGGGGCCTTGCCATCATCGGGGTGCCGCCCACCTGCGGCTTTTACAGCAAATTCTACCTCATCCGTGGGGCGATCGAGTCGGGTCAATGGGCCTATGTCGTTGCCCTCCTTGCCTCCAGCCTCGTCAATGCTGTGCTCTTCTTCCGCATTTTTGAAATCGCCTACTTCGGGAAAAAACCCGTCGAGTCCCACGGTCACGGCGATGACCATGGACACGATCATGAAAGCGAACCCGTCGTGCGCCGAGAACCTCCCCTGCACGCCCTCATCCCCCTGCTCGTCGCCGCCGCGCTTCTGGTTTTGTTAGGACTATTCAACGGTCCCGTCGTCGAGTTCATTCGCACGGGCCTCATCGAGACCGCCACGGTCGTTTCCACCGGCAGATAAGTGATGGAGAATACCGTGCACAGCTACCTTCCCCTCTGGGCCTGCCTCGCCTCGCTCGCGGCCGTGCCCCTCATCGTCCTTTTCCGGCGTGAGATCTTTCTGCGCGAGTTCGTCACCTTCGGGGCGGGCGCGTTGAAGTTCGCCTTCGTCCTCGCGATGCTGCCGATCATCCTCGAAGGCAAGGTCATCGTCCTGACCCTCGTCGACGGGATCGGCGGCATCAACGTGCCCATCGCATTCCGCGTCGACGGCCTCGGCATGCTCTTCGCCCTCGTCGCCTCCTCGCTCTGGATCCTCACCTCGCTCTACGCGGTCGGCTACATGCGCGGCCTTCACGAGCATTCGCAGACGCGCTTCTTCGCCTTTTTCGCGCTCTCGCTCTGCGCCACCCTCGGCGTCGCGTTCGCGGGGAATCTCTTCACGCTCTATCTCTTCTATGAGATGCTCTCGCTCTCGACCTGGCCCCTCGTGACACACCATCAGGACAAGGAAGCCCGCACCGGAGGCCGCACCTACCTCTCCTACCTCCTCGGCACCTCCATCGCCTTCGCCATTCCCGCGATCCTCTTCACCTACGTGCGCAGCGGCGGCGAGGTTTCCTTCGGCCCCGAGGCCATCCTTGCCGACAGCAATCTCGGCTACTGGCCCGCCCTCGCGCTGCTTCTCGCCTTCGCCTTCGGCTTTTCTAAGGCGGGCCTCATGCCCTTCCATTCCTGGCTGCCCGGAGCCATGGTCGCACCCACGCCTGTCTCGGCCCTGCTCCACGCCGTCGCCGTCGTGAAAGTCGGGGTCTTCTGCGTCATCCGCGTCGTCACCGGCGTCTTCGGGGTGGATCTGTTAGGACGACTCGGAGTCAACGAAGTGCTCGCGTGGATCGCCGCCTTCACCGTCATCACCGCCTCCCTCATCGCCCTGACGCAGGACAACCTGAAGCGCCGCCTCGCCTTCTCCACCATCGGCCAGCTCGCTTACATCGTCCTCGGGGCCGCTCTCATCACGAAACTCTCCCTCTCCGGCAGCGTCCTCCACATCGCCGCGCACGCCGTCGCGAAAATCACCCTCTTCTTCTGCGCCGGCGCCATCTTCGTCGCCACCGGGAAGAAATACGTCAGCCAGCTTGCCGGTCTCGGCCGCACCATGCCGATCACGATGGGGGCTTTCTTCCTCGGCTCCCTCGGCGTGATCGGACTGCCGCCCAGCCTCGGACTGATCAGCAAGTTCCACCTCGTCGTCGGCGCGGCGGATGCGGGCGAGATCGCCCTGCTCTGCGTCTTCCTCGTCAGCACCCTCCTCAACGCTGCCTACTTCCTGCCGCTCGTGTGGATCGCCTTTTTCCCGAAGAGGGGCAGCATCCCCGCCGAACTCGACCGTCCCTTCTCCTGGTCGGGAGTGCGCGAGGCACCCTGGGCCTGCGTCGTCCCTCTCGCCATCACCGCCCTGCTCTCGACCGGGCTCTTTTTCTGCTCCGGCTTCCTCCAGGAGCTGACCAAACAATTCATCGAGGGAATCGGCCTCTGACACGACCATGCAAGGCAGGGATTTGAAGAAAGAAAACGATTGGTTCGACCGTCCCGCGTCGAGGCGGCTCCTCTGGCGCCTCCTCTACGGTGCCTGCGCGGTCTCCGTGCTCCTCGAGATCGTCCTCATCGCCACCCACCAACGGCATGGGCACTTCGGCGAAGCTTCGCCGGACGGCTGGTGGTTCTTTTACGCCCTCCTCGGCTTCATTGGCTGCGCCCTCATGATCCTCGTTGCCAAAGGGCTCGGAGCCTGGCTGAAGCGTCCCGAGGACTACTACGCCGAAACAGAGGAAACCTCCCTGCCGGAAGACATCGATGAATCCCTTCGCTGAAATCCACCCCGCCTTGATCCTCCTTGTGGGGGCTCTCTTCGTGCCGTTCTTCCGCGGCGTCTGGCGCAGCGCGTGGACGATCCTCCTGCCCGTACTCGCCCTCGCCGCCGTCGCGGCGCTTCCCTCCCCTGGCGAAGGCGCGCAATGGACCGGCTGGACCCTGCGCGTCCTGCCCTGGGTGAATGAACCGCTCACCTTCCTGCGCGTCGACGGCCTCTCCAAGGCCTTCGCCTACATCTTCACGATCAATGCCATCGCCGCCTTCGTCTTCGCTTTCTACGTGAAGCAGAGCGGCCAGCACGTCGCCTCACTCATCTACATCGGGGCCGCTCTCGGTGCCGTCTTCGCGGGCGATCTCGTCTCGCTCTACGTCTTCTGGGAAGTGATGGCTGTCGCTTCGACCTTCGTCATTCTCGCGCGACGCACCGAGAAGGCGAAGGGTTCTGCCTACCGCTACGTTCTCATCCACCTCCTCGGCGGTCTTTTCTTCCTCGCCGGACTCGCCATCACCGTCGCGCAGACAGGCTCGATCGCCTTTGACGGCTTTGATTTCGCCACTGCGCAAAACGCCGGCACCTGGTTGATCCTTCTCGGCTTCCTCGTCAACGCGGCCGCCCCGCCCTTCTCCGCTTGGCTCTCCGACGCCTATCCCGAGGCCAGCGTCACCGGTGGTCTCATCCTCAGCGCCTACACCACCAAGACCGCCGTCTACGCCCTCCTGCGCGGTTACGAGGGCTGGGAGCCGCTCATCTGGGTCGGCTGCATCATGTCGATTTACGGCATCATCTACGCGCTCCTCGAAAACGACATGCGGCGCATCCTCGCCTATTCGATCATCAACCAGGTCGGGTTCATGGTCTGCGCCGCCGGGATCGGAGGTCCCATCGCCATCAGCGGAGCGACGGCCCACGCCTTCTGCCACATCATCTACAAGTCGCTCCTCTGGATGTCGGCCGGAGCCGTCCTCTACCGCGTCGGAAAGAGCAAGTGCACCGACCTCGGCGGCCTCTACAAGACGATGCCCTGGACCCTGACCTTCGGCACGATCGGAGCGCTCGCCATCTCCGCAGTGCCGCTCACGAGCGGATTCACCAGCAAGACCATCATCCTCCACGCCGCCGAGCACGAGCACCTCTTCTGGCCCTGGCTCATTCTCGAAGCCGCCTCAGCCGGGGTCTTCCTCCACGCCGGGATCAAGTTCCCCTACTTCGTCTTCTTCAACCAGGACCGTGGGCTGCGTCCGAAAGAGGCCCCTCTGTCGATGCTCCTCGCGATGGGGGCCCTCTCCTTCCTCTGCCTTTTCCTCGGGATCCACCCGCAGCCGCTCTACGACATCCTCCCCTATCACGTCGACTACAACGCCTGGACCGTGCCTCACGTCATCGCCCAGGCCCAGTTGCTGATGCTCTCGGCGCTCGTCTTCTTCCTCTTCCTGCCGATGCTGAAACGCACCGCCACGATCTCGCTCGACACCGACTGGTTCTATCGGAAAGGAGGTGACGCCTTCTACCGCCTCGCCGACAAAAGCCTGAATGCGATCAACGCCGCTACCTCGCGGCTCTTCCTCGGCAAGGTCGTCAACAGCATCACGAATTTCTTCGAATCGGGCCTGCCGCGACTGGCGTGCTTCTTCATGACCCCGCTCTGGAAGGTGATGGGGCACGACACCGCGCAAATCGAAGAGGAACGCCACGCCCTTTTCCGCCGGGCCAAGATCGGTGCCTTTCCCATCAGCATCACCGCCTTCTGTGCCGTGATTTTGCTCGGATTGCTGACGGCGTATTACTACGTGGCAGGAAGGTGGTGAATTGCCTTCACCCCCGCAAGGCCCGCACATGGCTCTCGACCGCTTTCGCTAGGCCACTCTGATTGTAGCCGCCCTCGAGCACGGAAACGAGACGTCCACCCGCGTAGGAATCGGCCATTTCCAGGAGTACGCCGGTGAGCGTCGCGAAGTCCTCGTCGGTGAGAGTGAACTGTCCCAGCGGATCACCAAGACGGCTGTCGAAGCCGGCCGAGAGCAAGATCAGGTCGGGCTTGAAGTCGCGCATCTTCTCCGCGAAGGCCCCGCGGAAGGCCGCTCCGATTTCTTTCATCCCTGATCCGCCGGGCAGGGGCACGTTGAGGGTGCTGCCACGCCCGGCCCCCGCGCCCGTCTCGTCCTTCGCTCCCGTGCCGGGATACCAGGGCGACTGGTGGGTCGAGAAAAAGAAGACACTGCCATCCTCGTAGAAAATATCCTGCGTCCCGTTGCCGTGATGAACATCCCAATCGACGATCGCGACGCGTTCGAGCCCGTGTTTCTGCTGCGCGTAGCGCGCCGCAATGGCAACGTTGTTGAAGAGGCAAAAGCCCATGCCCCGGTCGGGCGTGGCGTGGTGGCCGGGCGGACGCACCGCGCAAAAGGCGTTCGCCCAATCACCCGCGATCACCCCGTCGACCGCATTGAGGAGCCCTCCGGCCGCTGCCCGGGCGACCTCAAGCGAACGCGGACCATAATTCGTGTCGCCCGTGCTGAGCTGGCCCGAACCACTTCCATCGACTTCGGCGAGAACGGTCTTCAAGTAGCCGTCGGTGTGGACGAGCAGGATTTCGTCGTCGGTGACGGAACGTCCCTTTACCACCGGACATTCCGCGGCCAGACCCGAAGCCTCGAGCCGGTCGACGATCGCGAGAATGCGTCCGGGCGCTTCGGGATGGTGCTCGCCCGGGTCATGCCCGGTGAAATCGCGGTCGAGGAGGAGGGCGGTGGAGGGTTTTCGGTCCATCGATCAAGTGCTGCTTGAAAATGAAGCTCACGCCCTCTTCCGGAACAAGGCCGAAAAGATCATCCCGGCACCGCCGATGATGAAGAGGAACGGAAACCAGATCGTGTAGAGCGCCGCCTTCGAATCTTTCTTCAAGACGACGAGCTCGGGCGCGTCAGGATCGAGATAACACAGGGTCTCGTTGCCGACCGCATACTCTTCGATCTTGTCCTTCAGCTTGCGCGGATCGCTCGCCTCGGTGGGGAGGCGCTTGATGCGGTTCCCGATGTAATCGTGTCCGTTCCATTGGTAGCGGTAGGTGACCTCGAGAAGGTATTTCGGCATGCCCCGCTGGTTCTGCTGCGTGTCGTCGACCGACAGAGTCTCGATGCGACAGGGCACCTCAACCCAGGCATCCATCTGCGCGGCGCGCAGGTAGGAGTGCCACAAATAGGTCACCAAGGCCCATGCGACTCCGATGAGGATCAATCCCATGAGACACTTCCAGATCCGCCCCCCGAGATCGCGGGGCACCGGGGTGGTCGGAGAGGGAGCGGAAGGGCTGTCTGGCTCGTTTTTCACGTCGCGGAATGGTTGAAGACGCGTAGCTTAGCCGCATGAGCGAATTATCCCAACAGATTACGGAGGACATGAAAAACGCGATGCGTGAGAAAAACACGCTCGCCCTCGGAGCGATCCGCATGCTGAAGTCAGCCATCAAGAACGCCGCCATCGAAAAAGGCGGAGCCGACGCCGAATTGACCGATCCCGAGATCATCACCGTGATCCGCCGCGAGGTGAAAAAGCGTCAGGATTCCGTGGAGCAATACACCACCGCTGGCCGGATGGAACTCGTCGAGCAAGAAGAAGCCGAGATCGCCGTGCTGAACGGCTACCTCCCCGAGCCCCTCAGCGAAGCCGACCTCCTCGCCATCATCGACGCCGCCATCGCCGAGACGGGCGCGACCTCGCGCAAGGAGATGGGCGCGGTGATGAAGCTCGTGCAGGACCGCACCGCCGGCCGCGCCGACGGGAAGACCCTTTCCCAGGCCGTCATGGCCAAGCTGGGCTGAGGTTCCGGCCCTTTTCCACTCCGGCATGAGGGTCTCCGCCATCCTCGTCGCCGCCGGGAGCAGCCGGCGGATGGGATTCGACAAACTCGCCGCCGACCTCGCCGGTGAGAGCGTGCTGGTGCGTTCCCTCCTCGCCTTCGAGACCTGCCCGGAGGTGGGTGAAATCCGCGTGGTGACGAATCCGGAGAAATTCGGCGAAGTGACCGAAGCCGCGGATCGCCTTGGAATCTCAAAGTTCGTCGAGGTGATCGCGGGAGGAGCGGAGCGCCATCTCTCCGTCCATGCCGGGCTCGGGCGCGTCAGCGGTGACTGCGATCTCGTCGCCGTGCACGATGCCGCCCGTCCCCTCGTGACCCCGACCGCGATTTCGCGCTGTGTTGCGGTGGCAGCATCGCACGGAGCCGCGACTCTCGCCCATCGCGTCGCCGATACCTTGAAGCGTGGCAACGCCGCCGGCGAAGTCATTGATGCCGTCTCGCGCGAGGATCTCTGGGCGATGGAGACGCCGCAGATTTTTTCCCTTAACCTCCTCCGCGAAGCTTATGCGGGGGTGCTGGCACGCGGCGAAGTCGTCACCGACGAGGTCTCCGCGGTCACCACGCTCGGGCGGGTCGTGAAGCTCGTGGAAAACACCGAACCCAATCTGAAGATTACCATCCCCGGCGATCTTGCGGTGGCGGAGGCGATTCTGCGGGGCCGATGCGAAACGCTCTAAAGGAAAACGCCGCTCCCCGATTTCCCGGGAAGCAGCGCTCCTCAAATTCGACAAGACTGGAAGGTCAGCTATGACCGGCAAAACGTTTCTTGACCTTCGCTTTGCAAGCCTTCCGTTCCTCCGCAGTGCTCTTGAGTCTGCACTTGGCGAGGGCACGTGCCTTCTGGCTCTGATGAGCCGTGTGTCCCGCGCTGTGGTGTGCCGCAATAAGCTGTGATCCACCCAAGCCCACGAGAGCTGCAAGGATGACGACGATGAATGCGATTTTGATTTTCATGGAATAATGGAGCATTTACCGGATTAGAAGTACCTCCTCCCTCGCCGGAAACATCTTTCTACGGGAAAACGCCCATGAAATGCAAGGTATTTCGGCGGAGACGGACGCAACACGATTCTCTAAGGCGATCCGGGAATAGTTCTTCACGGTGGCGTTCGACGCGATGGGAGAAAGCGGAAGAGGAATATCGCCAGAGCGCATCCATAGAGAGATAGCGTCCATGGCACAGAAGCAAAAGGGGCATACAAAAGGTGACACAACACAAGGATTGCAGCCGCGAAGGAAAGACGAAAGGTCGGCTTCCAGAGTTCCCATCCCACCCGGGACATCAACGGCTTGAGGCTGAAAACAAGGAGCAGGAGCAAAATCACCAGGGCGAAAAGTCCGGCATAGAGATAAGAATAGTCAAACAGCTCCCTCCAGTTCCCTTGCAGGTAGCCTGCCACGGCTATCACCGAATGTACCAGTGCCACGATTGCGCTCGCGATACCGGTGTTCTTGCTGATCCGCACCGAAGTCATCCCATTGAAGCGCATTCCGATCCAGGTCGCGGTGCGCAGGAGCGGGCCGAGCAGGATCGATATAGCAAGAAACCCGAGGGCACCGTAGCCACTCAACCGACAGGCAAGGATTTCCTGCTCGATGCCGGGCCCACGCACGATCGTCACCCACCCGCTGCCGGTGATCATGACCACCATGGCAGCGATCACCAACATCTCGTCGATGAAAATCGATCGATGGGTGCGGCGCGGCATGGGATCTTTGTCGTTTCTTCTTGGTTGCATCCGGCGATCAGAGTTGCTCGAGAAAGTAAACGAGATCCCCGAATTCCCCGTCACTCAGAACGCTGGATTTACCATGGCGGTCCGAGGAGTTGTGGTCGCGGAATATTTCCTCCAGCGTGGCGGCTCGGCCATTGTGCAAATAGGGCGGCGTGAGTGAAACACCAACCAGTTGCGGCACATCGAGAAAATTCCGGATTCCCGGTTCCTTTTCCAAGGTCGCTCCATACTCGGGAAAGATCACGTTGGTCGGATGCAGTCCGAGATTGGACATGGCCGGTGGAACGTGACAATGGATGCACTCCGCCTTGACGAAGGCTTCCATCCCATGGCGCATCCGCTCGACATCGCCCGGCTCCAAGCTCCGCCAATTGGTTTCGGGCGGCAGGCTGTTCATATAGGTCTCAAGTGCCGCGGCCCGATCCCAGTCCACCGCGATCTCATAATCGCGGTAGACATCCAGCACTACGCTGTGCAATCCGATCAACTGGGGGTAGGAACCATCTCGCAGATAGGGCGAGGTGCCGGCGATCCCGTGCACAGTCAGAACTCCGACGAGTTCGGCCGCACCGATGCTATGCATGCAGTGATCCGTCGTGGTATGAAGGTGGCAACTCTGACAGGAGACTCCGGATCTCGTCGCTTCATAAAAGGTGCGTTCGCCGTGGATCTGCTCGAGCAGCAGGGGATCTTCGACCGCGAGCTGCACTTCCTCCCGCCCGAGGCGGATGAGGTGCTGGATCTCCCTTTCCTCATTGAAAATGCCGATAGTGGAATCGATCGGCGACGAGACACACCACACTCCTTCTCCCAGATCCGCCACGCCATGCGGTGCGTTGAGCGGCTCCTCATCGATGTAGGTGAAATCGAGTGTGGCTCCGGTCTTCGCCGTGGCGGTCGCGATCTCGTTGGTCCCGGCAAAGGCGATCATCAGGGAGTCACCGTAGCTGGTGATTCCCATGGGTGAGGCCCCATGTTCCGTCGTGCCCGGCTCATCCTGATTGAGTCCACCCCGCTGGGTCGGGTATTGACTCGTGACCTCCCATTTCGCGAGATCGAGATGATGGATCGTGTCCTCGATGAAATGATTCGCCTCGATGGGATCGTGATTCAATTCGATACTCGTGGTGGAGAACACCACTTCCGATCCCCCGGAAGCGCGGCACATCGTCACGACGGGACGGGCCACGTGGAGAGGATTCTCCTCGAGCGTCCAAGGATGAGGCGAGGCTTCCCCGGGAGCTGCTCCAGCCCGCACGCGGTGCAATCTGCGTCCGACGCGGTCCGTCACCACCAATTCCTTGCTGTCGCGCCCGAAGGCAATCCAGTCCGGTGAAAAAGGCAGTGAAACCCAATCGAGCTTTTGACCTCCCGGCAGCGAGAGGAACTGGATCCCCGGCGTTTCTCCCTGCTGCGCCACCGCGAGAATGGTTTCATCGGGCGAGATCGCGAGGCGCACCTGAAAACGCGACAGTTCGTGCCGCGCGATGATCCGGCCATCGGCCACGTCCACGATGCACAAGCTCGGTTGAAACTTGTGCGAGACCGCGACTTTCGTTCCCCCGGCAAAAAGGGCGCAATCGGTCGGCCCATCGTCGACGGCCACGCGCTGGAAGGTTCCATCCCGATGGATGAGGATCAACTCGTCGGTTTCTTCACTGACGGTCGCGGCAACGCCCGCCGACGGAGACGCGGAGAACCAGCGCGGGTGGGGGCTTGATTCCACCACTTGCACGGTTCGATCGTGATGCTTGCCATCGGCTGTGAGCACCACTTCCAGCGGTCCGCCGGGAATATCGGCCAGTGCCCCTCCGCGAGGGTTGAAGTCCAGCATGAAAAGCCCGTGCCCTAGGCTCTCGGTGGAAAGATCCGTCCCGCCCGATCCAAATCGGACCGTGAGTTCCTCGCTGTCGGGCGAGTAGATAAAAAAGCGCTGCGGACGATTCTTGCTCACCACCGCCGGAAAGAGGCTCGGAAACTTCTGAAGATTCCATTTGTCCCGGACGAATTCCCGGGTCCCCGCAAGGCTTTTCAACACCTCGTGGTCGAGCGCCGCCCTGACTAGTACCACGGCGGGAAGACCGAGGATGAACAGCAGGATCACCGCACGCCGCCCCACCGTCAGGCTGCTGTAAAAGTCCGACAAACCTAGCCAGGGCATCAAGTAGTTGACCAGCATGAGGGCGGCCACATAGGAGAATAGGAAATTGCCTGGATTCCATTCGTTGCGCACAGCGAGGATCACCAGCATGAAGAAAAACACGGTGGGCTGCGCCCATTTGCCCAGTTTCCCTGGATTCGCTTGGGAGGGCTGCGGCAGGCGTTTACCCACCTGGGAACACGGCTCCTTGAAACGATCCTGATCGGATTGCGCGGGGGAGGGTTCGGGAGTGGTCATGGTCTGGCGATGTCATCGCCATGGAATGCGGGAGGGTAGTCACCTCGCCGAAGCCATGTCAATTTCAAAGCCGTGCAAATCGCGACGCGGCGGGCAAGGCGCGTCCCCTTCTCCGGCCGTCCTCACGCCACATACTCCGCCCAAGACCCCGAGGTCTCCCAGACCTTCACCGAGACGACGCGCACACTCTCGCGCAGCGGAAAGCCGGAGACCTCGTGGGTACGGTAGTCGGCGAGGGAGTCACGGAGGTGTCGGAAGATGTCGCGGGCGAGAATCTCGGTGGTGGGATCCTCGGACTCGTACCCGATGACGCGGTCCCCGTAGCGGGACTTGAATTCGCCGTAGGCGGGATCGTCCGTGTTCATGCAGACGGCGTGATCGTAGCGATCGAGGTAGTCGGAGAGAATGAGCTTCAGCACCTTGAAGTCGCAGACCATTTCCCGTCCATCAAGGTCATCGGCCTCGAGGACACACTCGATCTTCCGCGAGTGACCGTGGGGAAAACGGCACTTGTCGGGGTGCTTGCTGAGCATGTGGCCGTTTTCGACCTCGAAGATTCTGCAGACGCGATAGGGCATGGGGAGGGAAAAGGAACCCCTTCGCACGCCCCCGGTCAAACGCAACCACGATCACTGGTGCGGAAAGAGGTGGGCGTAGTCGGCCTGGAAGTCTTCTTCGGAGATGACTTCGACCACGCCGTCCACCCGGCCCACCACGCGTTTGCGGCCCAGGGGCGCGGGCGAAGCAACGAAGACCTCCTCAATGGGCGATGCTTCACCAAGTCCTGGGCGATAGAGGAAAACCCCCTCGATGGTGGAGATGGGCTGCGGGTCGTCGGCCCCCAGATGTCCCGCCTCCACCAGCGCCTCCAAGGATTCAGGGAAGGCGCCATTCTGCTCGGAGGCGTGGTAGCGACAGGCGATGACGATCTGTTTGATTTGATTCACCTGCCGGGCCTGCATGGCCCTCTGTTGGATTCCGTTGTAGGCGGGCATCGCCATCGACGCAAAGATCGCCACTGAAAACAGGCCCGCCAGAATCCCGACGCTGCCAGTGACGATGCCCGCGACACCGATCCCCCGCCCTTTCAGCGCTCCTCCGGATTGATCGATGTTTTTGACGGCGAGAATCCCGAGAATGATCGCCGGAATCGATCCGAGCAGCCACAAACAAGTGATGGAGAGAATACCGAGGACGAGACTCCAGATCGCCAGGGCGGAAGTCTTCACGACGGGAACGGAAGCGGGAAGCGGCGGTGTCATGCCCCGCGATGGTGCGACATCCGCCATAGCCGGTCAATCCTCAAGGCAGCGTCGCGAGCAAATAGTCAGCCGCCCCGACGCCGCTGCGATAGGCTCCATGCGCCATCGCCGGACTTTCCACCGAGCACGCCTCGCCGGCCAGGAGAAGGCGCTCGTGCACCGGAGCCGCGAGGTTGCGACGATCGCGCGGTGTGCTGCCGGGGGCGAGGCTCGAGTAGGCTCCCCGCGACCAGGGATCGGAATGCCAGCGGGTGATGTGTGCTGCGATCGGTGAAGGAAAGGAGCGCCCGAAGGTTTCACGCAGGGCATCCATGGCCGAGGCGATGATGGCGGCGTCCGATTGTTGTTCGAGCCGCTCGGCGAGGCGCCCTCCGTTGAAGCCCATCAGCGCGGGCTGTCCGCTGATCGGGACGAAATTCACCCACTCCGCCCAGAGCCGCGAGCGGTCGATGCGACCAAAGGCGTGAATCTTCCTCGGCCAGGCGACCCTCGGAAAGCGGAGGTGGATCTTGTTCAGCGTGCCCATGCCGAGCCTCTGGATCGCGAGAGCATGCCCCCCGCCCAGTGGCGGATCAAAGGCGGGCGTGCCGCGTTTCAAGACTCCGAGCGGCACCGTGATGATCGCGGCATCGGCGGTGAGGTTGCCGGAATCCGTCTCAAGCACGACCCCACCCGAGCCATGACGAATCGTGCGGACGGGACGGCTCAGATGGATCTCGTCGGCGTCGCGCAAAGCGTCGAACAGTCCGGCATAGCCTGAAGGGACGAGTTGATCGGTCCCGCGCAGATTGGCTCCTTCATCGAACCATCCGAGCGAGAGTCTCTCAGGATCGGCACCGAATTCATGAGTCCAGTAGCTGTTCACGATGTGACCGAGCAGGTCGCGCTGGGAGGCCGGGAGCTCGCGACGGAAGGAAGCGATGGCCTTCGACAGCTTCGCTCCGTTCCCGGCCCTTCGCCCTTCGCGGAGGGCATGCCGGTGGAGACGCTCGAAGATCCGGTCGATCTCGCGCGCCTCGGCGGCGGGGAGACTTTCCCCGTCTTCGTAAAACTCGTATCGATTCCAGTTAAAGGGCACGCGTCTTGCGCCCGCTGCGTCGGCGAGAGCGACGAGGGGATTGCCAACGGGCCCATGGATCCAACTGGCTCCGAGATCGATGCCCGGGGCCGCCGTCCAGACCCGTCCACCGATGCGGTCGCGCGCCTCGACCAACATTGTTTCGATTCCGGCACGGGAAAGCCGGTCGACCGCGCCGAGACCCGCCATGCCCGCGCCGACCACCGCCACGCGCGTGCCGGGAGACGCCGCGCGCAGCGAAATCCCGGCGAGCGGAAGAGCACCGGCGGCGAGCGATTTGAGAAAGTCGCGCCGGGGCTTGGGAGCCAGGCGTTTTCCCCCGGACGTTGGCGAAAAAGGTTCGAGGGGGTTCATGCACCGGGGTTAAAAGAATCCGGAAGTTTCGCTCCCGCTCCGCCCGTCGTCAATCACCGCACCGATGCGCCGACGCGGAGGAGAAAGACAGGGGTCACCGGATCATTGGTGAACAATTGAATCCGCCCTTGAGGTCGCTTGCCCCGGGCGGGCGCAACGAAAGTCACTTTCATCGTCCCACTCCCTCCGGTGGCCAGGATCGTGGCGGGAACCGTCCGCAGCGAAAAGCCGCGACCCGAGACCGTGACGGACCGCACCGTGAGCAGGCCCGCTCCCGCGTTCGCGAGCGAAAAAGCGCGTGTCCGACGCGCCCGGGGGCCACGCAACTCGCCGAAGTCGGAACCGTTCGCCCCTTTCGCCTTGGATCCGCTCGCGATGGTCCGGCCTTTGCCTTGGATCGAAATCGACGAAGGCGCGGCAGTAAGAGCGAGCGATTCCCCGATCCAGGACGCGAAGGAAGGGATGCGTGTGTAGATCGTCGGCAGCGCCGGATCGCAGTCGAGACTGCCAAAGCTGACGAGTCCCGCGAGATAGTCCGTGCCCGAAAGGTTTTTCACGAGCGGCCCGCCGCTGTCGCCGACACAGGGACAAGCCGTCTCCGCCGGATCTTTGGCCGCAAGGTGGACCGGCTCGATCACCGAACCGAAGACCATCGCCGCGCTCGCGTTCGAGAGGAGGTCCGCGTCGGCACGCTGCAATTCGTTCGTCGGCTGCGTGTCTCCGACCATCGAAATTCCCCAGCCCGCGACCCGCACTGCATCCCCGGTCGTGAGATCGAGCGGATTCGTGACGAGCCCCAGAGGCGTGATCGACGTCACCGGACGGTCGAGAAGGAGCATGGCGAGGTCGTTCACGCTCGTGCCGTTGTCCGTCGCGAAGTCCGGATGCACATAGACCGCGAGGACCCCGCGCGACTGCCGCGAGACCGTGTCATCGAGGGCCGTCACGCCGAGCGAGACCTCAAGATTCGTCGCCGCGAGATCGTAAACACTGTGAGCCGCCGTCAACACCCACTGGTCACCCACGAGAGTGCCTCCGCCCACCAACCCCGGTGCCGGCACATCACGCCGCACGATCCCTGCGATCCAGGGGAATTCGCCGGGTGCGGCGTCGGTGCCGTCGATGATCGAACGCGCACCCGTCGGAAAGAGGAGCAGCAGCAGGCAAAGAAGGGTCGGAAGCGGACGCGGCATCAGAAGAGTGGAAGAAATCTTCTCCCCATCTGCATCATTTCCAAGCAGTCAATCTTGTGACTCCCCGAAATTCGACGCCATCGAAGTCACCTCGGAACCGGTGAAGCGTTCAATGGTTCAACACGAACTCCGCCGAATTCAACAGCGACCAGACGAGGTCCTCCACTTTCACGCGGTCAGGCTTCTCTCCGAGATGCGTGAGCGTGATCTGGCGTTCGTTGTCCGCCGGCTTGCGGGAGAAAAGTCGGAGGTAGATCTCCTCGACTACCTCCGGAGCCGGTTTCGCGACGAGCCCCTCGAGCCACGGACTCTTCGCCGAGAGTTTGCGTTGGAGCCCGTCGGAGTTCATGAGGTGCAGCGCCTGCACCACGCTGCCCCCGGTCTCCCGTTCGCATGGAGGTGCCGCGCTCGAATCGGGACGACCAAAGGCATCGAGGAAGTCGCTCGGGAGGAGGTGATTCCACTGCTGCATCGCGCGCGCATCGGCGGGAAGTCCGGTCAGTTTCTCGGGCTGCCCCGTGATCTCCGAAATCGCGTCGAGGAGGACTTCGCCGGAGAGACGGCGGCGGTAGCTGCGCGAGAAGTTCCGCTGATCGGCGACGTTGTGTTCGTTCGGCACCGAGCTTTGCTGGTAGAGGCGGCTGTTGAGGATGACCCGCAGGGTGTGTTTCTGATCGAAGCCATGCTCCGCGAAATCCTTCGCGAGCCAATCGAGGAGCGGCGCGTTCACCGCGGGATTCGACTCGCGGAAATCATCGACCGGATCGACGAGTCCTCGTCCGAACATCTCGGCCCAGATCCGGTTGACCATGGCCTTGGAGAAATGCGGATTGTCCTTGCCCGTAAGCCATTCGGCAAAGACCCTCCGAGGATCGGCCTTCGGATCAATCGAAGCGAAGGCTTCGCCTCCGGGCGGGCGGGGCACCATCACCGCCTCGCTCACGGGATGAGTCACCTTGCCGCCCGGCTCGAACCACCAAAACTCCGGCTCGCCCGAGATCGGGGCCGAGATCCCCTGCCCCTTCTGCTTCATCGATCCGAAGAATGCGGCCATGGAATAATAATCGTCCTGGCTCCAGCGCTCCGAGGGATGGTGGTGGCACTTCGCACAATTCAGCCGCACCCCGAGGAACAGCTGCGAGATGAATTCGGCCATGTCGGCGGCCTCGCGTTTGTCGCGGATCACGGCGACGGGACCATACTCATGGGTGCTGCCTGCCGCGGTGAGCAGTTCGGTGACAAAGGCATCCCAGGTCGTGTTATCGCGGAATTTCTCGCGGATCCATTGGTCGAGGAGATAGACCGGCTTCACCCCGACCCGCTGGGTATTGGGCCGGAGCAAGTCGCCCCACTTCACCGCCCAATAGTCGGCGTAATCGAAGCGATTCTCCGGACCGAGGAGGCGCTCCACGAGTTTGGCGCGTTTGTCAGGAGCGGCGTCGGCGAGAAACGCCTTCGTCTCCTCGATCGAAGGCAGCCGCCCGAGCACGTCGAGGGTCGCGCGACGGAGAAACTCGTCGTCGCGACAGGGCTCGGAGGGATAGAGGCCAAGATCCTGAAAGCGGGCATAGGCGAGATCGTCGATCTTGCTGTGGCGCGGCAGGGACGTGTAGCGCTCCGCAGGCAGCAGGGTATCGGGCGGAATGATCAACCGCATCGCCGCGACCTGGTCGACATAGCGGACGATGACACTGTTTTCCCCCGGCACCTTTCCGGCCGTGACCTTGCCGTCGTGGTCGACCGAAGCAAAGGCCTTGTCGTTCGAAGTATATTCAGAGAGATTGGTGACGTCGCGCTTTGTCCCGTCGGAGTAGGAAACGATGACCTTGAGTTGCTTGATCTCGCCCTTCTTGAAGGTGGCCTCGGCCGGCTCGATCGCGATGCCGGTGGGATCGGGTTCGTTTTCGAGGCGACGCGGCGCGCCCTCGGCGATCCACTGGCGGAGCACTTTGTAGAACTCAGAATCTTTCTCGAAGCGTTTCTCTCCTTCGTGCGGCACCGCGTTGATCGCTTTGAGGAGAAGCAGGGAATGGTCGGGCGAAGAGGGAAAGACCCGTCGTCCTCGCGCGTCGTAGACGATCTCGCGGTAATCGGAGCTGGGATCGAAGGAGAAGATCGAAAGCTGGAAGCCATTCTGACCATCCGCCTTGGCATGGCAACTCCCCGCCATGCAGCCGGCACGGGTGAGCACCGGAAGGACGTCGTTCTCGAAGGAGACCGTGGCCGGACCAGCGGCCCGAAGCGTGAGCCCTCCGGACAATAAAACGAGGAGCGACATGACCCTATTCATGGGTGGATGCAACAGGGTTCGGTGTTTTGTTAGCCTCAACGGGCGCGGGTGCCTCGAGCGTCTGCACGAGTTTGCCCTTGTCATCCCAGACGCGGAGCTTTCCGTCCTCGCCTCCGGCATAGGTCCAGAGACTTTCGCGGTCGAAGGCGAGGGTGAAAAGCGGCGTGCCCGCCGTCTCGAAGGCGCGTTCCTTCGCACCGGTGGAGCGTTGCTCGCCCTCGTGCTCCTTCAATTCGGTGAAGGCGGAAGGTTTGCCCGACTCGGGCACGGCGACGATGAGGTCGGTGTTGATCGCGGCGGCTTTCTCCTTGTCTTTTTCCTCGCCCTTCTTCTTTCCGTTCACGGGATGGACAAGCCAGGTCAGCCCGTAAAGCGGACCGGAACGATTGCTGGCGAAGGATCCGACCTTCTTGCCGGTCTCGAGATTCCAGACCTTGATTTCCTCATCGTCGCCACCGCTTGCGAGACGGTCGCCCGTGGGAGAAAAGGCGGCGGTCATGACGTAGCCGGTGTGCCCCTCGAGACGCTTCACGATCTCGTGGCTCGTGCTGTCGCGCACAACGATGAGTTTGTCGGCCGAGGTCGTCGCGTAGCGCTTGCCATCGGCGCTGAGCGTCATCGAGAAAATGCTGTCGAGGTGGGCGGTGTCGAAGGTCTTCACCGTTTCGGGTTCGAGGGTGATCTCGTGCAGGCGTCCGAGCTGCGAAGGAACGGAGTCGGCCACGAGAAGTCGTTTGGCGTCGGCGAGGAAAAGAAGCGCGGTTTGCCTTCCGAGGAAGGGAGCGCTGATTTCGCGGGCGAATTTCTGCGGCGCGGCCGGATCCCAGAAGCGCACCGAGCGGAAGCCTCCCGAGGCGAGGCGTTTGCCATCGGGAGAAAAGGCGAGGCTCTGCACCACATCGTCGTGGGCGGCCGAAGTCGCGGTATGCTGGAGCTGGAAGGCGGGGGTCTTGTCTTTTTCCGCCGGCAACACCCGGTACCATTCGATCGCGCCACCGCGTCCGACCGCGAGGGTCTTGCGGTCCGGTGAAAGGGCGACCGCGACGATGGGAGCGTAGCTCGCCGGCAAAGGACCACGGGTCACCTCGGTCTTTTCGGGTAGATTGAGCTTGGCCCACCGGGCGGCATCCCATGGGGCCCCGGCGTCGATCCACTTCTCGATCGCCGCGATCTCGCGCGGATCGAGCTGGCCCTTCGGCGGCATGTGCATGTCGACATCCGGGTAGAGCAACTCGGTGAGAAGACTCTCCTTGGCCTTCCCCGGCACGATCGCCGCATCGGTATCGCCGCCCTCGATGAGGGACTCGCGCGAGTCGATGAGGAGCCCGCCCTTCCGCTTCGCTTCGGTGTGGCAGTTGACACACTCCTTCCGCAGGATCGTGAGAGGATCCGGCGATTCCTCGGCCATCACCGGCAGGGCGAAAGCGAGGAGAAAGAAGAGGCTATGACGTGACGACAACATCAATGGAAACATGCCCGTGCAAAGCCCTCACGGTCAACTGGCGTGAGTGAGGGCGCGTCCGGCGTGCTTGCGGAGCCGTGGGGAAGGTGGTTTGATGACGGTGATGCCCTTCACCCGCCGCCACTTTCTCTCTGCAACCGCAACTTGCGTCGGTTCGGCAGCGGTAAACGGTTACGCGCAGGCGAATCCGGCGGCCCGGCTCGGCATTCTGCTCGACACCTCGGCGGAGATGGGATTTCTCGTGCCCCAGGTGCGCAAGGAACTGAGGATGTTGAATGAACAACTCGCCGCGGCGGGGCGTCCGCCCGTGGTGTTGCGCGAGATGACTGGTTCCGATCTCGACCGCGAAGCCTCGACCTCGGTCGGCGCGAGGCGCAACGCGCTCTATGGGTTGAAGGCGCTTTTCGAGGAGGTCGACACGGTTCTCTGGATCACTCCGCTGATGGGCGAGCACAGTCCGCAGGGGATCTTCGCGGTCGAACAACTCCTTCGCGAGTCCGTGACCGATCGTCCTGGGAGACAACTCGTGCTGCGCAACGTCTGGCAGGATCAACTCCTCGCCGGCAATGACTGGGTGCTGCACCCGCCCGAACCGGAGCAAGATCCGCTCGATCCCCGCAACCGTCCCGAGGAGTGGTTCCGCATCGTGGAAGAGAACCACGGGGTGATCCAGCGTTCCTGGCAGGTGCCTCCGACGAGTTTCCGCGCCCAGTTCGGCTTTCCCCCGCGGATCGTGGAGGCCCATTACCTGAAGAAGCTGGCCTATGAAGGGAGGGAGGCCTTCTTCGACCAGACCTGGGCGCGCGGGTTGAAAGAGCACCATGGTTTACATTTTGTCAGGGAGAAGGAAGAGTGGCCCTACCGGCTCACGGGGCGGCAGTGGGTGACGGAGTCGACCTTGCTCCCCTTCCCCGACGAAGAGAAGCGTTCCGAGCGGAGCGAACGCGTTTTCACGGAGATGGCCGCACGGGAATCAATCGGCGCTGATCTCGAACGGCTCGAAGCAACGAAGCTGGGTGTGCTTTTCGCGTTCGGTTTCCTCTCGCCGGATTGGAAGCGCCACCTCTCGGTGCGGGATCAAAAGCCACGCTCGTGGCGGGATCACTACCTCGCGGATCTGGCGCGCCTTGGGGCGGAATGCGCGAAAGCGGCGTCGGAAGGAGGAGCGAGGCTAGACCGCGTCTTCGCGACCGAGCGGATTGAAGTCGCCTCGAGGTCGGTGAAGATTGAAGAGGTCGATCCCATTTCCCGACGTGTCGCGAAGCTGGTGCGCGAAGAGAAATGCGACGCGATCTACCTCTTCACGAACGGTTACCTTGGCGAGGGCGACTACGGCACCTGGAAGCTCGATTGGAATCTCCTCGCCCTCGCCATCCGCGAGGCGGGCACGCGTCTCTACGTGCGCGTGCCCTTTGAATTCGGCCCCACTCCCCTCGCACTCGCCCGACTCGCGATGGCGAGCGGAGGAGGAGTCTTCCGCGGCCGCGCCGACGATCCCGACTGGGAAATGGAGCTGCCCAAACCCTCCTGGCCGGAGCCCGTGCCGAAGGAAAAATGATCCACCCGTTTCGCAAATCCCCCATCCCCATGACCACCCGACGATCCTTTCTCCAGACCGCCCTCGCCGCGGGCGGCGGAGCCGCCACCCTGACACTCGCGCAGAACGCGCGCACCGGCTGCGGCCTCGCCATCGGCACCTACGGATTGCAGTCGATGAAACTCGAGGACGCCATCCGCCTCGTCGCCGCGACCGGCTACAATGCGATTGAGATCACGGCGATGCCGGGCTCGACTGGTGCGCCCTCCATCCTCACGAGCGAGGATCGGGCGAAACTCCGGAAGCTCCTAGCCGACAGCGGCCTGCGGCTCTGCGGGATCATGGCCGATCTCCAGCCAAAGCGTCTCGAAACCGATCACAAAACCCAACTCGCGGAGGTCTATCATCTCATCAAGCTTGGGCAGGATCTCTCTCCCGGTGCCACCCCCGTCGTCCAGACCATACTCGGGGGGAAAGACTGGGGTGAATCGCGCGATTTCTTCCGCGACCGTATCGCGAACTGGGTCCAGATCGCGGCCGACCTTCGCGGCTTTCTTTCGATCAAACCGCACCGCCAGCACGCCATGTCTCTGCCATCTGAAGCGAACTGGCTCATCGAACAGCTCGGATCTCCGGAACGGCTCGGCATGGTCTACGACTACAGCCATTACGCCTTCCGCAATCCGGAAGTAGCGATCGAGGTCTCGGTGAAGGAGTCGCTCCCGCATCTCAACTACGTCGCGGTGAAGGATGCGGTGAAGGAGGGCGAAGCGGTGAACTTCGCGCTGGCCGGCGAGAGCGGTTCGTGGGATCACGCCACCATCATCAGCGCGCTCTACGACGGCGGGTATCGCGGCGACCTCTGCTGCGAGGTGAGCAGCCAGATCTGGAGGAAAAACCCATCCTACGATCCGATCGCCGCGACGAAGACCTGCTTTGAAAATCTCAAGGCCGCTTTCGACCGCGCCGGTGTGGCAAGACGCTGAATTGAGCCCTTCCGGCATCAAATGCCGGGAAAAGGGGGATTTACAATGGTGCGCTTTTTGCTACCCTCGCCTCATAGCGCCACTCCACGGAACACGAACAGATGGACATTTCCCACACCGCGCCGATCCGGCCCCTGAACCAGCGGGCACGCATCGAGCCCGCCACCCTCGATGACCTGCCGCGTCTCGTCGATCTGACGATGGCCCTCTTCGAGATGGAGGAGGACTTCAGTCCCGACCGCCGCAAGCAGGAGCGCGGCCTGCGCTCCATCCTCGAGCAACCGAGCCGCGGTCGCATCTTCGTGGTGCGGACCGACTACGAGATCCTCGGCATGGTGAACGTGCTTTTCACGATCAGCACGGCGATGGGCGGCTTCGTGATTCTCCTCGAGGACGTCATCATCCATCCGGAATTCCGCGGCCAGGGCTACGGCACCCAGCTCGTCGACTACGTCGTCGATTTCGCGAAGCGGAAAGATTTCAAGCGCATCACCCTGCTTACCGACAAGATCAGCGAAGAGAGCCAGCGTTTCTTCGAGAAGCTCCATTTCCGTCATTCCAGCATGATCCCGATGCGCCTGACGCTGGAAGACTGAGCCGGTCATGACAGCGTCCGAGCGGCAATCGCTCCTCATCGAGGATTATGGCCTGATCGATGACCCGAGAGAGCGATTCCAGCTCATCGTCGAGACGGCCGCCACGGGTGCCCTGGCTCTCGCCGACGCCGATCGGATCGAAGCCAACCTCGTCCCAGGCTGTGTCTCGAAAGTCTGGCTGGCGTTGCGCCCGCGGAGTGACGGTACCGTCGACGTGCTCGTCGAATCCGAATCTCCCGCCCTCGCCGGCATCGCAGCGCTCTTCTGCCGGGTCTATTCCGGATCTCCGCCCGCCGAGATCCTCGCGACCGAACCGGATTTCATCGAGCGCCTCGGGATCGACCGCCACCTCACACCGACACGCGCTCGTGGCCTCCGCCGTTTGCGGGAAATGCTGTTTGAACGCGTGAAGGTGCTCGCGGATGCTGCGGCACGATGATCGACTGTCATCTCCACCTTCAGGATCCGCGCCTCGCGGAAACCCTGCCCGGCATCATGGAGACGGTGCGCTCCCTCGACATCCGGCACCTCGTCGTGAACGGCACCGGACCCGACGACTGGGAAGCGGTGGAGCACCTCGCCGCCACGTATCCGGAGGTAATCCCGAGTTTCGGACTTCACCCCTGGAAGGTCGGATCGGAGACGGAAGGCTGGCTAGAAGACCTTGAGGAGCGGCTTCTCCGCCATCCGGCTGCAGGAGTCGGTGAGATTGGGCTCGACCGCTGGATCCGGGGACACGACTTGGAAAAACAAAGGTCCGCGTTTCTCGCCCAACTCAAGCTCGCGGAGCGCCTCGGTCGCCCTCTTTCGATCCATTGCCTCCAGGCCTGGGGCAGCCTGCTCGAGATCCTGACAGATCAACCAAGCGGCGGGCGTTTCCTCCTCCATTCCTACGGTGGCCCCGTGGAGATGGTGGAGGATTTCGTCGCGCTCGGCGCCTGCTTCTCCATCTCCGGTTACTTTTTCCGGCCGGACAAGGCCGGGAAACTGGCCGTCTTCGATCAGGTTCCGAGCGACCGGCTCCTCGTCGAAACCGATGCCCCGGATATGGCACTGCCCCACGAATTGCAGAGGTACTTCTTGGAGGAGGATTCGAAAATTCCCGCCGCCTCGTCGATCAACCATCCGGCCAATCTGATCGTGGTCTATGAGGCAACGGCGGCACGCTTGGGAATGGCGCGGGAGGAACTGGAAAACCTCGTCTCGTGCAATTTCTCGCGGTGGTGGCACGGCACCTGCCGGGAATGATCAGCTCACCGCGACTTCGAGCGCTTCGGAGAGTTTTTCCATTCCGTAGGGCTTGGGAAGGAGTCCGACAAAGGGACTGCCTTCGGGTAAGACGGCGTCATCCTCGAAATAGCCGCTCGTGGCGATGAGCCGCACCCCGGGATGGAGGGCCCACAATTCCTTCGCCACATCAAGACCAGACAGGCCGCCAAGAAGGGTCATGTCGATGAGGACGGCGTCGATGGGTTCGATCGACTCGTGATGCTCGCGAAAACGGCGGATGGCTTCTTCGCCATTGCTCGCATGAAGGCCCTCGTAGCCGAGTTGTTTCAACATCGCGAGGGTGGATCGCGCCACACCGGGTTCGTCCTCGACCACGAGAATGCGTCCACTGCCCGAGGGCATGACCCGTTCACGCGGAGGCAGTGCGACCAAGGCCCCGGATCCGGGATCGGGAGCGGCATCGGTCGAGGGAAGGAAAACGAGGAACTCACTTCCGACGCCCACCTGCGAAGCGACGCGGATCGCTCCACCATGGGCCGTGACGATGGCCTGACAGGAAGCGAGGCCGATTCCATTGCCATTGAGCTTCGTGGAAAAATCGGGCTCGAAGATGCGATGAAGGTTCTCCGGCGGAATGCCGCAACCACGGTCGCGGACGGAGATCACGGTGTATTTTCCCGCCGCCATGCCAAAGGGATTGGAAGCGGTGAGATCGGCGTTGTCGGAGACGATGTCGACCGTCCCTCCGTTCGGCATCGCCTGACAGGCATTGATGACGAGATTGTGAAGGACCTGATAAACTTGGTTGGGATCCCCCTCGACACAACGCAGGGCATCGTTCGCAAAAAGGCGGCATTGCACCCCCGTGCCGGCAGAGCAGAGAAGCTTGACCCGTTCCAACAGATCCACGAGCCGGATGACGCGGCGCTGCGTCGACTCCCCCTTGGTGAAAGCGAGCATCTGGCGGGCGAGCACTTCCGCATCACCCAGGGCGAGCTGCGCCTCGCTGATGTGGATCGCCACCTTGCCATTCGAAGGAGTGGCATGCGCGGCGAGCTCGAGATTCATCTTGATGGTCTGGAGCGCGTTCTTGAAATCGTGGGCCACACCGGCGACGGCGAGGGAGAGAGACTCGGAGCGGCATTGCTCGTAGTCGCGCTCGGGCGGTGCCGTCAACTCGGCCGAGGGAGCGACTGTCAGCACCGGCTCGGTGGGAGCCTGGGGCAGAACGGCGGGTGCAACCCCCTGGTTCGGGCCGGGCGCGGTCGCTCGGGAAACAGGTACCGCTTCTGCTACTCCTGCGGATGCCTCCCCGGCGGTTTTCACCGCGAGCGACACCTTCGATGAATCCCGGACCGCAGCCCGGGCCGAACGATCCGACGGAGTCAAGACAGGCTCGGCGGTCAGGACAAAAAGGCCCGGAGTCTCCCCTTCGCGATTGGTGGGCCGGATCGTCCAACGGCAGAGCCGCCTAGTTCCTCCGGCGCGGATGAGGAGCCGCTCCATGTAGTAGTAGCTGGAGGCCGTGGAGATCACCGGGAGGTTTTCGATCAGGCCCGGAAGCTTGTTGCGATCGTAGATCAGACCCAAGGGTGACCCGATCAGGGAAGAGGCGTCATAACCCGAAAGCTGCAACATTTCCGCATTGGCATGGATGATCCGCGGCCCGAGAGGCGTCGTTGCCCTCTGCTCGATGAAGACCACCCCGACGACGGTGCCGATTGAAGATAATCCTGACGGATCTGATATCGGATGGACGGACTCACTCATGAGGGCCGGGCTCATCAAGGGTTGGAAATCAAGGCGGAAACGGAACGACAAGACCCACTGTCGTGCCTTCTTGTAACCGACGAATTTTCATTAAGAAAGCTTAAATTTCTCTTCCACAAAAAAAACCACAAAAAAGGCCCGGGTTTCCCCGGGCCTTTTCCGAATGTGCGGATACGACGCTCCGATCTCAGGAGAACAGAGGCATGATAGGATGTCCCTCGGTGACGATCTGATCCGTTTTTGGATCGCGGGTGTGACCGGCAACGAGGAAGGGGCGGCCGGAGGGAGCGTAGATGACCTTGTTCAGGTCGAGGCCCATCGCGTAGGCGATGGTGGCGTTGAAGTCTTTGGCTTCGACGGGGTTTTCCTTCACCGCGATGCCCTTTTCGTCGGACGAACCGTAGACCTGGCCACCGGTGATGCCACCGCCGGCGAACATCGTCGAGAAGACGCGCGGGTGGTGATCGCGACCGCCGTTGGCGTTGATGACGGGAGTACGACCGAACTCGGTGCCAAGACAGATGAGGGTCTTCTCGAAAAGACCATCGGCCTTGAGGTCATCGATGAGCGAGGCGAGGGCCTGATCAAGCTGGCCACCGGTCTGCGGGATCGCGTTCCAGAGGTCGTTGTGCATGTCCCAACCGCCGGAAACGACTTCGACGAAACGAACGCCGGAGCTGACGAGGCGCTTGGCGAGCATCGCGCCCTTGCCGACGCGGGTGTTGCCGTAGCGCTGCACCTTCTGGTCGTAGTCCTTCTCCTTGGTGAGGTCGAAGGTCTCGAGGTCTTCGCTCTTCATGAGCTTGAGGGTCTCTTCGTAGAACTGGGTGTAGGCCTTCACCTCGTCGGTCTGGAACTTGCGACGGAAGGCGTCATCGAAGGTGTTCATGAGGTCAAGACGCTTGTCGAAGAGATCTTCGCCGACGCCATCGTAGGGACGCGCGTTTTGCACGCCCTTGTCCGGATCACCGATCGGGAGCGGAGCAAGAGCGGGACCGAAGAAACCGGCGCCCGGGTGCTCACCGCCACCGCCGATGACGACGGAATCGGGGAGGGTGTCGTGCTTCTTGCCGAGAAGGGTCTGCGCCCAGGGGCCCATGGAGGGGTGGATGATGGTGGCGCGGGGCTCATAGCTGGTGCGCATCCAGTAGGCACCACCGCGGTGGTCGCCGGTCTTCTGGGTCATGGAGCGGATCACGGCGATGTCCTTGAAACGCTTGGCGAGTTCGGGCATGAACTCGGCGAGCTGGACGCCGGCGACACCGGTGTCGATACCCTTCGTCGCGCCACCAGTCTCGGTGCCGGGCTTGGGATCGAAGGTCTCCATGTGGGTCATGCCTCCCGACATGTAGAAGAAGATGACGTGCTCAGCCTTGCCTCCACCGGCCGCGCGAAGGGGCTTCGCGGCGCCAATGGGGAGGATGCTCACGCCGAGGGCGGTTTTGGCGGCGCGCGCGACAAATTGGCGGCGGCTCAGTTGGTCGAGTCGGTTCAGTGCGTCTTTCATGGTTGGATAAGGGTTGGGGATGCTGCAATCAAAGGTTAAGAATCAGGAGGCGCTCACTGGATGAACATGAATTCACGGGTATTCACAAGCGCCCAGATGACGTTGCCGATGGCCATGGCCTCGGCCTGCATCTTCTGCTGCTCGTTCATGTCGCGATCGGTCTTCGCACGCATCCCGGACTGGGCCATCGTCTTCTCCTGGGAGGTGGGATAGCGGGAAAGGACACTGAGGAAGATCTTGTCGACGTTGTCACGCTTCGATCCCTTGCCGAAGGCGATCTCCTTCACGAGGTAGGCATCGGGGCTGGTGAGGACGCGGTTGGTGATCTCGCCATTGAGCAGCGCCATCACCTGGGGCGAGGAACCGGTCGCGAACTGGTTTTCGATGAGCTGCTTGTCGGACTGCCCGAACATGCGCAGGAAGTGATCCGAGGGCATCGGCTGGCGGAGCTCGGAGGCGCGGAACATCTGGGCTCCACCCACGTTGTCGTCGCGGGAGACGACATCGCCGTTGTATTTCACGAGCTTGCTCGCCTTGCTCCAGTCATCCTTCCACTTGAGGATGTCGTCGGCGGTCTTGAGGGTGGAGAAATCCACATTCATCACCGCCTTGTAATCTTCCCAGCCCTTGCGGGTGACCGACTCGGGATCGGCGGTGGTCAGGGCAACGAGCGAATCCCAGATTTGCTCGGCGCTCATGCGGCGGAGGACCGGCCCGGGGAAGTGGTAGGTGCCCTTGTCGACCTGGGTCAGGCTCGGAGTGAGAGTCTCGGCTTCGCGCTGGTAGGTCTGGCTGTTGTAGAGGACCCGGAAGAAGTCCTTCACGCTGTAGTCGAGATCCTTCATCATCGTTTCGAGGAAGGAAAGGAGCTCGTAGTTCTGCGCCTGGCCGTCAAGGTGACCGGGGATGTTGTAGACGGGCTCGATCTGGGCGAGTCCGAAGGCGATCTTCCAGAAGCGGTTTACGGCATTGATCGTGAAGCGGGGGTTGCCGGGAGAAACCACCCAGTCAGCGAAGGCTTCGCGGGGCGTCTCGAATTTCGAGAGATCCATCTTGTCCCCGAAATAGGTGTCGGGCTTCACGGCGCCATTGGGCTCGCCGTCGTCATACTTGTAATCGTGGGGAAGCTTGACGGCGTTCGCACCGCTGTCGACGACCTGCACCCGGTGGGTGCCGATCCACTGGCCGAGATTCTGGTCTTCGTTCTGATTCGGACGGAGCTTGCCCGCGTCCTTGAGGACCTTGTTCATCCGGTCGACCTCGGCGCGATAATCGGCACCGCCGCTCATCATCATCATGTTGCCACCGCCGCGGGCGTTGGTCTCGGTCTCACCCATGAAGGCGGCCATCTTGAAGAAGTCCATCTGGTAAACTTCCTCGAAGGGGTGGTCATGGCACTGGGCGCAGGTGATTTCCGTGCCCATGAAAATCGTGAAGGTGTTCGAGAGGTTGCAAAGGCGCATGCCTTGGTCGGAGACGAGGTAACCGACGGCCGGCTCTTCCCAGATCTTGCCCTTGGCGGTGAGCAGTTCACGGACCATGTCGTCATAGGGCTTGTCTTCGCGGATTGATGCCTTGATCCACTCCATGTAGGGATCGACCTTGAGGTCGCCGTTACCCATCATCGTGATTCCCTCGCGGACGCGGAGAAGGTCACCAAAGTAATTGTACATCCGCATCGCAAATCCCTCGGACTCAAGGAGCTTGTCGATGAGGACGGCCCGCTTGTTCGGGGCACGATCGTTGAGGAAAGCCTCGGCCTCGTCATAGGTCGGGATGCGGCCGGCCACGTCGAGGTAGATGCGGCGGAGGAACTGGTTGTCGTTGGTCAACTCGTTCGGCACGCACATGAGCATCTCGCGCTCGATCTCTTCCTTGCGCTTGGTCTTCTCGTCCGGAGTGAGATCGGCCTTGGCGGGGAGGGCGGCGAGTTCTTCGCGGAGACCGTAGTAGCTCTCCTTCAATTTGTTGAGAACGAGTTTGTCGATTTCGGCGGCGAGAGCGGCCGGGTCGGTCGGGAGATTGCCCTTCACAAAAAGGCGGTCCTGCTCGCTCAGCTTCGAGACGGGATAGTCGATGACTGTTCCATCGGCCATCTTCAATTTTACCACGGCACTCGCTCCGGCTCCGGCGGTCCCGACGAACTCGGCTTGGAGGGTGCGTCCGTCAGCGGAAGTCCAGGCGCGGGGCTCGGCTTGGACCGGATTAAGGGCGAGGAGGATCCCTCCCGTCAGGAGGATGGAGAAACAGCGTTTCAAGGTGGGGGTTTTCATGGAGAGATCGGAGATATCAGAAAGGATTCAGGACTCACAGGACTACACTTGTATATCAGAAGCAGGGCTCGTTGTGACAAAACTTTTTAAACAAGAAAGGTTCGCTGGGATTTTATGGTAATTATAGCGTTATTCAAGTCCCCAATTAGCGAGTGCTTGGAGGCTCGGGGTATCGGCGGCTTCACGGTAAAGACCGAGATGGTCGATCCAGCCTTGGAAACCCTCCCGGTCGCTGCCGCCCAGGCGCAGGGTGCCCACCCGTCCCTCGCTTGGCTCGCCCGGCGCCGAGGCACTGATGGTCTCGGGTTTGCCATCGACAAAGAGGTGCACGTTCGAGGCAAGTCCGCCAGTCCCCAGATAACGGTAGGCGACGTGGTGCCAGTTTCCGTCGGCGAGGTCGGTGCCGCCGGTGACGAATCCGCCTCCGCACTCGACGCGCAGGGCCCCACGCACCCCGCGGCTGGGGTCGAGATTGCAGGAAACCCGCCAAGCGAGGCCCTCCCGGCCATACTCGAGAATGCGCTCTTCCCCGCTCTGCCCTACCTTGGCGGGCAATTTCAGCCAAAAACTGAAGGTGTGGGCTTCATTGAGCCGGAAATGGCGGGAGAGCGGCACATCGAGGGTCTCCCCGGGTTGGAAGACCAATCCGCCACCATGCCGGCCCGCGGCCCGACGGGGCGAGCGATCGAGTTCACCGGTCGCCACGAGCGGCACGTCGAAGAGGCGCTCTTTGCCGCTGTCCTCGACGATGGCACCGACCGATTCATCAAAGGTGAATTGAAGGGAAGGATGAACTTCAGCCGGACTGCCCAGCCGCAATTTGAATTGATCTCCGCTATAGGAAACCGGGGTGAGTTCGGTGCGGGTGCGTCCGTCAGCCCGAACGGCGAGACCTTCCCGCAGGCGGATCCCGACGGCGTTGCCGCTGGTGCGGCTCACCTCGACCTCCCCCTCCATCACGTGCAGCTCCGAATCCCCGTTGCCCTCGACGGAGATGCCGAAGCGCGTCCCGATATCGATCGCGTTGAGCCGCGGGGTGTTGACGGTGAATCCCGACGCGAGCGGCGGCACCTCGGCGGTGAGGCGGCCCGCCTTGAGGAACATGCGGTTGTCGGCCTCAATGCTGAGGTCGGCGGGACCTTCGACAAGCGCGGTCGCTCCGGAATTGAAGGCGATCACGGCCAAGCCGGATTCCAAACGCAGCAGCCCCGGAGCGAGCCAGCCATCTTCGCGGACGCGGGGGAGGCTTGCGGCGTCCCAGACAAGATTTTCACTCCGCTCGATCCGGGCGGTGAAGGCTTCGACGGGCTCCTTCATCTCCCTCATCCCGGAGTTCGTGCTCCCCTCACGGAAAATGATGGATTGAAACAGGAGCATCAGGCCGATCGAGGCGGCGGCGGAAATGATCCCCGTCTTCACGAGGTCGGGCCAACGAATCGGGCGTTTCCCCTCGCGCTCCTCGACGATCTCGAGCAGCACCGACTTGGCGAAGCCACGATCCCCAGCCCCTTCGGAGCGCAGGCGGGCGATGACCCCTTGCTCGAAGGCCGCCTTGCCCTCACCGCTTCCCGAACCGAGGAGCACCTGGAGCGACGCCGCCATCTGCGCCTGGACGACAAAACTTTCGCGCAGTTTCGTGTCGTGGCGCAGGGCATGCTCCACCTGGTGACGACCCGTTTCATCGAGTTCACCGGAGAGGTAGGCTTCGAGGTGTTCGGAGTCCACGTTGGATCAGGCGGGTTCGGGCGTCCCGGAGGCGCCGTTGAGTTTGTGCTCCATGCACTGCCGCAGGGAGGTGCGGACGCGGCACAGCGTGGTGCGCACCCACGCTTCGCTCTGCCCGAAGGAGGTCGCGATCTCGCGGGAGGATTCGGAAAGGGTGTACTTGCGCTCGAGGAGGCGGCGCTGCTGCTCGGGGAGGCGCGAGAGGCATTCCTCCAAGGCGGAGACCAAAGGCAGATCGGGAGTGAACTCCCCGCGCGTCGCCTCCTGCACGAGGTGGTGCTCGAGGAATTTCTCGCGGTTCTTCGAGAGACGCTGATGCCGCAGGGTCTCCTTGCGGATGAGGTTGAAAGCGATCGTCCTCAGCCATTTCCCGAAGTCGGTCCCGGGACGGAAGTCGTGAATGTGCCTGTGGGCGAAGACGAAAGCCTCGTGGGCGATCTCGTCGATGAGGTGCGGAATCGGCAGCTTCATCGCGACGAAGGCGCGCAAGTGCGAGCTATGCAGTTCGAGGAGCCGCTCGAAGGCGGAAAGATCCCCCCGCTGCACGCGGATGACGAGATCTTCTTCTGTTTGGGGATCGCTCACTACAGGGAATATCCCGTCGATCCCCTTTCGTGACAGCCAAATCATTGGCCTTTTTTCACCGCCTCCACCTCCCGGGGCACGATCGCGAGAAAATTCCGCACCGTTTTGAAAGGCTCGACGTGGAGTGGTTCACCCGCCGTGCCCCGGTTAAAATAGAGTCCTGAGGAGGTTCCACCGTCGAGATTGAGGGCGCGTCGGATCGGTCGCGTCGGCGAAAAATCCGCCCGGGCAAGGACCTCGCCGAGCTCCGCGAGGGTGAAGGCATCGCTCATCCCGAGGGCGAACCAGCGGTCACCATCATGCAGGACGAAGGTGCGCCGTCGCGAGTTTTCGGGCGACAAACCACGCACCGTCACCCCTTGGTCGACGAGAAAAGGGCCCGCCTGGATCAGGTCGGTGGCCTTGTACTTGCCCGCATCGTACTCGGCACGACGGAGCAGGTAGGGATTGCGACGCCCGCTCGAAAGGACCACACCGCTGAGCAAGGCCCCTTCCCCAAATCGCCCCGCGGTGGCTCCGTCCGCGATCATGAGGCCCGAGGGCTGGTGATCTTTGAGAAAAAAGCCCCCGTTGCAGCCGGCGAGAGCGCCATTCTCGATCATCGCGGCGCCGAGACCGGAATAGCGCGGCTCGATCGGCGAACCATTGTCGATCACCCGGAAGGTGTGTTGGTCGGCGTGAAACCAGACCAGATCGATCCGCTTCGCCGCAAAAAAGCCCGATTCCGTCGCCTTCGAGACGAGTTTGCGCTCGTGGACGAAGGGCGAAGCCGGATCCTGGGCGGTTGATTCGTCCTCCACCTTCCAGTCGGCCCGCAGCGCAGGCAGGAGTGCGCTCAGGCAGAAGGCAAGAAGCACAGGGAAGGCACGCGGCCGGCGGGAGAAAGACGGGATCTTCAAAACGGTGAGGGGGGTCGACTCTCATACGGATGAAGTCCCCCGGCTTTTGCGAAAGAATCGCCAAAAACGGGAAATTTCCCAATCCGACTCAACCGAAAACCCCGTCGTTTCACCACGCCGCCCCGAGGGTCGGCTGGGCGTTGACGCGATAGGGCATCCATGCGATCCCGACGGCCTTGGCCGAGCAATTCTTCTTCAAAGGCGTCACCGTGAGGGTCTCGAGGCGTTCGCTCATCGGGTCCATCGAGGCCTTGAGTTTCTCGATCTGTTCCTCGCAGTCGGCCTCGATTTTTTCGAGCTCCTCCTGGTATTCGTCGACCTTCTCTTCCGCCCGGGCGACGTCGCGGCTTTCCTTCCAGGCTTTGGAAGCTCCCGACATCGCGCCGCGCCCGGAGGTCGTCGAGATGCGTTTGCCGAGGAGCGCTCCGAGGATGGTGCTGCCGACGCGCATCGCCGTGTCCATCTTCGCGCTGTTGGCCTGCGACTTTTGATCCTCGACCACGTCCATCGCCTTGGCGATTTTCTCCTCGAGCGCCTTGATCTTTTTCTCGTAGGTCGCCCGCAGGGCCTCGACCTTCGCATCGCGCGCCTCGTGGGCGGCGTGGACGAGACGGACGCGGAAGTCACCTTCGGCCTCGCCGGGGTTCGAGAGTTCGCCGGTGAGCGGGCTCTTGTAGACGGTGATGCGGTGATTCCCGTAGATCCAGTCGACGAATTCCTTCTCCAGCTTCGACCAGAGTTTTTCATCGAGGAGCGATTGCGGCAGGTCGGTGAAGGCGGCTCCATCGACCGGTTCGCTGCCGAGCTGGCTCGCAGGAAGACCGTTGGGCAATTCGAGATTCTTCGCCCAATCGACATTGCCGCTCGTGGCATCGACCGGATTCATCAACGCGACCGGCTCGCTGCCGGAAATGCCCTTGGCACTGTCCTCGTAGCGCACCTCGCCGATGCGGATCACCGCCGGCACGTAATGGATCTCGTTCGCCGGCACCCCGGGTCCGGCGGGGATGAAGAAATCGCGCGCGCCCTTGGGCAGACGGGGACGCAGCGGCTTCGGCGCGGCCGGTTTCGGGGCGTCGGGCGAGGGTGTGGGAGCCGCCGCCTTCGCAGCCGCGATCTCGGCACGACGCGGATCCATCAGCTTTTTGATCTGGCCACGGGCGAGCGGCCCGGTGAGGTAACTCATCACCCAGCGCACGTGGAAGACCGAAGGCGCATCGTCGTTGACGTTGTTCATCAGGAAGATCCGGTTGCCGAGCCCCGCGAGGAGTTGCTCCATCTTTGCCCGGTTGAAACCGCTGTTATTGCTCGCCGCGGCTCCTTCGAGACCATCGAGGACGCGCGCCTTGTCGCGCTCCGTCTGGAGACGACCGAGCCACCACGTTCCGATGTTGGAGAGCGCCTTGTAATCGAGATCGACCGGGTTCTGCGTCGCGAGGAGCACGCCGAGACCGAAGGCGCGCGCCTGTTTCAGCATCGTCATCATCGGCTTCTTCGAGGGCGGCATCGCCGAGGGCGGCAGGTAGCCGTAGATCTCGTCCATGTAGAGGAGCGCGCGCAGGCTCGTCGTGCCCGACTGCGCCCGCATCCAGCCGAGCGTCTCATTGAGCAGCAGCGAGACGAAGAACATGCGCTCGGCGTCGCCGAGGTGCGAGATCGAGAAAATCGAGATGCGCGGTTTTCCTTCGCCCGTGTGGAGCATGCGTTTGATGTTGAGCGGCTCGCCCTCCAGCCAGGTCGAGAAACCCGGCGAGGCGAGGAGATTGTTCATCTTCATCGCGAGATCCATGCGGCTCTTCTGCGGACAGACCGTCTCGAGATCCATCACCCCGATCTTGTCGAAGGGCGGCACCTGGATGTGGCGCACGAGAGTCTCCAGCGTCACCCCGTGACCCGCCTTCCACGTGTTCGAGAAAATGTTCGAGAGGAGGATGTGCTCGGGATCACGGAGGGGATCCGCGTTGTTGCCGACGAGCGAGAGCAGGCTCGAGACCGTCGACTCGATCCGCTCCGAGAGCGCCTCGGCATCGTCGAGAATCTCGAAATCCGGCACGTCGAGCGAGCTCAGGATCGAGACCGGCAGACCCGCGTTCGAACCCGGGGTGTAAACCGCGAGATCGACCTTGTCGCGGAACTGGAGGATGCGTTCGCCGCTCTGTCCCCAATCGGCGAGCCCCTTCTCCCACATCGCCGCGGTCTTCGCGGCATGCTCGTCGGGGCTGATGCCCTTTTTCGCGGCGTCGTCCTCGTTGATCCAGGGTCGGAAGCTCTCCGGCGTGAGGTCCGGGAAGGTCAGGAGCAGATTCGAGATGTCGCCCTTCGGATCGATCACGATGGCGGGGATGTTGTCCATCGCCGCCTCCTCGAGCAGGGCGATGCAGAGACCCGTCTTGCCCGATCCCGTCATCCCGAGGACGACGCCGTGGGTGACGAGATCCTTGGAATCATAAAGCACCAGATCATCGCCGATCGTCTTCTCGCCGAGGTCGTAGCTGCGGCCGAGGTAGAATTTGCCGAGTTGTTCGTAGTCTTCGGTGCGGATTTGCATGGGGAGAGGCGCGCGGAGCGGGAGGTAAAAGGTGGAAAGCAACAAGTGGACGGTCCCGGAGGTGCGTTCGCGCCTTGGCGGAAACCGGATGACTATGTTATGAAACGCTCGCCGTGAAATCCAAGTGAATCTTATGAATAAAATCGCCCTCTTTTGTCTGCTTTCCCTGGCCGCGTTGACCTCCCCGGCCGCTGAACGGCTCCCCAACGTCGTCATCATTTTCACCGACGACCAAGGCTACGGCGACATCGGGGTGAACGGCGCCGAGGGCTTCGAAACGCCGAACCTCGACCGCATGGCCAAGGAGGGACGCCATTTCACCCGCTGGTATGCCGCCCAGGCCGTCTGCTCCGCCTCGCGCACCGCGCTGATGACCGGCTGCTACCCGAATCGCCTCGGCATGCACGGCGCCCTCAGTCCCGGCAGCCGCCACGGCCTCAATCCCGAGGAGACCACCCTAGCAGAGATCTTCAAAACGAAGGGCTACGCCACCGCCGCCTTCGGCAAATGGCACCTGGGCGATCACGAGAAGTTCCTCCCGCTCCAGCACGGCTTCGATGAATACTTCGGCATCCCCTATTCGAACGACATGTGGCCGCAGCATCCCACTTCGAAAAACTTCCCCCCGCTGCCGCTCTATGATGGAAACGAGCGCCTCCGCATCGCCGACGAGCACGACCAGCGCATGATGACAACCTGGCTCACCGCCCGCTCCGTCGACTTCATCAACCGCCACCGCGAGGAGCCCTTCTTCCTCTACGTCCCCCATCCCCAGCCGCACGTGCCACTCTACGTGAGTGAACGCTTCGCCGGCACGACGGAACGCGGTCTCTACGGCGACGTCATCGCCGAGCTCGATTGGTCCGTCGGCGAGATCCTCAACGCCATCGACACGAACGGACTCGCCGAGGAAACGCTCGTCATTTTCACCAGCGACAACGGCCCCTGGCTTTCCTACGGCACCCATGCCGGCTCATCGGGTCCCTTCCGCGAAGGCAAGGGCACCGCGTGGGAGGGCGGCGTGCGCGAGCCGACCGTGATGCGTTGGACCGGCACCATCCCCGCCGGCACCGTCTGTGAAGAGCCCGGGATGAACATCGACCTTCTCCCCACCCTCGCATGCCTCATCGGTGCGACCCTTCCCGAACGCGAGATCGATGGCAAAGACCTCCTACCCCTCATCAAAGGCGTCGAGGGCGCGAAGAATCCCCACGAGGCCTACTGGTATTACTACAAGAACAACGAGCTCCACGCCGTCGCGAGCGGCACATGGAAACTCGTGCTGCCCCACTCCTACCGCAGTCTCGACGGCAAACCGGGAGGCGACGGAGGCCTCCCCTCTCCCTATCAAAACCGCCAAACCGCACTCGCCCTCTACGATCTCGCGGTCGATCCCGGTGAATCACGCGACCTCGCCGCCGCCCATCCCGAAAAAGTCGCCGAGCTGATGAAACACGCCGAAGCCGCCCGCGCCGAACTCGGCGACACCCTGACCAAACGAAAAGGTTCCGGCACGCGCGAACCGGGCCGGCTCACCGAAGAGGAGGCCGCCGCGCTCCAGAAGCTGCATTGGCCGGAGGGGAAGAAGTGAAGGGGAAATGTGGTGAACAGGGGCAGATCCGACCACTCCCTCGGTGTTTTGGGACTATTCACACGCAATAAGCATCGGATACAGTGCTCATTTGCCCCCTTCCGCCATGCCTGAAAAACTCAAGACATCCCAAGAAGCGACAACCGATCGACAGCCCTCCCGATGGCCCGGAGTGGCTCTCAGCCTGCTGGTGCCGGGGTTCGGACTCATCCGGGCCGGACAAATGAGGCGGGGGATGGCCTGGTTCGGAGGGCTCTTTCTCGCATCGATGCTTTTCTCCATGATCGTCGCGATGGGGTTCGTGCCGATGTCCGCGGAACTGGCTACGTTCGGCCTCCTCTTGATCGCCAAATTCCGGATGCTGAAGGACAGCTTTCGCCCGGGGAAGATGACACCCCGTCTTTGGTTGGCCTCTGCCGCCATCGTGATCGCTTTCGCCGTCCTTCCGACCCCGGAAAGCAGTGTGGTAAAATATTTCAAGGTTCCCAGCGGCGGGATGGAGCCCACGCTTCGACGGTCGCAGGAAGGCAGCGTTTCCGACCACATCGTGGTTGATCGGCTCACCTACCGTTTCCGCAAACCTCGTCGCGGTGAAATCCTCGTGTTCGCCACTTCTTCCATCGAGCGTATTTCGGCATTCGAAAACCGGGCCGAGGAAATTTATCACATCAAGCGGATCGTAGGCCTGCCCGGGGAAGTCATCGAAATCCGCAACGGGGTCGTTTTTGCGGATGGCGAAAAGCTGACAGAAGCCGATGGCATCCCCCCGATCGCCTACGGAGCCCGCACCGGGACCGTTCTGGACGCGGCCACCTATGCGGTCGGCGACCATGAATACTTCGCCCTTGGTGACAACACCTCGAACAGTTGGGACAGCCGGCACTGGGGTAACGTCCCGGAATCGGCCGTGTTTGGAAGAGTCACGAAAATATTCTACCCGTTTTCGAGAATCGGCATTCCCTCCTACGACACCGGCAACCATACACCTTGAGATCAGGACCAACAGGGTACGAACCAACACCCAACCGGGTCAACCCGTGACCCCCCTCACACCACCCACAACTCGATCCCCGAAGCCGACAGGAAGTCGTCCGACACGCGATACCTCCCCCCCGCCTCCATCGTGACGACACGACCATCTTCGGTCCTCACACGAAGGTGGAGCGGCCGTTCGCCGGGGTGGTCGGTCGCGGCGAGGCGGAGCTGCTCGATCGCGGAAAGGGTGTCGCGGCGGGCGTCGAGCTCGACGACGATGGGTTGGGCCGCACCCGGCTTGGCTCCGTTGGGGGCATGATGCCCGTTGCGGCCGTTGCCACCATTGGAAGCGTGGCCGTTCATCGCGGGGGCCACGTAGTTGGGATCCTGGACGACGGCCTTGATCTCATCGGCCATCAAGCGGTTCGTCTCGGTGCGGGTGTCCTGCTCGATCTTGGCCTTCAGCTCGACGACGGCGCCCTTCACGAGGAGCTGGTTGCACTTCTGGTAGGTCTCGTTCCAGACCATCACCTCGGTCGAGCCGGTGAAGTCTTCGAAGAGGAGCACGGCGAAAGGTTTGCCCTCGCGTTTGGTGTACTTGACCGAGACTTCGCTGATCATGCCGGCGAAACGTTCGGGCTTTTTCCCGGGCTTCATCTGGGGCAGATCAGCGAGCGTGGCGAACTTGCCCTTCTCAATGACGCCGCGGTATTCGTCGAGCGGGTGGCCGGTGACGTAGAAGCCGAGGAGGTCCTTTTCGTGGGCGAGGTATTCGCGCTGGTTCCAGACGACGCGATCCTCCTCGATGACCTCGGGCGGAGCGGCGGCGGTCATGAGCTCGTTCATGTCGAAGAGCGAGGTCTGCCCGGTGGCCCGGTCGCGCTGGGCCGCGGTCGATCCGGCGATGACCTGTCCGACGCGCGAGAACATGTCGTCGCGGCGCTCCATCGTGAAGTCGAAGGCACCGGCCTTGATGAGGTTCTCGAGGATCTTGCGGTTGACGGAGCGGCCGTCGAGTCGTCCCGCGAAATCCTCGAGCGACTTGAATTCGCCGTTCGCCTCGCGTTCGCGGATGACGGTCTCCATCGCGCCTTCGCCGACGTTCTTGACCGCGGCGAGACCATAGCGGATCGCGTGTCCTTCGGGGACGAACTTCAGCATCGACCGGTTCACATCGGGCGCGAGGATGGCGATGCCCATGCGCTGGCATTCGGCGACGAAGGTGGAGATCTTGTCGGTATTGTTGACTTCGTTCGACAAAACCGCGGCCATGAACTCGACCGGGTAGTTCGCCTTGAGATAGCCGGTCTGGTAGCTGATGAGCCCGTAGGCGGCGGAGTGCGACTTGTTGAAGCCATATCCCGCGAATTTCTCGAGAAGGTCGAAGATGTCGTTCGCCTGTTTCTCGGGGATGTTGTTCACCGTCTTGCAGCCGGCGACGAAGGCGTTCCGCTGCTGGATCATCTTCGCGAGATCCTTTTTCCCCATGGCGCGCCGGAGAAGGTCGGCCTCGCCGAGGGAGTAGCCGGCGAGAAGGTTCGCGGCGCGCTGGACCTGTTCCTGGTAGATGAGGATGCCGTAGGTCTCCTTGCTCGCCTCTTCGAGGAGAGGGTGGAGGTACTGGACCTTTTTCTTGCCCTTCTTCCGCTCGATGAAATCGGGAATGAGCTCCATCGGACCGGGACGGTAGAGGGCGATGAGCGCGATGATGTCCTCGATCCGGTTCACGTCGAACTGGCGACAGAGGCTCATCATTCCGCCGGATTCGAGCTGGAACACGGCGGTCGTTTCACCGCGATTGAGGAGCTCGAAAGTGGCCTTGTCGTCGAAGCCCTCGTTGTCGAGGACGAAGTCCGGCGTGTGGCGCTGGATCAGGTCGATGGCGTCCTGCATCACCGTGAGGGTCTTCAGGCCGAGGAAGTCCATCTTCAGCATGCCCAGGTCGGTGAGCGGGCTCATCGCGTACTGGGTCACGACTTCCCCTTCCTTGCCGCGGATGAGAGGGACGTAGTTCGTAAGCTCGCGGTCGCCGATGACGATCCCGGCCGCGTGGATGCCGGTGCCGCGGGTGAGGCCCTCGAGGAAGGTCGAGAATTTCCACAGCTCGCCGATCGTGGGATTGTTCGCGATCTCGGTGGCGAGCTCGGGATTCTTCTTCTTCGCGTCGACGAGGGTGATGTTCAGCTCCGTCGGGATCATCTTCGCGATCCGGTCGCCCTCGGAGAAACTCAGCCCCATGACCCGGCCAACGTCGCGCACCACGCTCTTCGCCCCGAGGGTGCCGAAGGTGACGATGTGGGAGACGGCGCGCTCGCCATACTTGCGCCGCACGTAGTCGATCACCTCGGGACGCCGCGTCTGGCAGAAGTCGATGTCGATATCGGGCGGCGAGACCCGCTCGGGATTGAGGAAACGTTCGAAGATGAGCCCGAAGCGCAGCGGACAGAGATCGGTGATGCCGAGCACATAGGCGACGAGCGAACCCGCCGCCGATCCCCGGCCCGGACCGACGGGGACGCCGTTGTCCTTCGCCCACTTCACGAAATCCCACGTGATGAGGAAGTAGGAGACGAAGCCCATCTTCGCCATGACGCCGATCTCGTAGTCGAGACGGGTGCGCAGTTCTTCATCCCTCCCCGCGCGCTCGCCGTAGCGCCATGCGAGGCCCTCGTAGCAGACTTTCTTGAAATACTCCTCGCGCGGGCTGCCGTCGGGAGCCTCGAACTGCGGGTATTTTTCCGAGCTGGTCGAATCGAGGTGGATCGCGACATTGCACATGTCCGCGATGCGCAGGGTGTTGTCGCAGGCCTCGGGCAGGTCCTTGAAAAGACGCCGCATCTCGTTGGTCGTCTTGAAGTAGACCTCGGGGGAATACTTCATCCGGTTCTCGTCCATGAGGAGCGATCCGGTGCCGATGCAGATCATCACATCGTGCGCGTCGTGGTCGGCCTGGTTGAGAAAGTGGACATCATTCGCGGCGACGAGACCGAGCCCATACTCCTTCCCAAACTGCACCATCTGCCGCGTGCAGGTGGCCTGCTCGGAGAAGCCGTGGTCGTGCACCTCGAGGAAAAAGCGGTCCTTGCCGAAGATGTCCACGAATTCACCGAGGCTCTTGCGCGCCGAATCGAGGTCTTCGTTCTGGATGAACTGGTTCACCTCGCCGTTGATGCAGCCGCTCAGGCAGATGAGGCCTTCGGAATGCGCGGCGAGGGCCTCCTTGTCGATCCGCGGCTTGTAATACATCCCCTCGAGGTGACCGAGGCTGACGAGCTTCATCAGGTTCGCGTAACCTTCGTTCGTCGACGCGAGCAGGGTGATGTGGGAATTGCGCTTCTTCTTTCCCTTCCCGCCGACGGTGACGGGATCGGCCTTCTTGTCGGTCAGGGCGACACCGGGCGGGGTGAGGTAGGCCTCGCAGCCGATGATGGGTTTGATCCCCGCCTTCTTCGCCTTCTGATAAAACTCGATCGCCCCGAAGATGTTGCCGTGATCGGTCATCGCCACCGCCGGCATCTTGCAACGCTCCACCTTCTTCATCAGATCCGCGATGCGCACCGCCCCGTCGAGGAGGGAATACTCGGTGTGCAGGTGGAGGTGGATGAAGGGATCGGTCGGCATTGGCGGGACGGGAAAGGGCGGTGTTTAGCTTAGAGAGGGCCTCCCCGGGAGCAAGAGAGATTGTCGGGAAATCGCGCGGGGGTGGGACCGGAGCGGGGTGTTGACGGCGGGGAAAACTTCCCCCACCCCCGCCTTGCCGGACCGCGCGCACCGCCGTATCCATCCGCGTGGACACCGATGACGCCTTTTTTGATTCCCTCCACCCGTCCACGGCGGCGTGGTTCCGGGAGCGTTTCGGGCGTCCCACCGACGGGCAGCGCCTCTGCATCCCCGACATCGCCGCGGGACGATCGGTGCTGCTCTCCTCGCCCACGGGATCGGGGAAAACGCTCTCAGGTTTTCTCGGGATCATCGACCGCCTCGCCCGCGAGCATCACGAGGGCCGCCTGCGGCCCGAGGGCGTCCGCTGCCTCTACGTCTCGCCCCTGCGCGCCCTCGCCTATGACATTCGGAAAAACCTCCACGAGCCCCTCGCCGGACTCGGGCTCGACGGGATCATCACCGTCGGCCTCCGCACCGGCGACACGAGCGCGGCGGAGCGTCAAAAGCAGCGCCGCAAGCCGCCCCACATCCTCGTGACGACGCCGGAGAGCCTCGCCATTCTCCTCCCCCAATCCGGCTTCCGCGAGGCCCTCGCCCGCTGCGACTTCGTCATCGTCGACGAGTTGCACGCCTTCGCCGAAAACAAACGCGGCACCCACCTCAGCGTCTCGCTCGAGCGGCTCGAGCATCTCCGCCGTTTCCGGGATCCTGACCAAACACCCATCGCGCCGCTTTGCCGCATCGGTCTTTCCGCCACCGTCGCCCCGCTCGAAACGGTCGCGGCCTTTCTCGGCGGATCGGGACCGATGCCCCAGATCCACGAGGTCGCGACGGGACGCCGCTCTCTCATCGAGGTGCTCACGCCGCTGCGGAAGCACGCCTACCCGCCCGCCGGCTACACCGCTTCGCGGGTCATCACCGACATGGCCGGGATCGTCGAGCGGAATCGCACCACCCTGCTCTTCACGAACACGCGATCCGGCGCCGAACGCATCACCCACCGGCTCAAGCTCGCCCTGCCCGCGCTGGCCGAGACCATCGAATGCCACCATTCCTCGCTCGACCGCGACATCCGCCAGGAGGTCGAGGACCGGCTCAAGGCGGGCGACCTGCGCGCCGTGGTCTGCTCCACCAGCCTCGAGCTCGGGATCGACATCGGGCACATCGACACCGTCGTGATGATCAGCACGCCCAAGGGCATCTCGCGCGCCCTCCAGCGCGTGGGCCGCTCGGGACACTCGATCGACCAGGTCAGCCATGGCGTCCTCGTCGCGACGAACATCAACGACCTCATCGAATGCCTCGTCTGCGCCCGCCTCGCCCACGAGCGCCGGCTCGATCCGGTGAAGATCCTCGAGTTCGCCCCCGATGTGATCGTGCAGCACTTCGTCGGCATGGCGATGGATGGCGGCGTCACCGTCGATGAAGCCCTCGCCGTGCTGCGCGGCGCCTATCCCTTCCGCGAGCTCGACCGCGGGGCGCTCGAACGTCTCGTCGATTACCTCGAGGGCGGCGGCAAATCCCTGCGCGGCCAATACCGCGAGACCTTCGGCAAGATCGTCGAGCGCGACGGCCGCTACCACACCGTCTCGAAAAAGGTCGAGCGCGATTACCTCGTCAACATCGGCACGATCCACGCCGACGGCATGGTGAAGGTGATGTTGAAACGCCGCCGCCTCGGCTCGGTCGAGGAAAGTTTTGTGAAAGGACTCAAGACCGGCGATGTCTTCGTGCTCGCCGGCCGCACCGTGAGGCTCGTCGAGAGTTCGCCCGCCGAGGTCCTCGTCGAGGAAGCCAAGGGCCGCCTCCCCACCGTCCCGAGCTGGAACGCGAACAAGATGCCCCTCGCCTCCGGCATGGCCCGCGCCGTCGCCGCCCTCCGCACCGAGATCGACGACCGGCTCCACGCGCGCGGCGAAGATCCCGAGACCATCGCCGATTGGCTCGTCGAGGAATGGTCGATTTCGAACACCAACGCCGCCGCCATCCTCGATCACTTCACGACGCAGGACCTCATCTCACGCATTCCCACGGAACGCCGCTTCCTCATCGAGCGTTACCTGCCCGACGATGAGGAAAACGAGGACGGCGAGCGTGTCTGTTTTTTCTTCCACAGCCTCATCGGCCGCAGCGCCAACGACGCCCTCTCGCGCATCCTCGTGAAACGGCTCAAGGACGCCGTCGGCGGCAACGCCCTTGTCACCCTCGACGACTACGGCTTTCTCCTCACCCTGCGCCGCTTCCAGGATCTCGGCGTCGCCGAGTGGCGCGAACTCTTCTCCGCCGATGGAGCCGGGGAGATCCTCCACACTGCCCTCGTCGATTCCCAGCTCGTGAAGTGGCAGTTCTCCGGCATCGCCCAGACCGGACTGATGATCCCGCGCAACGTCACCGGCGGCGAACGCACCGTGCGCCAGATCCGCTGGAGCGCCGACCTGCTCTACCAGGTGCTCGCCAAACACGAGCCCGATCATCCCCTCCTCGAGCAGGCCGTGCACGAGGCCAAACACACCTTCCTCGATCTCGACCGCGCCGTCGCCTTTCTCCACGAGGCCCACGCGATGGAGTGGGAACTCGTCGAAGTCCCCGCCGTCTCACCCTTCGCCTTCGGGCTCTATGCGAGCAAGATCCGGGAGAGTCTGATGATGGAATCGCCCGAGGAGGCGATCGAGAGGTTGTATCAGGAGATGCAGCGGAAGGTGGGGGAGCGACACGATGGAGCCGACTGAACTGCCGGCTCATGCCATCTGGCGGGGCGACTTCGAGGATTTTGGAGCGGACAGAGGGCCCACGAGAAAGGCAGCGGCTTCGGGTTGGTGACGATCGACACCGGGGTGAAGACCTACCTCTGCGAGTCCTTCAAGTTCCCCGTCGATGCCACGGATGGGAAGCCGGAGAACCAGTTCGCCGAGTGACCAGTGACGATCCACCAGGAGAAGAACGCGGAGGTGAATCGGGTAGAGAGTGAGGGGCGTGCGCGGTGAGGCGCGGCGGAGAAGCCACTCAATGAGGAAATGGATCTGGTGCGCAGCATGCTGATGCACGCTCCGTGACAGGTTCTGAAGACCCAAGAAGACGCGCTAATTACCGTCGCCCTCCACCACTTCGTTCGCCGTAGTGCAGTTCGTGTGATCACCTCGGGAGGGCACTTTGGTTACTTTCCTAGAGACGCACTTTGTCGATTGCGGTGATCATTTCGGTAAGCATCGCATTTGTCACGGACTCTGCTGATGAGTAGATAAATGGCTCTCGAACCCAAGGGTATCGCATCAAATCGCGGAACATTCCAAATTCATGGCAACCTTCACGAATCATTGGTTGAATTGGAACGGAGGGCAATTGGGGTATGATTCTCTGTAGCTCAAGAGGTACACTGTGGGGATCAGTAAGATCGGCGATAACAAAGCGGGCCAGATGTGCGATGATTGAAACGGTTTCGCTAATATCTCGGTTACTAGGAGCGCTGAAGTCAATCATAACGGGAATGAAGTTCTTTTTGCGCATTGCAACTCTAATGCTATCGAGCATGGGCTTGTGTTCGGAGGAGAATCTCCCAAGAATGAGGACTACCTTTGTGGTGATGGCGTCGAGGGCGTTACGGATTTCAACATTATTTATAAGTAGATACAGAAACTGTGCAATCTGAATATTGTCTACTGTTATCAAGTTTTGATCGCGTCGTGTAATAACTAAGTCGTCCTGGATGGCATTTTGGCAATCGAGGTCCCATGCAGAGATTCCGTAAACGTGCGAGAATGTTAAATCGGCGCCGCGAAGTGATGTGCTGACCAATATTGCTTGCTCAAGATCCGCCTTAATCAATTTCGCTTGGTCAAATTTAGCAAAGCTTAGATTAGCGCCGCAAAGTTCAGCCTCAGTTAGGTTCGCGGATCGGAAAGATGCTTGGCTTAGATCAGCTTTTGTGAGATCTGCGCGAAACAGATTGGCTGAGTCAAGTTTCGCCGTCGAGAGATTTGATTCGCAAAGAGAAGCGCTGGAAATCATTGCTTCAGTTAAGTTGGCGCCCATGAGATCCGTCTTGGACAAGTCTGCTTCGAACAAGTCGGCGCCGTGAAGGTCAACATTCGAGAGATCGAAGCCACATAAATCGGCTCCAGGACGTCTGACCTTACAAAGATCGGGACGAAAGTCAGGGGCGTACCGCACTGAAAACTTGCGCCATTCGTTCCAACGATCTTTTCCGCGATCAAAGAACTTGAGGTGCTCTGGGTTTGGCATAGGTTATTACTTTAGAGTGACACGGTGAATTTTGTCTAGCGACTTGTTGGGGCGAACATTACATTTGGTCCAATTCCATATCGCCCCGCCCGCTGTCTACCGAACGGCTCCGACAGTTCGGTGCAACGCGGGGCCTGATGGTCCAGAATTCGAGTTTAGCGATCGTGCCAAAAGAGCGTGGTTGAGATGAGGGGGGCGGCAACATTTCTCGACAGAAGCACAAACTCCCTCAGATGCCCTAAATGCAACGCCCCCCGCGCCCAGTACGAGAATGCCGTCTACCACCTCATGGCCAGCGGCAATCGCCGTGAAGCCGTTGTCCACGACGAAGGAGATCGCCTTTTGTTCCTCGACACCTTCGGCGAAGCCTGCGGCCGAACCGGTTGGGAGGTCTTCGCGTGGGTTCTCATGAACAACCACTGCCACGCGGTCTTCCGCACCCCGGAGCCGAACCTGGTTGCCGGGATGCAGTGGTTCCAAAACACCTACACCCGGCGGCTCAACACGAAGCGCCGCCTCTGGGGCCACCTCTTCGGAGGGCGCTAAAGGCCATTCCCGTGGAGGACGAGGCCGCCAGCCCTCGAGGCAGTCTCGTCCGGCGCGACTACCTGCGCACCGTGATCGACTACGCCCACCTCAATCCAGGCCGGGCCGAACTGGTGGACGGCGCGGAGAAAAGCGTTCTGGATTTTCCTTGGAGCAGCGTGGCGAAGGGTTTCGCCCTGGCACTCTCGAAGCGCCCCAAATGGCTCGCGGCGAAACTCGTCCTTGATCCCTGTGGTAAAGACGACACCGTCGCGGGCCAGAGGCGTTTTGTCGAACGTCTCGACGGGTTTGTCCGCTCCGAGCGGAGCGATCCGCAGGAGGGTGAGGTTCCCTTGTCGAAACCGTTCGAGCGCGGGTGGTTTCGGGGATCGCAGGACTTCCGGGAGCGGCTTCTGAAACGGATCGAGAAGCTGGACTCCAAAAAGAGCCGCAAGTACCGGAGCCGCAGCGAGAGTCCGGCAAAGGACCACGGGAAAAAGCGGGCGCTTGAAATTCTTGCCGAGTCCTGCGCACACTACGGAATGAGCATGGGGGAACTGCAAACCATCCCGCTTGGCGACTGGAAACGAGCCTCGGTTGCCTGGGCCTTGGCGAGGGAGACGAGCGTGCCACACGCGTGGATCGCCGAACGGCTCAATCTGAAATCAGCCGCGAACGCGAGCCAGCAGGTCAGGCGGTTTCAATCCCTACCCATCAGAAGGTTGGCTGGTGAAGTCAAACAATGGAAGCTGTCAAGAAATGTTGCCTGTCCCGAATGGCACTGCATTAAGCGGCGACGCGGTAGTGTGAGCGGTGGAGGAGTTCTTGAAAGACGCTCCGGTGGGAGGTGAGATACTGGTGTGGTTTTGGTCGGCGTTTGACCGCTCTTGGCTCTCGCCG
>Ga0209573_1000660_pt1 | contig 66695 bp, 60 predicted proteins | sample TNRBio252014_DNA_FD_185870 | JGI IMG/M metagenome (GOLD analysis project Ga0209573, IMG submission 185870) | Wastewater treatment Type I Accumulibacter community from EBPR Bioreactor in Madison, WI, USA - TNR Reactor_6/25/2014_ DNA (SPAdes)... | ecosystem: Engineered > Bioreactor > EBPR >...
TAAACCTTATAAACTTCATAAACTTCATAAACTAATGATCTGTGATCTATAATCATTCAATCGCACATCCAATTTCCAAATTCCCGAATTTTCAAATTTCTCCCCGCTACCACGCCATCTCAATCACTTCCCTCACCACATCCGGGGTAACTTCCCCTTTTTCACCGAATTTAAGCCATTTTCTGGACTCAAAACGCCTGCAGATCTCATCCTGAAGAAACTTTTTGTCATCTGTATAATGTGACAATCTGGTGACAGCACCCAGATCATTAAAGAATTTTTCGGTCAGATCAATTCCTTTTAAAGCAGCTTTCAGGGTATCCTTTTCCTCCACATCCCAAACTCTCCTGGCATACTGAGCCAGTTTTTCCTGCTTGCTTTCTACCAGTCTTCGGTACATCGATGGCAGGATGATCGCCAGACTGATCCCGTGATCCACGCCGATCAGCGCCGTCAGTTCATGACCAACCATGTGAATGGACCAGTCCGTCGGAACACCGGTGGACAACCAGCCGTTCAGCGCCATCATCGCCGTATACAACACATTGGTTGCGGCTTCTTTATTGTCGGGTTCATGGATATAGGTATACCCGTCTTCGATCAGGGTGGAAAAAATACCTTCAGCAATGCGATCCTGCATTTTGGCATTGACTGGATAGGTCATGTATTGTTCCGTGGTGTGCACAAAAGCGTCGATCACCCCGTTGATCCGTTGCCTTTCGGGCAATGAGGGCAACAGGCTGATGTCCATAATGGAAAAAACAGGATAGCAAAATGGGGAAGCAAAACTCAGTTTCTCCTTTGTTTCTGCCCTGCTGATCACCGCATTGGCATTCATCTCGGTTCCGGTAGCCGGCAAAGTCAAAATCGTTCCAAGAGGAACCGCACTTTTGATCACCCCTTTTTTGGCTAAAATATCCCAACCGTCACCTTTATATGGAATCGCTGCCGCAACAAATTTGGCTCCATCGATCACCGAACCACCTCCAACAGCCAGAATGAACTCAATTTTTTCCTTTTTGCCCAGTTCAACCGCCTTCATCAAGGTTTCATATACCGGATTGGCTTCAATTCCACCGAACTCGACAATTTCCGCATCGCGCGTCGCGGCTTTTACCCTGTCGTAAGTTCCGTTTTTAAAAATACTTCCCTGCCCATAAAGCAGAAGGATCTTTTTATCCGGCAAAAGTGAACCAAGGCTGTCTATTTTGTTTTCTCCGAAAACCACCCTGACGGGGTTTTGATATTCAAAAGCTGCGATCATATTTATTATTTATATTATGGTGACAAAAATAGTTTTCCGTTTTGGAGAAAGCGAACAACCTGATCTATTTTTATCTGAAGATTTGATATTTGTGATTTTAACAAAAACTAAGACATTTTAATATGCTGATCCGTTTTAATAATGGAGTATTTTCATTATTTGTTTATACTCACTGTAAAAAATCATATATTCGCACGATCTACATCTTAAATATTTCATTTTGAATATCCGAAAACACCTTAAAATACTGCATCCATTTGTCGGACTGAAACAGATGATCCAATGTACCTCACAAAAAATAATCATACCTTTTTATCACACGGTCAGTAACGAAAAACTGCCACATATTGACCATCTATACACAAAAAGGAATGTAAAACAGTTTGAAGAAGATCTTGAGTACCTGTGCAAGCACTATTCTCCCATCGATATTGAAGAGCTTTACAAGATCAAAGAGGAGGATACAACCGTGGTAAAACCCGTTTTTCACATCACTTTTGATGATGGTTTAAGTGAAATACATTCGATTATTGCAGCTGTTTTGGAAAGAAAAGGCATTCCTGCCAGCTTTTTCCTGAACACTGATTTTCTCGACAATAAAGGTCTTTTTTACCGCTACAAGATCAGTCTGATCATTGACCACCTTGTTGCTAAACCTGATTTTACTCCAAAATTAGTAGAAATCCTACGTCCCGGACTACATTCCAAATTTGATTTGAAAAAGACTTTGCTCAACTTAAAATATGAAGATACACCTATCATTGATCAGGTCGCACAACTGCTGGAAATTGATTTTAATGAATACCTGAAAAATACTAAACCATACCTATCCTCTGTTCAGGTTCGCGACCTGCTCAAACGAGGATTCAACATAGGCTCACATTCTTCGAGTCATCCGTTTTTAAAGCATTTAGATGAAAAAATGCGTAAAGATCAAATTTCTGAAAGCTTTACTTTTTTGAAAAATAATTTTGGAGTTACTCAAAAATATTTTTCATTTCCTTTTTCAGACGATGGGATAGATAAAGCATTCTTCCGATGGATGTACACAGAAGAAAAGTGTCTATTAAGCTTTGGTATTTCGGGTTTAAAAAATGATTTTCCCAGATACCATGTACATAGGATCCCATTTGAAATATCAAACCAAAAAGCTTCTGACATCATCAAATCAGAATACCTTTATTATCTGATCAAAATGCTTTTTGGCAAAAACACAATACTTAGAACATGATCAAATATTACTACAAAATGATTGTGCCTGAACGAAAGCGTATTCGCCTGAGAATTTGGTTAAGACAACTATTGCATGTTTTTTATCTCGGAAATAGGTTCAAATGTAATTGCTGCAATAAAACTTTCAGAAAATTCCTTCCCAAAGGCAGGCAAAAACGAAAAAATGCGGTTTGTCCTTACTGCGGCTCACTTGAAAGAACCAGAATACTGGATCTTTACCTGAGTAATGAATATGAAATTCATAAACAAAAAAAAACAAAACTGCTCCATTTTGCACCTGAAGACTGCCTTTCCAAAAAACTTTCAACGCTCGAAATTGAATATACAGACGGAGACATCAATCCGGCTGTTGCCCGTAACAGGATAGACATCATGGACATCCATTACGAGGACAACTATTTTGATCTCATCATTTGCGCTCATGTTTTGGCACATGTCACAGATGAAAAAAAAGCTATCAGCGAATTGTTCCGAGTTTTGTCACCTAAAGGTCAGGCTTTGATCCTTACCCTGATACCTCGGGATTTGGAACAAACCATTGAACTGAATGATAAGCAATTAATAGATGAAAAACTTTTTTGGTATATGGATACTGATTTGCTCAGATTGCATGGCGCTGATTTCGGTGACAAATTGGAGCGTCAAGGTTTTGTTGTACAAAAGATCGATTATCGCAAAAAATTATCAGCTGATGTAATTGTCAAAAATAGTTTGGGCAATGGTGAACGGGAAATCATTTACCTTTGTAAAAAACAGTAAAAGAGATCCAGATTTAATCTATTCTGTAATTTCATGATCTATCAACACTTTAAGAATTAAAGGTGAAATCATCATGGCTGTTTATTTTGGTTGAATCCACAGTAATTGGTAATAATCTGGCACTATACCTAAAACATTGTTTTCCCAACCCATTGACCATAGTTTTCTGAATGGATCACTTCAAACGATGAAGACTTGTAGTTTGCGGTCCAGGCAGCTGGCGCTTTAACCATTTTTTGGGGATTCCATTTGAATTCATAGGCAAATAATTTTCCTTCACGTTCTTCAATCCAATCAATTTCCTGCTGATCATAGGTTCTCCAGAAATAATTGTTCACGATCATTCCGGAATAATTCTGATACTTGATCCTATCACTGATCATGTAATTCTCCCACAAGTGTCCTATATCATTTCTCAGTTCGATGGGATTTAAATTAGCGATCAGTAAATTACGAATACCATTATCTAAAAAATACCATTTATTGCTTTTATTGATCTCTTTTCTTAAATTTCTGCTAAAGCCACCCACCCTGTGAATAATGAATACTTTTGACAGTAAATCCAGATATTTGATGACTGTATTAGTGCTCAAACCTGTTTGATTTCCCAATTCTGAAGTTGAAACTAAATTTCCAACCTGAAATGCTAAAAGTCTGAGCAAGTCAAATATTTTATTTGAGTTTCTTATGTTTTCAAAACTTAAAATATCTTTCAATAGATATGAACTGACCAGTTCATTGAGATACCTGTTTTTTTGTTCTTTGGTTGTCAAATGTAGCAATTCAGGATAATTTCCATAAATCAGCCGATCATGTAATTTATCCTTGAATGTCAGGATAGAATCTGTCTGATCATATTCTTTTTCAGACAATCCAAACATCTTAAATGTATATTTCCTGCCTGTCAACGGTTCACCTGTCAGGTTCTCAACATCAAAAGCTGATGATCCTGTGATCAGTATCCTGAGTCCTTTGATCTCATCGATCATCAGTTTCAGTGATAGACCAATATCTTCAATTTTTTGAGCTTCATCGATGATCAATAATAGTTTCCCGTTAAGTAATTGCATTAAATGATTGGTACTCCTTCTTTTAAATAGTTCCCTTGTTGCAATATCCTCTCCGTTCAATAAAACATAAGGTTCTTGCATTACATCAATTAATTGCTTGATAAACACAGTTTTACCTACTCTTCTTGGTCCAATCAATACGACTACTTTATTGGGTATCAGATAGTCCAGAACAAGGTTTTTTATTTCCCGATTGATATAGATCATAAAACAATTTTCACAAATATATGCTAAATAACTCATTTTATTGACCTAATTAATATTAATTAATTCATTTTAATGATCTATTTTATATTATTTAGTTCATTTCATTGACCTAATTTACATTAATTGGTTCAATACAGCAAAAATCTGATTGCATTAAATCTTTGAAATAATACCACGAGTTTCTCTCAGTGGACACAGAGAATGCTGTTTATTTTGTCGAATAAATTATTCAAGTACACTACTGACCGACAAAAATTACAAGATTTCTCGCTCAGCTCGAAATGACAGGACTTTCAGGGGTTTTAGGTGAGAAGGAGGTAGGCGGCGGCAATGCCGCTGCCTACCTCCTTCTCAAACAACTAACTGTCTGTCATTCCCGACGTTCATGCGATTCGGTCGGGACAAGTCCGAACGAAGTGAGGAATCTCGAACACATAATTCTAACCTTTAGAATTTTTGTCGGTCAGTAGTGATTCAAGTATTAAATGTATCAAAAATCCGACGGCATTTTTGATCATCTCATAGCTGGACAAACAAGAACCAAAAAAGAAGGTGACTGAATATCATACGCTTCAAACCCCTTAAATTTCCCAACCTGGACAAACCAAAACCAAAGAAGAAATTGATTTAAGACGCCCCCGATACGGGCAAGCTCTACGGACTAGCCCATACGGGCAGCCAAAGAACACCGATTAACGATTTCAGATATAGTAATTTTATTCACTACTGACCGACAAAAATTACAAGATTTCTTTAAAGTTTTGCCAAAAAATACACGAATTCAATTTTTAAGACCCCAAGTTTTTTGGGGGTAAACCCAAAAAAAAGCCGCTCTTCGGGAATTTTGAACAAAAAATGAAATAACCAACATTTATAACGAACTACATTTTAATAGTTTTGCTTCCTAAACCTTATAAACCTCCTAAACCCCATAAACCTTATAAACCTCCTAAACCCCATAAACCCCATAAACCCCATAAACCTCCTAAACCACCTCTATCTAAGAATCACAATATACTCATTCACTTTACCAAGCCAAATCAGCATTTTATTCAAGTATAACCCTACTTTTTACAGTCTAATTTTAATAAAATTTTATTTTTGCAAATTATGTTTACTAACTAAAATTTCACAATTATGCCATTTGATGAGGGAATGTTGAAAAATCATTATGCTAACTTTGCTTCAAAAGTTGAAAATGCAAGGTCTGTTCTGAACAGACCACTGACTTTAGCCGAAAAAATACTTTACGCACACCTTCACCCGGACTCTCCGATGATGGAATATGAACGCGGTAAAGATTATGTCTTTTTTGCTCCTGACAGGGTAGCCATGCAGGATGCAACAGCCCAGATGGCTTTGCTCCAGTTTATGACAGCCGGCAGGCCAACAGTTGCAGTACCCTCCACCGTTCATTGCGATCACCTCATTCAGGCCAAATCAGGCGCTGTCGAAGACCTGGCTCGTGCCAATGAGATCAACAAGGAAGTCACAGATTTTTTGAGTTCTGTTTCCAATAAATATGGCATCGGCTTTTGGAAACCCGGTGCAGGTATCATCCATCAGGTCGTCCTGGAAAACTATGCTTTCCCGGGTGGTATGATGATCGGTACCGACTCACATACGGTCAATGCTGGAGGTTTGGGCATGATCGCCATCGGCGTGGGTGGCGCTGACGCTGTGGACGTGATGTCCGGTATGGCTTGGGAATTGAAAATGCCCAAACTGATAGGTGTTAAACTTACTGGTAAACTCTCTGGTTGGGCTGCACCCAAAGATGTTATCCTCAAAGTGGCCGGCATTCTGACGGTAAAAGGCGGAACAGACTGCATCGTGGAGTACTTTGGAGAAGGAGCAGAATCTATTTCATGTACCGGCAAAGGTACCATTTGTAACATGGGTGCCGAAATCGGCGCCACAACTTCCACTTTCGGATATGATGCTTCCATGGCACGCTATCTCAAGTCAACTGGCAGAGCCATCGTAGCCAATTTGGCAGACAGCATCGCTGAACACCTTCAGGCTGATGCAGCTTGTTACCTTGAACCGGAAAAATACTTCGACCAGGTGATCGAGATCAACCTCAACGAACTGGAACCTCACCTCAACGGGCCTTTCACACCGGATCTCGCCACACCGATTTCCAAAATGAAGGAAGTGGCCAAAGCCAATGACTGGCCGATGGAACTCGAATACTGCCTCATAGGCTCCTGTACCAACTCTTCCTATGAAGATATTAGTCGGGCTGCATCAATCGCCCGACAGGCAAAGGAAAAAGGCATCAAAGCCAAAGCACAGCTGACGGTTACTCCTGGTTCAGAATTGGTCAGATACACCATTGAAAGAGATGGATTGATCGATACTTTAAATGACATCGGAGCACTGGTCTTTGCCAACGCCTGTGGACCTTGCATCGGACAATGGGCCAGATACAGCGATCCAAAAAATGCTCCAAAAAACAGCATAGTACATTCTTTCAACAGAAATTTTGCCAAAAGAGCCGATGGCAGTCCGAATACACATGCTTTTGTTGCGTCCCCCGAGTTGGTAACCGCATTGGCTCTTGGAGGAAACCTCGGTTTCAACCCGATGACAGATCCTCTGATCAATGAAAATGGTGAATCCGTAATGCTTGAGCCACCGGTTGGAGATGAACTTCCATCAAAAGGTTTTGATGCAGAAGATCCTGGTTACATCGCACCGGCAGAAGACGGCAGCACCACTGAAGTCATCGTTGCTCCGGATTCCAAAAGACTCCAATTACTTATACCTTTTGAACCCATTACCAACAATCAGGTTCACAAAATGCGGCTGTTGATCAAAGCTAAAGGTAAATGTACCACGGATCATATTTCCATGGCAGGACCATGGCTTACTTATCGGGGACACCTGGAAAACATATCCCAAAATACGCTTACAGGGGCGATCAATGCCTTCAATGATGAGCCCAATAAAGTGCTAAACTTTGAAACAGGAACCTATATGGCCGTTCCCGACAGCGCTATGGCTTATCAAAATGCCGGGATTGGAACCATAGTGATAGGAGAGGACAATTATGGTGAAGGATCTTCCAGGGAACATGCTGCGATGCAACCCAGGTTTTTGGGTGTAAAAGCTGTTTTGGTCAAGTCTTTTGCACGAATCCACGAAACCAACCTCAAAAAGCAGGGATTACTTGCACTGAGATTCAAAGTTCCGGCAGACTATGACAAGATCAGACAAGATGACCTGCTGAGCATTTCCGGATTTGATACCATGGCTCCCGGACAAAGTATGGGATTGATATTGGATCATGCAGATGGCTCCACCGAACAAATTGAGATCGTACATACTTTTAATGAACAGCAGATAGCCTGGTTAAGAGCCGGATCAGCACTCAATAAGATCAGTCAGGAGCAAAAAAGTTAAAGTTTAGCGTTTTTCCCGGCTTTTATTGCTGAAAAAAAATATTTATATCGAAGTTTGTTAAAACTTCAGAATTAATTGCAGTCAGTCAATTGGTTCATTACATTTTTTAACTTAAAATCAACGATTATGCTAAAAGAATTTAAAGCATTCATCATGCGCGGCAATGTACTTGATCTGGCCGTTGCTGTGATCATCGGTGCAGCATTTGGTGCGATTGTCACTTCATTCACAAATGACATTTTATTACCTCCAATCGGTCTATTATTGGGTAATGTGGATTTTCCAGGCCTTAAAATCGTACTTCAGGAAGCAGCTGTAGCCGCTGACGGGACAGCAATTGAAGAAGTTGCCATCAATTGGGGCTCATTTATAAAATTCATACTCGATTTTCTGATTGTCGGTTTTGTACTTTTTCTCCTTATTAAAGCAGCCAATGCTACTAAGAAAAAGGAAGAACCTGCAGCGCCTGCAGGACCAACTGCTGAACAGTTGCTTACTGAAATCAGGGATCTGTTGAAAAAATGATAAAAAAAGTCCAGGCAAATTGCCTGGACTTTTTTTTAACTTTTAGTAGAGATTTATTGCGGATTATCTCTGTCTCTCAATGCACGTCTCAATATTTTTCCAACATTGGTCTTGGGCATTTCATCGATGAATTCAACGACTTTTGGCACCTTATAATTGGTCATATTTTCCCTGCAATAAGCGATCACTTCACTCTCTGTCAACGATTTATCTTTTTTGGTAATATAGAGTTTGACTACCTCACCTGATTTTTCGTTTGGAATACCAACGGCTGCAACTTCCATCACTTTTGGATGTGCGGCAACTACTTCCTCAACGTCATTCGGATAAACATTAAATCCTGACACCAGGATCATATCTTTTTTACGATCTACGATCCTGAAATAGCCATCCGGTTCCATATAACCTATATCGCCCGTAAACAACCATCCATCTTTAATGGAATTGGCGGTTTCGTCAGGTCTTTTGTAATATCCTTTCATCACTTGTGGGCCTTTGATCACGATTTCACCGACTTCGCCCGCAGCCAACGGTTCTCCTGCTTCATTGACGACACGCATATAGGTGGATGAAACCGGCATACCGATCGTTCCGATCCTGGCAGAACCATCTATTGGGTTTACTGAAGCAACCGGAGCTGTTTCGGTCAAGCCGTAACCTTCGGTCAGGGTAACACCTGTCAGTTTTTTCCATTCATTGGCCACTACATCCTGAACAGCCATGCCTCCACCTACTACTACTTTCATATTGGAGAAATCAAGCTTTTTGAACTCCTCATTATTCAATAAAGCTTTGAACAAGGTGTTCACCCCGGTGAATACAGATATCGGGTATTTTTTGATTTCCTTGATCACGCTGGGCAGATCCCGAGCATTGGTTACCAGCACAATGGTCTCGCCTAAAGACATCATGGCAAACAAATTGACCGTCAAAGCAAAGATATGGTACAATGGTAAGGGAGTAAGCACAAATTCCTTTCTTTCCTCCAGCAAGGTCATCATGATAAACTTGATCTGGAGCAGATTGGCAACCATATTGGCGTTGGTCAGCATGGCTCCTTTAGATACACCCGTGGTTCCTCCGGTATACTGATGAAATACCACATCATCCGGATTACCCTGAAATGACTTGATCTTGAATTTTTTGCCGGCATTGACCGCTTCCTTGAATTTAACGGTGTTCTCCAAAGTATATGCAGGCACCATCTTTTTAACCTTACGCACGACCAGGTCAACAATAGCGCCCTTCAATCCTCCGATCATTTCTCCGATACTCGTCAGAATGATGGTTTCAATTTCGGTTTCCTTCAGAATTTTTTGAAGGTTGGCAGCAAACATATCAGCAATAATGATCGCTTTCACCTCAGAATCAACAAATTGATGTTTCATTTCTCTGGGTGTATACAAAGGGTTGGTGTTCACTACGATCAATCCGGCTTTGATGGCACCGAACAAAGCGATCGGAGATTGAAGCAGGTTGGGCATCATGATGGCAATCCTGTCGCCTGGATGCAAACCCCTTGAATGCAAATAAGCAGCCAGGTGAGTAGACATTTCGTCAGCTTCTCCATACGTGATGGATTTATCCATATTGATAAAAGCGGTCTGGTTTTTGTACTTCTTAAAAACCTCATCTAGAAATGACAACAATGTCGGATACTGGCTGGTGTCAATATTTGCCGGCAAGCCACTCGGGTATTGCTCTAACCATGGTCTGGAATCTGTCATAAGTTATTGTTTTAATAGTTATTATAATTTGTTGTTCAATTATTTTCTCTATAAATTACCTGAATGTTTTCCAAATGCAAGGTAAATAAGTATTTGATCTTAATCAACCCCGAAAATAGCAAATATTCCGCTAAAATTATACATTTCCCGGATACTTCACTTATTTTTACATAGAAATAAGCGTTTTAGGTACATCATTGTATCTTATATACAAAGAATGTAGTTATTTAGGTGGTTAGCTAATTAGTCTGTTAGCCTGTTAGTGTCTTTGAATTGAGCGTGTACTTTAAGCAAAAGACACCAAATTTGTCCTGGAATCAGAGGTTTTAACCCTTGGTATAAATCATTAGCTAATAGACTTAAGACTAAAAGACTATTGAGCTAAACAATTACCAAAGAATTACTATGAACAGGCTCAAATATTTTTTCTTCATTTTTTTTGTACATTTGTGCCTTGTCAATATGTTGGATTAAAACCATTTAATAAGATTTTTTACATTGTATAATTAAAAATATGGACATGAAAAAACTTCAGATACTTGTCACACTGATCTTAATGACTGGATCATTTTACGGATTTGCTCAGGCATACTTACCTGCCGTTTATGAATTCTCTGCTGAAAAAACCAGTGTACTTACACTAAAAAACGGCACCGTTCTGGAAGGAACATTCAATCAGATGGATCAGGCCAACGGGATCATCAAAAGCTTCAGTTTTAAGACTGTAACTGGCGAAACAGTTCAGCTTAAAGAAGACGATGTGCTGAATATGTATGTTGCAAATTCCAATACAATTTACGCTGAAAAAGCACGGACTATTGGAAAAGACAATATGAAAGCATGGGACAAATCAAAGTTGGACATGAAAAAGATCAGCAATGGAAATACTTACTTCGAGCAGGTTGAAATCGACTTCAGAGGTAAAAAAAGGACTATGTTGCTGCAACTTCAGGGTTCTTTCGATGAGGGCCAAATTAAAATATATGCTGATCCCTGGGCAAATACACCTGAAAGAGTCAATCCTGCTTCCTATATTGTAAAAGCATATAACAATCCTGCCTACCAAATCAACAGATGGAGATACGCGGAAGATTTCAACATGATTTTCGGAGATTGTATCGCCCTGATCGGTAAGTATAAGGAAGATCAGAGAAATTGGGCTGATTTTCACTTACATTTGCAGGAATTTGCTGATTGCCAGAAGTAATATGGTTTTTGAGGATATTTAAGATACCTCTCAATTGGTTTTTAATGACGGTTTTCTGGCCAAATATAATTTGGTTTTTTATCTGTTATATTTTCACTAAATCTGGAATTAAGTTAAAAAGCTTTATAAATATAATTAAATATTCAAAAAACATTCAAATGAACACAAAAGCATTTATTTATATGATTCTGTTCCTTGCAAATTTTTCATTTTCTGCCTTTTCACAAGGTTTTTTGCCGGGTGCACATACTTTTTCCAGTTCAAAAACAACCTACATCACACTTAGCGACGGCACTGAAATTGAAGGCACTATTGAAAAAATAGACAGGAAAAAAGGCCTCATTGAAAGCATAAAAATCAAGGGTGCAGATAAAAAAACCAAAGAATACATGGCAGAAAACATTCAAAAAATGTATGCTGCTCCAAGTGGTTTTGATAAACTGGCAAAAATGGATAGCTATTTCTCTGATGCAACCAAATGGAAAAATGATAATTACAAACAAGGTCTGTTTGAAGATGGATATGTTTATTTCGAACAGGCTCCGGTGATCATCAAAAAAGAAAAAACTACTATGTTGATGCAATTGCTCAACCCTTCTTTTTCCGGAAAAATCAAAGTATATATGGATCCATGGGCAGGCGAAACGATGTCTGCAAGCGTTGGCGGGATTAAAGTTGCCGGCGGTCATGAAGCTTCCTATTATATCAGAAAAGCTGACGGCGAAGCCTTTAAACTGGCAAAGAACGACTACAAAAAAGAATTTCCGAACCTGTTTGGAGATTGTGAAAAACTGACCGCCGAAAAGAAAAGTCCCAAATGGTCAGAGTTCGACAAAACAGTTTTTGAACATTTTAATTGTGACTGATAAATTCATCTGACTTGTCAGTAAAATCGAATCATAAAAACCCGAAAGTAGTACATTGCTTTCGGGTTTTTTATTGGTTTAGATCTCAATTTTTTCCTTCATTTTTGAAACTAACAAAAATATTGTATCTTGTGACAATAAAACTCAACGTATGGATTTCAATTATACAGAAGAACAATTGGCAGTCAGAGACGCCGCCAGAGATTTTGCACAACAGGTTTTAAAACCAGGAGTGATCGAACGAGACTCACACATGAAATACCCGAAAGAAGAAGTTCGCCAAATGGCTGAACTTGGATTTCTGGGCATGATGGCACCTCCTGAATATGGAGGCGGTGGCATGGATACCATTTCCTATGTTCTGGCCATGGAAGAGATCTCAAAAGTAGACAACTCATGTTCAGTGATCATGTCTGTCAACAATTCGCTGGTCAACTGGGGCCTCGAAAAATATGGCAATGAAGCACAAAAGCAAAAATACCTGAGCAAACTCGCCACCGGTGAATGGATTGGAGCATTTTGCCTTTCTGAGCCCGAAGCTGGAAGCGACGCCACCAGCCAAAGGACAACCGCTGTAGACATGGGCGATTACTATCTGCTTAATGGTACTAAAAACTGGATCACCAATGGTGGATCTTCTCAGGTACATCTGGTCATCGCTCAGACAAACCCGGAAAAAGGTCATAAAGGGATCAACGCTTTTATCGTCGAAACCAGTTGGGACGGTGTTGTGATCGGCAACAAAGAGGATAAACTGGGTATCCGATCTTCTGATACACATACCATTATGTACAACGATGTAAAAGTTCCCAAAGAAAACCGCATTGGAGACGATGGCTTTGGCTTTACCTTTGCCATGAAAACCCTGGCCGGCGGAAGGATCGGCATTGCTGCTCAGGCTTTGGGGATTGCACAGGGAGCATTTGAACTGGCTACCCAATATGCTCAGGAAAGAACAGCATTCGGTCAGGCGCTTTTCAAACACCAGTCAATTGCTTTTAAATTGGCAGATATGGCTACTGACATCGAATCCGCCCGTATGTTGATTCACAAGGCAGCATGGCATAAAGACCAGCACATGAACTATGACCATTCCAGTAGTATAGCCAAGTATTTTGCAGCTGAAATGGCCATGAAGCATACTGTTGAGGCCGTCCAGATCTTCGGCGGTTATGGTTATGTCAAGGAATATCATGTGGAAAGATTGATGAGAGATGCCAAAATAACCCAGATTTATGAAGGCACTTCTGAGATCCAGCAAATTGTTATCTCCAGGAATGTCATCAAGGGACAATTGTATTCATGATACAATTCATCCTGAGATTATATTTTTTATTGCTTAAGTCAAAATCTTATTTAATATAGGGTAAGCTTTTTAAACGTTACCCTAAATGGATGTCCATTGTACATCGGTTTCAGCGTCAGTGATTTTTCTGAAACTGATTTTATTGATCAATGGTTACATATTTTTTTGATCATCAATTATTTAATTCATTTTTCAAAGAATAATCCAAAAAAATAAATATATGAAAGGCTTCTTTTCTATTATATTGATTTTAATTGCAGGCAGTTTTTTAACCGCGCAGAAAATTGATTTCGATACTTCTTCTTCCTGGGAAAAACTCCAGTCCAGAGCAAAAAAACAAAACAAATACCTTTTCGTTGATTGTTACACGGAATGGTGTGGCTGGTGCAAAGTCATGGATAAAGAGACCTTTACCGACAAAAACATTGCAGCTTATATGAATGAGCATTTCATTGCTGCCAAAATCGATATGGAAAAGGACTATGGTATTAATCTGTCCATGAAATACCGGGTAACCGCATTTCCTTCTTTTATCATTTTTTCTCCGGATGGTAAACTGGTGTATAAAACTTTGGGCTTCCAAAAACCTGAAAAATTCATTTTAGAGCTCGAAAATGCACTCAATCAGGAAAAACAATTGAAACTTCGGGGCGTTTCAGAAGTAGTTGACCTCGATTTCCCGGCCTTCTATAAAAAAGCTTTTGCAGGAAACGGAAAACGTATTTTCCCAACAGATGAAACTATCGATTCATTTTATAACAGCCGCAAAAACTGGACAGATGAAGTTACTTTCAATGTCATGGGCAAGTTCAAAATGCCTGATAAAGTTAAAGATTTTTTCCTGACAGAACTTGAACAGTTCAGATACCTTTACGATAAGGAAGTTGACCAGATCCTCTCGAGGTTGTCCAATGAAAAACTCAAAATGGCGATGGATGAAGCGGATGAAAAACTGCTTATGGATGCGGTAGAATTCACCTCCAAATACCTTCCTGAGGAAAGTGAGGAGCAGATTAAATATATGAAACTCACCTTTTGGAGCAATACAGAAAACTGGCAGAAGTTTGCTGTAGAATTTCAAAGTCTACTTGAAACAGAATCATTCAACCAACCATCAACCATCAACAGCTATTGCTGGGATATTTACGAGAACTGCAATGATCCTGAAGTGATCGCAAATGCCTGTTCCTGGATGGAGAGAGCGATCAACACGGACCCGCAATACGCTTATCTGGATACCTTTGCAGCTTTGCTTTTCAAAAACAAACAGTATGATCAGGCAGAAAAATATGCTAAACTGGCTATCAAAACAGGGCAGGAAAATAAAGAAGACGTCAAATCAACAGAAGAATTGCTTCAAAAAATACAAGATAGTAAATAGCTTTCATTAAAAATTCATGGAGGTTGATCCAAACAAATTTGTTAATATTTTAGGCAAACTGATTTTAAGAAATTGTATTAAAAGTTTTAATCATGAGGGCCAAAATCTTAAAACTCGCAATAATTATCTCTTTTTTACTACCTGTATTTGTTAGCAATGCACAAGAGGAATACTATTGTTTATTTGAAAAAACAAGCGATTATTTTAATTCTTACCCAGCCATCATTTCGAGGAATGATTGGTTAAGTGTTTCAAAATGTGGAGAAGCTGCTTTCCTTGGTTTTTTCAATCTCTCACTTGCGCCTGAAAATCAGCCAAATATGTCCTATTCTGAAGCTGCTATCCTTCATGACATCGTAAAAATTAGTTCCCGTTTTACGAACAGATGTTGGAGAGGATATTCAACCTGGATAAGATTTGATAACAGACAAATGACCTGGAATTATCAATATCCGGGTTCACCATATCAAATTGAAATGAGCAACTTATGTTGTGAAGAAGCGGTAATCAGAGCAACTCAAAATACAACTCCTGATCAACAATGTACGGTAATTTCATTTTTATCTACCAATGACAGGGCAATTGTGACCTCTACCGGTATTTTCTCATTGGGCAATGCAATTACATTACGTTTCCGCAATTGGCCACCTGTAGTCATTCCTCCTTTGAATGTGAATACTCAAAACCTCCCTAACGGTACAAACTGGTTTGTCAAAGAAATTTATCCTCAGGAAACCAGGAGTGGAAACTGGATCTGGGATAATCAAAAACAAGCCTTTTCCGCCAACATGACCAATATGACTCAAACACTTATAAAATTGGGGAACTTCACTCAAGAGAACGTGTCTGCTTCTTTTGAGTTTCCATATTACTCAAACAATGTCTATTATGGTACTTATATTGTGCAGTACCAGGGTAAAATGACCAATAAATCAATCTTAGGAACGGTTACATGGTATTGGAATGGTTCTGCTTATGTTACAGGTACCTGGGAAGTTAATTTCAATGCTTCATCTACATCAATGCCATGTGAAGAATGTGCAAAACTGAATTGTCCGGAATGCAATGAAGTGATTGGTCTTTTGTGTGAAATTATGGATGGACATCCCAAATCAGAAGCATGCAGAGATTGTATCAAGAGAAATTGTGGTCAGTGAGTTTTTAATTTAAACTATCCTTCAATTTTATAAATGAATTTAGGACAATTAAAACAAACTTGATTTTAATTTTTCTTAACTAGCCAGTATCTCGTAGCCCGAATTAATTATTGAATAATTTTATTTGATATGAGTTATTCCTTATTGTCAATCAATCAATTTAGATATACATTTGTTTCATAGTCCCTGCATTCCCTAATTTATTGCAAATTGCTTTGAAAATGAAATAATAAACTTGCTTAGGTAGATACAATGTATCTGCCGGTTTTGTATTTCATCAAAGACTACACCCGCCAATCGGCCAGGTAGTCACGCTCCTTAAAAAACATATAAATTCTTAAATATGAAATCGAAATGAAAACCATTCATGGAAATTTTATACATACCAATCATGAATGTTTTTAATAAAAGATTGAGTCTGCTCCTAAAAGTCTTTGCCACATAAAAGCGAACTTTTAATATGTTGGTTTTCAATCGTTTTCCTTTAGTTATGTGCTGACCTTTAGCGCTGACGAAGCGTGCATGTCAGAATCTTTGACGTAAGTGGGTTGGGGCAAAAAACCATTGAAAATCAACAAATTGGACTCTTCGTAGTAGACACAAGATTCCATATAGTCTAAAAAGTAAACATAAAACATACATATGAAAAAGTTCCTCATTTCATGGATCGTGTTTTTACCAATCTTTTTGTCTGCGCAAAACTGGAAAAACACACCTTTTACCGTCAGCATTTAAAATAATGCAACCATGTTGCCTCCTGCGTCACTAACTGCTGTAATTAACGAGCCGATTCATCCGGGAAATAATACTGAGCGCTGAATTCGGTTGGAAAGAAAATACTAAAGGTAAATGGTTTCAGAATGCAAATCTTGGTTATATCTACCATCAACTTGCAAATCAATCATTCTTACTTTTTATTCAAGGTGGATATCGAAAATACATGGGCAAGTTTACACTTGAAGCATCGCTACAGACCGGTTATATGAATTCACTTTCACTGGTTGACCGGATAGTCCTGAATGATGAAGGTCAATATGAAGCATCCAAAGGTTGGGGTAAGTCTCAATTCATTTTTGGTGCCGGGACTTCTATTGGATTTATGCCAAAAACTACCGGCAGGTTGAAAAGAATTTTCATTGCATATGATATACGAATGCAATTGCCTTTTGTAAAAAGTTATGTCACCATACTTCCAAATGGTGCACTTTCTTTGGGCTGCCAATTCACAATTAATCAATGATGGACATCATCTTAAATTCAAAAAGTCATGAAAAATTCTTATTATTTAATTCTTTTTATGTTCATGAGTATCTTTTTTTTCTCATGCATAGAAGAAGAAATTAAAAATACAACTGATTTAAACTGCCAAATTGAAAACAATCCTGAATTCAAACTTAACCCCAAAAGCTCACAATTTCAGGAAATGATTGATTCCTATGTTGAAAAAGGGCTTCCGGGGATCATTTTATTGGTCAAAGATGAAAATGGATTCTTTATTGGTTCCTCAGGAATGGCAGACATTCAAAATGGCATTGAAGTGCAAGCTTGCCATATTTCGAAAATTGCCAGCATCACAAAACTGATGTTGGCAACCTGCATATTCAGATTGCAGGAAAAAGGACAGCTATCTATTTCTGACCCGGTGTTAAGTACATTTCTGCTGATATCCTGGATAAAATTGAAAACGGGAATGAACCGCTTACCGTGCTGAATCTGCTAAATCACACTTCAGGTATTTTTGACCTGATCAAGAATCAGAATTTTTATATGGGGATTTTGAATAATCCTTCAAATCACTGGAAATCAGCTGAATTAATTCAATTTGTTTACGGTCAACCCAGGGTTTTTGAATTTAACCCGACCGATACAGCAAAGTACAGCAACACAAACTACTTGTTACTCAGTATGATAGTTGAAAACGCAACCGGAAAATCTGTTTCTCAGGTATTACATGAAGAAATCTTTAACCCGCTTGGAATGATCGATTCATATTACTTTTACCATGATGCATTGCCTGAAGATAAAGTTTTGCAGGGATATTTTGACTTGTATAATGATGGCACATTACTGAATCTTTCCAATTGGAACACAGGAAGTGGTAATGGATACGGAGGTGTATATTCTACTGTGTGGGATATGTATGTATTCATCGACGCACTGTACAGTAAAAAGACTTTGCTGACGCAGACCTCACTTGATCAAATGCTTAATTTTCATCACACCATTGATTCCCGTAATCAACTGGGTGCCGGTTGCCAAAAAGATTTTATTGACATAGGAAATCCAGAAAAGGATTATGCCTGGGGTCACAGAGGTCGCGATCTGAGTTACAGTGCAGACCTTTTTTATTTTCCGGAACATAAAACCATCATGTCACTCATCGTAAATTATGGCACAGACGGAGAAAGTCAGCTACGACCAGTATTCAAGGAAATGCACGATGATATTGCAAGTCTGATTGCACAATAACAAATTGCAGGTATAACATCTTTGCTTTTAACCTGTTTTTTAACATTAAAATCAACTTCTTTCAGGCATTATGGCTAACAGTCTGTAATGCCTGATTTTTATTTTTTCCATAAAGCATATTTTACGATTTATGAAAAGTATTTACTATCTGTCCAGACAGTTCGCACCAACATGTGTAACACTATTGGAAATTAAGTCTATTCTCCTGAAACAAATTCATAACTTTTTTCCCTGAGTGAATTTTTTTAATCTACTTTTTCCGTTCCAATTATTGGAGGGACTCAGCACAATGGAGCGTATTTAAGGATAAAAACCCACACAGGAAATATGTTTTAAAAAAAACTGTTAAATTGTAAGAGCCAGATAACCTCGTTTCAGCACTATTAAAAACTTTTATAAAATTCATTATCTTCACTTCCACAAACAATACCTTTCGTTCTTTCGTTGTATTGATAATTATTAAAAAAATGATTAATTCCCGGACAAGATCCATAAAAGTGGGTGTTTTTGCAGGAATTCCTGTTAAAATTCACTGGACATTTGGTTTTATAATAGTATTCATTGCCTATATCAGTTACCGGGACAATTTGTCTTTGGCCGGTGCAGGATGGATGAGCATCACTTTTTTAATGTTGTTTACCTGTGTGGTTCTCCACGAATTTGGCCATGCTTTGGCAGCGAGGAAATATGGAATTGGAACCCTTGATATCATGCTGACTCCAATCGGTGGAATTGCACGTCTGAAAAGCGCACCCCAAAAACCCGCACATGAATTGGTGATCGCTATAGCCGGACCGCTTGTCAACCTTGCCATAATCATTTTAACAAGTGTTTATTTATTCTTTTCGGTGGATGAATCACTCATTTCAGGCCTTCAGGAAAACTATGCCATCGACAGTTTTCAGGGTTTGATGTTTTATTTACTGATCATCAATGTTATGCTATTTTCTTTCAATCTGGTGCCTGCATTTCCGATGGACGGAGGCCGTGTGCTTCGTTCTCTTTTGTCCTTCAGAATGAACAAACTCCGTGCAACTACAATTGCTACCATTATCGGAAGGATCATAGCCGTGATTTTTGTCATTCTGTCCATTTTATTCAGCAATATTTCACTTGGCATCATCGGAATTTTTGTGTATTTGATGGCACGACAGGAATTTACCAGCGTAAAAAATCAGTTTCGCGTTGAAAACAGTTTTGTAAAAGATCTAATGAGAAAAGATTTTCATTTTTTTTATACTGATGATCCGATACAAAAAGTACTGGATGTTTTTAATTCAACTCCTGAAAAATCCTTCCTTGTTTATAATGTTGAACATCAATTGGAAGGAGTTTTGCACGAATTGTTTTTAAGGCAAATCAAATTCCAAAACCCGACAGAACCTATAGGTATGTTGGTTAGTCAGCAATTCGAATACGTCCAAGAAGACATGAGGGTTCAACAAGTGCTTGAAATAATGCAAAAAAACGGCTATTCTATACTTCCTGTTACTAAGGACAACCAGATCACCGGTGTTGTGGACAGAAATGATCTGCTGCGGTTTCTTTACAAAAAGAATTGATAATGAATTAGTTGGATGAAAATATTAGGAAACGGTAAATGCCCGGAAGAAATAATGCAAAAAATACTTGTTATTGTATAGCTGGATAGTCGTTTGGTCTTAAGTCTTTTAGGTAATGATTTATGTCTAGTGTCATGTCAATGCTACTGTGTCGGTTAAGTCGCAGGGATTTTTTCTCAGATCGAAAAAGAAATTCTGCGCATAGCCTTAGCTACGTAAAGGATTTATTTTGATGATATGTGGAAAAATATCAAGACTTGGGTCGGCTAAAGTAGTGTTGACATGACACTAGGGTCAAAACCCCAATTTCCAGGACAAATTTAATTTATTTTGCTCGATGTAAGCGCTCAATTCCAGGAGACTAACAGACTAGCAGACTAACAACCTAACCTGGGCGAGCCAGTACCAAAGAAGAAATTGATTTAAGAACAAGGAACACCGATTAACGATTTCAGATCTTGTATTTCTATTCTAAAATCTAAAATCGTTAATCCTTTGCCTGCCCGTATTGGGGTTCGATATTCAGTGAGGCTTTAATTCTACATCAAATTTCTTTAAAGTTCTGCCAAAAAATACACGAATTCAATTTTTAAGACACTATGTTTTTTGGGGGTAAGCCCCAAAAAAAGCCTTCAAAACTGGATGTTGGAACAGAAAAAATGGTATAACCAGCATCTGAAACGAACAACATGTTGGTAAGTTTTGGCTCCTAAGCGCCTAACTGAATAACAGACTAATTGGCTAACCACCAAAATAATTATAAATACTTTACAAAAAAGAGGCTGATTCATTGAGAAACAGCCTCTTTTGTAATTGATTCTATCGTAGAGAAATTACAACCCCAACTTAGTCTTTACCTTAGAAGTGATATTAACATTTTCGTCACCATAGAGAATAAAGCCTGAACTGTTGTCAAATACGTAGCTGTAATTGTTTTCTTTGGCGACATCGTCAATAGCTTTCTGAACTTTATCCCTGATCGGGCCCAGCAATTCTTCGCTTTTTGCAACGATTTTTTGTTGGCTTTCCTGCTCAAATGCCATGATCTGCTGTTCTTCATCTTTTAAAGCGGCTGTTTCCTGCTCCAATTGAACAGGTGAGATATTTCCCTGCGCCTGCCTTTGCTCAAGATCAGCATATTTGCTTCTCAGGGTTTCGACTCTTTTTTGACCAAGGTTGATCAATTGATTCCTGTATGTTTCCAATTCAGAATTTGCCTGTTTTACTTCAGGTAATGATTGCAGTACATCTGCAGTATTAACAAAGGAAAAATTCTGTGCTGAAACCAGTTGAAAGCTTAAGGCAAAAAGAACAAAAAACGCAACTTTTGAAATAATATTCATTGTAGATACTTATAGAAGTTATTAAACCGCAAAGTTAAAAAAACTTTACTGAATATTTAGTCGTTTCTTGATATCAGCAGTTTTATTGTATGTTTCACTGGTGAAGAGGATACCCGTGTTGCTGCTTTTATCCAGGATCAAATCATAACCCCTTTCTTCAGCATAAGCTTTGATCGCATCATAAACCTGATCCTGTATTGGCTGTACCAGTTCCTGTCTTTTAATGAATAATTCTCCTTCAGGACCGAATTTTCTCTTTTGCATCTCTCTGACTTCCTTCTCTTTATTCATGATGTCCTCTTCTTTCTGGCTTTTCATTTCAGCGGTCATCAGGACTTGTTCAGCCTGATACTCATTGTACAAACTTTTAATTTTATCATACTCCTGAGCGATTTCCTGTTGCCATGCCTTGGCTATCACATCAATTTCGTCCTGAGCTTTGGTATATGCCGGAAGATTTTCCAATACTTCATTGACATCCACGATCGCTATTCTTTGTGCATTCAGCATCATTCCTGTCAACATCAAGGCTGACATCAATAACATTTTCATTTTCATAATTTTAAGATTTTAATGAGATTTTACGTTAAGTTTAATCCGTTTTGTATTGAAATTACCAAAAAACAAGATGATTGAACCACTTCTTTACAAAACACAAACAATAAACTTATTTTTAGGCGCTTTCATCCCAGGAAAGACAATATTTAACCTCTATTTAACAGATTTTTAGTTTTATTTATTATATTCTCACGCAAATATAGCAATTCCGGTTATACTCTTAAAATTGTCAGCATTTTCACCTTAATCCGTTCAGGAAGCTTGTTCTCCCAAAAAAATCTGCACCAATTTCAACAATTCATAGGGCTTCTCTGCATGCAGCCAATGGCTGGCGCCGGGAATGGTTTTGAGACCTGCAAGTGGAAATATTTTTTTTATTTCCCCCATATCTTCCGATAAAACATAGGAAGAATTGGCACCACGGATAAAAAGTGTTTGTTTAGGGAATGTCACATGCGAATTGATTCCTTCCGACAGCACGTCATAATGATCCCGTATCACAGGTAGATTCATTTTCCAGCTAAACCTTTTCTCCGCATCCCGATGTATGTTTTTCATCAAAAACTGTCGTATCGGAAAGCTGTGTATGGATTCCGAAAGATATTCATCGATTTCATTTCGTGAACTGAACCTGCTTAAATCCATGCCGTACAACGCATCAAATATATAATCATGCCTTTGCGGATACATTTTTATACCGATATCCAATACAATGAGTCTGTCTACCAGATCAGGATATTCCAAAGCGAAATGCATGGCTGTTTTACCTCCAAGCGAGTGCCCTATCAGGCTGACGTGATCAAAACCCCTTTCTGTAATGAACTCTTTCAGGTCATCGACCATATCTTCATAGGTAAAACTTTCGGAATGAGGTGATCTTCCATGATTTCTGTGATCCAGGGTAAAAACCCGGAAATCCCGGGAAAGTTGTGTAGCAAAGCTGTGCCAGTTATCCAGCATACCAAAAATTCCATGCAGGATGATAACGACATCACCTTCCGTACCGTATGATTTAAAGTTCAATTTCATATATATGTTCCTTATTATTTTTGGCCTGATGGAATCTTTGAAGAAAAAATGCCAATACTATTGCATGTCAATATTTCTAACATTTCAACATTTAAGCCTGGTTTGTGGAAAAAACATGAATATTTATTAATACAGACAAGAAAAAGCATCGTCTTAATAATTCATTTTGATTTCAATCATCATCAAATCTCCCGATATGAACATTTGTGCTTTTCCATAACAGTATCTTCACAGGGCAAATATAATTGTTGGGATCAATATGCTCAAGTATTTTCCGATTTGTATTGGACAATGTGCTATTTGCTGAACCCGGACTCCGGATTTATAATTTCATTCTCCAACCGTCCGAATCAAATTTTTCCTATTTGAATTTCTATAATTATCTGACATATTCCAAAAGGAATAAACCGGTTTTCCAACATCACTGACTGCAAATGATGCGCTTCGACCAGAACCTGTCAGGCGCTGAAAAATCAGAAGACATATTATCAATAGAGCCTTATTTCCGGTGCCTGAAAATGAGTTAAGTGCCCTTTTTGAAACAAGCAATATTCAGCGACTCAATTCAATTAAGCGATCAATAAAAAGCAGCACCTTGCCAGGCAAAGTATAATGTCAAAATTTCATATGGAATTGTAAATAAATAAGATATGCAGAATTTGCGAAGTAATTTTGTTCTTTTTCAAGGCGTTAATGAGACGGATAGCCATAGCTATTTAACGATTTCACTACGCAGAAAAAGGGCAAAAGACCAAGCAAAAATGTATAGCATATTTCTTTACAATTCCTAAGCTTTGGAAAGCGCAAGTTTTTTATCATAAGCCCCAGTTCCAAGACTGTGAAGCAATAAAAAATGACTCCATAGTGCCTGAACAAAAGTTCTGTGTTTGTGGTAAGTTATGCCGTACTCGCGGGAAGTTTCCTCCACTATTTTGGAGATCTTTTTATAATGAACATGACAAATATGTGGAAATAAATGGTGTTCAACCTGATAATTCAAGCCTCCGATAAACCAGGAAAACAGAACACTTCCGTGTGCAAAATTGGATGTTGTGCTAAGTTGGTGAATTGCCCAATTGTTTTCAACGCTATGATTTTCATTCGGTGCATAAAAATTAGTTTCCTGAACCACATGAGCCGGTTGGAAAATCAAAGCCAATGCCAAACCCGTCATAAAATGCATGATAAGAAAGCCTATCAGTGTGTGATACCAGGCTACATCAACGAACAAAAGCGGAAAAACAAGAAATAAAACCAAATACCAGGCTTTATGGAAGATAACTTCCCTGAGCGCTTTCCCGAAAGTCAGGTTTTGTCCGGAAAGCAATCCTCTTTTATTATAACGTACTATTTGTTCGAAATCCTTGCTTATAAGCCAGTAAAGACTCATTAGCGGATAGAGGAACGGAGCATAATAAGCCTGAAAAAAATGAACCGCGCGCCTTTTCTGATGTGGAGAAAAACGCATCAGTTTATTTTTGATATCTTCATCAAATCCGTCAATATTTGTGTAGGAATGATGCAGTACATTGTGCTGGATTTTCCAGTTGAGATGGTATCCGCCAATAAAATTAATCAAAAACCCAAGTGATTTATTCACCCATTTTTTTTTGGAGTAAGCGCCATGGTTGGCGTCATGCATAATGGACAAACCAATGCCCGACATACCAAATCCCATCAATACCCACATGAGGTAAATCATCGGTGTGCCGGAAACAATACCGGTAAGCATCACGATCATGGGCACAAAGTATAAAGCTAACATGAAGATTGTTTTGAATTTCATGCTCGTATTGGCATATTTCGTAATTTTATTTTGGTCAAAATAATGATCAACTCTTTTCCTGAGATCTTTGAAAAACTCAGGTTGACTTTTATTATTGAATTTTACTGCATCTGTTCTCATGAATTATTTTTAATGTGTTTATAACTACAACAAAAGACGTCATTATATTTGATAAAAACCTCTTTTGGCCAATATAACGTGGAAAAACCACCTGCTTTTGCCTGTTTTGTGACATTTAGGCTGAAATTTAACATCAAACCTTCCAATTATGAATAAAATAATTTAAGAAATGTATAGAAATAAAGTATTCAATTTTAAAATACGGCATGTTCCCAATTTACTGTTCAATACTTTTCAGGGATCATTTTTATAGTATCGGGCATATCTCAAAAATTTGCCCAAAAAAATATAATGATTTCGAAATGGCCTTTTATTTCATAAGCGGATAGTAATACCCGTACTCTATTAATTCCCGATTTTATTCAAATTGTTCAAATATTTTAAGCTATTTATGTAAATTTACCAGCGGTTGAATGGTGTTGTGTCATCTATTTTAAAACATTAAAATGAAATTACACGCCTTCTTTTTGGTTCTGACGGTTTGGATGATGTTTGATCCTTATTGCACACAGGCTCAGACACAAAGCTTATTGGATATTTACCAAACCCAAAAGGGCGTAAAAAAAATGGAAACCGGACTCCAGATTTGTGATTCATTGCTGGAAAAACCGGAAGAGCACCTGAAATTTTCGCTTAAACTGGCAAAAAACGCCGAAAAGAACATTCCCAATACAATGTTACTTGCCAGGATATACAGATCTATTGGTGATGCTTATTACTATCTTAATGATCTGGATCGGTCAAATGAATTTCTTTTACTGGCCATCAACACTTCAGAAACCAGCAAGTCAGTGGATACCGCTTTTGTGGGTGGATTATATAATGACCTTGGGATAAATTATCAGGATCTGGATCAATTTACGGAATCCAAAAACGCTTTGAATAAAGCCATTCAGCTCTTATCCGGCAAAAAGCATCTGAGTATATTGGCAGATGCCAAAAGCAATTTGGCGACCCTATACCATCAGGCCGGAAAATTTGCCGATGCAATCCGCTATTTTAAGGAAGTATACGAAATCGATAAAAAAGTGGGAGATCCTGTAAGACAATCGAGCTCACTCAATAGTCTGGGCAGAATGTATGTTGACTGGGGAAAATACAAGACTGGTCTGGAGTATTATTTCAGGTCAGCAGAACTTTTGGACTCTGTCAAAAATTCAGATATGCTTGCCATCCGGTATAATAATATTGGGATGACTTACCAGTTGCAGGGAAACCATCCGGAAGCCATTCGCTGGATCGAAAAAGCGAAGGTGATTGAGGAAAAATCAGGAAAATCAAATAAACTTGGAATCCGGTACTTCAATCTGGGAAGTTCCTACATGGCGCTTAAGGACTATAAACAGGCAAAAATTTTATTTGAAAAGTCATATGACATTTTTTCAAGCTTTAATTTAACTCAGGAACAATCAAAAATAACGGCTTCACTTGGGCAATTATATTTTGATCAAGGTAATTACAAAAAGGCTTTCAGCTATTTTCTTCAATCTGAAAAATTTGCCCAAGAAAGCGGTTTTTTACCTGAGAAATCAAATGTTTACTTCAAATTATATCAATACTTTAAGCAAACCGGAGACTATAAGAATGCGCTCAAATACTTTGATCTTCATGTGAATGCAAAAGATTCCATTTTCAATCTGAATGCGGCCAAACAAATTGAAGAATTGGAAATCCAGTATCAAACAGCACAAAAAGAACTGGAAATCACAAAATTAGAAACAACGAATGAACTCAATCAAAAAGAAATATCTTTTAGAAAACGAGAAAGGAATATAGCTACTTTCGGATTTTTGATACTTGCGTTATTTCTTTTATTGCTTTACAGACTTTTCGCAACAGTAAAAAAGCAAAAAAAAGTCCTCGACGTCCAAAACAAAGAACTGGAAAAACTCAACGGCATTCAGAATCAGATTTTCAGTATCATTTCACACGATTTCAGAAGCATTACTTCATCATATATGGCCAGCGCAAAGATCATTGAGCATTACCTCAATAAAGGCCAACCTGAAAAACTATTGCCCATTGCTTCTGAGATCGGAAAAAACTCAAAAAATCTTTCCTCTATGCTCGAAAATTTGTTGCAATGGGCTGTTTTGAAAAGAAAAGGCTTTGAACCTGCAAAAAACCTGATCACAGTGAAAGATTATGTAAACCAGGTAGCCGGATTGCTAAAGGATCAGTTTGAGGCAAAAAACAATGCACTGATAATCAATGCAGCAGATGAAAAAGTATTTTGCGATCCGGAAAGTCTGAGTATTATCCTGAGAAATATCATGGCAAATGCCAATAAATTTACACAGAATGGCAACATAACCATTGATGTTCATTCCGAAAATAATTTTGGTTACATAAAAATCACGGATTCTGGAACGGGCATGGATCAGAAAACCATCAACACTTTGTTTCAGCCGGGAAAAGACAAAACACGCCAGGGAACAGCAGGCGAAAAAGGTACCGGTATCGGTTTGTTACTGGTAACCGAACACCTGAAGGAAAATTTCGGTGAAATCAAGGTCAGCAGCGAAGCCGGAAAAGGAACTTGTTTTGAAATAAAACTACCTAACACAATACAATGAACATAAGGATATTCATCGTTGAAGACGAACTGATCCATGCAGAAGCATTGAAAATCGTCATTGAAGAAGCAGGATATGACTTGGCCGGAGAATGCAGTAATGCTGATGAAGCTTTTGAACTGATAAAAACTGCCAATCCTGATGTTGTTTTGGTGGATATTGCGTTGCCTGGCGTTTTAAATGGAATGACCTTATCGGAAAAAATACATAAGGAACTTGAAATTCCGCATATTTTCACTACTTCATTCACCAGAGAAGATATCATTGATCAGGCAATTGGCACCAACCCGGTCGCATATCTGAAAAAACCTGTAGAATCTTCCAATCTCGTGGCGGCTATAAAAATTGCATTACAATCAAAAACCGGAAATCAGGAACCGGAAAAAACATCAAAATCGGAATATTTTTTCACAAGGATAGGGAATAAGTTGGTGCGAATTCATTTTGATGACATTTTGATCGTCAAAGCCGACGGTGAAAACTTCGTTTCACTTGTTTCGGATAAAAAAGAAACAGCTTGTCGCATCACGCTGAAAGAAATCTCTGGCATGCTGCCGGAAAGTTTTGTACAGGTTCACCGAAGTTATTTTATCAATATGGAATATCTGGATGCCTTCAATGAATCTGAACAAACAGCCATCCTAAAAGGCCACCACGCTCCTGTGGCGAGAAGTTTTAAAAAGGATTTTATGAAAATGATCCAAAAATTATAATGCTTATCTGAGATATAATTGTTCGTAATTGTTTAGCGGATAGTCGTTTAGTCTTTAGTCTTTTAGCTGATGATTTATATCAAGGGTCAAAACCTCAAATTCCAGAACAAATTTAAATTCCTTTACTGGATGGACGCGCTCAATTAAAGGATACTAACAACCTAACTGGCTATATAGCTAAGCGCATAAATAATTAAAATTGTTTTCCAGTAATTGTTTAGTCTGATCGTCTTATAGCCATTAGTCATTTAACCCTGATGTATTTTCGAGGTCAGTACTTCCATTGCTAATACCTATTTAGACGCATAGGAGCCAAAACTAACCAACATGTTGTTCATTTCAGCTGTTGGATATTCCATTTTCTCATTTCAAAATTCCCGCAAAGAGATAATTTTGAGTAAGTACCAAAATTCATGTATACTTTCAGATTCAACCCCTTCAGGGTAGTATTAAGCGAGTGGCTTTTTCACGGCATTGCATGCCTTGTTATTGATATTCAACCACTTCGTGGTTTTTTACCTACGATAAACCCTAAAAGTGTTAAATATCAATAACTTTGGGTGAAACATATAGTATTGGCAGAGGCCTTATAGAACCCTGAAAGGGTTGAATATCAATAACTTTGGGTGATACCTAAAGTAATGGTGATGATCTCAGACAACCCGGAAGGGGTTGAATATCTCGTGAATCGCTTTAAAACTGTGCAAAATTAAGGCGCTTAGGAGCCAAAACTAACCAACATGTTGTTCATTTCAGCTGTTGGACACTCCATTTTCTCATTTCAAAATTCCCGCAAAGCGGCTTTTTTTGGGGTAAGCCTCAAAAAACATAGAGTCTTATATTCAATGTTCGCACTCAAATTCCATAGCCAAAAAGACTAATCAGCTAAACAGCTAAATTATTACATTTTCTCAAATCATTTTTCCTTCTTCATTTATCTAAGGCATTTTTAAAGGAATTTGAAAAACTAAAACCAATAAATCCATTCCTTCCAGACAGAAAAATCAGCAGTTGACCACTCATAATACTCATCTCAGATACTATTCCGTGTTAATAAATTCGTCCGCATATATTTTTGTACTGTACTGATCAACCAATTAAAGGTTTTTCTAAAATATAAACAATATGTATGCTATCAAATCATCTCATATATTGACTGAGCTTAATATAATGCCATTTGAGCTCAAATGTTGCTGCTATTTCTGCTCTTTTGGCTCAAGTCCGTACTTCAAAAAGAGCTTTGAATAGATTTCCCATTCTATCCATCATCTCGTATTAACAGCAATAAATTAATGAACGAATTAAGTGAAAATTGTAAAACAAAATGATTAAATACATATACTCCATTGTCCTGATAATTTTGTCTGTTATGATTTCCTTGTCATGTAACAAAGCAAAAAATCCGGTATTTTGTAGCTGGAAAATCGAAAAGATCAGTGGAGAAAATCCATTTTTGGAAAATGCAACAGAAGTTAAAATTTTTGAAGACCATATTGTTTTTTTGAATAAAGAACAATCAAGGAGCTTTCCTGTATTGATCAGGGATCAACACCTGGTTTTACAAACGAAAACCAACAAATGGTTATTTACTATAGACCAACAGGATGATCTTACGCTGCTGATCAAGGAAAAATATGCAGTTTCTCCATTTTGGATACTGTTAAAAAAACAAAAGAATCAGTGATCATTTGACTCAAGACTTTACAAGCGCATATACTTTCCATTCAACCATCATACATTACAGTTGAACATATTTTCCTCACACTTTACCACAAATTATCAGCCTGCCCTTCCAATAGTAACTATACTTGTAACGGATTTGATCCAATGTTAATTTAAATATATTATACCATGAAAACACTAAAGATTTTATTGATCTCATGTATCGTTCTGCTTGTTTTACCTGCTTTATCCGGTCAAATAGGCGATCTCAAAAAACTCGGAAAAAAAATAGAAAAAACGACTGAGAGTGCAGTTGAAAAAACGGTCAGCAAAACCGCGGAAAATTCGGTCAAAAACAGTGGCAAAGACCTTCAGGAACCCAGCGGAAAACAAGAAGCTAAAGGTATTGCCTCCAAAACAGCAACTGGAGAAGTATTATTTGTTTCTAAAGAAAACGGCAGCAACCGCAATGATGGTTCAAAAACGGCTCCTTTAAAAAACTTAGATAAAGCAATTCAGCTTGCAAAACCCGGAACCACCATTTATATCACAGGCGGAATAGAAACGGGAACACTGGATGCAGGTTTCATTGAATGCGATAAAGCAGTAAAGATATATGGCAGTTGGGATGAAAGTTTTTCCATACAGGATATCAAAAATCATCCTACAGTGATCCAGCCAACGAATGAGAGTGCCCGATCCAACAGAAAAGCCATCATGAAATTCACTAAAGATGTGGATGGCGTTGTACTCGATCACCTGGTTTTTGATGAAGGCCAGAGAAATGCATATCACGTCAAAGAAGGTATCTTAAAAGGTATAGAAGGCGGCAGACTGCTCCCTCCAACTGAAAAACCACCGGTTGGATTCCCGACTGTTGGTGAACCTTTACTTCAATTTGTCAGTGCAACTACCGGAGGAGATGTGACAGTCCAGAATTGTGTTTTTGTCAACGCCTCCAGTTTTGCCTTGCAGGCTGGACACAGGAGCGGTAAATTCATCATCAAAAACAATGTCTTCATCGCCAACAAAATGGCTGCTATAGAAATATTTGGTACCTGTGCCAATCCACCCGGACCAGGCAATATGTCCAGATGTGGCGATGTTGAAATTGCTTACAATACCATTTTGTTTACCTGGAGCCGTACAAAAGATTTTCAGGACATGGGCTATGGTGTTCGGATCATGACCAAAGCCGGATATGACATTCACCACAATATTATTGGTGCGTCTATCCTGGCCGGTGTTGATCATACCCGCTTTAACAAAAATGAATGGATCAAAGTAGACAACAACATCTTTTTTGTCAATAAAGACAAGGATTTTCATTACAGTCCGGCCAGCAATACCCGGTTGCGGATCGATGCAAAAGATCTGGAAGAAGTTGACATCGCCAGCGCAAGTGGTAATAAAAATGAAATCCCGGCTGGCCTGAAGGTAAATAAAGACTATCTGGAAGGCTATCTGAATGCAAGATATTCCGAAACCACCGACTTTGACAGGAATTCACCATCCAACCAGTGGAGATCAGCGATGGGTATGAATTTGCAGGGTTCCATGAGTTCAACCGTGACTATGTTTGGCAATAAATATCCATGGAAGGAAGCGCTTGACTTATTTGGTAATGTAAAAGGATTCGGAGCACAATAGTATAAATCCGCTGTCGTCAGAGCTTTTGCTCTGACGACAGTGATTTTGGGATAATGACTACAAATCATTTAACTTAAAACAACAATTCCCATCTCAAGATGAATAAAATCGGAGAATAAATTTCCAATATTCCTGTATTTTATATTTTTGGAGTATGGAACGAAAAGATTTTATCAGGTTAATGTCCGTTTTGCCTTTATCAGGATCGATCATGCCGTTCAATCTGATCCAAAAAATCCAGTCATCACTGGAATTTTCAGCACGCATGCCAGTGCTATTTCTTGGACACGGTAATCCGATGAATGCCATCAGGGAAAATGAATTCACAAGAGGTTTCAGGGAAATCTCAGCCAGCATTCCACGACCAAAGATTATTTTGTGTATTTCAGCACATTGGGAAACATCCGGTACCTTTGTGACCGCTATGGAATCCCCAAAAACCATCCATGATTTCAGGGGATTTCCGAAAGAATTGTATGAGGTCAATTATCCGGCCCCGGGCGATCCGATATTCGCCGGAGAAATAAAACAACTGATCAACGCAACTGAACTTGGTTTGGATTACCATTGGGGGCTCGATCACGGAGCATGGAGTGTGATCAGACATTTATACCCTGAAGCCGATATTCCTGTCATACAAATGAGTCTGGATTATAACCAGCCACCAGAATTTCACTATGTTTTGGGACAACAATTGATCCAATTGAGAAATAAAGGTGTATTGATCGTCGGAAGTGGTAACATGGTTCATAACCTGAAGATGGTTGATTGGAAGAATATGGACAAAATCAGCTATGGTTTTGATTGGGCCTTGGAGGCACGTTCAAAAATGAACCAGTTTATACTGGAAGATAACCACGATGCAATGATCCATTATTCCAAAAATGGAAAATCTTTTGAATTGGCCATTCCGACTCCGGATCATTTTCTTCCGTTACTATATATTTTGGCTTTGAAAGATAAAAACGACAAGATATCCTTCTATAACGACCAGGCGGTTGGTGGGTCACTTACAATGACATCAGTAAAAATTTCTCCTATATAATATGAAATCGACATGAAAAACATCCAGGCTTTTTTTACCAACCAAGGATGAATGTTTTCAATGCTGACATTCAAGTGAATCGTCAGTATTTTTCATCGAATATTCGAAATGGTTGAAAGAAAAATATTAAACATACTTATGAAAGAACACTATTTCCAAATGGTTTACGATGTTGTCAGGCTCATTCCCCCAGGCAGAATTTGTACCTATGGTTTGATCGCTGATTTTCTGGGTTTGGGCTCAGCAAGGATGGTTGGTTGGGCATTGAATAAGTGTATTTCTTATGGAACCGATATTCCTGCGCACAGGGTGGTCAACAGAAAAGGAGAATTGTCCGGAAGAAATCATTTTCCAGGATCTGAGATGATGCAACAACTATTGGAAAATGAAGGCATTGTAGTAGAAATGGACAAGGTTCGGGATTTTGACAAGTTACTCTGGAAACCTCAGGAAAGTCAAAACACCGGATTATAAATCGAGCTTGAACAAGATCAGTACTTATCTGTCATCAGGTATTGATCCATTTTGGATAAGCGAAATAAAAAGCATTGTCTTGAAAAATGAGCTAAATTGGCGAATTCAAACGTTTTAAGGCTGAATGTTTCTAATTTTTGATTTAAAAATCAATAATATTGCATTATTGTGGTATCATTGTACAATAAAGTTTTGAAACTTATTACTTAACTAAATATGTTGTTTTTTTATGAAAAAAATTACTTCTTTGACCGCTTTTCTGGTATTGTTTCTTTTTGCCGGAAATCTCATCAGCCAAAGTATTACGGGTGTTTGGGAAACAATAGATGACAAAACCGGAGACCCTAAATCTCATGTTGAAATTTACAAAAAAGGTACTAAGTATTATGGTAAAGTTGTAAAACTGTTACCAGGTGCCACAACTAAAGTTTGCAACGACTGTCCCGGTGATAAAAAAGGCAAAAGTCTGATCAATCTGGATATTCTTTGGGATATGAAAACCGATGATGATCAACTCAGTGGCGGCCAGATCGTAGATCCTGCTGATGGAAAAGTATACAGATGTAAAATTTCCCTTGAAAGCAAAAACAAGCTGGCAGTCAGAGGATATATCGGCATTTCCCTCCTGGGAAGGACACAGTACTGGAAGCGCGTAAAATAGTTCAAAAAATAGTTCAGACCATACAATATTTCTTTTTGCAAATAAGTTAAGTCTGTTGTAAAAAGCAGTAATTATTAAATGGTTTGTATGGAAGAAATTTACACCGAAAATGCGCTTGTAAGGTATTTGTATAAGGAATCAGATTTGTTTGAAAGGTTAGAGATTGAAGACGCACTGGAAAATGATCAACAGTTTTTTCAATTATTCATTCGGCTGAAAAAAGCTAAAAATAATTTATCACATTTAGCTTTGATCCCTTCAGTATCCTCACTTCAAAATATTCTGAATTATAGTGCAGCTTTATCTGTAGAAGCGTAACAAATCAACAAAAAAAGGATCGCTTGACCAGCGATCCTTTTTTATTGCATACAGATCATTTTACATAGATCAACGGACTGGTTTCCTGATGCGAGGGCGTCCTTACATATACAAAATAATTACCCGCCGGTAAATTATCCGGATAAAATACAAATCGATGAGCACCCTTGTGCAGATACCCGTCTGCCAAAACTTTCAATTCAGAACCCATGCTGTTGAAAACACTCAGCTTTGCCCGTTCGCCTAAACTTTCAAATGTAATTTCACACTTACCTGAAAACGGATTAGGATGAACTTTTATCCATTTTGAAGCCAATACTGTATTGATTTCCTGGGTACTGACAGTCGAACACCCCGAAATAACCGGTATTTCGGAAAAACTGTCGAATAAAAGGTTTTGAATATCCACTTTCGGCACGCCAAACCATTGATTCAAAATGGATCCATACACAGATCTGAAATCAAATTCCATGGCTACACCTTCCTGTGGATCAACTTCCTGATGGATTATCGGATTGGAACCAACTATTGAAGGGTTGACACATTTTCCAAATACGATCAATGGTGCTGCACTCCCATGATCTGTTCCGTTGGCGCCATTGGAAAGTATCCTTCGTCCAAATTCCGAAAATGTCATGCCGATTACCCGTTCTTCCAATTGTTGTTGAGCCAGATCCCTTTGGAAAAGATCAATGGCTTCAGACAAGGCCGACAACAGGTCTGCATGGCTGCCGTTGGTAGTATCTGTCTCCAATACCTGATTGGCATGTGTATCAAACCCGCCCAGACTTGCCACATAAACCTTGGTTTTGAGTCCCCCTGAGATCAACAATGCAATAGTTTTCAATTGCTGCGCTAACTTATTCCCTTCCGGATAATCAACCATATTTTTCCCTTTTTCTGCAGCCTGGGTTATAACTTCGGCATAAGCGTTGGTCTGAATGATTGAAGTTCTGACAAAAGCAAGTTCTTTACCAAAACACGCATTCGGATCTTCAACAGAACCATCATCTTCCAAAAGGGGAGATAACCCGTAGGGATCTTCAATTGCCAGACTATAATTGGACGATACACCCTGACAAGTTTCGGAGATAATACTTCCGATAGTAAGTGCAAAAGGGTCCGGAAACTGACTATTGGGATAAGCTTCTGGATAATCAGGAATTTCCATATCAAAATACCTACCCAGCCAACCGGTACGGATGACTTCAAGCGCACCGGAACCGCTTTGCCATATATCTGTTGACCGAAAATGAGATCGGTTCTGATCAGGATAACCTACATTCTGAATGATACAGACTTTGCCTTCATCAAATTGTTGTTTTATCCCAATCATAGCTGGATGCAAACCTGTATACAGGTTCAACTTCAACGCCTTCGTTTCAGGGATCAATATATTCTCACGTGCTTTGGATAAATTGTTGTATTGATCGAGTGGAAGAACCATGTTCAATCCGTCATTCCCACCATTCAATTGTATCAAAACCAACACTCTGTCGGAATATTCATCCATCCCGTTAAACAGCGCATTCTGAGCAAAAGCAGTCATTTTGTTTCCATATAAAAATACAGGCAAGGCAACAGTGGCAGTGGCGGTTTTTTTTATAAAAGTTCTGCGCTTCATTTATTTTTTTAATTTTTATCAGTTGCAAAATTGATGACCTATTATAAATATGAGATCCGGAAATTCATATTGAATTAAAGTAATGACTCGAAATTTCAACAAAGCTGATATTCAGGCATATGCATCATGGTGACGATCAAATTCCGCAATTTATTGGATATGGCATCTTCGAGTTCTGCATTGTTCGGATCATTTTGATAATCAAGGTATTCAATGGTCCATTCATAATCAGGTAATCCGGGAATCAAAACTTCCTTCAGATAATTTTTCTTTTCTGGAGAAAGCGGATGAGCAAAAAGCTGAAGTGCAAGTCCATCAATCACAGAATCAGCCAGTTGTGGCTCATTCAAAGTTGCCAACCATGCCAAAACCAGAATTTTGGATGTTGGATTATTTCCAACCTGTAGCCCTGAAAAAATCATCAAGGATGCAATATTCGCGCGAACGGGGAGTGTCACAGAATTGATCCATGATTGATACCACGCTGGTTCCTGATACCATGCTTTCCATCCGGAAACACCCGGTGGGTTATAATAAGCCATCTGGAGTGTCACGCAATGATTATGAATCAGGTTAAAATATCTGTATTGAGTATTCAGATTGCCGGGTGCATACCATCCGGACTGTCGCAACATGCTGATCATGTAATCAATGGGATGCTTGATCATGGCTCCGCGATGACATGCTTCATAAAAGTGCTCTGAACTAAGCAACACCTTAAGTGCTTCCTCCAATTCGTAATCATCCGCGACGATCATATCTGCAAGTGGCTGGATTATAAGCTCTTCGATATCAGGAGTAATGTCATAATGCACAAACCACCTATACAGTTTTCTGGCTATAAATAAAGCACATGCTGTTTTCTCAAAAATGCGGTCTATCAAATATGCATATTCATTTTCGTTCAGATTTGGTATCGTGATTTGGCCAAAACGATGTGATAATACTTTTGAATCTGTATTGTGCTGAGTTTGTCTGAATTCAACAAAAACCTGTTGTTCAGGATCATTGGTGTTATAACCCCGGTCTCTCCAGCCTGTCAAAACTTTTGCAATGGCAAGCACATCGTCTTCGGTATAATTTGTATAATCACCTGGGCCAGCCTGTGGACCTTTACCAATAGTAAAAAGCTCCAGCAGTTCTCTGGCATAATTTTCGTTCGGATTGGTTTTAGTATTTTGATTCCCGTTCAAATACCTTAGCATAGTCAAATCCACCGTGATCTTTTTTGTCAATTCCCTGAAGTTGCCTGTTGCATTTTCCCGTAGTAATTGAATATTACGGTATTGAAATTTGGGGTCATTGACAACTAAAATCTCTGTGGCAAAATGATTGTGCCAAAAAAGAGTCATTTTTTCCCTAATGTGCATTCCTCCATCCATGAGCGTCTTCACCGTCCATGCATACAGCGATTGTGTCCTGTATCCCCTAAGGTTCTGTCCCTGAACATAAGGGGCATCTATCCATGTTGAACCAATTGGCACAAAAGGATCAATATTACTGGAATGATTGATTGGCGGATCAGGAAAATCATAGGAATCAAAAAGTTTTTGAACAGTCAGTGTCAATCCATCCTGAGCAGCTTGTCTGATCTCTTGCTGAGTTGGACCAAAACAGGTTCTTCGAAGCAAATGGGATGCATGTTGCGCTGTCCATTCCCCGGAAAATGGGCTTAAGTCTGAAGTGTTCAAAACAGCCAATTCCCCAGCTTGATCTGAATGAGTTTTTTTCCCATTAAACATTATACTGATACTGTCCCGTCTATTCATAATGTTAAAATTATTCTCAAATATTCTAAATATAATCCAAAAAAACATCTTTTAATAAGAGAAAAAGGCAATATTCAGAATAGGTTTTAATTAATTGGCCAAATAAATACAGGCAAGACCAATCGATCTGACTATGTATGTCATTAGATGCTCTAAACAGGACAATGTTTAATCCACAATCACTGATTTTCATCTTTTTTACTTCCCTATGAAGCAGTGAATGAATCAAATCTAAATTTAATGAATTTTATCAAATAAATTTTACCTTTGAAAAAAATTTTAGATATGGGAAATAACAAAGAAGAAAAATTGAAAGCCCTCAAGCTGGCTGTTGACAAGATCGAAAAGTCATACGGTAAAGGCACCGTTATGCGTCTTGGCGACCAGGCAGTTATTGATGTTAACACCATATCCACTGGTTCACTCAGTTTGGATATAGCATTGGGAATTGGAGGTTTACCTCGCGGAAGAGTCGTTGAGATTTATGGCCCCGAGTCTTCCGGAAAAACGACATTGGCCATTCACGCTATTGCAGAGGCTCAAAAAGCAGGTGGAATTGCTGCTTTTATTGATGCTGAGCACGCATTTGACCGTAAATATGCTGAGGCACTTGGAGTAGATATCGAAAATTTGTTGATATCACAGCCCGACCATGGAGAACAGGCTTTGGAGATCACTGAAAATCTGATCAGATCCGGAGCTATTGATATTATTGTGATTGATTCTGTTGCAGCATTGACCCCAAAAAGTGAGATCGAAGGGGAAATGGGCGACTCTAAAATGGGTTTGCAGGCAAGATTGATGTCTCAGGCTCTTAGAAAATTGACCGGGATCATCGGAAGAACTAATTGTTGCTGCATTTTTATTAATCAGCTTCGGGAAAAGATCGGCGTGATGTTCGGTAATCCGGAGACTACGACCGGTGGAAATGCTTTGAAGTTTTATGCATCTGTCAGGCTTGACATTCGCAAATCCGGAACTGCCCTGAAAGACAAGGAAGGAGAAGTGACCGGTGCGCCAACTAAGGTTAAAGTGGTCAAAAACAAACTGGCTTCACCGTTTAAAACCGCTAATTTTGACATCATCTATGGAGAAGGCATCTCCAAATTGGGAGAGATTCTTGATATTGGTGTTGAATTGGATCTGGTTGAGAAAAGTGGTTCCTGGTATGCTTATAAAGGCACAAAAATCGCTCAGGGAAGAACACCTGCGCTTGAATTTTTGAAAGACAATCCTGAAGTAGCGGATGAATTGGAACAAGTTATTCGTTCCAAATATCTGGCTCCTGCCACATCAACTGAAGATTAGCAGTCGGGTAAAAAAAATGACCCTTGCTCCATTGATTTGAAGCAAGGGTCTTTTTTTTAAGCTATGCTCTTTGTTTCTATAAGAATATTTTAACTTCTTGCAAGTTATTTTTCACTTCTATTTTTAAAAAATGCCCCGACATATGCCAAAATATTAAGCTTTCAATCTTGGCTGTCTGATAAAATATACCAGAACAGCTGCAACCAGGCACATGATACCTGAAATAACAAATGCCATCTGATAGTTACCGGCATTATATGGGACGGCCGAAATCATCACCTCATTGGCCTTATCCAGGGTTTCATACTGAATTTTTTCCACAACTTCCATGAGCTTTGGCGCAAGCCAGGGGCCGAAAAGTCCTCCGGCACCATAAGCTGTAAACATCCAGCCGTAATTCGCACCTACATTTTTAGTACCAAAATAATCCGCTGTAACTGCCGGATATAAAGCCAGAAATCCACCAAAACACAAACCGATGATGGATACACCAATGATATAGGTCTCATATGATTTTAATAAATTCAGTACCAGCATTACCACACCTGCCAGCAGCAGCATAATAATGAGTGTCTTTCTCCTTCCGATCATGTCGGAAATCTTTCCCCATGCAATTCTTCCAAATGCATTCAGAATGGCGACAATCATGACAGCAGTGGCACCTGCAGTTGTAATTGCCTTATAAACATCAGCTTTTATCATTGCCTCACCATCAGCAATATGCTTTAAAAATGAAGTGGACTGCCATACATTCGTCACATTCATGATGATCATTAATCCTGCTGTACAACCTGCAAAATAGGTTAGCCACAACAACCAGAATTGTGAAGTCTTGAGCATCTGTGATGTAGAAAAATCATTGTGAGGATTACTTTGATTTGATCCGGGTTGTACTGGCGGATTCCATCCTGCTGGTTTATATCCGGCGGGAGGAACTTTCATAAATTGTGCGCCGATCACGACTGCAATCAGGAAAATGATCCCCAGATACATAAAGGTAGTCATAATACCCTGATCTGAGATCAAAGATTTTGCAACAGGTGTAAATAAAAGGGCACCGGCACCAAAACCCGCAACCGCCAGACCGGTAATCAAACCTCTTTTATCAGGAAACCATTTGACACAGGTAGCAATAGGACAAACATAAGCTGTGCCCACACCTATACCTCCAATGATGCTGAATCCGATCACAAATACGGTCAGATTCGTTGCAAATGAAGCGATCAACAGACCTACTCCAAGAAAAACACCACCAAGTGTTGCGATGAGTCTTGGACCTAGCTTGTCTTGTATCCTGCCGGCAAAGATCATGCTGATGGCAAAAAACGCAAGCACCAATTGAGAAGGCAGTGCCAGGTCAGTATCGCTCCAGTCAGGAAAACGTTCTTTCAGGGCAGGTTTGAACACACTGTAGATATAAATTGCACCTAGACTCAATTGAATTAACAGTGCTCCAATCACGACCCACCATCTGTTAAAAGTAGTTTTATTTTCCATTTTGTTTTGGTTTAAAAAAACCACACTGCTTTATATTAAAAGCAGTGTGGTTATGTTGATAAATTAATTAGCGTTTAACATCCACTTTGGCACCTTTGATGATGTCTTCCACTACTGAAGGATCCAGCAATGTTGAAGTATCACCGAGGGCTGAAGCATCACCTTCACCGATTTTTCTCAGGATACGACGCATGATCTTACCTGAACGTGTTTTAGGTAAGCCGGGAGTCAACTGAATTTTATCCGGTTTTGCTATAGGTCCGATGAGTTTTGCAACCAGATCAACTATCTCTTTTTCAATTGTTTCCAATTGATCATCAGTCAGATGTTCTGTAGTCACGTATGCGTAAATACCAGCACCTTTAATCGGGTGTGGGTAACCTACAACTGCAGATTCAACTACCTTCGGATGTTGATTGATCGCATCTTCAACTTCGGCTGTTCCGATCCTGTGTCCGGAAACATTGATCACATCATCCACCCTTCCAAGGATCCTGTAAAATCCGTCTTCGTCTCTTTTTGCTCCGTCACCTGTGAAATAAAGGTTTTCGTACGTTGCAAAATAATTCACGCGGCATCTGTCATGATCACCATAGGTGGAACGAATGATACCAGGCCATGGGAATTTCATACACAGGTTACCCTGTACACCATTACCTTCAATCACATTTCCTTCCGGATCAACCAAAACAGGCTGAACACCCGGTAATGGCAAAGTTGCATAGGAAGGTTTAAGCGGTGTAATACCAGCCAAAGGAGAGATCAGGATTCCACCTGTTTCTGTTTGCCACCAGGTGTCTACGATCGGGCATTTACCTTTTCCTACCAGATCATTGTACCATTTCCAGGCTTCTTCATTGATCGGTTCACCTACTGAACCCAAAACTTTCAGTGAGCTCAGATCCTTGGATGTTACCCATTGGTCACCCATTGCGATCAATGCACGGATAGCTGTTGGAGCAGTATAGAAATGGGTTACTTTATATTTGTCAACGATATCCCAGAAACGTCCGGCATCCGGATAGGAAGGTACTCCTTCAAACATGATGCTGGTAGCGCCGGCCAATAGCGGACCATAAGCCAGATAACTATGTCCTGTGATCCAGCCAATGTCTGCTGTACAGAAATAGACATCTCCTTCATTGTACTGGAATACATTCATAAAAGAATACTCCGCATAAACCATAAATCCGCCTATTGTATGCAAAACACCTTTAGGTTTTCCGGTTGATCCAGAGGTATAGAGGATGAATAAAGTATCCTCGGAATCCATTACTTCAGCAGTGTTTTCCTTTGATACTCCTCTCAGGAAATCTTCCCACCAGATATCACGACCTTCAACCATATTGATCGGATCACCGGTACGTCTCAACACGATTGCGTGCTCAATACTTGGACAATTTTCCAAAGCTTCATCAACAATAGACTTCAAAGCAACATTTTTATTACCTCTGAACAAGCCATCAGCCGTAAGAATGATCTTACACTGGCTGTCATTGATCCTGTCCATCAGTGAAGTCGCGGAAAAACCAGCGAAAACTATGCTATGAACCGCACCGATACGGGCGCATGCCAACATGGCGATGGGCAGTTCAGGCACCATAGGAAGGTAAATAGCCACCCTGTCACCTTTACCAACTCCTTGTTTTTTCAACGCATTGGCAACAACACATACTTTTTCAAATAATTGTCCGTAGGTCAGTTTGATTTCTTTTTCCTTTGGATCATTGGGTTCCCAAATCAACGCGGTCTGGTCTCTTCTGGTTGGCAAATTTCTTTCAAAAATATTTTCAGTAATGTTGAGTTTTCCGTTAACGAACCATTTTACATTGGGTTCTTTGAAATTCCAATCCAATACTTTATCCCATTTTTTCTGCCACATGAATGTCTCAGCCTGTTTAGCCCAGAACCCTTCAGGATCCTGCACGCTTTCCTGATATTGCTGATGATATTCGGCCATGCTTGAAATTTTCTTGATCATAATACTATCTGTTTTAATTTAACAATATTTTTAACACTCAATTTTCTATTAATTTTCGTTCAAACGCATTAGACTAAAAGAAATAAAATACACCTGTTAATAGCCGTAGGTTTCCTACAGGTGATGCTTCCTGCACTGCTCCCGAACCATCCTTTGTGCCATAGTATGCCACGGTATACTCAACTTCGGGGGCAATTCTGAATTTTCCAAAATTCCATATCGCCCTGGGTGAAATACGGTAAATTTTATCTATATTATCACCCCTGGAATAAAACATAGTACCGGAAGGTAAAGATTGATCTGTTCCATAGTTTTTGGAGTAACCCATGAACAGACCTGCTTTGAACTTACTTCCATTGGTCATGAGTTCTGTCCATGCAGATACTATATGCACATTTTCATACATATATGTGGATGGATCAGACAGGACAGGAAACTCCACATATCCTCCCAACATAGTGTAGTCAAAGGTGTTCTGTCCATAATATCCCGCTGCCTTCAGGGTAAGTAAAGGTGCTTCTGCCTTTAAATAGGCCATATAGGAAAACGACATCAAACTGGTATTGACTTTAACTCCTGAAACCTCCAGTCTTGGAGTCAGCTTTTTAAAATTACCGGCAATACCCGCCAGAAAGCCTGTCTTTCTTTCTATATTTTTAGTGCCATATTCTATATTTACACTCAGAGAGGGAATACCGGAATTCCTGAGGTAAGTAGAGCTTACACCCAGAAGTGGACCATTGCTTTTGAAATCCAGCTGGGACAATAAGGTCATATACGCTTTAAATTTCCCAATATCCTGAGTGAGCCTGATCTGCGGATTGCGTGAAAATACCAGGAATGGTACACCGGTATTAAAGGATACTACATCAGGAAAACAACTGGTCACAAATAATGGATGCCAGAATTGACCTATCAATAACTCTGTTTCCGGCCAGTTCAATTTGATGATAGCATGCCTGAGCCTGAAACCATTGATGTCACTTTCTGACATGCCAAAAAATTCGCCTTCTATCATCCCGGACGTTTTTGCACCCAGAGCATCGGGACCTGTCAGATCCAGTTTCAACCGTGACTGTATCGCCAAAAAATTAAATGAGGGGTGCGCATTGATATCTGCGCCGGTTGGATCTTCCTTTACCTGTTTGGGATACAATAAAAAATGACCTTCCCGGATATCGACTGTTTGTCTCGAATCCCAAAACAAGTCATTCTTGACAAACCCTGAAAATTTATAGGAAGGTCCCGATGTTTCCTGACTGATCAATAGGAACGGGGTAAATAAAACAACCAGATAAACAATAGCCTTTTTCATTTGTGTGTTTTTATGCTGATTTTAAGTATTAAATTCAACATTTTTCAGCATCAGCTTTTCCCCCCGAATTTAATTCAATTATTTAGTTTAGTCTACTGCAAAGATTGGTTAAAAAGCTTTTCCTGTATAAAATAGTTCAATTCATGAAATTGTATCCAAAAAGATTTTAATTGCTGCATTAACTAAATTTTAGCCATTTGAATGCAACCTACCCTTCTTTTCAAAAAAGTCCTAAATATAGGAAATAAATAAGGCTATTAACAATTATTAACAAATAAAAATTAAACAATTTAAAATCATTTTAAATAAAATACTATTTGGGGGCAGCTCATAAACTGGCTGTTTTAATAATTAATATTCTGTATAAAAATAGAATCAGAAAATTATATACTGAATGGATAAGTGGGTATAATCTAAGGTTTTTAATTGTGTGGTTCTTTTGGACACAAAAAGAAATGAAATTAAAAAGCATTACAATTAATTTCCAGCAATAAGAAAATCAGCTGGTTTCGAAACAGAAACTGCTTAAGGGGTTACATAAAAAAGACAAATTGAATACATTTGTTAATGTATTGTTAATTACATTTTAACATATTGAAAAGCCCTTTTACTGCCAAATTCATTGCCCTTTGGCAAAGGTTTGATCAAACAATAGCGCAGACCATTTTTTATAACTAAGCTTTTAATTATTTCCGGCTATTTGGATTCTATGATGAAAATACTGAGGGTGCAATCGCGTAACACCATTCCCATCCTAATTACATAATATACGCATTATGAAAAATAAGTGAATGTTTTTTAATACAGACATGCAACAGCATCGTCTTTATTTTTCAGCTCGATTTTTTATGATTTCAATTTACGGAGTTCTTTTTTTCTCTTCATCACTTTACGGATCCAGTTGGGCACCACAATTACCCCGGCAAAAAGGTAAGAATAATAACTTATCATCCGCCAAACCAATGCGATGAGCAGTGCTACCCCGATCGGCACATAATCTGAATACATTCCGCCAAACATTATTTCTGAAAATCCTGAAGCACCTGGTGTAGGTGTAAAAGCTGTCTGAACATAAATGCCGACATTCCTTCCCAGTAACACCAATTGAGAATATGGATCCATCCCGGTTCCGGAGATCAGAGCAATGATGATAAAATTGATCAAACTAAAACGCAGGATCCATGCAATGGCAGTAGCCAAAAATACATTCAGGTGATACTTCCATTTTTTGTGTGATAATTCATGTGATGCAACGATCACGCCGTCTCCTGTCTGGATCAATGTTTCCTTGTATTTTGCCAACCATTTGATCCTGCTTAAATAACAGATCGCTTGTTTAATTTTTTTCGGATTGATAAATAAGCCATAGAAAATGAAAAAACCATAAACAGCCATAAACAACAGTATACCGATAAATGAATATATGTAATTACCCATTTCTCTGGCATTGACAGCATCAGGTCCGACTATCGACGCACCGGCTAAAGCAAATAACAGGATCACTGCCAAAAGTAAAAATGCAGTATCCACCACCACAGAATATAATATTATTGTAATGGATTTCGAGGATTTGATTTTTTCCTGTGCCAAAATATATGTCGCAACGGCAGTTCCTCCAAAACTTGTAGGTGAAACGGCTGAGGCAAACTCCCAGATGAAAATCACTTCTATGGCTTTCCTGAAACTAAAATGATTTTCTGAGAAAAGAACCAGTCGCCACGATAGAGCCAGATGCCGCAATACATATATTAAGACAGCTATTCCCAACCAGATAAAAACGCTGAAATGCCAGTCAATTTTTCTGATCTCCTCAAAATCAAACTGCTTCCACATCAAATAACCAACCACCAACAATCCCAACAATATTGGGATGACGATTTTCATTTTATTGACAGACTTTAAAACAGAATGATCGTGATGATCTTCATGCCTATCAGTATCAGCAGGTTTGATATTCTCCCTGTTTTTTACTTTCATTCTTCCTTTTTCTCAAAAAATACAAATTGAGCGCCCAGTTCACTCAACAATAAAAGACAAACATGGTGCTCATGTTGTTTGTAAAGCTGTCTGAATTCATCTACTTTTATTGGGTCAACGATTCCCTTACTCACAAATTCTTCAAGGGTAGAAGCATTGATCAACCAGTCACCGGGCAATTTTTGCCTGATCTCCAACGGCACTCCAAGCTGGATTTCCTGTTTGTGGACTACCATAATAGGATATTTACTGATACCCTCGTCCACGATCATTTGCCCTGCTCTGTCAAGCAGACCTATATAGTTTCTCAATTGCTCCTTGATCAGCAGAATGTCTTCTGTTTTTGACATCAAAAAATCTATTTTCTATGATCCCAGCAATTCCTTTAATATTCGTGCTACGGTTGCATTTTCAGCTCTTCCTGCAAAAGCCTTACCGGCAAGCGCCATGACTTTACCCATATCCTTCATAGATGTAGCGCCTACTTGTTCGATCAAACCTGACATCATGTCCCTGATCTCTTGTTCACTCAGCTGAACAGGCAGATACCTGCTGATCACGGCGATTTCTTCATCTTCAACTTTAGCCAGATCATCTCTTTTTTGTTGCTGATAAACTGCAAGTGAGTCTTTTCTTTGCTTGACCAGTTTCTGGAGCATTTTGATTTCAGCTTCCAGGTCGATCTCATGACCACTGCCATCTGTTTTCAACAATAAAATAGCTGATTTGACTGCGCGAATACCCCGTAAGGCAACCTGATCTTTAGCTTTCATAGCTTCTTTCAGATCCTCATTAATTCTTTGTTCAAGACTCATTTTGTCTAATTTTACTGATCAAATTGGTTAATTCGATAAAATCCTCCACACTCAATGTTTCAGGTCGTTTACTAAAAACGTCCTGCTGAAGGATTTCATTGTCAGGAATAAAAATTTTTAATGTATTCCTAAGCATTTTTCTCCTCATGGAAAATGCTTGAGCCACTACCTGTTTAAAAAGGCGTTCGTCACAGCCGAGTTGAGTTCTTTCCAGTCTGTCGAGACGTATGACAGCGGAATTTACTTTTGGCGCCGGCACAAATGCGCCCGGAGCAACATTGAACAGCATTTTCCCCTTGTAAAATGCCTGTACCATCACACTGATCCTGCCATATACTTTTGAGCCTGGAGGCGCTATGACCCTATCGGCCATTTCTTTCTGGAACATACCGACTAAATGCGGGATTCGTTGTTTTTGCTCCAACATCCTGATAAGGATCTGCGATGAAATGTTGTATGGAAAATTTCCGAACAATACCATCTCTTTTCCAGGAAAAACTTCTCTGAAATCAAGTTTAAGAAAGTCTTTAAAAAGTACTTTCTCTTCAACTCCCGGATAAATGCCATGCAAAACTTCAATCATATCCAGATCTGCTTCCACAGCTAAAAAATCTTCATATTTTTCCCAGAAATATTTGGTAAGTACACCTTTTCCTGGTCCGATTTCCAGCAAAGCAAGCCCTGAAGCCAATGATTCAACAGCCTGAACAATACGTTGTGCTGTCTGTTCATTGTGCAAAAAATGCTGCCCGTATGACTTTTTCGCCTTCAATTTTGTAATTTATTCCCAGATGCTAATATCGGTAAGTATCAGGTTTGAACGGTCCATCCTGGGTCACACCTATATATTTTGCCTGTTCTTCCGTCAATTCTTCCAATTCAACACCCAGTTTATCCAAATGCAGGCGGGCAACTTTCTCGTCCAGAATTTTTGGCAATACATATACCTTATTTTCGTATTGCTCACTGTTTTGCCATAATTCCATCTGTGCCAACGTCTGATTGGTAAAGGAATTGGACATAACGAAAGAAGGATGTCCTGTTCCGCAACCCAGATTCACCAACCTGCCTTCAGCCAGCAAAATAATGCTCTTCCCTTCAATTTGGTATAAATCCACCTGCGGCTTGATGTTGACCTTTGAGTGTCCATAATGCTTATTTAACCAGCCAACCTGGATTTCATTGTCAAAATGTCCGATATTGGCAAGTATGGCTTTGTCCTTCATCATTGGAAAATGCTTGCCTGTGATGATGTCGCAATTGCCTGTGGCGGTAACAATAATATCAGCCGTGTGGATGACATTTTCAATTCTTTTCACTTCATAGCCATCCATCGCTGCCTGTAAAGCACATATTGGATCAATTTCACTCACGACTACCCTGCATCCTGCTGATCTTAGTGAGGCTGAAGTGCCTTTCCCGACATCCCCATATCCTGCCACCAAAGCGATTTTCCCGGCCATCATAATATCTGTTGCCCTTCTGATCGAATCCACAGCGGATTCCCGGCAACCATATTTATTGTCAAATTTCGATTTTGTGACTGAATCATTTACATTAAAGGCCGGAATGGGTAATGTACCGTTTTGTTCCCTTTCATATAATCGGTGGACACCCGTAGTGGTCTCTTCACTCAGGCCTTTGATCCCTTTGGCTAATTCCGGGAATTGGTCCAAAACAACATTGGTCAGATCACCACCATCATCCAGGATCAAATTCAGCGGCTTATCTCCTTCAAAAGCATGCAGCGTTTTTTCAATGCACCACCAAAACTCTTCCTCCGTCATTCCTTTCCATGCAAAAACAGGAATTCCCTTTGCAGCAATTGCGGCAGCAGCATGATCCTGTGTGGAAAATATATTGCATGAAGACCAGGAAACCTCGGCGCCCAATTCGACCAGGGTCTCAATCAACACAGCGGTTTGAATCGTCATGTGCAGACAACCGGCTATTCTGGCGCCTTTGAGCGGTTTGGATGGCCCGAATTCTTCCCTGATTGACATGAGACCCGGCATTTCTGCCTCGGCAAGTTCAATTTCCTTCCTACCCCAATCGGCTAAAGAGATATCTTTTACTTTATAATTTGTCATTGTAATATTTTAATCTTCAAAGTACTCAATCTCAGATTTTACCAGAGCAAAACGCCTGAACATCTCCGTTACACCACAATATTTTGTCAGGGAAAGATTGATCGCTTTTTCCAGTTTGTCCTTTTTTAGCTCTTTTCCCCAAAACTGATAAGTGATCATAACCTGATCGTAATACTTTGGGTGCTCAGCCGTCAGTTCACCCTTGATCAATACCCTGAAATCATCCGGAACAGCATTCATTTTCTGGAACAAGGATGCCACATCCATTGCCGTACAACCAGCCAGCGCGGTCAGCATCAATGCCTTAGGTCTTACACCTTTACCTTCTCCGCCTACATCCTCTGAAGCATCCAGCATCACGGTGCCACCAAGGCCTTCAGATTCAAAAGCCATTTTCCCTTTCCAGGAACATTTGACCTCATTTGTCATACTATTTAAATTTATTCTGTTTAATAAAACTGCAAATATACTATTCTTTATTGTCAAAACCGGTCACACCATTTTATTATCCGTAAATTAATGAAAGGAGTTGATCCATCATTGTACGTCATAAACAGCGTGGGTAAACAAAGGTTTTAAGTAAGGCTATCTTATTTTTTGCAAGCTATCTGCAGTTTTACCGTACAATTTCTTATTTTAGCCCCTCAAAACTTTAAAAACAGGTTTATGATCATAGCTGTCAATACCAGGTTATTACTGGAAAACACCATGGAAGGTATTGCCAGATACAATTATGAATCCCTGAAAAGAATGGTAGCTGCTCACCCTGAAGATGATTTCTATTTCATTTTTGACCGCCCGTACAGCAAAAAATTTATATTGGGAGATAATGTACATCCGATCGTAATGTTTCCTCCTACCAGACATCCTGTTCTGATGATCTATTGGTTTGAATGGGCCGTTTACAGGCTTTTGAAAAAGCTTCAACCGGATGCATTTTTATCAGGCGATACCTATCTGAGCCTTCGATCCAAAATACCCACATTGCTGGTGAGCCACGACTTGGCTTATTTGCATTATCCAGATCATATTCCGCTTTCGCATCGCTTATATTACCGCTATTTCTTTCCCAAATTTCATCGAAAAGCGACTGAGATCATTGCTGTTTCAGAATTCACCAAAAACGATATAATTCGCCAATACAGGATTGCCGAAGACAGAATAACTGTGGCTTATAATGCAGGAAACGGACATTTTTTCCCCATTCCCGAATCTACACAAATTGAGATAAGAAGGAATTTTACAGATGGTAAACCATATTTTGTGTACCTAGGCTCTATTCATCCCAGAAAAAATATAGAAAATCTGATCAAAGGTTTTGAGCAATTCAAATCAGCGTATGGAACAGATCATAAGTTGGTTATTTTAGGCAGGCTCGCCTGGAATACAGGAACTTTCCTCAAAACATGGAATCAATCACCATTCAAACAGGATATCATCCAGACACAGATACCCAGAAAAGATCTTCCCAGATACATTGGAAGCGCTGTGGCATTGTGTTATGTTTCATTGTTTGAAGGATTTGGAATTCCAATACTTGAAGGATTTGAAGCCGGTGTGCCCGTGATCACTTCCAATGTGAGCAGCATGCCGGAAGTTGCGGGAAATGCTGCCCTGCTGGTTGATCCGCACGATCCGGAAAGTATAAAATCAGCCATGCACCAGATTGCCATATCTCCGGAACTCAGAAAAAATCTGGTTGAAAAGGGTTTCCAAAGATCAAAGGATTTCCGCTGGGAAAAAACTGCGGAGATCCTGCATGAGAAACTGGTTAAAATAGCCCGTAAAAAATAAAGTTTGTTGCCCTAATTTGTTGCTTTCCAATTGTCAATAAAGAATAAAACATGAGGAATAGTATTTCTAACCCAGAATATTAATGCGCATTTTGGCAGTAACGGCTGGCATACTTTTTAGTACTATTTGTTTTTAAAAAATCTTATTAATTCCGGGTTTTCGTTATCCAGTTAGAAAGGTTAAGTATAAATTTGTGGATTGTATTCCATTATTTATATACAATTTGTGGATTATATTCCACAAATTAATAGTTTTGAAGAAAAAATAAAATTTAGAGCACAATGATCACCAGGCTTATTGTTAAAAAATTAAGGGAAAAATGGGAGACGGACAATAAAATTCTTGTTGTAACAGGTGCCCGTCAAGTGGGTAAATCAACCCTGCTAAAAGATTTTTGCCAGGGGAAAGGCACATTTTTGTATTTAAACGGAGATGATCCCGATGTCATCCTGTTGCTGGAAAATGCAGGAGAAAAAAAACTAAAACAAATTATTGGTAATCATAAACTTGTTCTAATTGATGAAGCGCAAAGAGTTCCTAATATCGGAATAATTTCCAAAATTATCCATGATCAGATAAATGCTGTAAAATTGATTTTGAGCGGTTCATCTTCTTTTGATCTAAGCAACAAAATTAACGAACCTTTAACCGGAAGGAAATGGGAAATCCTGTTGTGGCAGCTCAGTTGGCAGGAATTTACAGATCATTTCGGTTATGTTGAATCAAATATGCAATTGGAAAACAGAGTTATTCACGGGATGTATCCGGAAGTAATCATGAGGCCTGAAAACCAGACCGAAATACTCAAACAACTGACAAACAGTTATCTATACAAAGATATCTTGAACTTACATAACATAAGAAAGCCTGAAGTTCTGGACAAACTGCTTTATGCATTGGCTTTTCAAATTGGTAACGAAGTGAATTACAATGAATTATCGGGTTTATTAAAAATTGACCGAAAGACGGTTGAACATTATATATATTTACTTGAACAATTATATGTCATTTTCAGATTGAATCCACTGACAAGGAATGAACGCAATGAAATCGGTAGCAGCAGGAAAATATACTTTTATGATACCGGAATTCGGAATGCGATTATCGACAATTTTAAACCATTAAATTTGAGAAATGATGCAGGATCTTTATGGGAAAATTTTGTGATCGCCGAACTAAAAAAAGCAAACTACCTCAACATAGGATATTACAGGGAATTCTTCTGGAGAACCTATCAAAAACAGGAAATAGATTATATCCTTGAACATCAGGATCAAATGTATGCAATTGAAATAAAATTGAACAAAAATAAAAAAGTAAGGTTTTCTTCAACTTTCAGATCGTCTTACCCTGATGCAAAAACTCAAATTATTCATATGGAGAATTTCAATGACTTTTTATTGGAAACCCGTTAAAACCTAAATTATTCAAATAAAGCGTTTTATCCACATCTAAAACAATAGAAATGCTACATCATTGTTATCTTGCAACAACCATTTGCCATCTATCATTCCTTCACCAACCGACCAACTCTCAATTTTTTGTCCGGATCCATTCCCAAAACAATATAACTTCCTGCAGTTAAAGCCTGAATATCAGCATACATGATCTCATTGCCGACTTTACCCAACTGGTTGTGTACCATCAGACCCTCCATGGTGTAGATTTCCAGTTTGAGCAATGGCTGTCCAAAATATATCCTGTCTTTGGAAGGATTTGGAAAAATACGGATTTCATTAAAGTCTTCCGTTTTGGAAACATCCTCCGTTTCCACAGGACTCATTGGTGTTTTCCAATCCATTTCCACCGTTGAAAACAAGCGGTAATCACCGGGTTCGAGCGTGATGATCATATTGGAATTGGTCACTTCAGTTGTGGTGCGGGAAAAATATTCATACCAAACACCCAGTTGGGGCATGAGCAAACTCGTTGTTTTTGGCACAACATCAAAATTACCCACAGCAAAAACATGATGATCCCCCAAAGACATACGGTATTGCTTCACTGAACCCGCAAGACTGTAGGTCAGGTTACCTTTTGAAAAAACATCATAGGTGTTTTTAAGATGGATCATATTGGACATAATCCTGTATATATTTCTAAGGTATGCGATCTCATAATACTCCCACAACACCGGTTTCTCACAAACCCGGCAATCAAAATCTATAGAAATATCATATCCAAGTTCTTCAAACATCCACATCATTTTTGGTCCGGGAAGCGGAAAAAAGAATAAACTGTTCAGCCCGACACGATGTGATGCTGTTTCCGGGTTTTTAGTACTGTAGGAACCGGAAGCATTCCCCCATTGCTTGATCTTAAACATTTGCCTTTCTTCGTCATGGCTTTCCATATAACCAACCAAATGAGCCTTGTTCCAGCCTCTCGAGGTGTGCAAAACCCGCGTAACATCCGATTTATTGCTGGTGTGATAACCCATCGCAGCTTCCGCATAGGGAATATCCATTCTTCCCCACAAAAGTATGCCATACTCTGCCAACTCTTTTTCTTCGGTATTGTCAGACAAATGTTCAAAAATGACAATAGCATCCGGATTTCTATTCCAGATCTGATCAGCCATTCTTTTCAGTAGACGAATGCGGTCCGCATCGTACAAACTACCCCAGGAATCATTGCTGCCTTTGATGTTATTGCCAAAGCCTTTGGTAAAATCAAACCTGAACCCGTCGATGTTATATTCGCTCATCCAGAATGCATTGATACTATCTACCAATTCCTGGGTATACAAGCTTTCATGATTGAAATCATATCCCCAATGTGCATCCGGATTGGTAAAATTGTGTTCGCGGTTGTACCACGGATTGTTCAAAGCAGGTTTACCTCCATCAAGATACATTTGTGCGAAAGGACTTTGCCCGTAACTGTGATTGAGTACCATGTCTATCACCACAGCTATACCGCGTTTGTGACATTCATCCACCAAGCTTTTTAATTCGTTTTTCGGGCCATAATACTTGTCAGGAGCAAAATAAAACGATGGATTGTATCCCCATGAAGAGTTGCCTTCAAACTCATTTACAGGCATCAGTTCAAGGACGTTTATGCCCAGAGAATCGAGATAATCCAGTTTGTCAATCACTGCAGTGTAGTTGTGATCTTCATGAAAATCCCTCACAAGAAGTTCATAAATGACTAGTTGAGTTTTATCAGGTGCTTCAAATTGAGGTACTTCCCATACATATGGATTTTGAGCTGTCCGAAAAACAGCCGCCAGACCGGAAGTTTGATTCACAGGATACGGGATCAGGTCTGGATAAACAGTTGAAGGGATATTTTTATCCTGAAAAGGATCTGAAACCTGCTCGGTGTAGGGATCAGCAATGAGCAAAATCCCGTCTATCAAATACTGATAAACATAAGATTTGCCGGGTGTGAGACCGTTGAATTCGATCCAGAAATAATCTCCGTCCTTTTTCATTTGCCAGGCATTCTGAGGTTTCCATTCATTAAAATCTCCCAATAGATATACGAATTCCTTCTCCGGAGCCCAAAGCACCAAAGCGACCTGTTCTTCAGAAAGATAGTTGATCCCTTTTTTATATTGAGTTGGTTTGGGCAATAATGTCACTTCTTCCCGGACACAAACAAATACTGTATCCTGTATGGTGTCACTCAGATATATACCCCGAGCAATGATCAAATAATCACCCGGATCAGTGAATGTGTGCGTATACATCAATGACTTTCCCTGGATTGTATCTACCAGATCACCATTGATCAACAAGGATAGATCTGCATCATAAGTTGATGAAACCTGAAAATCAAGGTCTTGCCCTTGTTCCAGCAAAGTATTATTTTGCGGGTTATCAAATTTAACAATAAAGCCTTCCATAAAAACATCGACAAAAATATCAGTTCCTCCGGTATCTTTTCCTTGTTTGGAACTATCAGCGCTTCTGAAAACAAATGCCATTTTCAGTATGTCATCCTGAACCGGTACACCATAATAAGAACGGATCGTGGGACCGATTTCCAGCTGATATAGATCAGTTCCAATCCGGCTCAATTTGGTGGCAGGCGTGTTCTGACCCCAACTGGTCTTAACATATTTCCAATCTGACCCACTGTTGCTTTTATCGGTTATTACACCGGTATGTGCATACACATCTCCGGTAAATCCTTTCAGACCTGCTGTACCTTTTGTAGCATCAAAAATGATGGTGACTGACTGATTTTCTATAGGAATGGCTGGTTGGGTGACAACGATCTGTGCCAAAATTCCCTGAATAGCAAGAAAAAACAACAGAATGGAAATATATAGTTTCATTTTTATGGATTTAATTTTTTTATCCGTACTGTATCCGGGTATCCTTAATTTATAAACAGACCTTAAAATTAGTTATTTTTCCCGAACGATCAAAAGTAAACGCAGATCATCGGATTTAACAACTTATCACTGAATTTTGAGTTAAAAGATAAAAATAACTTGCCAGTGCGTCATTCTATTTATTGATTGGATTCAATATTGATTTTCATCTGTCAAATTATATAGTTTAAGAAAACCAAAAATCCTATTTATTGAATACAATCAGGGTTGAATGTTCACTTGCTATATGCCGCCAGACATTACCTTTAAGATCAATGCCTTTGATTTTTCAACAAAAACATCAACAAAAGAATGATTATCTTCCACAACCAGTGTAAAAGTAATTTTATCATCGAGCTGATCGGTCAAAAGATATCTGCCAGGTTTTAATTGCCATCTGTTGATCAAATCAAAATAAACTGACAGACGAAAATCAAGGTTTTTCTCTCTGTCAAAATTACTGATGATCAATATCTTATCCTGATCTGTATACCTGGCAAAAACATAGAGCTTATCCCAGCGCACCCATGAACTGAGCCCTGCATTGTGCCTGTGTAAATCATAAAACGCTCCTTTGAGGGCATCACTTTCAAGGCAAAAATTGAGTAGTTTTTGGTAAAAATCTCGTAGTTTTATAGTTGACTGATCGAGTTGCCCTCCATCAAATCGACCTCCGTTGATCCATTGCTGTAGTTTAGACACTCTGATGTAGTCAAAAATGCTCGTTTTACCAGAACCGCCAAAACCTGCTGATTCATCAGCTTTCTCTCCACATTCCTGACCAAAATAAACCATCACAGCGCCTTTATCCAGACATGCAGAAACCACCATTGCCGGCACAGCCGATGTTGCTTCGCCCGCAAATGCAGGCCCTGCAATGCGATCTTCATCATGATTCTCCATAAAATGTAAGAGATGATCCGCCAACCCATAAAGCCTGTCCGTAACCGGAAAAATATCATGACAGTTAGCTTTCCCGTTAATTATATTCCGTAAAGTGTCATACAGGTCAACCTTATCGTATAGTAGGTCCATTTTTGCCCTGAAAATAAAATCTTCATAGCGTTGTGGTTGATATACTTCAGCAATCAGCAGTGTATTGGGATAGTAATGCTTAATGCTTGAATTCAGATAACTCCAAAAGGGTATCGGAACCATTTCTGCCATATCAAAACGAAAACCATCCACCCCTTTTCCCAACCAAAACAAGGCGATTTCCTTCATTTTTTTCCAGGTATCAGGCACCTCTTCTTGTTGCCAGAAACTGTAATGAGTCTCCGCATCTTCAACATAAAAATTATCTGGCAAACCAACAAAATCATGACTTCCGTCCGGTTTTACCCCATAATTGAGCTTCACAGTTTCATACCAGTCATAAAAACCCGGTTGATGAAGTCGGCAGTCATTTCCCGTCCATTTTGCGGGATTTTCTACATAATTTTCTAAATCCACAGGCCAGGATCTGCCACCCAACGGTTGGTAACCATTCTTCCATTCGGGTAATTCAAAAGATTTCCCCGGAACGTAATAAAAGTTATTGTCCCTTTGGTATTCAACATTTGTATCATCTGAAAATCCAAAATCTTCTGTTCCGGCAGGTTTTCCAATAGAATGATAGTGTCTCGCCACGTGATTAGGAACGATATCGATGATCACTTTGAGTCCTGCCTGATGTGTTCGGCCAACCAGTTGTTCAAATTCCTCCATTCTATTTGCCGGATCTATGGCCAGATCCGGATCGACACTGTAATAATCCTTTACAGCATACGGAGAACCTGCTCTGCCTTTTACTACGGTGGGATGATCATGGCTGATCCCATATACTGAATAATCCCGGATCACGGCATGATGTAAGATCCCGGTGTACCAAATATGGGTAATGCCCAAATCTTTTATTGCCTGCAAAGCCTCATGTGTAAAATCGCTCATTTTACCCACACCATTTTCCTCAAGAGTTCCCCAGGGAATAAAGTTGTTTTGTTGAATACCGAATAAACGAATCAGTACCTGGTATATAATTATTTTTTGTTTTTTCATGATTGAAAAAGCATTTTATTGTCAGTTATGAAGCGGGTAAAACCAAATTTTCGGTCAATTTTCCGTTTAAAATCCCAAAATGAGCTTAGCGATGGAAAAATAGATCAGAATGCCAAAAATGTCATTGCTGGTCGTGATAAAAGGTCCTGTTGCCAAAGCGGGATCAATGCCGTATTTATGCAAAGTGATCGGAACAAAAGTACCTATGAGCGACGCAATGATGATGACAGAGATCAATGCTACAGAAACGGTGATCGCCACGTTAAAATCTGCTCCAACCAGAAAATAACTGCTCATCAATAACAACAAGGCCAGAATAAGCCCATTCAACAAACTGAGACTCAGTTCTTTTACCAAACGGTTCAGTAACGATCCGCTTATGCTGTTATTGGCTAAACCCTGAACGATGATGGCGGATGATTGTACTCCGACATTCCCTGCCATAGCAGCGATCAAGGGTGTGAAGAAAAACAAAATCGGGTAGTTCTCAAGCGCGGAGTCAAAACTTCCAGAAACCTTGACCGCCACCAAACTACCAAAAAGGGCTAAAAACAGCCATGGAAACCGGGCTTTGGTCAGTTGGAAAATGGTATCATCTGCTTCAACGTCCTGAGAGATACCAGCTGCCATCTGGTAGTCTTTATCCGCCTCATCCTTGATCACATCCACTATGTCATCAATGGTTACTATCCCAACAAGCGTTCCCAGTTCATCGAGCACAGGAATGGCTTCAAGGTCATACTTTTGCATGATTCGGGCGACTTCCACATCTTCGGTATCTACCTTTACAGATTTTACATCTTTTATGTATACATCTCTGACAGGAGACCTGAGATTCGTGGTAAGCAAACTGCGTAAAGACAATCTACCGACCAGTTTGTCATTATCATCCACCACATAAATAGCGTGGACTTTTTTAACATTCTGAGCCTGATGCCTCATTTCTTTGGTGCAATCGACTACCGGCCAGTTCTCATTCACCTTGATATACTCCTTGGCCATCAAACCACCAGCGGTCTGGTGATCATAACGGAGTAATTCGATGACATCCTTTGCAAAATCTTCATCCTCAATCTCCTGGATTACCTCATGTTTGATATTTTGAGGCAATTCGGAAATGATATCTGCTGCATCGTCCGAACTCAATTCATCCAGCTCATCTGCAATTTCTTCCGGAGACAAATTGGACAAGATGGACTCCCTTAGATCCTCATCCAGTTCGAGTAGAACCTCTGCCGAATTATCAGGATCCATGATGCTGAAAATATAATCAGCTTCTTCGGGTTCGAGCTTATCCATCAATTCCGCGATATCCGCAGAGTGCATCTCGGTCAACAATTCATTTAATTTGTCAACCTCTTTCAGCTCGATCAGTTTCCTGAAATCCTCCAGACTTGGGTTTTCGGTTATGAATTCCATACAAATCGGTTTGCGTGTTGAAGAATGAACAAAGTTAACTAAATAAAATATCTAACTGGTAAAACCAGGCAGTCTAAAACCCAAAAATATAAAATCATCATACGTAATTTTAATTTGCCAGATGAAATGAGTATTTTGCATCCGCAAAAAAACATTTCCCATTAGTGGGAAAGCATGTACCAAATGAATGTTTAAAATTTTAATTTAGAATTTAACAAAATGGAGAAATCGGACCAAACTAAAAAGGGATTCAGGTCATTTTCAAAAAATTTCTGGACAGTGATCATCATGGAATTTTTTGAAAGGGGATCATATTATGGTGTAATGTCTGTCTTATCTGTCTATCTGGTTTTAAACGTTGATGACGGAGGACTTGGTTTTTCAAAAGAGAGTGTAGGGGTTATTAAAAGTACGATTACACCTTTGCTCTATCTTTTACCCATCATATCCGGTGCAATAGCTGACAGATTTGGTTATCGTAGGGTGTTGATGTTTGCTTTCGCCATCATGAGTCTTGGATATTTCCTTACAAGCACAGTCACCAGTTATGGACTTGTTTTTCTTAGTCTTCTGTTGATGGTTTTGGGTGCCGGATTCTTTAAACCGCTGATTTCCGGGACCATAGCGAGAGAAACAGATGAAAGCAACAGTACTTTGGGTTTTGGAATCTTTTATTGGAGTATCAACCTGGGAGCATTTATATTTCCACTGATCCTGGTACCTTACCTGAAAGGAATTTCATGGTCTTATATTTTCATCATGGCCTCTATTGGTACGGGTTGGCTTTTGTTACTCAATTTATTTGTATATAAAGAGCCAGCAAAACCTGAAAACAAAAAAAGCATCCTTGAAGTCCTGAAAGGCATTGTTCTGGTGCTTAAAGATTACCGTTTTGTGATCATGATCGTGATCTATTCCATGTTCTGGATTTTGTATTTCCAGATGTTCGACACAGTTTTGTGGTACCTGACCGAACACGTGGATATGACACCGGTCAATAAGGCTGTCAACAGCTTTCTTTCTCTGTTTACAGAAAATCCCAGCTGGCAATTCGACCCAGAGCACGTTACGGTATTAAATGCCGGCACCATCATCGCCCTGCAACTGTTCATTTCCAGTATTGTAAAGAATTTTAAGGCGTTGCCAACTATGATTTTTGGTATAGGTTTGGGTACCATCGGTATGGGTATTCTTGCTATATCAATGGAATCATGGGTATTTATTGCGGGTATCATGATATTCTCCATCGGTGAAATGACCGCCCACCCAAAATTCATCAGCTACGTTGGACTGATCGCTCCTCCGGATAAAAAAGCCTTATACCTGGGTTATTCTTTTCTTTATGGTGTGATCGGTAGTGGCGTAGGCGGTATTCTGGGAGCAACCTTATATGTAAAATTCGTCGATGGTATGAATCGCCCTGACCTTTTGTGGTTGATCTTCACAGGTATCGGGGTTGTAGCCATCATTTCAATGCTGTTGTATAACCGTTTTCTGGCGCCAAAAAGATGATCTGATTTTCAAATGATCTGATTTTCAAATGATCTGATGTTCAGATGTTCTGATATTCAAATGATCTGATGTTCAGATGTTCTGATGTTCTGATGTTCTGATGTTCTGATGGTAAAATGATTTCATGAGATCTATATACCATCAGAGCATTCTGGAATTAATCATTTAGATCATCAGATAATTATACTATTAGATCATTATACCATCAGATAATTATACCATTAGATAATTTGAAAATCAGATCATCAAACCATCCGTTTGACCTTTTCAATCTTAGCTAACAATTCCTGTTTTTTGTCTTCATTGAGAATACCTCTTGCCTCATCAAAATTTTCATCGAACAAAGGCAAAGAAAAGCTTTCCACCACTTCTCCACCATTAAATGGAAAACGCCCGGCAGCAATACCCAAAACTGTGGAACCTCCTCTCGGACCTGTTGAAGTAGCTAAAAGGAAAATTTTTCTTTGATTGAACACACTCCGACCAGGAATTCTGGAGGTCCAATCCAACAAATTTTTAAAAATAGCCGTGTAAGCACCGTTGTGTTCGGCCATCGACATTATAATAAGGTCTGCCTTATCTATTCTGGAGGCAAATTCATGTACTTTACCCGGAATACCATCCTTTGATTCTTTATCGGTTGTAAATATCGTGAGGTCATATTCACTCATGTCAGGAAAATCGACTGATACACCTTCAAAGTGTTTCAACACTTCCTTCACAAGTTTTTTATTGATTGACACCGAACTGGCGCTGGTGGAAAAAGCTAATATGTTCATTCTATCGAATTTAAAGTTTAACAGGAATATCCATCAAAAGGATTTGTGTATCATTGGCTTTACAGTTAAAATTGAGTGTTTCCACACCATAAATCCCGTATCCATCCCTTTGGGACAATGTCTGGCCATCCACCTGAACTGCTCCTTTGATCACAAAAATATAAACACCATTCTCCTGTCTTTTGATCCTGTAATCTGTTTCTTTTTCATTGTCAAAACTTCCAAGATGTAGCCATGCATCCTGATGGATCCACAAACCTTCATCTTGAGGATCCGGTGAAACGATCTGTTGAAAACGGTTGTGCTGCTGATGGATATCAAGACTCATTTGTCCGTAGCGAGGCTCAACATTTTTTTTGTTGGGGAAAATCCAGATCTGCAACAATCGTGCAAGCTTGTCTTCATGATGATTGAATTCACTGTGCGTGATACCTGAACCCGCACTCATCACCTGGATATCGCCTGCTTGAATCACAGAACCATTTCCCATACTATCCTGATGCGCAATGGCGCCTTCCAGCGGGATCGTAATGATCTCCATATTGTCATGAGGGTGTGTTCCGAATCCCATTCCGGCATCCACAATATCATCATTCAGCACCCTCAATACCCCAAAATGAATACGTTTAGGATCATAATAATTGGCAAAACTGAAAGTATAACGGGCTTTTAACCACCCGAAATCAGCTGTGCCTCTTGTTTCAGCTCGATGCAAAACTGAGTATTCCATCCAAATAGTGTTTTAATAAATTGGTACCTGTCTAAAAATCAACAGGTTGACCTAAATCAAGTCAACCTGCTGAAATAATTGTCATTCAAAACTTATTACTATATATAAATAACAATATCGAGTTCGAAATTGTTGGAAATAGCTTTATCTCCCAAATTATCAAAGAAACTGTCAGAGCCATATCTGATATCGAACTGAGTGCGGTCAACCGTCACTTTTGCTTCACCTTTTTTTCCACTGAAAGTCAAAGGGAAAGTGATGCTCTTAGTGATCCCTTTGATGGTTAAATCAGCAGTAGCTTCATATTTACCATTTTTGAGGCTTTTGATCTTGGTAACTTTTAGTTTGGCAACCGGAAATTTTTCTACACTAAAAAAGTCATCACTTTTAAGGTGACCTTCAAGCTTTTCTTTTCCTTTTCCTGCTTCAAGATCTTTAACCATCACGGTAGTCATATCCACCTCAAAAGACCCACCTTTGAAATTTCCTTTGCCATCCAGCACAATTGAGCCTGATTTAAACTGAAGGCTTCCAACGTGTGAACCAGCTATAACCTTTGAACCTTTCCATTCAATAGTACTTGATTTAACATTGATCGGTTTGCTTTGAGCATAACTTAATACTGTGAATCCAACCATAAGTAAAACTAAAACACTTTTCAATACTTTCATTTTCATTATTTTTTAATTTCTAAAATACCCGAAAGAAAAATTTGCTCTGCGCTCCCGGGTTCATTTTCTTTTCCTGCAATATGCAATTGTGTCTTTAAAGGAATTTGTGTCATATATTGTTCATTATAAAAATTAAATAAGTTGTTAAATGGTTTTTACCATTATTGAGTATTAAATAAATTTTCTTATTCAATACAGATTATAGGACATGCAATATATCACTTTAATAAAATCGTTTTGGTAGCTCCTTTATGATTAATAACTCCACATCTGTATTTTCACCGTTTTCAAATTGTGTTGTTCCTAATGATTATAAATATTGAATAACTTTAAGTAAGAATCCGAAAAAAATACCTGATATCAAGCTCCAAATTGAAAATTTCGAAAGTTAAAACAGGTCTTTATTTCAATGATCTTCAATACTTTCCTTAAATACTCATTTCTATTATATAGAAAAAGGCCATCAGCACTGACACCGATGACCTTATTTTTTAAAAAGGATTCCGGATAAAAAACTTATTCGGTCATGCTTTCTTCTGAAGCTTCTTCCGTAGTTTCTGTTTCAACCGGAGCTTCTGTCGGGGTTGACTGTAAAAACTCGTCTTCAGTCATCCCCTTTTCTTTCAATCTTCTGCCCTGACAGGTTTTGCACAATTCAGTGATGTTTTTCAATTCCCTTGCCTGTGCAACTGTGCCTTGCATAATCTCATCAGTTCTGTCTGAATTAATGTGGTGGCAATCAGAATACAGATGGTATTTTGATCCTGATTTGGTCCAAAAAACTTCATTCACCCCATCATTCAACTTTTCCACCATATCGGTTTGTTCGGTATATTCTTCAATGGAAGGAGGATTGAAATCCACCCCGGCTATACCTGCCAAAAGCATGGCAACCACAGCGATAGCACCCACGATTCCTTTTTGCTTTCCTGACAAATCTTTATTGGTAAAAATCAGGATTACCAGAGGCAAAAATGCCAATACACCCATGATCGCTCCCAACTGGTTCTGAAGGAAAAACCGGGTTTTGTCCTTTTCTGATGCAGGATCAAGCCGATTGGCTTTCTTCCACAACCATGAGCCTAAAATGGCAGGAATGAGGTTCACAACGATGCCGATGATCAAGATGGTCATATTGACCGGTGGCTTTAACAAGACGCCAAAAATCAGATACAATTCTATTCCAATAGCAACCACCCATGCCAAAACGGCAAAAAGTCTCAGCTGTTTAGCTTTGGCTTTACTCTCTTCGCTGGCTACAAAGGTTCTTCCTGCCAGCGGTTCCGGAGTCGGCGCAGATTCACCACCTACTCTGGTAATTTTTTTATTCGTACTCATAATTTTTCGTTTTAGCTATACAATAAAAGATTTAATAAAAGTAAATGTATAAAAAAATGATGAATCATGAAGTTTAAAGGCAATAATTTAACAGTATTGTATCGGGTTAAAATATGGAGTGCCTGGCATATATAATAAATGACTATATATTGAATTTTGCTTCGTTTTTGAAAATTTCTAATAATTATGTTCTAATTGTAATATACGCTTAGAAGCCTCTTAATATCTTATGATTTTAAACAAGTTAATTATCTTTGATAAAAATTTTTTTATTTTGATCAAGGAGTTTTTAAATAAAAAAACAATCTATTTACCACTCATTTTCATTCTGGTGGCCGGGATGATACTGGTAATATTCCCTCCGGGATCAGCTTTTTTCCAAAAAATAAGCGAATTTGCAGTACCCATCATTTTTTTTTATACCTCACTGGGGTTTTTGTTTTTCCTCACCGGTAATACGAGATTGCTCGTGGTCAGTTTTTGCTGCGCAGCAATTATCAGCCTGTTTATTAAGAATTTCAGCAACAGCGAAATGATCTTTGCGACAAAAAAAAATAAAACCGAAATCTCCATCGCTCACATTAATTTGATCAATTTTCAGGGAAAAGTTGATTCTCTTTTGGATCTTGTGTATGAAATTGACCCTGATATCCTTTGCTTTCAGGAAGTCAATCCTGGTTGGGCGCAATTATTGTCACAAAAACTTTTGGAAAAATACCCTTTCACTGCTTCGCTGGTGAGAATAGATGCTTTCGGAAAAATGGTTTTCCTTAAATCTGCCTATATCAAACTGGACACCATTTACTATGATCAGATTCCTGATCTGGATATCCAGCTTTCCAGTAACAATCAGTCTTTTCATGTGATTTTTTCACAAATCGTTCCACCTTTTGCGGGACATTCAGGCTTAACATCCTTGGAACACCTGAATTCTTTATCCAATTATATCAACTCAATTGACAATCCCCTGATTTTAGCCGGAGAATTTAACCAGGTCTACTGGTCACAGGAAATGCGCAATTTTATCCATCTTACTCAGTTGAATAATAGCAGAAAGTCGCTTTCAATGCTCCTGAAAGTAGTTCCTTATGAGCATATTTTCTTTTCACGGGAATTTGAATGTTCCGGGCTGGAAGAACTATCAGATGATCTATCCAATCATATCGGATTGTTTGGAATGTTTCAGTTAAAAAAAGAAGTACATTTTTTAAACAAAGGTAAACCCGTTTTATATCAAAGCACGCGATGAAAAACTATATCCTGAAGCATTTTAATGAATTGTCAGTCAATGAATTGCATGAAATCATGGCATTGAGACAAACGGTGTTCATCGTTGAGCAAAACTGTCCTTATCTCGATGCAGATTTCAAGGATCCCGAATCATATCACCTTTATTTTAAAAATTCTGCAGGGAAAATCGTTGCCTATAGCCGCCTGGTGCCGGAAGGAATCTCCTATCCAGGGTACACCAGTATCGGAAGAGTGGTCGTTCACCCACAAATCAGGCAAACGGGTGCCGGAAAACAACTGATGGAAGAAAGTATCAGAGCCTGTATCCAATGTTTTGGAAAGATTCCCATAAAAATATCAGCTCAAAGCTACCTTGAGCATTTTTATACTTCATTTGGATTTAGAAAAGTCAGCGAACCATATATGGAAGATGACATTCCTCATATCGCAATGGTTTTGGAGTCGAAGGAAAATTTATATTAACTTAATGATAGTATCATATTTTTATAGCTAATCTGTGCAAAACATTTTTCAGCACCCTTTTTCTACCTAGTATTCCATTTTTGGATTTCGCTTATATATTCAGGTATTGTCATTTCTTCAATTTCATTTCTAGCAAACCTTTCTGCTTGAGTTGTATTATGATCCGACAGATATTTGATCATTTTCTGTTGAAATAATTCTGTGTTGAAATCTATAAAATCACTATAAACCTTTTTTGAACCATTCAGATTCTTTAGCTTTAAAGTTTCTGAAAACCAGGCTCGCACACATTCTACTAACTTTATAGGAATATCTTCATGGTTTTTGATGTCAAAGCCATTTATATCGGATAATGCTTTCATGTAATCATAACGTTCAGTTTCCAGAATTAAAGACCTTTTATCTGAAAACTCTGGATTAAATCTCCTTAATCCATAATCAATACCAAGCTCGAAAGGCATATTCAATCTATAATATTCATTAGCAGCTTTGGATTGCAATCTAGAAAGGTCATGGATTGAGTATTTTGACTCGTTGATCAGTTGCACTATCTTTTCCAATCTGGGTTGACCTGAATCAGAACTTTCTAGACTTATTCTTGGGAAAAAACCATAGTAACATATAGTAAAAACTAATGTTTGAAGTAAGTTGAAGTATTTATCATCAAAAGGGCAATTAATAAATACATTCTTGTCGTAATTTTCATGTTTGGCCATTATCTATCCTTTAGGAGGAAATGGATCTTTACCATAAGAGCTCCTTTCTTGAATTCGACCATCTTTTTTGTGAATATAGAGTTCGGTCTGTTCTTTTCTGCTAAGTTCTCTACCATATTTTTCAGCATCTTCTTTTTTGTCAAATGATTTTGATGCTCTGGCAGAACCAGATTTTTTAACAGCCCATCCTCCTTTCTTCTCGGAAGGTACTACATGATTTGATCTTTTTGACATTATGCTATTTTTTTTTATCAAACATATAATTAGGTTACGAAGTTCACTTTATAGCGCGAAAAGTAACTAACAGACAACCAAAAGTTCCTCTTGTGCATCCAGCAATAGCTGCTTTACATCCGTTTCGCCCTTTGACTGAGCATAAAGTCGCAACACCGGTTCAGTGCCACTCGGTCTGATCATCAACCACTCATCATCACCAAAATAATATTTGTATCCATCAAGATCATAGGTTTTGACGATTTGTCGATGACCGATTTGAACAATTTCTCCCTGGATACATTTAAGCACAACTTTTTCCTTCTGTGCCGGACTTAAATGCAGGTCAACCCGGTCGTATGCAAATCGGCCAACCTTATCATGTATCAGATCCACCAATTCAGCAAGGTTCTTTCCGGTTTTTACCATCAATTCCATCATCATCAAACCGATCCAGATCCCATCTCTTTCAGGAATATGGTTGATTGCCGCAATACCACCTGCTTCTTCTCCAGCCATAATGACCTGTTCTTTGAGCATTAAAGGCGTAATGTTTTTAAAACCAATTTTGGTGTAAGTACAGGGAAGTCCATAGGTTTTAGCCAGTAATTTTACTTTTTCCGTCACGGCAAAGGAAACGACCACTCTTCCGCTGAATTTTTTGAATTCCACCAAATAATATAGTAACAAAAGGAGAATATGTTGTGCATCCACATAACACCCGTTACCATCATACATACCTATCCTGTCCGCATCACCATCATTTGCCAGGCCAAAACTGTATTTTCCTTTATGATCTTTGATAAAACTCTCAAGAGATTGGAGGTTTTTCGGAATGGGTTCAGGTGCAATGCCATCAAAGTATGGGTTTATCCCGCTGTGAAGATGTGTTGCATCGGGAAAATTGGAACGCATAATTTCCTTGCCTGCACCAAACATGCTGTCGTAGACCATGGAAGATGAAATACTTCTTAATTTTTCCAGGTTAAAGTGA